>Ga0115567_10004602_pt1 | contig 13452 bp, 9 predicted proteins | sample COGITO_mtgs_1204_2_FD_88679 | JGI IMG/M metagenome (GOLD analysis project Ga0115567, IMG submission 88679) | Pelagic marine microbial communities from North Sea - COGITO_mtgs_120412 | ecosystem: Environmental > Aquatic > Marine > Epipelagic | place: Germany:Helgoland, sampling site Kabeltonne...
AGACCACGAAAAATTATAGGATATAAAACACCTAAAGAATTAATGAATTTTGAACTGAAGTTTGTAGCTTAGTAACATCAAAAATCAACAACGATTTGTTGCGTTACAACATTGAATCCAGCAATGAAATGCAAGGAAATATGATGAGGATACTTGAATTCAAGTCCATAAATTATTTTTCCGTGAAATTTGTCGCAAAAACTAGCCTATTTATAGGTGTTACGAGAGCTTTTGTCGCAAATTCCGTGAAAAAGTAAAAATTAAAATATATTAAAATCCTGATAACCAACGATTTATGAATATGTAACATCGCTCTGCGTGTTACCCTCTTGCTAATCAAATCCGTTCGCCAAAGCGAACAAATTTTCTTGCCATTACATGGTTCTTGATCGGATTAACCCATTGCCTTTTCAATAAGTCATAATTTTTCTTCCTAATGTATTGAAGTTAATAAGAATTAGCCTCGAAACTTTTAAAAACTATAATTTACACCTAAGCCTAAATAACCTTCCAAGGATTTACTCACTCTTTCTTCATAAAAGTTACCGGAATTTATTATCTCTACTATTTCCGGACTGTTTAGATTTAGTATGTTATTTCCTTCGATATAATACCTCCAGTTATTTGTTTTATAATTGAGCGAAGGATTGATTTGTAAAAATGATCTTTTTACTGTATTTGAATTAAAACTTCTATAAGTGGACTCCAAGCCCCAATAGAATTTGCCCTCATAATGATACCCGGTAATATTTATATAGGGGTTAAACTGTATTGATGAAAATGAGGCAGCGTTTACTGAGTTTTCATAATCCCTGTACACAAATGAAATCCCTGTGGAAAAATTTAAAGCAGTTTTATAATTGGAACTTACTCCCAGATCCTGTTTGAAGGTATTGACATCCGCATTATTTAATTGGGAACCAATAAAGTTTTCATAATCAAACCGAAAATAGGAAGATTGGCTATTCAAGGATATTTTTTGCTTTCTAAACTTTTTATCAAAACTTAGCGTAGTTGAAAACCGTTGATAGGAGTTTCCAATGGTATATTCACGTACTAAGTAACCTTCCGGTTGGAAAACCGAATTAAAGATGATATTTTTTACTTTTTTTGAAAAATCCATCATTAAAAACATACTTGTCCCCGATGAAAATTTAGTCCTGCTAAATAAAAGGTTAAAATTGTGTTCTGGCAACACTTCGTTCATCGCTATAGAACTTCCCCTAATTATGCCTAAATAGTTTTCAATAAACGAGTTGTTTATGCTTTCCTGCACTTCCGGGAAGGAATTGGTATATCTATAGTTAAAATTAAGCCGGTTTAATTGATCAAATTTAATAACAAAACCTGCTGTGGGAAAAAAGGCGTTATAGTCAATTTTATCTTCATCTTTAAAATCGAACAAATAATAATGGTAAGACAAACCACCGCTAAGCGAAAGCCAGGAGGTGGTTTTATAAAACAAATCCAGTCCAATATAATTATCGTATTTATTCCTTTGAAGGTCATCGGAGAAGTTTGTGGTATCGTTATTCAATAAATAAGAAGAAAAGCCCTGTTCAAACATAGTTGTACCACCTGAAAGGGTGAAATTGCCGTTTTTGATATCCCTTTCCCACATAAAATTCAACCCATATTTATTTTGTTCCTCAAGTTTTATCTGGTTCGCCATAAAATCAGGGGTAGTAAAATCCAATCCAAGAAAAGGCTTGTTGGAATCTAAATGTAATCTTCCATTACTATCAGAAAACTCCACTATTCCATTTAAAGTCAACAAACTTCCTGATCCAACCTTTCTTACCAGGCTTAGCTGTTGTCCCAAACTAAACCTTTGAATGCTATTTTCCTGAACGAAAAGATTTTCTTCATCGCCCGAGGTGTTTACAAACGAATCTTGGTCGTCTTTTCCTGAGTTGTAACTTATGGTATAATTGAGCAAGGTTTTGTCATTTATTTTATAATCTGCATTGACCATAGAGCTGTTAAAAAAGAAATCCCCAAAGATTTCCCTTAACTCCCCTTGTTCAAAATTAGGCTGGTTCAAATAGAATCTGTTAATACTGAAAAATTGTTCTTGCGAGGCACTATTGAAAATACTATAGCCGGACAATTTAAATTTTTTACTAGGGGCATAGGTAAAATTGAGGGCACCAAGTTGAATTTCCCTGTTGGCAACATCTAATGAGGACTGTAAAAACACCGGTACGTCATCATCGTCCCAACTGCGGGTTTGGATGTTGGTGTTTTTGTTGTTCGTAAATTGGCCTACCCCACTGTTCAATTCAATATAGTCACTAAAGCTAATTGCTTCCTTTCCAATATTATTGATATCGCCAATAAAAGTGAGCTTGAATTTTCCCCCAAATCGGAATAAATTGGTATGCGCCAAATATTTACTCTCTGCTGCGCCCAGCGCTTCTACATTTCCGGTAATCCTATTTTTATATCCCTCTTTAATAGTAATATTCAAGGCTGTGGAGTTGCTTTCAAAACCTTCTATATTGGTGAAGTCCTGGTATTTTTCAAAAAAGGTGATTCCCCCCACCATATCCGCGGTAATATTTTCGGTGGCCAGCTGGTGTTGTCCACCGAAAAAAGCATCGCCATCAATAAGCAGTTTATCGACTTGTTGACCGTTTACCTTTACCTTCCCATTGGCGTCAATCTCCGCCCCAGGGAGTTTTCCTATAATATCTTTTAACTTATTCTCCTGCCCATTGGTCAGATTTTTAAGATTATAAACAATAGTATCTTTTCTTACATCAGCCAAAGAATAGTCATATTGTATAACTACTTCTTCCAATGAAGAAGCAAGTTCTTTTAGTTGAAAATCAGCAATAATAAATTCTTCAGATTTGATTTTAATTTGTTTTATTGTAGGTTCAAAACCCAAAAAAGATGTTTTTATAAAAAGGATTCCATTTTCTTTAACATCTATTGTATATCCTCCGTTTTCGTTGCTAATTGAATAAGCCAGTAGATTATTTTGTAAGGAGTCCAATACCTGAACTGTGGCATACGCTAAAGGAAAACCCAAACTATCTTTAACAGTTCCCTTAATGGTTGTTTGACTAAAAACGAAAGTGTTAAAAAGGAGGAATAGGGATGTAAAAGGAATTAATTTCTTCAATTTATTTATCTTCTAGGTTATAAGAATTACGGGCTATTGTAAGCGTTGTAACTATATTAGGAACAACGTTCTATCAAAATGGAATAATGAAAACTACGATTAATCTTCTCTTAAAATTTTTAAAAATTAAGCAAGAACTATTATAGAACAGTCCTTGCTTTTTTCGCTAAACTTTTGTTTAATCAATTACGGGTAACTGTAGTTGTGGTATTCCCGTTTCTAGTAGTCCCCTCTTTCACGTTATTTTCAGCATTAATAAGGTCGTTGTATTCTTTTCGGGAATATTTTTTTCCCTTAACTGGTGGGACTAAACTAATACTTCCGGTTAGGGGTTCAATTTTCTTTGCCGTGATTAGCCGTTTACCAAATTGCGCCTGTAAAATAAGACCGGGTAAACCAAAAAAGTTACTAGGGCCGGCGCTCACCGGTATGTCATCTGTAAACCAGACTGTTACATTATTGCCGTCTACCACTGCTTCAGCCCGCTTCACATTGTAAGAGTCTATTTTTTTCGTTTCTTGCATTATCTGCCAGTCAATAGGTTCCAGCTTTTCAGCAATTAAGAAAGTTTCTCCTGAATATTTTATGCTTGAAGTTCTTTCTTTCCTGTTATAGTCATTAAAGATTGTCTCATAATAATTATAATTGGTCATACTATTTGTGCTGGAAGTATTAATTGATTTATCTTCTATCAAGGTCAAAGGTTCATATAAAGAAATTCCATTATAGATCATTAATTCGTAATCCTCACCCTTAGCACTTGCAAAAAGTATTTCTCTTATCTTTCTGTCTGCCTTCTCTAGTTGTGTACTGTCAATTAAGACCCTATTATTATAAGTTACTTTCAATTCTTGAGCGTGAAGGTCAGTAAAGACCAAAACAAGAAGTATTATTATAAAATTTTTCATAGTTTTTTATTTAATAGAAGGGGCATTTTAAAATGCCCCTTCTATTTGTTAAAATGCTCTTTTAATCACAGGTTGTAACAGTTGTTGTTTTGATCTCAACTGTTCCTCCTGGAGTCTGCGTTGTTGTGGTTTCAGTTGTAGTTGTACATCCGTCTTCCACAATAAACTCATTTGGAGCGTCTAAAGAGTTGCTCGCATTTACACTCAAAGCTCCTAAAACAAGAGCTGTACTTAATATGAAATTTTTCATTTTTTTTAATTTTAATGTTTAATAAAAATTAGTTTTCTTGAGTCTGCGAGGAATATTACTTTTGTAATAGTATCCTCTGGTTGGGTAAGAATCTGTCAAGTCATAAGCAGGTTTTTAGAGGTTAATAATTAGCGTTATAATTTCTTTCAACCGGAGGTTTTTTCTTATTTCAAATATGGCTTGATTTTTTTTAAAATCAGGTTAACGTCAGGTCAATGGGAGGTTAATGTTTTAAATAGGAGCTCTATACTTTTTCTGCGATTTTTACTTATCAGTATTGGCAGGGCTTCTTTCAAACTTTAGGTTAATTGAAGGTTAATGGGGTTCTTGTGGCTTCCTAGGTTTAATTTTTAAAGTATATTCTTGCACAAAAAAAATATCACATTTGAAAAATAAAATTGCTTTCTTAATTGTATTTTCAGTAGTTGCACTTATCGCTTTATCGGCTGTACAGGCCTTTTTGATAAGAAATACTTATACTTTGGAGAAGGATGCTATTATTACGGAAATAAATAATTTGACCTCTAAAATCCGAAATAGCCAAGAAATCGATTCCCTGATGAAGGTTTGGCAGGATAGTTTAACAACTATAATTATAGAATATAATGAAAATGGGGTTTCTAAACCAGCACTTATTTCTAGGATAAAAGAAGGGGCAGGTAAAATAAATCCTTCTTATAGACAATACTTCAATCAGAAAATACAGGAAGCTAAATTGGGTTATGAAATAAAATATAAGAGTAACTTAAAAAGTATTTTAATAGCAAAAGAAAATCAGATAGACACGATATACCAAACAGGTGTAGACAAGCCTATCAAAATGTTAGGGGACAACTTTGAAAATCCTAAAGCATTTATTGTAAACACTTCCATATTTTCTTCTAGAGCAAGAGTTTTAGATTCTGCGGGTAATAATCTACCCTCCAAAAACGTCTTAAAATTTGATGTAGTATCGGAAGATGTAGTTCTTATTGAGGATCAAAAAAATGTCTTATTTAAGAGAATGGCAAGTTTATTTATAATCTCAATTTTCATTTTTTTATTTGTTATTCTTCTTTTATTTTTTTCCATTAAAGGCCTAATTACTCAAAAGAAAATAGCCGAGATTAAAACTGATTTTGTTAATAATATAACCCACGAATTCAAAACACCACTTGCTACTTTGGGAATTGCTGTTAAGAGTTTAGAAAATAAAACTATTCTTGAATCACCAAATTTTTTAAACAACACCATAGAAATCATAAAACGTCAAAATATTAGGCTCCAAAGACTTGTAGATGAAGTGATGAATAATAGTTTAAGTTCCAAAAAAATCATTTTATATAAAGAGGACGTACTTGACAATGAATATTTTCAACAGGTAATCGAAGATTTTGAACTATCATCCAATATACCTAAGACGAAAATTAAAAAAAATCTTTATACATCAGAAGTGGTCCTAAAAATCGATAAATTTCATTTCACGACTGCTTTAAAGAATATAATGGAAAATGCATTAAAATATGGAAGCAAACCATCAAAAATTATCTTTAAAACTCATTTAAAACAAAATGAATACACAATAGAAATATGCAATTATGGAAGTAAAATAAATAAAAAAGATCAAATGCATATTTTTGAAAAATTTTATAGAGTAAATTCTGGTAACCTTCATAAGGTAAAAGGAATGGGACTTGGTCTTTACTATACCAAACAAATCGTTAAAGCTCACAACGGAAAGATCTTTGTGAATAGTAAGGAAAGCAAAGTCTGCTTAACTATAAAAATCCCCCTGAAATAATGAAAAACATAAGAGTTTTATTGGCAGAAGATGATCTCGACTTTGGTAGTATTTTAAAGCAATATTTAGAAATTCATAATTTCAGTGTTATTTGGGCTAAAGACGGAAAAGAAGCTTTAGAAAAGTTCAAAAATGCTAATTCTTCTAAAGACAAAACCTTTGACATCTGTGTTTTAGACATTATGATGAATGGAATAGACGGATTTACCCTCGCAAGTAAAATAATAAATTTAAATCCCGAAATTCCTTTTATTTTTTTAACCGCAAAAAAAATGAAAGAAGATAAAATCAGAGGATTGAAACTAGGTGCAGACGATTATATTGTTAAACCTTTTGATGCAGACATTTTAGTTTTACGATTACGTAATATTTTGAAAAGAGTACAGAGGTTAAATATTAATGAAGATAATTTACAGAGCTATAATATTGGTAAATATATTTTTGATTCAAAAAATCATTTATTGAATATTGATGGAAACATTCAGCCATTGACGGCGAGAGAAACAAGTTTAATTCAGTATTTAGTTAATAATAAAAATGGGCTTATAAAAAGAGATGATCTTCTTAATGCTATTTGGGGAAGCGATGATTTTTTCTCAGGTAGAAGTATGGATGTTTTTATTAGCAGACTTCGTAAATATTTTAAATCAGACCCATCAATTTCTATAGATGTTACCAGAGGAGTAGGCTTGACTTTTAAATACCCATAATGCAGGTAAAGACGTTTTTTGTTTTTTACATCATTTTTTTTACCAATTATTCAGATTTACAGAATTTTTAGATTTAACTACTTTTTCTATTCGCTGGTACATTTCAGGCATTAACGTTCATTTAAAATTTGATTTCGTGCTAAGCAATTACCGAGATTTAGAATAACACACAAATGACAAGTTGTAATTTTATTTTCATTAATGTAAGTAAGATTTTAACATTTTAAATTCATTTCAAAACCAAGCGCAAATTTTTGTCTTGTATCTTTCATTGATAATTAAGCTAAATTTTTGAAGTATGAAAAACATAATAGTAGTGACTTATAAAATTTTATTACATTTCTATCCTTAACCGTGAATTATCTTTAATTAAAACAGGTAAACTAACTTCAATTTTGCATTTTTGATAAATTTTAATACTCTCTGTTTAATTAGGTTTATATTTTCAATAATTTATAGTAGAAAATAAATGACTGTTTTTAATAAAAAAATTTTGTAATTAATGAGATAAATTTATGATGGGTTCATCAAATCTTAGGAAGCTAAACCTTGTTTTAGTTATTAGAAAATTTTCCTTATTTTTATAATACGTGATTATGAGGTTTTCGTTCAATAAAAATGAAAATAATGAGTCCGATTCGGTGACCTGTTTAAAATAAAATTTTGAAAAGTCACGATTGACAAGGGATAAGATATTGGAAGTGCGTTCTGCCACCCCGACCAAATGGGTATTAAAACCCACCAAAACACTGTTAATCTATTGATTTTCAGTGTTTTTCGTTTTTAATGATATCAAATAATATCATTTAATAGCAGAACTTTGGTGAATCATTCGGTGAATCATTTATTACAGATAATTCCGTAACTTCATAAGGCATTTTGGTTGATTTGACTTTCGTCTTTGCAAACTGATTGTTTCATTAAAGACGCTTGAAATGCCTAATTACACTACCTTTTCCGTATTATTCTTTGTTCGTAAACACCATAACGAGACAAAGAAATTATTTATTTATGCCCGAGTTACCGTGGATGGAAAACGCTCAGAAATCAGCCTAAAAAGATCAATTTCGGTGAATCATTGGGACGCCTCAAAAGGACGTGCCAAGGGAACCATTCCAAAAGCTCGAATGTTGAACCAGTATTTGGACCAGGTTTATACTAAGTTTCTGGACTGCCACAAACAACTTTCCTCAGAGAACAAAGTAATCTCCGCTCAAAGTATTAAATCCCGTTTCTATGGGAATGATGAACACCAGAAAACCTTGTTGGAATTAATGAGCTATCACAATTCCCACATGAAAAACGTGTTGAAACCCGGAACGATGAAAAATTATCGCACCACCGAAACCTATTTAAAAGAGTTTTTAAAGCAGAAAATGAGCTGCAATGATATCGACATCAAACAAATCAACTACCGGTTTGTAACGGACTTTGAACAGTTCCTACGCCTATATTCTGCAAAGGTTTCTCGCAAGACTTGTGGCAATAATGGCACGATGAAACATTTGGAACGTTTTAAAAAGATGTTAAACCTTTCCATTAGGCTGGAATGGCTGGTCAAAAACCCTTTTGATAATTTTAAATTCAGGTTCGAGAAAAATGAGCGGCAATATTTAAGCAAACGGGAACTTCAAATAGTAGAGAGCACTGAATTTAATAATAGCAGTTTACAAAAAGTTAAAGACATTTTCATCTTCTCCTGTTATACTGGGCTTTCTTATATAGATATAAAAGAATTGACCATTCATCAGATTATTAAAGGAATCGATGGCAGCAACTGGATCTATACTAAACGGGAGAAAACAGACGAAACGGTAAAAGTGCCACTTTTGCCCCAGGCCCAAAATATTATGGATCGATATGCCGATAGTATAAAAGACGAATTTTTATTCCCGGTATTTTCTAACCAGAAAGTCAACAAATATCTAAAAGAGGTGATGCTGCAATTGAAAATAAAAAAAACAATTACCTTTCATTCTGCCAGGCACACTTTTGCTACCACGGTTACCTTATCCAATGGTGTACCCATCGAAACGGTCTCTAAACTTTTAGGACATACCAAATTATCTACCACCCAGATTTATGCAAGGGTTTTGGAAAATAAAATTAGTACAGATATGCTTGCTCTTAGGCAAGTACTAAACCAATGAATTATAAAATGGATTCTAGTTTGTTGAAAACTAGAATCCATTTTTAAAATATAACTTAATGCGCAACGATTATCTTATAGGTTTCTTCTTGCTCCCTTGCTTGGATTTTTAGAAAATACAAGCCTTCTTTTAGATTAGAAACATCCATTTTTGTAGTTCCGTATGGATCGAGTTCAATATCTCTTACAAAAGCCCCATTGAAATCAAAGAGTTTAGCAATTTCTGTAGTTTGTTGAGAGTTCAAACTTTGTGATCTCGTCTTGGCTGTTGTTTTGTTTGTCTTAAATGTTATATTGACTTCACTGGAAGCCGGATTTGGGTAAACCGAATACATTTCACCACCGCTTCCTAGACTACAATCTATATATTCAACTTCATAACCTGCCCATAGGCCAGTTCCACAGGAGTTAGTTGTCCTAACTTGAAACTCATACCATCCTTGAGGTGGAATATAATTAATAGTACCAGTATCGGACTGTCCTATGGGAGAGGTATAGACCACATTTAGATTTGGATATCTTCGAAGCCGGTACTGATAGGTTGTATTGGAAACATGCGGAGAAATTTGATACATATTACCATAGTGGCTAGTACATAGGTATTCTTCGCCGTTGTAACTATTGGCGAAGGTTACTATATCAACGGGGCTAGTGCCTAAACTAACATCCTCTCTAACTACTACGTTATTAGCACAAGTACCAGATAGTGTAATTGTCGCCTGAATCCAACCATTTCCTGAACTACTGGATGAAAAAGTACAGGGGTTAGAAGCTTGGGAAGAATTTCTAGTAATATTTGAACTACTACTCCAATTTATTGTGGCACCAGGCGGTAGGTTGTTAACGGTAAATGAAGAACCAGATGCACAAATGGGGGATGATCCAGAAATAGTAATAAAATTACCTTGATAAGCATTACCAACACCCACTGCATGCCACGCATCCGTTACCGCTTTAACCTCTCGAGAATTTTCACAAAAAATAGCCTCTGCCGCATTGATTATCGCGGTTCTAACGGCAGGATAAGACGTGGTACCATCCAGATAGTTGTTAAAGACCGTCTCAACAATGAGTTCTTCTGCCAAGTTCAAACCTATCCCATCTACTGAGTAGCTATCGCTCACATCATTGGTTCCGGTTTCGCCATTGGCTAAAATATAGAACCAATGGGAAAAGACACCACTTCTTACATAAATACTAGTCGAATTGTTATATTGTGTACTTTCGAAAGTATCGGCAATTTGTGTTTGTGCATTGGTATCATTTGTATTTTGGATATTTCTAAGGGAGGAGGCTGTTAAAGTTATTTGTTCACCTATTTGCCATGTGGAACTGGGACGTATGCGCTGCTCCAGAATAGCTGCCCAGATATCACTCATGCCTTCATTTAAAGCTCTTTGATCACCAGTACTATTCCAGCCAATTTGAAAATCAGTAATACCATGGCCAAACTCATGTGCCACTACATCTATACTTGCAAGGGGGCTAAATCTTGTCACACCCTGTCCAAATAAAAGCACATTTAAAGTTGGATTCCAAAAGGCATTATCTCTTTCATTATTATCGTCTCCATACCGCACATAAGCATTAATTGCCTGACCAGAATCGTCAAAACTGTTGATTCCATGAACAACATTTAAATGGTCATAGATTTCCTGAAGCTCCCAATGTACGTCCAGACCCATGTCATTATTATTGGTCGCATGTTCGGCAGCTGTCCAAATGTTGTCATTGTCTACAACTTCTACTGCATTAGAGAGAATTGTAGTGTTGTTCTGGAGGTTTAGGGTATGGATAGTCGCCCCCCGGGTGTTGTCAAAGAGACGATGCCCACCGGGGATAGGATCCGTTTCTGACTGGCGGCTACCGCTATAGCGTGTGGCGAATGTTCCCGTTGCATGCGTCAATCGTGGTTCAGTCAGGATTACTTTTCCTGTATGTGCATCAACATAACCCACCTCATCGTTGTTCGGGTGGTCAGCTTCCAAATAAATACGGTACACCAGATTGACCATGGTCACTGTGTCCCTATCGCTTGGTGTACCAATTTCTTTAACGAGCAGCTCTGTTATGGTATTGGCCACTTTCTCTTTTGCTATACCTTTAAACCGTAAAAAGGCTTCTATAGCCTGTTTTAAACTGACGGAAGGCGTGGCACTCAGGTTAGCTACCCTAACATAATTGCCGTTGGCAAAGTACATCCTTCCGTTTTTATAATGTAGATTATAGCCTGCACCATCTACCTTTACGCCCTTGTAATATTGGTCATAATGATCGTGGACGTATTCCTTTCTTTTGGATTTATGCTCTTCTTTTTCAAACTGATCACTTGGATTTGCCTCCAAATATTCTTCAAAGAAAGCAGTGGCAGAGGATGGAATTTTGCTTTTTTCCATACCGGCAGAAAACTTCACAGAGGTAATGATGCCTTTTTGATTCTTTTTGATAACGCCTTCTTTGTTTTTATTTTGTGAAAAACCGTTAAAAACTAGCAACGATACCATGGCAAGAGTAATAATATTTTTCATAAGATAGAATTTTTACGTTTTAGTAAATAAAAATGTTGGATGCAGTAATTCCCTAAAACTCATTCGATTTTCTTATAAATGAAGAAGTCAAAAATGGCCAACGCATCTATATCCAGGATTAAGATTCTACGATCCCTAAACGTATGGAAATAGCGTATAGGGATTGTATCCATTATTTCTCCATTTTCTACTGCATAATTGTAATAGATCAATAACGAATCGTTGAGGGTATAATCCCCATAGGTATATTCTTCGGTTTCGTAGTCATAGTATCTATAAGATTTATCATCCAGATATTCGGTGTAGCCTTGGGAAGGCACATCGAATAAAACATCCAACGATGTTCCTTGTTGAACCAACTCCCACTTCCCCAGAATAGCATTTTTAGGATCAAATGGAGCTTCATCTTTCTCACAACCTGTTACAAGCAGTACCAGCATGGAAATAAACAGGATTGTGTTTTTCATGATTTTTTAATTTATGCGTTTATAAATAGATGTAGTATATATGGCCGGATATTGTAACTCCAATCTTAGAGTATTTGGGTTTAAAAATTCAAATCGATAGGGATTTTCAAGTGTTATGGTATCATTGCTTACATCATCGATAAACCAAAAACTATCAATTAAGAGTGAGTCTTTAATCCAGTATTTCCGATTAATAAATCTATCATCTTCATAATTATAAAATCGTAAAAGACTATCAGGTAGATACTCCCTATAAGAAATGGAATTTTCAACAGGTTCTAAGTCTTCACCATTCCCTAAATGAGTAATTTCCCACTTCCCTATAATAGCATTTTTAGGGTCAATTGGAGCTTCATCTTTCTCACAACCTGTTACAAGGAGAGCGAGGATGAAAATAAATAGGATTATGTTTTTCATGATTTTTCAATTTGGGCGTTTATGAATTGATGTTCTAATTATTGCTGGATACTGTAACTCCAATCCTAGCGTCCTATTAACAGGATTCTTAAAAAAAACTTCTGAATTAGTGACTATTATTATTTGAGATTGTGAAGTAGGGTGTTGAATCTCAATAAGTTAAATTTATTAAAAATATTAATAGGACTGATGATTTTTTATAAATATTTTCTTACTTCTAATGTTTAAATGGCTTCGCCAAGAAAAATGAAGGTTTATAATTTATCAAACTTTAAATTTGAAAGAAGTATGACTGGAGTACTGTACTTTTGAATATATTTCTTTGCAACCTCCGGGCGCAATCAAGATTGTCATGACAATGACACATCTTGCTTTGCTTATTTAAATCGTCAATCAATTATTAGAGTTAACGGCTGAAATCTAAACATCCAACCGCTATAAATATTAAAAATATAATTGGTAAAATTACTTCCAAAAGCCGTTTTTAATATTTTTGTCGCAAAAATGAGCCTGTTTACAGATGCTTTCAAGGCATTTGTCGCAAATTTAGTAAAAAATGATAAACTAAAATTTATAAACAACTTAAAATCAATTAATTAGGAATATGTAACATCGCATCGCGTGTTACCCTCTTGCTATTCCTAATTTCATTTTTAACCAAAATAAAAACGGAATACTAATTGAAAAAATAACCTCACGGTGCTCCATACAATTTACTTTTTTTATCCTGAGCACTTTCCTTTTTTGATAAACCTCAAATTTTTCTGAAAATTAGTTCTACCTAACTATTAAATCAATTTACTTCTTCCAGAGCCTTCGCTACTACCTTTTTTTGATGCTGTTCCTTTCAAGATTTAGAATTAGGAAAGGACTTATAAAAGGGCAAAGTATGAAGCCCGGCTTATGCAGTCCGGCTAACTTCTAAATCTTGTCCATTTGCATCTACTAAAAAAAGTAGCAGGAAAATGGAAAATTAGTTTTTAGGAAAGTCTATTTTAAAGAAAATCATATCTTTATAGCACAAAGACGATCAAATAATATGAAAGCTCTTTGTTTTATGAAGTTTGGTGAATCATTCGGTGAAACATCAAATTGATTTTCAGTGAAAGTACT
>Ga0115567_10004605_pt1 | contig 13450 bp, 10 predicted proteins | sample COGITO_mtgs_1204_2_FD_88679 | JGI IMG/M metagenome (GOLD analysis project Ga0115567, IMG submission 88679) | Pelagic marine microbial communities from North Sea - COGITO_mtgs_120412 | ecosystem: Environmental > Aquatic > Marine > Epipelagic | place: Germany:Helgoland, sampling site Kabeltonne...
AGCCGGGGGGCTCAAACCTGTATGCCAAACAAAAGGCTTCCTTGTGAAATCCTGAGAAGCCTAATTCCCTCAGCAGATCTAAAGAACGTTAAAATTTTAATACAAGATCAAATGAAAGTGAGCAACACTGAAGCAGACGGTTATGTGAGCGGTCAACTGATAGCGAATGGTAATCCAGCAGACCCTGTAATTAGAGGAAATTTAAAACTCAAACCCAGCTTTAAAATCAACTTTCAAGACAACACTTTTAGTGTTAAAGAGGGTCTAATAAACTACAAAAATAAAACTGTAGACAGCCCTGAACTTTTTATAGATGCCTTAACAGCTATTAGGGACAACAATGATCCACTTGAAAAAACATATTCTGTCCGTATGCTTGCTAGTGGCTCCCCAACTGACTTAGATATAGATTTCACCAGTCAACCCGCACTTGATGACAAACAAATCGTATCACTTTTGACAATTGGAACCGTTTCTACTCAAAGTTTGGGACAGGAAATTAACGCTCAAGAGCAAGCGGCCTATTCGGGCTTTCAGTTCGGCTCTTACTTGCTTCAAAGAAATAAAGCCATTAAGGATCTTAAAAAGGAAACTGGTATAGAGATTGGAGTCAGCTCTTCTCTTACATCATTTGGCGTTAGTCCTAAAGTCGAGGCTAAAAAAGGGTGGACTCCAAAACTTTCTTCCTCATTAAGTCAAAGCTTTGGAAACCAAAGAAACCTTGAGTTCAAAAATGAATACAAACTTAATAAGAAAACTTCTACCATCCTCGGCATACAGAACAATCAAACCAACGATGCCGCTCAACTCAACAACAGAAGGGTCCGCCAAGGTATTATTTTAGATCTAGGACTTCAATATAAGTTTGAATTTGATTGAGCTAAACAGTTATAATCTCATCATGCCTGCCCGACTTCTCTTTGCAATCTTTATGCTTTTTACAAATGCGGCGCTTGCTAAAACGTTCTACACTTTTGAGTCTGAAAACAGGGAAGTTCAAGAAGATTTAAACTTTAGATTTTCTAAAATAAAAATGACCAAAGATGTAGCAGCTGAACGAATCAGTTCTTTTTTGCGTTCAAATGGTTATCACCTGGCAGAACTCACTATTAAAAATAAAAAGATCCAGGTTTCAGATGCTGTTAAATGGGAGCTTTTTTTTGAGGGCAACTCTTTCTACACAAGACATTTTTTACAGCAAGCTATTGAAGCTACACCTTTAAATGCTTCGCCAGAAACTTTTGCAAATGAAGTTTCTCACATCATAATCGATCTTTATAAAAAAGAAGGCTTTCATTTTGTGAAAGTAAACAGTCAGCTAGATGCGCAAACTGATGACTCACTCAAACGCCGCTTGATGTTCACTATCACTGAAAATAAGATTGTTCGAATCAAACGGTATGAACTAGAGGGCGATTTTGGAGATTTTGGCAAAGCGGCGCTTCTTAAAAAATTAGAAAAATACTCTAAAGCTCCGCTTAGCCAGGGCCTCTACCACAAAAAAGCTTTGGACTTTGCTTTAACAAGTCTTAAAAATGATCTAAACAACTCAGGCTATTTTGACGCTGTTGTTGATTTAGAGAATGTTAGATTTAACAACAGCGGAGATTCAGTTACAATAAAACTCAAGATTGTCACAAACAGCCCAAATACAATTCAATCTGTGGACTTTACAGGTAATGAGAAAGTTTCAGATTTTTGGTTAAAAGAAATCCTAGGCTTAAAACCTGGTGATCAAATGGATTTAAATGCTCTTGAGGACGGCTTAAATCTAATTGAAGACTACTATCTTCAGAGGGGTTTTCTAAAAGTTCAAATTGAAAAAAACAATATACTTTCATATTCAGCAGACCTTAGATCAACTAAAATAAAAATTAAGATTTTTGAGAATTCGCAAATTGTCGTCTCAAGTATTCGTTTCAAGAATGAAGAAATGAAAACCAAAAAGTCCATTATAATTAGAGAGCTCGCTTTTAAAGAAGGTGAGGTGCTCACGATTGATAAACTTAAAGGCTCTTTATCTAACCTCAACAGGCTTGGCTATCTATCAAATGTCAACATAGACGTTAAATTTAAAGAGCAAACAAAAATAGGAACTCCAGTAGAACTGGTCATTGCAGAGAGAAAATCAGGATCGGTGACCACTGGTGTCGCCATAAGTACAGAACTGGATTTTACTGTAAAAACTTTTTTAGGTTTTGATTACAAAAATATTCGAGGAACAGGCAGGTCCTTTTCTGCGCAGACTGAACTTAAACGTCCCCTCTTTATTGATTACCTAGAAAACAGAATTTTTCTAACCTACTTAGAGCCTTACTTATTTGAAAGTTCATCTAAAGGAAGGGTTAACCTTTCTAGGAATGATGAAATTTGGGACCGCGACCCTGATACTGATGAAGTCACCATCATACAATCAAATCGTTTGGATCTGATTGTAGAAAAATCTTTTAACAAACACACCACACTTTACTTTACTTTTTTTAGTTTAGATTTAAGAAGAGAAAAAGAGGTTGAAAACCGATTTAACCAAATTCAAGAGGTAATAGGTTCAATCTCTCCGGTCATTGAGCTTGATTATAGAAATCACCCGTTTTTACCAACTAAAGGTTTTTTATCAAGATTTGATTTTGAGTATGCTTCACCACTTCTAGGTTCAAACACTAAAAGTGGCAACGGTGAATTTGATTTGGAGTTTGCAAAAGTTCAAGGTTCGCACTCATTTTACAAACCTCTTTCAAAGCGCTTTTTTTTAGCTCAGTCTTTTAGAGGTGGCTATCTTTACAATTTCACAAAAAACGGTGTTGTTGCACCTGGTTCAGCCAATGCCAACCCCACACCTTTTCCAAAAAGTAGAGCCTTCTTTTTAGGTGGAGCGACAACCATTCGTGGTTTTGACCCCAGCCAATCAAATGAACGTATTCCAAGTGATTCTGAACTTGATGGCAACATTGATGGCCGAACAATTGGTGGCGGAGTTTTGAACATACCTGGCTCTAGTTATTTTTATTTGAGCAAAACTGAACTGCGCTTTCCTCTTGCAGAAAATAGCAATTGGTGGGGAGCCGTTTTCTATGACGGAGGAAGTGTGCAAATTCTCCCTTTTGATTTAGACCGTTGGAGACATGCTGTGGGCTTCGGCCTTCGCTTCAACACACCTTTAGGCAGTATTTTGAATGCCGAGATCGCTTATAAGCTCGACAGAAATGCCACTGCAGGCGAATCTGCAGTGCGCTTTCATTTATCCGTCTCCTCTTTCTAACTATAACTTTTATTTATAGTTTATAAATCCAATTAAAAACCATTAAAAAGGTCTAGTCTGGCTAGACAAAAGCAGGGTCTTTTTTGGTAAAATTTAAGCACGCCTTTCAAGATGAAAAGCGCTTACTAGAAGGAGTCTAGCTTGCTTAAACTTGTTTTTCTTTCATCACTGCTCCTAATAGCGGCCTGCTCAGGGCAAGATCAAAATTTAAATGAAGATCCATCTGAAGAACTTAAACCAAATTTCAGAACCAATGTCATCTACGGAGAGGACAACCGTAAGGATTGGTATGAGGTCTTAGATTCTAATTTGAAAGAAGCTGCTAGAGCTACGGTAGGGATTTTTGACAGCCGGAGCATAAGAACTGTCGACGGTTCTGAACTTATCGAAACTAGAAATTTACGACTCTGTCCTACTGAAAAATTTTACACTCAAAAAATAGCAGCTTTCTGCTCCGGCTTTTTAGTTGGACCTGATCTTGTGCTTACGGCCGGTCACTGTGTAGAGACTGAAACTCAGTGTAAAGATTTAAAATTTATTTTTGATTTTGCCCTACCAACAAAAACGCACAACTCCTCAAGAACCTCTAGAGATAAAATCTACTCCTGTGCAAATTTAGTGGCTAGAGATTTTACCAATAAAAATCAGGATTGGGCTCTTATAAGATTGGACCGGTCCGTGCTTGACCGCAGACCACTGGATGTTGAACGTAGGGTATCTGCAACTAAAGGAAGTCCGCTAACTATAATTGGTCACCCATCGGGTCTGCCTTCAAAAATCTCTAGAGGCGGCAATGTTCATTCTGTTTATGATGAGTATTTTGTTGCAGATTTAGATTCATTCGGCGGAAATTCAGGTTCAGCAGTTTTAAATGCAAACACATTAAAGGTTGAAGGTCTCTTGGTTAGAGGGAGAACCGACTACAAAAATGTTAGAGGTTGCTTACAAGCAAATTTCTGCGAGGAAGGCATAGGCACAAAATGCAAATTTCCAAGTGGACCTATCGAAGGCGAGCATGTTTCTAAAATAAGTGCCCTTCTAGACCTCATTCCGCCCTTAGAAGATGAAAAACCAAAGCCTGAACCCGAAGATCCAGATGATCTAAAAGACCGTTTTATTTCAAAAGTCATGCTCCCCATTCCCGACTCATCACTTCAAAAAGTGTATTCTAAAATTGAAAGTGTTCCCGCACTTAATGGCTCTGATATAAAAATTAGGCTAGTTGTAGAGCACGCTTACATTTCCGATTTAAGAATCACACTTATTGCACCAGATAAGACACGCGTGATTCTTCACCGCAACACCGGTCCCAGAATTAAAAATATTCTTGGCATCTACGGTGGCGATCTAAAGCCTTTCGACTCACTCTCGAACTTTGGGAATCAGGATAAAGGTGAATGGACGTTAGAACTTACCGATATGTCTCCTTTTGACAAAGGCCATCTTATTGAATGGGAAATCATTCCTGCTCTTTAAGTTAAAGTTTAACAGCTAGAGTGCTCTGGCGTTTTTTAAGAAAACCTGATTTGTTAAGATTTTTAAAACCGCAGTCTTCTAATTTTCTTTTTAAAACTCCTGTAGCTGCGTAAGTGGCTAAGACAGAACCTTCTTTGCACGTGGACAGATATGTTTTTAAAAAGCTTTCAGTCCATAGGTTTTCAGTGGTTTTGTTACTATAAGCATCAAAGAGTATAATACGCTGCTCTTTTTCATTTTTTTCAATTTCAAATTCAGACAAAGGACCTTTTAATTCAATTTTTTGTTTTAGAAAAGTGCACGCCTCACTAACATCAAAATCAAACCTGTCTGAAAACTGCTTCCAGTAGACCGGGTATTCTTCTGGTTGCTCTAACCTTTTAAAAAAAAGTGGTTCTAAAATGCGTTCTGCTTCATAGGAAAAAAGCCTGACATCAAAAGCTTTGTTTTTTGAACATGATAAAAATGTTAGGACTTCATTGTAACCAAGACCTAAACCAACGGACTCCACCACCTTGCCTATATGCTGATTGTCTTGATTGAAAAAATAATCTAGGGCTTCAAAGTAAATAAAGACAGACTCTGACAGAGCCCCTCCCCTTGAGTGCATCTGCTCCTGCTCAGCTCCAAAAGCTTCATTAGGTTGCAAACTTAAGCTGCCGTCTTCAGTGAGAACAGGCACAAAGCCCGCCTCAATATAATCACTAAATTCTTCTTGAAAATTAAACTTATTCACGAGAGACACATAGCATGATTTCAGATTCTTGGAAAGGCCAGCCCTACAACCCTATCAGCAACTTCTATGGCGCTCACTTTGGTGAGAAGGTCTACAAAATTCCCGTGACCACTGTGGACACCTGCCCTAACCGTGAAGGTTTAAAAGGCATGGAGACATGCATCTTTTGCGATGCCTGGGGGTCGGCTGCAAAGTCTGAGTCCAAAGACTTTCCTTTAGACACTCAGATTAAAAAGTATAAAAAAACCATTGGTGAAAAATACAAAGCTAAAAAGTTTTTAGTTTACTTTCAAGCCTACACAAATTCTTTTGATAAGATCAAAGCCATCAGAGAAAACTTTTACCGCGCTCTAGATCACGAAGGTGTCGCTGGAGTTGTTATAGGGACAAGACCTGACTGCATCAGCCCTGCCCTTTTAAAACTTTGGCAGGAGATTCATGAAAAGTCTTTTGTATCGATCGAACTTGGCGCTCAGTCTTTTAGAGACGACAAACTAGAATACTTAAAACGTGGCCACGACAATGCTCAAACCATCAAGGCTATAAAAAGAATTCAAGAACACACTGATGTGGATTTAAGTCTTCACTTTATGTTTGGTCTTCCTAATGAGACCAGAGAAGAGATCATTGAGGCCGCTCAAACTACGGCAGAGCTAGGCATAAAATCAGTGAAGCTTCACAACCTTCATGTTTTAAAAGACACGCCTTTAGAAATAGAGTATTTTGCTGAGCGCTTTACTCCCTGCACATTTGAAGACTACTGCGAAAAGGTTGGAGATTTTTTATCTCACTTACCTAAAGACATTTATATTCACAGGCTCTCAGCCCTGGCCTCTAGATGGGAAGAGCTGATCGCGCCTGATTGGACCAGACACAAAATGGCCTCCCACCAAGGCATTGTGTCTTATCTTAACAGGCACGAGATCACGCAAGGTTGTAGGCTTTAGCAGCACTCTATATAAGTTAGCCACCTCATCATTAAAAACACCTGCATATGACAATTTGTCCTCATGCCCTGATAAAATGAGAACAGAGGCTGCTGAAACTTTCGTAGTAAAACAGCTTTGCTGAAGTGCTTTTATTTTTGAATACAGTTGAATTTAATCACTCAGCTGTATTTTCTTTCCAATTATTTTATTAAATTGAAAAGTCTTCCGTTTACTTTAATGGTCTTCATGTTATAAGTTCTGAGCAAATAGTGAGGAAAAGCCATGACTGTAACAGGAACAAAAACTGATATTTCAAAAAAGACGCCTCAATCTATTATTAATATTCACAACCCTAGTGAAGAGCCCTCTCGCAAAACCTTAGCCTTCACAAAAAAAATCAATAAGATTGAAAAACTTGAAATTTCAAACAAGAAGCTTTTCGAGACCCTTAGCTCAATTAGGTTGCAAGTGATTGAGGCTGCGGCTCCTATAATTAAAAACATATGCGATAAAAAGTTTAAGAGTCTATCCATTCTTGAAACTCAATTTAAGCAAACGTTTTTTAAAAAAAGAGAAAAAGAAAAAATACGCCATTTAATTCTTGATTGGGCTGAAGATCTTTACGAATTGTTTGGTGATGAGAGAGGCAAAATTATTTATGATAAGTATTCTGAACCTGAAGTAGAAAACAAAGGGCCATCAGGCCTAGAAGATTTATTTGCAGACATTGCTGAGCGGATTCATGCAGAAAATGACGATTTTGCTGACGACTCAGAAGTCCACCAAGAATCTCCCACTAAAAAACCAAAGACTAAAGCTGACTTGCATCAAGAAAAAGTAAACCTCGAGTCCAAGACTATTTATAGGGAGCTCATGAAAACGCTTCATCCTGATCTAGAATTAGATGAAAAGAAAAAAGAGGAAAAGAATGAGGCGGCCCAAAAAGTAATCGAAGCCTATAAAGACAACAACATATATGAGCTTTTAAAATTAAGATCTAAACACCTAGATCAGTCTGTCAGCGATGATGATATAAAGATCTATACCAAAGAACTCAATAAACGCCTTCGAGAACTCGAATATGAAAAATACTGTATTAGAAATGAGTTTCAAGATACTTATGATCATTTTTATTCAAGAAGTCCAAAAAAAATAAAAAAAAATATAGACGATGACATTAAAAAGCTCTCTCAAGATGTCGAGGAAGAAAATTATCACCAAGAAATTTTTTCATCCAAAGAGCAGCTGAGAAAATTTCTCAGAGAAGAGATCACCCTTAAAAAAGTAAAACAGCCTTCAGAAAATGATTTTTTCGGTGCGCTTGAAAATCTATTTGGCGGTCTTTAATATGAACACAGCAAATCAAAACATGAAACTAGTCATCGTAAGACACGGTCAAAGCCTCTGGAACAAAGAAAACCGCTTTACTGGTTGGTCAGATGTTCCTCTCACCGAGCAAGGTTTTGCTGAAGCAAGAGATGCGGGGCAGAAAATCAAAGCTCTTAATTTAGATTTTACCCGAGCTTACTGTTCAGTGCTCACAAGATCTATACACACACTTTGGGAAATACTTAAAGAAACAGATTTAAACTGGCTCCCCGTTGTTAAAGATTATAGACTTAACGAAAGGCATTATGGTGCGCTCACAGGGCTTAACAAAAAAGAAACTGCTGACCAATACGGTGCAGACCAGGTTCACAAGTGGAGACGTGGTTTTGACACCATCCCTCCACTATTAGAAATAGATGATGAGCGGCATCCTATTTTTGACCGTAGATACCAAGACATGCTTCCCGCCTCTGAACTTCCTGCCGGCGAATCTTTAAAAATCACACTAGAGCGCTTCATGCCTTTGTGGAACAACACAATCAAAGCTGAACTGAATGAAGGTAAAAACTTGATGGTGGTCGCTCATGGCAATTCTTTAAGAGCACTTATGCTAGATCTTGAAGGCATCTCCCCTGAAGACATCACAACGGTTGAGATCAGCACCGGAGTTCCGATCTGTTACACTCTAGATTCTGATTTAAAAGTGATTTCTAAAGAAGTGCTTTAACAAAGTTGAAACTTTATCACCATATGTTACCTGGCACCTAGTGGTGAGTTTTTCTCACCAAAATTTTATATGAATTCCAAATAAGAACACCTAAAACCACCGCACAGAGCCCGCCCAAAACAAACTGGAATTTTTTCATAAAACTAACAACAGATTCCCCGTAGTAGGAGATTAAATAAATCTGTGTGGGCACAACTGTTAAAACCACAACACCATCCACTAAAAGAAATGTGGACCTTTTAATACCGAGTGCTCCGCACATAAGATGTCCTGGAAACCTTACACCTGGAATAAGTCTAAACAGACCAGGCACAATTCTTCCCCATTTTCTTACCCACTCTTTGACCATTCCAAGTCTTTTGTCTGGCACAACTTTTTGAAACCAAGAGGTTGAAAAAAGTGTGGGCCCGAAATGCCGCCCAACACTGTAAACGACATAATCCGAAAAGTAGATGCTCAAACTGCATATTATCATTGCAGGAACCACCTGCACGTGCGGGGCCCCCTCATAAGGTGGCGGGTAAATTTCAGGTCTTGAACCTATGTAAGACAGTATGCCAAGACTCACTATTGAGATCTCTTCAGGAACGGGAAGTCCTAGGCTTGAAAGGAACATCACAATCACAACTATTGAGTAAATAATGTAGGGTTGGTAAGTGTAGTCTTTAAGCAGTTCAAAGAGAAAAGTTTCCATTGCTTATTTTAACCCCACTTACCATCAGTCAGTTTTTGACCTGTCAAATTTGGGAACCAGATCCCTTTTACATTCGGTTAGAAATATATCAAACTTAAGACAATAGTAAACCAACTAACTGATGCAGGTTCAATCTTGTCAGAAAAAATGGAGTTCTCTTAATGCAAAAAGAATGGCTTAAACATTACCCCAAAAATGTGAATCATGAGATTGATCCTAAAGATGTAAAAAGCATCAACGATATTTTTAAAGATGCTGTGAAAAAATACAAAGACAGAGTTGCTTACGAAAACTTTGGTACAGAGCTTACATTTGCTGAACTTGATAAACACTCAGATGATTTTGCTTCTTTTCTTCAAAATGATTTGAAGCTTAAAAAAGGGGACCGCATTGCCATTCAAATGCCCAATCTTTTGCAGTATCCAGTTGTGCTTTTTGGTTCAATCAAAGCAGGGCTTATTGTTGTGAACACAAACCCACTCTACACAACAAAAGAAATGCTTCATCAGTTCACTGATGCTGACGTGAAAGCTGTTGTGATTTTAAGTAACTTTGCAGACAAGCTTGAGACTATTTTACCCAAAACCAATATTGAACATGTGATCGTCACAAATGTTGGTGATATGCTCGGTTTTCCAAAAAGTGTCGCTATAAACTTTGTGCTCAAGTACATCAAAAAAGATGTTCCAAAGTTCAACATCAAGGGCTCTTACAGTTTTTACGGTGCACTCAATCTTGGTGAAGCTCATACACCTAAGAAAGTTGAGATTGATATTCATGACACAGCATTTTTGCAATACACAGGCGGCACAACAGGCGTGGCCAAAGGTGCTGAACTTACGCACTCAAACATTGTAAGCAACATGCTTCAAATCACTGAGTGGATGAATGTATGCTTAAAGGCTGGAGAAGAGACCATCCTCACTCCTCTGCCACTTTATCATATCTTCTCACTAACAGTGAACTGTGTTGGCTTTATGTATTATGGGGGCACAAATATTTTGATCACCAACCCAAGAGACATTCCAGCATTTGTGAAGCTTATGAAAAAAAGAGACTTCACTCTTATGTCTGGTGTGAACACTCTTTACAATGCTCTTTTGAACGACCCTGATTTTAAAGACGTTGATTTTTCTAAACTAAAACTTGCAGTGGCTGGTGGTATGGCTTTGCAAAAGGATGTTTCAAAAAGATGGCTGGCCGTTACCGGAACAAACTGTATTGAAGGTTTTGGTTTGACTGAAACTTCGCCCGTTGCCTCTTGCAATCCAATTGACGGAAATGACCGCGTGGGAACCATTGGAATTCCTCTGCCCTCAACTCTGATTAAACTTATTGATGATGATGGCAATGAAGTTTCTGACGACAAACCAGGGGAACTTTACATCAAAGGCCCTCAGGTTATGAAGGGCTACTGGAACCAGCCTGAAGAGACTGCAAATATTTTAACAGATGATGGCTGGATCAAAACTGGCGACATAGCAGTAAACGCTGGTGACGGTTTTTTTAAAATTGTAGACAGAAAAAAAGACATGATCTTGGTTTCAGGTTTTAACGTTTATCCAAACGAAATTGAAGATGTGATAGCAAGTCATCCAGGCGTTTTAGAAGTTGCTGCAATTGGAGTACCTGATGAATGTTCTGGCGAAGTGGTTAAAATTTGTGTAGTCAAAAAGGACAAGAACCTTACAAAGGCTGACTTAAAAGCGCATGCAAAAAAAGAACTCACTGGTTACAAAGTACCAAAAATAATTGAGTTTTTTGATGAACTTCCAAAAACCAATGTTGGAAAAATCTTAAGACGTGAACTTAGAGGAAAAAAAGGTAGCTAATCAATATGTCCAAATCTGTAACAGGCCTCTCCACTTCTTTTAAAGCCTCAAAAATCAACTCAAATAAGGGACGCTACGGGTCTTTTGCAGAAATTGGAGCGGGACAAGAAGTGGCCAGACACTTTTTTCAAGCAGGACAGGCCTCAAGCACAATTGCAAAATCTATGTCGGCCTACGATATGGTTTTTAGTGACGAGATCTATGGTAAAGAAAAAAGCGGTAGGTACGTATGTGAGGCGCGTCTCAACAAAATGCTGGGCACTGAGTTCAATCTTCTCAATGACAGGCTTGTTGAACGCAGAGAAAGCTCCACATTTTTTGCCTTTGCAAACACTGTTGCCACCAACCGTGGACACGGTTGGGTGGGAATGCAGTTTCAAGTCTGTCCCAACTCTCCTGCTCACACAGTCATTCTTCATGTTAAAATGCTCGACAACACGAGGCTTCAACAGGCAGAGGTTTTAGGCGTGCTCGGTGCAAACCTCATTTACGGAGCTTTTGAACTCAGTGACAAACCTGAACTCTTTATTGAATCCTTGACCGACAATATTTCTGTTGGACGTTTGGAAATTGACCTGATCAGATTTACAGGTCCCGACTTTGAAAAAATTGACGACAGACTTATGTGTCTTGAACTTGTGAAGCTCGGACTTACTAGATCAGTGGTTTTTGATCCCACAGGCAACACCTCAACTCTTCCAGAAGAGTTTTTTGGAAAATCTGTTTTTGTTATGCGCGGTGAATTTCGCCCTATCACCAATGTTAATATAGAAATTTTAAACCTTGCCTTGGAGCAGTTTAAAAAAGACCATCAATTAACTGAAGTTGTTCCACTTTTAGAAATCACAATGGCCCATCTTAAAAAAGACGGCGAGAAGATCAGTAAAAAAGATTTTTTAGACCGCGTGGACACCCTTTCACATTTAGGTTTCAGGGTTATGATCTCTGATTTGGATTACTACTACAGAGTGAAAAGGTCTCTTAGAAAGGTGACACCTGAACCTATTGGAATTGTTATTGGTGGAAACCATCTTGAGTACTTTTTTGAAGAGGACAACTACCTTCATATGAAGGGCGGAATCTTTGAAGCCTCTGCAAAACTTTTTGATCCAAAAGTCACAGTCTATGTTTTTCCGTACAAAACAACCGAGTCCTGCACCTCACTTAAGAGCTACATTACGGACCCCGTCTCACAAAACCTAATTGATTATCTAACTGCCCGCTCTAACTTAAAAGAGCTTTCTGACTGTGATGAGATTGAAAGCTCTGTGCTTTCTTCTCAGGTCAGAGACCTATTAAAATCTGGTGATGCTGGTTGGAAAGCTCTCGTGCCTGAAAAGGTCAAAGAGCTTATTGAGTCAGAAGGGCTTTTTAAAGATTAAAAACAGTTTAGATTTAACAGACAACAACCCTATTTAGAGAATCTGCTGTACACAGCAGGCGGATTTTGATTCGGCCAGATTCTAGCGATGTCTTTATGAACAAAGGAAATCATTTTTTCCATAAAAGCGGCACCCTCAATAGTGTCGAAGCTGATGTCAAGGCGGCTGCTGATCACAAAGATCATAACCTGACTTTCCAGAGATAAAGTTTGTTTAGAAATTATTGGAGTCAAAGAAACTTTCAGTCCGAAGTTTTCTAAAAACTGACTAAAAATATCTGATCTTATAGGTTTTGTTTTAGTGTTGTTAAGCTTGATAAAATTAAAAATGTACTTCGCGTCATCGACGCTTAAAAATGGGCTGTTTTGAGAGAGGTAGGTGTTTAGAGTAGAGATTTTCATTTCATAGCCCACTAGAGAGTTGTCGATGATTGCTTCAACATAGTGTTCTAAATTTCCCCTTACAGCAGTTCCAACTACAGAGCTACAGGTCATAGCCTGCGAGAAGCTTGAAATGATTAAAACCAAAAGAAGTACAGAGAATGCGCTTTTCATACCGACTAAAACAAAGCAGGTTTCGTGCCATCAAAAATCACACAGAATAAACTTTCGATAGATTTGAAGTTCCTAATCAGTTAACAGATGTACTTTGATGTCAAATATTGTCATTTTTTTTAGCTGATTCACGAATTGCTGATTCAAACTGTTCAAAACACAAAAAAGCCTTCTCAAGTTGAGAAGGCTTTGAAAAACACCATATGTTACCTGGCACCCAATGGTGTATTACTCAGCAGGCTTAAACCAGCATTTAGATCTAAGACCGTAGTCAAAAGCTTCTGCTCTGTTGCAAGTTCCTGTGTTTGCATCTGTATCACTAAGCTCAGAGTTGAAATCTAAGTTACAAAGTGAACCAGCAAAGTATGTATCCGCTCTACACTGAGCATCTGGATGGTTATGGTTAGTCTTAACAACTTCAGTTTTATCAGGAGTGTTCAAGCTGATCACGCGCTCTGCATCTCTTAATGATCCAAGTAGTCTACCTAAAGAAAGACCTGCAAGTGAGGCTCTTACACAAGCTGTGTAAGCC
>Ga0115567_10004606_pt1 | contig 13450 bp, 11 predicted proteins | sample COGITO_mtgs_1204_2_FD_88679 | JGI IMG/M metagenome (GOLD analysis project Ga0115567, IMG submission 88679) | Pelagic marine microbial communities from North Sea - COGITO_mtgs_120412 | ecosystem: Environmental > Aquatic > Marine > Epipelagic | place: Germany:Helgoland, sampling site Kabeltonne...
TAAGGAAACCTTTACTGATGATCGTACGGGCACAGTTAGAAAACACGAACATTCAATGAAAATGCCTACTCAGAAAACTATTTTAAATTTAGCAAAGAGAGAAGGATTTATTTTGGAAAGTATGCGACGGATGGCCGAATGTGGGTATGAAGATCAATATCTATATACATTGCAACGAACTAATTAGATAAATATGTTATATATGATCACGAATCAATATAAACATTAGTTTACATTATATATTACCTCGTATAACAGTATATACAATGTCCGCACCACAAATGCAGCGCAAAGATTCATCATCTCCATATACCGAAGAAATGTTTGTAACAAATCGATTAGGGTTAAAAGAACCTATTTTATTCGATACTATTTTGAATCGAATTCGTGTATTGGGAAACATGTCTAAATTATCAGTTAATTACCATGATCTTGTAATCAAAGTGATTGAACAAATGTATGATGGGATTCATACGTATCAGATCGACGAATTAACGGCTCAACAGTGTGCATCTATGGTTACTATACACCCAGATTATGGTATTTTAGCTGCATATATCGTCACATCAAATCTACATAAGAACACTGATGAATTATTTTCCGACGTAATGCACACATTATATAATTTTACGGATGTTCGAGGGAACGCGTCTCCGCTTATATCAAGAGAATTATACGATATTGCAACGAACCCATTATACAAGGAGTTGATTCAACAACAATTGGATTTCACTCGTGATTTTTCAATTGATTATTTTGGTTTAAAAACTCTTGAGCGCGCATATTTGATTCAATCGAATGGAATTATTCGTGAGCGACCCCAGCATATGTGGATGCGTGTATCTATTGGTATCCACGGTTCAGATTTGGAACGGGCGTTTGAGACGTACGATTTAATGAGTAAGAAATATTTTACACACGCAACTCCTACATTATTTAACGCTGGAACTCCTAGACCACAACTATCGTCTTGTTATCTCCTAGGAATGGAGAGTGACAGTATCGACGGAATTTACGGAACTCTTCGGGATTGTGGTCGCATTTCCAAATGGGCGGGTGGAATTGGTCTTCATATACACAATGTGAGAGGGAAAGGAAGTCATATTCGTGGTACAAATGGCGAATCGAACGGTATTGTCCCGATGTTGAGAGTATTCAATATGACGGCACGGTATGTAGATCAATGTTTCGATCCAAATACATTGGTAATGACCCCGAATGGATTTAATTTAATTTGTAATATTTCAATCGGTGATACAATAATAAATGGTCAGGGTTATTCAGACAGTGTTGCTGAAGTACATCGTGCGAAATATACGGGTGAAATGATTACAATTGAGTCACCTAAACAGATCCATCCAATTCGAGTTACATCGGAACATCCGTTTTACGTTGTCAGGGGATTAATTAACAATTGTTCCGACCTGACAATTGAACAAGGAATTAGATCAAAGACAATTTTTCCAGAGTATATATCCGCAAAAGAGCTTAATGTAAATGACCGAATTATAATGCCTCGACCAAACGAATCAACCGATGAAGGAATATTAACTGTCCTATCCGATGATGATTTGTATATAATTGGTTTAATTTTATCATGTGGGGAAATCGATTTCCGTACATTGAATATGAAATTACATTTTAATAACGATATGCCGACACATATTATGAAACGTTGTCGTCGACACGCATTATTTTATAAATCTGAGTATACACAGTTTACCGATTGTGTAGATAATATTAGTACTTTCGAATGGACATTTAATTCGTCGATCCCGATAACAACGGGAATGATATATAATTCACATTGTGAAAAACATATCAATGAGTTGTTTATGAAACTTCTCCCTAATCGTATGCAATATTTACTTGATGGTATTTTTGCCGGAACTTGTAAAACAATTGGTGTAGATTCCCAATGTTTGGTAACAAATCCGTCTTATCAGTATATCGGTGCTGTCAAACGAATGATGTCTATTTGTTCAATTACCAATTATGCAATCGATACATCGTTGGAAGGAGATGAAGATATCAATGTAATCAGTACAGACGACGATCCGATTGTCGCCCAACCGCCTACCAAATTCATATATACAAAACCCCGTAATATATCGTCAAAACACGTAACTGACCAAATAGTAATTGATTTGAAAATGAAAACCGCATCGGAACCATCGTATGTTACTGAAATTGGTACGGTACATAACGGAGGTGGTAAACGAAACGGTTCATTTGCAATTTATCTCGAACCATGGCATCCAGATATTGTCCAGTTTCTGGATTTGAAAAAAAATCACGGGGATGAGGAACAGCGAGCAAGAGATTTATTCTATGCCGTGTGGATGTGTTCTCTTTTCATGGAGCGAGTAAAAGCAGATCAGCCGTGGTCGCTATTCTGTCCAGATCGAACCCCTGGATTAGACAATGTATACGGAGACGAATTTAAAACTCTATATGAGAAATATGAATCCGACGGAATGGCTGTGAGAACAATTTCAGCTAGAGAATTATGGTATTCGATTCTCGACAGCCAAATGGAGACTGGTACACCATATATTCTTTATAAGGATGCGGCGAATCAGAAAAGTAATCAGAAGAATCTGGGGACTATTCGATCGAGTAATTTATGTACTGAGATTATTGAATATAGTGATGATAAAGAATCGGCTGTATGTAATCTGGCGAGTGTTGCACTCCCCCAGTTTGTAACTCACGTACCTAGAAACAATAAAACGTACTGTGATATTATCGTGTACAGTCGAATCAATTGTAAATATTGTATAAAATTAGAGCGTTTTTTGAATGAAAATAATATCGAGTATACAACTGTATATGTAGACGATGACGATGTGAGAACTAAACTTTTTGGTGAATTGAATAAACGATGGTGTCGAGATGGGGTGGAGATAAATACTGTACCACAAATATGCGGGGTGAATATTAGTAACAGCGACGTAGGAACTCCGACTAATGAACCAGTCCATTGGAATGGTTACACTGATTTTGTCGATTCATTTAATCCGACGTTTGACTTTGACGAATTGGAGCGAGTTGTCGGTGTAATGACAACAAATTTGAATCGAATAATTGACATTAATTACTACCCAACATCAAAGACAGAGCGCAGCAATTGGAATCATCGTCCAATTGGGATTGGTGTACAGGGCTTGGCCGATACATTTGCAATGATGCGTTTATCATTTGAGTCGACTGAAGCGAAACAATTAAACAAAGATATTTTCGAAACAATGTATTATTCTGCAATGACGAGATCTAATTGTATTGCCAAGGATCGAGCAGACAAAATCCAATCTATCATTGCCCCCGAATATAAAGCGGGTAAATGGAAATTTGTTTCATCGGAACCACATGAACGCAAACGGTTGATTGTCAATGACAATCCATCGATGTCTGTCCTATCCAGTGCTCTCGACGTTATAAACCCAACCAAAGCCGAGATGGATAAATTAGATGGTGATACTTGTGGTGCGTATAGTTCTTTCAATGGTTCTCCTCTACAAGAGGGTATGTTCCAATTTGATCTATGGGGGGTGACGCCAAGTGGTCGTTATGATTGGGACAAGTTGAGACAATCGGTTGTTCGATGGGGTACGAGAAATTCGTTACTTGTTGCACCGATGCCTACTGCGAGTACTAGTCAGATCCTCGGGAATAATGAATGTTTCGAACCATTTACTAGTAATATATACACTCGCCGCACCATCGCAGGCGAATTTATTGTAATTAATAATCATTTAATACGCGAGCTCATTGATTTGGGGTTATGGAATACAACAATGAAGGATTTAATTATCCGAAATCACGGAAGTGTTCAATCGATTGAATCGATTCCAAAATTGGTGCGAGATCGATACAAGATTGTTTGGGAGATGTCAATGAGAAACATTATTGATATGGCTGCGGACCGCGGTGCTTATATATGCCAATCCCAGAGTATGAATTTATGGGTCGAAGAACCGAATTACAAGAACCTTACTGCAATGCATTTTTATTCTTGGTCAAAGGGTCTGAAAACTGGTCTATATTATCTGCGCCGCAAACCGAAACACCAACCCCAGCAATTTACAATTGAACCCGAAAAACAATCGACTGTTGTGCGCAAAGATGATGAATGTCTTATGTGTAGTGGATGATTTGATTGTTACTGATTGACACGTTTTATGTTATACAAAAATATATATAAATATAATTGTTATATTTATATAAAATGGTTGATGACGAATATTATATCGAACTGGGTGTATCTAGAACCGCCACTGGTAAGGAAATAAAGTCTGCTTATCGGAAGTTGGCACTCCAGTACCACCCAGATCGAGGTAATGGGAATGATGAAAAATTTAAGAAAATCGGTGAAGCGTATGAAGTTTTATCCGATCCTGAGAAAAGGGCTCGGTATGATGCAGTTGGGAAACATAGAATGCAATCTGGTGGTCCTGATATGGGGGGGATGAATCATGAAGATATGTTTGCAAATTTTTTCGGTAGTAGTATGGGTGGTATGGGTGGTATGGGTGGTATGCCAATGAGTTCATTTGGATCGTCGCATACAAGTCGATCGGTCGAACCATCTCATATTGTAAAGAATCTACGTGTCTCACTTGGTGATATGTGCAAAGGAAAAAAGAAATCACTGGGAATTACCCGTAAAATTATAGACAAAACAAAGATCACTACGTGCTTAGTGTGTAAGGGAAATGGTATAGAAATAAAAATGATGCAAGTTGGATTGGGAATGGTTGTGCAACAACAAGCTGAATGTTCCAACTGTGCTGGTGTAGGCACAATTTGTAATCCCGATGCAATGAAGAGTAAACAAGAGGTTGTGAATTTAAATATTTATCCTGGATGTCCTGAGAATATTGTATTTGTATTTCCAAACATGACAAACGATACCATCGACAATCGCCCTTCTGGTAGTTTGATTTTCAAAGTGGTTTATGAACCATCCGATACATTTAGTGTTATTGATAATACAATTGATATTGAACTGAAAAAACCTATTCGAACCAATTTATTTGAGTCTTTGACTGGATTTACTCGAACTATAACACATCCAATGGGACATGAAATAAAAATAATATCTAAATCTCCAATTAAACCAGGTCGTTATTGTTTAGATGGACAAGGGATTGAAATAAAGCACCCATCGTATTCGAGCAAGGGCGACTTATACTTTGACCTGGATGTAGAATATCCAAAATCAGTTAATCTGGATGGTGATGGTGGGTTGTCTACTATACTGAATCAAACGCCTAGTGTATCATCGTCGAATTCGGATACACAGGTCGAATGTATGGTATCGCCACCCCGTCCAAAACACGACATATCGTCGTTTGTTGCGCATCAGAATGATAATGCGACAAAGGGTATGCGATCCAATAATAGTGCTGCGATGGGTAATGGTGGGTGCAATCAAAGTTAGTCAATTATTTGGTCCGATACCAATAATCGTTATTACAATATCAATATTGATAATGTAATATATCCAAATAGATCGGTTGATTATTTGAGTTTCAGTATATCGTTCACTGAATGGGTTGTTTGAAACATATCTTCTCCATATATATCTTGTAATAACGCCCATTCAAATAATCCACCTAAATACACTTGAATATTAGTAAATCCAAACGATAATAATTGTTCTCGTTTTTTGAATATTGATGCATCTGTGTTATTCAGTCCGTATATGATAACAGAAATATCTTTCGATTCTTTTATACATTGGTTTATAATGACAACTTCATCTGTTGAATTCATTGTGTGTTTTATACGAGGCAACAAGTCCACATTACCGTTCTCTGGTATTGTGGTGATAATAACATACGAACTATTTGTCGGTCCCCCGACCTTATCGGTTCTTTCAATGAATGACAGTACAGATTCAAAGTTCACAAATGGTATGGTACCACGGTCTAAACTATTGAAATTCATATTTCCCATTGAAATTAATAAATACGATATTTATAGTAGATATTAATTAAACTTTAGATTCGGATAATAGTTTTTGTATAGTGCGGGGAAGTATATACATTTCATTCATTACTGTTGTATATGTAAACACCGCTATATTGGTATATGTGTTGGACGACGTGTCGATAGGAGTATCAAACTTAATAGAATACCACCAATGTGCAGGAAGGGCTAAATAATCACCTTGATTCAGTTTTATATCAATCGTCTGTATTTTCCGGAAATCACTCTCATATATGGCATTCCCAGAATTATCGCCCCAGAATGATATGGGTGACGTCGAACTGAATCCATCATCTGTTTCCGACGTATGTAACCATTTATTGTATTTACCACTACAAACACGAAACACAACACTATTTGTTGTACAAAGAAATACACTCAACTGCTTCATTGAAGATCTGGTTATAGTTTGTATTATCCCATTTCCAGGAATAGCCCCAATTAGGTCGTATGTATGGCGGATGGACATTGGTGGTTTTAGTATAGAATCCAGTAATCGGAACTGACTGTCAATACACGTATCGCGTAAAAACAGTTCATTTCGAATAAATAACGATGAATGCGTAGATGCTATGTCGCTTGTAATAACGTCGCTTGTAATAACGTCGCTCGTATCTGCATCCCCTACATTCGATAAACTATCAACTGACCCGAGTGGTATACAGACAGTTGTTTCGCCGCCATTAATACTTACATCAACGTCAAATGTTCCATACGAATATATTAATTCTTCCCATGTCAATTGCATCGGCCAATCACTTCTATTAAATTTAACAGGTTGTTTGTGATATATCGTATCGTGTAATAATTCATACGATGGATCAGATAATTCATATACAATTGTATCTTTACCAGGAGTCAAATGGTACCGTATGTGGATATATACGAATAATACAATTAAAAAAATACATAGTATTCCCAACATTGCGTCTTGGTAGTAGAACTACATTGGATAATACATTTAACCCCATTTTTAAAAATATTATCAATTTATTTATATTCGCATTCTTACTCGAATTCTACAGTAATATCAATTATGTCGCGCTTAACAGTCTTTGTTGCCGAAACGGATAACTCCTCTCGTCGTTTGCGGGTCTTGTTTGTATCATCTATGTCCATCTTCTTCTTTGCAGTACTATTACGACTGTTCATATCCAATTCGATTTGTTGATAATTTTTTTCTATATATTCAATTATTTCATTTTCAAATGCCCATTTGAAAAAATTCAACTGTCCAAGAGTCGTTTGGACATCTGTTCCATTTTTGTAAGGAACAGTAATTCGATCCCATCGACAAAATGGATCAAAACGTCGTTTAGAATATGATTTAAGTTTCAATTTATAATCAGAATATACCTTGAACCGTTTATTACTCGATAACTTATATATTGTAAAATTTTTCTTTGCGTAATTGGTAACGAACCAATCTATAATACGTAGAGATATATTGGCATCTCCATTTATTATATCGACCATTCGGCTCATATTTTGCTCTTTATCGTAATATATAAGGAGGGTGTTTAATAATAGATCATTCTGTGTTGATAATATAACAGACATTTGTGTAGTCGTTCGATGTGTATACCGTACTACTATTTAACCGTCTAAGTGGATTTCTGAATACTTTACAGAAATCAGTCGGTCGGTCGGTCGGTCGAATGTACCGAAGAATCAACCGACAAACAATCAATCGGTCGATAATTTATTACGGTCGATAATTTATTACAATTTCGGAAATATCCATTTGAGTTTTTGCGAAATACATCGTAATCGATTGTTCCTCTTTTTATATTACACCCAAGACACGATACGACTGTATTTTCGGATGTGTGGGATATAGAATTATCTATTCGATCAAGTGTCCACTGTGAGTTGTGTATATTACAACTATGTGGTAACGAATAATCCAATACCAAATCTGTTGCACAATAAGAGCATTTCATATGGGAGTGAAGTAATTTTTCAATTGTTTCGTATGTAGTCACCAATACATTCGATTGTATGTCACGCGATTGACGTATATCTTGATTTTTATAACCAAGAATTTTCTTACGTACCAATGTTATTATTGAGCGAATATTTGGGTGTACCGAGTCGAACAATTTTATTGATTCTTCTTTATCGGACACGTGGTTTATAAATATATCAGCAAGAATACGTAAATTCTCGCGCGACATTTTGTGGGATTTTACATCATCTGGTGTATTACACGTACTATCATCAACTGGTGTATTACACGTACTATCACCAATCATATGAATAGACATTTTATTTTCTAATTTCCGCGATGTGCGTAGATTTAAAGAAATCGTTTTGGATGACATCAATATATCGGTTATACAATATCGGTTATACAATATCGGTTATACAATATCGGTTATACAATATCGGTTATACAATATCGGTTATACAATATCGGTTATACAATATTTACATATTGGAAAATAATATTATTATAGTATATAATGACGTTTTTGAAAACAACCGGAACCAGAGCAGAAGTGTGGCACGACACAGCAAAACATACAGCTGGGAGATTAGAGAAGAAGGACTTGATACAGAATAAATGGGGTAGAATTGTATCTAGGAGCAAACATAAAACCGCGTCTAGGGAGAAACGTCTTTTGAAACATGGATTCGGTACAAAAAAGGGTAAATTTGGAGTAGTTCGACTTGATGATAAGGGAAAATCAAAAAAAAGTAGTACCCGTAAGCGTAAAACTGTTCGTAAGAAACGGTAATCGACACATAAATTACAATAGTGCTTATTATTGTATACGATTTTGTATACAATAATTATAGTCTATGATATATATTTACTTCCAATATCGGAAGGTACAATGTATAGGGAATTTTCTGTTGAAATAATATATTCTTCCCCTACTTTAAAAATTTTTGAAATTGGGCTTGTATATTCACTACCGTTTTTCACTAGTAATCTCTCATCTCCGTCAGGCTTTACTCCAACGAAAGCAACCTTGTCGACTGCATCATTCCAGTAATCCATCATAATAGGACGGTCTTGAACTATAGCGATTTTTGCTGCATGTAGTAATACAGTTGTAGATGGCGTACGGCTTTGTGACGATTTAGTGGCTAACTCTGACATTTATTTTCCTATACTATTCAAGTTCCTTTTTATTTCTAAATACTAACGAATAGAATTATACATCAAAACAACTATTATTTTAGGTTATTCGAATATTTTATAGAGTGAATGTATACATATGATATTGGATAACAAATCACCTCATTCAATTCAGATATATATTAAAGAATATGTAGATGCATTGAATAGATATATCCAGTGGTTAGTATATGATGATATAATAGATAAACAAGGTGATAATTGGAGTGGCAATTTATTAACTGGATTTTTAATTACTTCCAAAGTTTTTATATACCTCGCCGTACAAGGACATGATATTGAATATATAAAAAAACAGGTTGATAGTGCATCAATGTACTACATTGAGTTTTATAGAGAATTTGGAATGTACACAGGGCTATTCGAATATACGATTTTGGATACAATGTTTTTTATATTTGATAAGACGGTATTATGTGATTCTGGGGTTATTGAAAATATTGAGTATAATACCGAATCCACATTTGATATGTTATCGACGGTTGCTCGTTCATACGAACGAAATTTATATATAATTGCGCACTCAAGTACACGTGATTCACAATCAACATACCAGGATCAAGATGAATCAAAAATATTTATTGAATCCGTGAATTTAAATATACTTCCCATAATGAGAGATATTATTCGTTATAGTGAATTAAACAGTTTCGATAAAACTATAAGGTATATTAATGAAATTTAATGTTGTGTGCATACATCAATATATTCATCCTTCAATATACCACCAATATATCGATATAATTTATTAAGAACGTAGTCATCACATTTACCAACTAACAATACACTTCCAGTTCTAAATATCATACAAGTCATTGTCCTCGACGATTCACCTATTGTATTTATCTCTTCATTATCAAATAAATTGGATAACTTAATTGTACATCTTATTCCTGGATACGAACATGGGTCGAATGAACACAATATATTATATTTATGCTTTAATATTTCCATTAATTTATCTCTGTCGATCATATAATTGCACGAAAAGTTTGAATTTACCAGTGCTGTATTGTTATTCTTTGAAATCGATATTTTGATACCCGACGTATTCGATATCATTGTTGTTATATAATCAACCACTAACTCATATACACCTTCTTCGTGTGTACCTGGTAATTCTATTTTACCAGAATTAAATATTTTTACGTGATACTCCCGAAACATATTTTGTATATATATTCGAATATTTGCAACAACACAGTTGAAAAATGCCCCCTTTGGTTTACACCGTTTATGGTTTATATCGTGCTTTGATATACCAGATATTATTTTACGAACATCTTTAAATCGAACACTACCAGTTTCCTTGTCAATATGCTTCACAATATGAAATCGGATAAAATTCTCCTTAGAACAACGGTCCATCATTGAGTTGAAATCTATCTTATCGAGTGAACTATGTTTCATTTCCTTCTTGACAACGCCAATTATTTGGTCGCTGTAGTTTATTATTGGTATTTTCCAAAATAGATCGTAAATATCAACACTTGGTTCTATGTATGCAATTCTTGTTTTTGTGGATATTCGGATAGATGATGGTTCTGGACAATTAGATTGTAGAAGTGGGACGGCTGGACCAACAGAATTTGTTATCATTGTTTCTAATACATTATAATTATCATCTGTTACTTGCGATGGGGCGATAAATGAATCCCACGCATCATCAATATCAAATGTGGTAGTTTCAGATTCCATTTATTTCTTGTAGAGTATAGTTTTAAATATTAGTTATCGATAAGTTGTGTTATATATAATAGTGATTACGATATAATTCAATTTTTCACGTATTACAAATCCGTTAACCAGGATATTAGAATATGTTTATTGTCATTGTGTACATGATTCTTTAACACTAAACAAACGGTTTGTTCGAAAAATGATTTACTAGTAACCCCAAACAACGACATTTTCTTGACATATTCAATATACCATATATACAAATTGGATATCGGGATTTTCTGTCCGCATCCAATTAATTTTTCTTGATTAGTATGTTTAATATATTCTAAATAATTGTATATGTCGGTAGTTTTATTCCATTCCCGAAATTCTACAGAGCAAACATATTTATCGTTTGTGATACGAACCGATGGATAAAAATGGGTTATTAACTGTATAATATTTTCGGCGCCCACAAATAATCGCTTACTATGACATTTCCCTCTGTATATGGATACCAATTCATCTATTTCCAATTCATATATTGTTTCTGTTGATTCGGACGACTCATCGTGTACAACAATATCTCTATCCCAAAACTCTAAAAATGATGATACGACTGGGAGGTATTTACTGGTTATTCCTTGGAATACATATTCCTTCTCGCCGACCAACGTTTTGGTTGGAAATAGGGATTTTAATTGTAATAATAAAGTTGCTGAAAAAATTACATTTGGTATACCACATTTACGAATAAAGTCTTTCCATAGAAACCCAATATCCTTTTGTGTTACAACTGACGAATTTTCACCATTTAAATTATCTTTATGAATATATTCATAAATGAATCGGTCGATTATTTCAGGCTGTGTATTATCTCTAAGAAAAAAAATTCGATCACTATCCTCTAAATTCATATAACTCGTGGCAAACAAATCGGAATCTCCGTGTCGTTTGGAGTAATGTAGTGCCACAGAAATAATGTTTATAATATTGGTCCGAATAATATCGGATTGGTTTTGTATACCAGGAATACAATCGATTGCTGGAGATGAATCTGGTGTATTTCGAACGTTTAAAACACGACAATCTGCATATAAATGGTCGTGGTATTTGTATTTAATACTGGCAAGCGAATGGTTATTTCCAAATAGTTCATTGTATTCGGTGCAAATAACTCCAACCATTTGTTTGAATGACGTATCTGCTAGAAATATGCGATTCGTGTGTTTATTCAACATCATATCACCAATCGACGTCAAGAAAAATTTAGCTTCGTCTCTTGTGGGGAATACGGTTGGATAAAATGATGATATTACATTTTGTATAGTAGCTGATTCGGGTATTGTATCGATCAGGTGATTATCTCTAATTTCGCGCATTACTGTATTTGTGGTACGTTGTTTCCAATCAGATATACCAGACATTGTATCGACTGTATTGTTTGTAATTTCTGTATATGGCGAAGGGTGGGATGCATTTATTGCATTTGTTATTTCACATAAAACTGTGTGAAGCACTTTATCTATGGATGTAATTGAATAATCCACGCTGTCGTATAATATAAACCGTTCCGTATTTGAAATGTAAAAAAATCTATGTGTATTCATAAACGATGCTGATATTCGACTTGTTTGGTCGTCCAACCATTTGTTCCTTGCGACTAGTTCGGTATATTCCTCATAATCTGCAGTTAATTGTGGTAATAATTCTGTTGATATGTAGTTTGCAATTTTATCCTCCATAAACTTATTATCCTTGTATTTTGAAACGACTGTATTAACCAGGACATTTATGCGGTCATAGTCAATTGACCCCGTTTCTGTCGATGTAATCGATGACATCGATTCTAGATGTGGTTTAGGCATGATTATATACACTCAAATAATATGTTTATATTGATTGTTTGAAATACAATTTTGAAACAATTGTTTATATGATAACCATTTCAGTTCATCTTCTAATACCATTTACACATACGATATTATATGTAAATGATTTAGATATAATATTATATATCATATAAATTAACATAATAATGATTCAACCTGAATACCAATCTGTTACTCAAATGACTCCAGATGTAATGTATGGGAAGCGCATTGGAGATATATGTACATTATTGGCTAAATCCGTTACCGATGTATCGGCTGTATATAAAGAAAGAAGTGATTTATATGAATATAGAGATATGATGAACTCTGTTCTTGAATCGACCCCTCAATATAAGGCAATTATTGCTGAGAACGATAAGCTTAAAAAAACTGTATCTGAATTAGAACAGATTATATCTAACCAAAAGGAGGATTTGTATGCAGCGGCTGGATTGGGAACGATTGTTGATATGGTTCAGAATATTAAACTTGAAATTAATGACATCACACAACCAGTTGTAGATGAAAAAATGGATAGTGATGATGAAGATGAAGATGATGACGAGGAGGAGTTGGGGGAGGAGGAGTTGTTGGATGATGAATTGTTGGATGATGAAATGTTGGAGGAGGAGTTGGATGATGAGAATGAAGAGGAAGAAAAATTATTAGAGGAGGAGGAGGAGGAGGAGGAGGAATTGGATGATGATAATGAAGAAGAAAAATTATTAGAGAATGAGGAGTTGGATGATGAGGAGTTGGATGATGAGGATGA
>Ga0115567_10004610_pt1 | contig 13447 bp, 13 predicted proteins | sample COGITO_mtgs_1204_2_FD_88679 | JGI IMG/M metagenome (GOLD analysis project Ga0115567, IMG submission 88679) | Pelagic marine microbial communities from North Sea - COGITO_mtgs_120412 | ecosystem: Environmental > Aquatic > Marine > Epipelagic | place: Germany:Helgoland, sampling site Kabeltonne...
CCGCGCAGCAGAGCATTGAACGCATCGATAAGGGACTTCAGACCGAAGCCTCACTCGTCTCCAAGACCGCAACAAATTTGCTCGGCCGCGATGTATTCGAAGCGGCAGCGGAACTGCAGGCCCTCGAAGGTCAGCTCGAAGCCAGCTACACGGTTACGGGCCGTCTTGGCTCTCTCTCACTCGCCAACTTTCTGAGGTAATGATGCTCCGATTTGCCATCCGCCGTGCATTATCCGCTCTCATCCTTGGCGGTCTCGCGCTTCTGTCCGTTTCTGCGCTTTCCGGGACGGCTATGGCCGCGGAAGTCCGGATCAAGGACATTGCCGACGTGCAAGGCGTACGCGGCAACGATCTCGTCGGCTACGGCCTCGTCATTGGCCTGAATGGCACAGGCGATACGATTCGCAACTCGCCATATACCGAGGAAGCGCTGACCAATATTCTGGAGCGAATGGGCGTGAATGTGCAGGGTAGCGATTTTCGCCCCGACAATATCGCCGCCGTTTTCGTCACGGCCACTTTGCCTGCTTTCGCGCGCGAAGGCTCGCGCATTGATGTCAATGTCGCCTCCATCGGGGACGCGTCGAGCCTGTCGGGCGGCACCCTCATCATGACGCCTCTGACCGCGCCTAATGGCGAGATTTACGCGCTGGCGCAGGGCAATCTATTGATCAGCGGCTTTGACGCCGAAGGCGAAGGGGCAAGCGTCACCCAGGGTGTCCCCACCGCTGGCGCAATCCCCAATGGAGCGCGGGTCGAACGCGAAATCCCCTTCGATTTTCGCCAGCAAAGAACCGTCAAGCTCGCGCTGCGCTCCCCCGATTTCACGACAGCAGGCCGCATGGAGGCCAGTATTAATCAAGCGGTCGGCCGCAAAATCGCAACTCTCATGGATCCCGGCACGGTCGAGGTTGATCTATCATCCCTCCAGGGCAATCCCGCTCACGCCATGGGACAGATCGAAAATCTGACGCTGAAATCCGCCGAAATTGCCCGTGTGGTGATCGATCAACGCTCCGGCACGATCGTGCTGGGCGAAGCGGTGAAAGTGTCCTCTGTCGCCGTTGCACAAGGAAATCTGACCATCAAGATCGCGGAAACCCCGCGCGCCTCCCAGCCGAATCCGTTCGGCTTTGGCGATACAGTCGTCCTGCCGCGCACGCAGGTGCAGGTCAGAGACGGCGAGCCCGGACAGATCGGCATTGTTGATGAGGCCGTTGAGCTACCGGACCTGGTGGCCGGGCTGAATGCGCTTGGCGTGTCCCCGCGCGAAATGATCGACATTCTCAAGGCGATCAAGACGGCGGGCGCACTCCACGCCGAGCTGGTGCTACAATAGCCAGCAAAAAAGCCGCCCCAATGAGGCGGCTTTCTTCAAATAAATAAGGGCGAGCGCTACTCTGTCGGCATCGGATTAAGGGTCACCGTGCCGCGCCGTGACAGGCCCAGGATTTCGCGCACCAACCCGCCAATCGCGCGGTCTCTGGCGCCATCATCCATATCGGGCAAGGCATTGATGTCCTCGCGGAACTGATCCGCCATACGCTGGGCGATATTGCCAAGCAGGAAGTCCGAGACTTCCGGCGCGGCCGTCCCAATCGCGCCAAGACCCTTGATAAGAATATCGCGCCCGACTTCGCGGAACACGGCCTGCACCGATTTGGTCGGCAAACGCAGCGGTAGATCCTCGATCCGCAGCAGGGTCGAGCGGATCGCGGCGGCGCGAACTTCATCGACCTCTTCCAGCCGTGTCAGCGCCGCATCGCGTAAGCCGCGCGGCAGCGTACCAAGCGTCTCGCCGATCATGATGATTTTCGGGTCCGAGGACGGATCGATCGCCGCGTCGAGTAATTGTGTCTTGATCATCTGTTCGGCAACCGCTGTGGCCGCCGGCACCGGATCCTTGGGACTGGATAATTGCGCGATGGCTTCCACCGCGCTGTCCGGCGCCATCAGACCGAGGACTTCCGGAATGCGGTCGCCCGGCAGGCGGTTGAGCATGAGGGCCGCGACGGAGCCGTGCTGCTTACTCACATATTCAGCAATAATCTCCGGTTCCAACTGTCCGAATTCGGCCCAAATATCCGACGGCGGTTCGACGTGAACAACGGGGCCGCGAATTTTCTCGACCAGCGCCTCACCGAGCGCCTTGGTGAGCAGATCGAGCGATTCGCGCTCTCCGCCGCGCAGGCCGCTGCGCCATGCCGTCAATTGGGTAATAAATTCCGCAAAGGCGCATAGCACCTCTTCTTGCGAGACATGAGGCATGTCTTTGAGCGCAGATCGAATGCGCCGCATGGCCGGGACGCCAAGTTGTTCGGCCAGAGGCTTGGCCTGTTCAGGCCCAAGCGAGACCAGCACGACAGCGGCGCGTTGTTCGGGCGTCAATCTGGAAAGAGCGGCACTCATAAAGCATATCCCTGCAACAGAGCCTCGGTGATTTTGAGCCAGCCATCGGCGAGCACGAAGAAGCCCAGCTTGAACGGAAGCGAGACAACGGCCGGCGGCACCATCATCATCCCCATCGCCATCAGCACAGAGGCCACAGCCAGGTCAATGGCCAAAAACGGCAAGAAGATTGCAAACCCGATTTGGAACGCGGTCTTAATTTCCGACAGCATGAATGCGCTGGTCAGCAAGCCCAGCGACGGCTCTTCACCTGGCGCCCATTCGCGCCCGGGCAGCGAATCCGCGAGCCGCTGAATTGTTTCCGGCTCGACCCGACCGCTCATGAAGACACGGAACGGCTCAATCGCCATATCGAAGGCCATTTCCTCGTCCACAATCCCGTCCATGTAAGGCTGCACGCCTTGCGCCCAGCTTTCGGCAAAGACCGGTTCCATAATGAAGAATGTCAGGATCAGGCCGAGACCCATAATCATCGAATTCGGCGGGGTCTGCTGCAAGCCGAGCGCCTGACGCAAAAAGGACAGCACAATCACGATCAGCGGCAGGCAGGTCACCATCATAGCGATGCCGGGGGCAAGGCTGAGGACGGTCACCAGCAAAAAAAGCTGGACGATGGACACGTCAAGCGCGACGGGCGCGTCTGCCGCGTCGCGCAAGCCATTGCTCAACGCATCGGTAACTGTGTCAGGGTCTGGCGCAACTTGGGCCAGCACATCCGGCGCGAACCAGAGCGCAAGCCCGCCCAGCGCGGCCGCATATGCGAGCCGGCGCAGCGTCATCCCAGCGCGTCTTCGGCGACATCGACCACCTGCGTTATCCGCACGCCGATTCCGCCGCCATCTTCCATTTCCACCAACTCGCCGCGGGCAATGATGCGGCCATCCACGCACAAATCGACGGGATCATCAACGCCGCGGTCCAGCGCCAACAGGCTGCCTTCGTCAAAGCCGAGCAGTTCCGTCACAGTGGGCCGCGCCGATCCGACCACAACATCGACGGTGACCGGCAACGCATAAATGGAGCGTTTGAATTTAGCGCCGCCCTGCTCGTCACGGCGTTCGAGCACGGGGGCCTCCGGCGCGTCCTGCGCATTCAAGTCGGGTAGAGTTTTGGCAAGAGAATCATTGGTCATGAGGCTTTCTCGACAGACTGCGGGGTAAGGTCATGGGACTGCGTGTTGGCTGCGGGGCGGCCCAAACGCGCCAGACAAGCATCAATCAGCGCGCCTGCATCCAGGGTCGAGACGGCGTCGCCTTCACGCAGCTTGATCATATTCATAGGCACGGACGCATCATCCTCGATTTTGACGGCGGCGGTGTCGGGCAGGTCGCCCAGATCCAAATCCGGATGTTTGCGTAAACGCAGCGGAGCCGTCCGCAGCGGATCAGCGGCGGCGGCAAGCTCGTCAATCAAGGCGCTGCGCAAGGACACATTGGCCAGATGCGGCAACACACCCGCCAGAACGGTTGTTATCAGTTCGGTTTGCTGCGCCTCGATCCGCGCAACATGATCCGCGATCGCATCCTCAACCAGCTGCGACAGGCGCAAGCCAAGGTCGGCAGCGGTCTTTGCCGCGGCGGCAACGGCCTTCTCCTGTGCGGCTTGGCAGGCGCTGCAGGGTTGGCAATTTGACGCGCAATGCGTGTCTTCCGGCTTGATCAACGGGCGGCGCAGAGCGTCGAGCGAGGTGGGCGGCGTCGGCGCAAAGGGCGGAACATGGTGGCGGGCGGTGTCGCTCATGCGGCAACTCCCGGTTCAGTCTTGCCCGGCGGTGTCTTGGCGGCATCCAGTTCCAGCCAACTGGACAATAGCGCAGCCGCATCATCAATATTTTCGTCAACCGCGGCGGTCAGTTCAGACTTCGGATCCGGTGCAGGCAGCCCAAGCGATCCAGATCGGCCTTCAATATTGCCATTGGCCGCCATTGCTGCCGCCGTCGCCGGATCATCCATATCCACGGGCTCGCCATCAGGACCCGTTAGGCTCATCGGGCCGAGCATGCCGCCTGCGACAGACCGCGGCGCCCCAACACCGCCGCGTGACGCTTTGAGCAGTGGCCGCACAACAAGGAAGCCGAGACCCAAGGCCAAGAGGCTGAGAATGGAAAGTTGCGCCAAGCGGCCGCCATAATTATCGATAAAGCGCGACCCTGCGCCGGGCAGCGTGACCATCTCGCCCGGTTCAGGGCGGTTGAAGGCCAGTGTGTCAACGCGCAGCACATCGCCGCGCGCCGTATCCAGCCCGGCCGCCGCACTGGCCAGTTCGCGCAGGACCGCCAGTTCTTCTTCGCTTCGCGGCTCATAGGTGACCGTGCCGTCTTCGGCGACATCGCGCGTGTGGTCGAGCAGAATGGCCACGCTCATCCGCGTGACTTTGCCCGGCAGGCTCTCTGTTGTGGTCAGAATTTCGGAGATTTCGTAACGCGTTGTCTCAGTCGTTTCGCTGGTTTCGCTCGTCGAGTTGCCGCCGCCCGCCGCGCCTTCGGGCAGATTGGACGCCACCGTCACCGCGCCCGTTGTCCCGTCGCTTTGATCGGACCGATCGCTGGTGGTTTGCGAGCGCAGCACCCGGCCATTGGGATCAAACTTGCGTTCGGTCTTGCTGACCTTGTCGGTTTCCATATCGAGGGTGACATTTACGCGTGCATTGCCGGGCCCGACCCGCGCTTCCAGCAGGCTCAGCAATTCAGTTTTGAGAGCCGCGGCGCGGCCGAGCTCGCCCGATGTATCAGCCGTTGTGCGGTCATCAAGTCCCGGTCCGGCGAGCAATCCGCCGCGCGTGTCGATCACGGCAACGTCTTCGGGCTTCAGCCCCGGCACGGCGAGCGCGACAATATATTGGACCGCTTGCGCATTGCGCCCGTCAATGGAGGGCTCGGACGTCAGGGTGACAGAGGCGGTGGTCGGTTGGCGACGCGCGGTCAGCCCCCGGCCAGAGCCCTGTCCCACGTGAACCCGCGCGGCGCGAACGTTGGGCATGGCCAGAATGGTACGGGCGAGCTCGCCCTCTTTGGCGCGCCAATAGGCCGTGTCGAACATGTCGGACGACATGGCAAAGCTGTTCATATCATCAAACAGCTCATAGCCGACAACGTCCTGACGCGGCAGCGATTCGCGCGCGAGTTCGAGGCGTAGCGAATCACGACGCGACGCATCGGCATAAATCGCGCGGCCCTGAACGCGGTAATTCACATCCATCGTGTCCAGACGGGCGATAACCTCGCCCGCAGTCTGGGGTTCCAAATCGGCATAAAGGAGTGACAGTGTCGGCTTGGACACTTGCTGCGCAATCAAGCTGAGCACGAGCAAAGTCGCGACCACAGCGGCTGCGCTGATGATCTTCTGTCTCAATGACAATGATCCTATGACGGCAATCGGGTTCATCCTGAGCTCGCTTAACGTGCATCCTGCACACCACCTGCGAGAGCCATGTAAACGTTAATTCGTTAATCTAGTGTTTACCGTAACCGCGCAAAACAGTTTCGAAGCCGTTAATCCGGAATCATTTAAGAAAGCCGAGCGCCGTTCATGGCCCTGTTGAAGAAAAAGAAGGATAAGCCCTCCGCTCCTGCCTCCGCAGGGGAGGATGTCGCTGCGCCGAAAAAGAAAAGCAAGCTGACCGCAATTGCCGCGCCCTTGCTGATTTTCGGCGCCACCTTCGGCGCAACCTGGTTTACGGCCAAGCCGGCCCCCGCCCCCATAGCAGCGCCTGTCGAGACCCCCACGGCTGCGACCCACTCTGCCGACTGGACCCCGCCCGAACCGGACCGAACGCTCGCAATGGAACCGCTAACGATTACGGCCGGGACGCGCGGGCAGACCTTGCGCGTCGGCATCGCGCTTGAAGTATGGGATAAAGGCAAGGAGATTGATCCTGCGCGCCTGCGTGATGCGTTTACAACATATTTGCGCGCGCTGGACCCGGCGCAGCTCGCAGACCCCAGTTATCATATGCGCATGAAGCGCGCCCTGCTGCACCGCGCCCGCGTTGTCGCCGGACCGGATGTCGTGGCCGATGTTCTTATCACCGACTTTTTGCTGACGAGCTAGGATGGACCGATGCTAAACGAATTCACGGAAATCGAATTCATCAAGGATATACTGTTGATCGTCCTGTGTGGGGCGTCGGCCTTTTATTGCTGGATGCTCTCGCAACGCCTCAAGAAACTCAATAATCTCAAAAGCGGTGTCGGAGCGTCTATCGTGACCCTGACCGAAGCGATTGAGCGCACCCATGCCGCCGCGACGACGGCGCGCGGTGAGCTGCAAGAATCGATCGACGAAATCAAAGGTCTGCTTACCGATGCGGAATTGAAGGCCGTGCGGCTGGAGAATGCCGTCGCCGATAGTGATGCGAGAATTGTTGAATCGGAACAGGCGACAAAAGCACTTAAAGACATGGTCGAGATCGAAATTCCAGGCGCGCGCCGCAAGGCGCTGAAGACCACCGAAGGCTTGCTGAAGGTCATGGCCGATATGCGTCGGCTGAGCGCTGCCATGCCGCGTGTCGTCTCCAGCCCATCCAAACCGACGCTCGTGGCGGAAACATCTACGCCGAACCGCCGGAGCGGCGCGGCATGAAGTCCTCCATCCTGATTGTTCTGGCTGTCGGCTTTGCCGGATTCGGCGCTTTGGAAGTCGCCGCGCTTAACCCGTCCGAGGCAAGCGCGCACAAGGCTGAAGACACGCCAGCCGCTCACACAATTGATGAGGCGTTGACTGCAACTGAGACGCTAGCCGCCGCGCATGAATCCAAAGCCGCATGCTTGACCCCCGCCATGGTTGCCGCGTTCGAACCGCGCCAGACCGCATTGGATGCACGCGCAGCAAAACTGGATTTACGGCAGGCCGAACTCGCCGATCTGGAAGCCAATATTCAGGCGCGCCTCGGCGATATGGAAAAAACCCGCGACGAATTACAGGCGATGACAGCCAAGCTCGACGTGGTGGCGGGCGAAGATATTTCTCATCTGGTTGAAATGTATTCAACCATGAAGCCCAAAAACGCCGCCGCGATTTTCGACCGTATGGACGCTGCCTTTGCCGCCGGTTTCCTGCGCGAAATCGACAGCGCCCGCGCCGGCCTCATCATGGCCTCAATGGGCGAGGAACAATCCTACCGCGTCAGCCTATTGATCGCTAATCGCCACGCAGACTGGCGCAACAGGAAGGGCTGATCCGCCCCTCCTTCTCGCAGTTAAGGCGCGGGCTTAGGCGCGCCGGTTGCCCGGAATACGGATATCTTCGACCAGCTCCTGGATCTCTTGCGGCGGCGCGGGGGTGACGAGCGTGACGATCACGCCGACTGCGGCAGCGAGCCACATGAACAGAAAGCCGATCCCTTCGGGCGAAATACCGAACAGCCATAGCTCCGTATTGTCGTTCACGAACTTGAAGTAATAAATATAGCCAAAGGTCGTGACCAAGCCCGTGAGCATGGCGCTGATCGCGCCTTCCTTGTTCATGCGTTTCCAGAAGATGCCGAGGAAGATGACAGGGAAGAGCGAGGCCGCCGCCAGCCCGAAGGCAAAGGCGACAACTTGGGCGACAAAGGGCAATGACGTTGCGAAGATACCGAGCAAGCCCGCCATGATGACCGCCGCGGCCGCGGCCAGCCGCGCGGCCCGCATTTCCTGTTTCTCCGTCATATCAGGCGTGAAGGTCCGCTTAAGCAGATCGTGACTGACAGCGGAGCTAATGACCATCAAAAGGCCCGCTGCCGTCGATAGAGCCGCTGCGAGACCGCCCGCCACCACCAGTCCGATCACCCAACCCGGCAGCTGCGCAATCTGCGGATTGGCGAGCACGAAAATGTCGCGGTTCGGATCGACCTCATTGGCGATCCCATCCGGCGCGTTGGGCCCGCGATATTGCATGACGCCATCGCCGTTCAGATCGTCATATTGAAGCAACCCCGTCGCTTCCCAATCCTTATACCAGGCGGGAACCGGCTTGCCGCCATCGGCGATGATTTGCGCCGCGCGGGCGTCATAATCTTCGGCGTCGGTGATGTAGGTGGCTTCATTGACCGTATCGATGAAATTGAACCGCGCAAATGCGCCGACGGCGGGCGCGACGGTGTAAAGCAAGGCGATAAAGAGCAGCGCCCAGCCCGCCGACTTACGCGCGGCGCGGGCGGATTTGACGGTGAAGAAACGAATAATGACATGGGGCAGTCCCGCTGTGCCGAACATCAAGGCCGCCGTGATACAGAACACGTCGATCATGGATTTATCGGTCGCGGTATATTCGAGAAAGCCGAGATCGGTCACGACTGTGTTGAGCTTGGTCAGCATCGGCACATCTGTGCCTGCGGCATTGCCAATAAAGCCGAGTTGCGGGACGAAATTACCGGTGATGGCGAGGCTCATGAAGATGGCGGGCACGGTATACGCAAAGATCAGCACGACATATTGCGCGACCTGCGTGTAGGTGATGCCTTTCATGCCGCCGAGCACCGCATAGACGAACACAATCGCCATCCCGATCAGAATGCCGACATTGAAATCGACGCCGAGAAAGCCGGAAAAAGCCACGCCTACGCCTTTCATCTGCCCCGCAATATAGGTGAAGGACACGAACAGCGCGCAAATCACGGCGATGACGCGCGCGACTTTGGAATAATAACGGTCACCGACAAAATCGGGCACGGTAAACTTGCCAAATTCGCGCAAGAACGGCGCGAGCAGCAGCGCCAGCAGCACATAGCCGCCCGTCCAGCCCATCAGATAGACCGACCCGCCATAGCCCATAAAGGCGATCAGCCCGGCCATGGAGAGGAAGGAGGCCGCGCTCATCCAATCAGCGGCGGTCGCCATACCGTTAATGCTAGGCGGAACATCATGGCCCGCGACGTAAAACTCTTCCGTCGATCCGGCCCGCGACCAGATCGCGATGCCAATATAAATCCCGAATGTCAGGACAACGAAGAAATAGGTCCAGAAAGTCTGATCCATGATGCTACCCCTTGATCCCGTATTTGGTTTCGAGCTGCGTCATGCGGATGCAGTAGATAACGATCAGAATGAGAAACACATAGATGGCGCCGTTCTGCGCAAACCAGAAGCCCAGCGGTGCGCCGCCGATTGCGAACCCGTCCAGCCATGGCCGGAGCAGAATGCCCGCACCGAATGACACGGCGAACCAGATAAACAGCAACCCGATGGTCAGCCGCTTCGCCGAACGCCAATAGGCCTGCTTTGCTGTCTCCGACGGCCCCGTTTCATTGGTTTCATCTGTCATGCGGCTCTCCCCTGCCTTTTTTTGTTATTCCTTAGCCTTCTTGCCCAATGTCGCGCGCAAGGAAAGATATGATTTTACATCCTTGATAGAGCGTGCAGATCGTCTCGCGCGCCTTGACATGCCTTCGGCGCGACTTGATAATGACAGCGCTGACATAAAAAGAAAAGCAAATCGAGCGGGGGAGCTCTAGGTGACACAAAACATGCTCAAAATGGGTATGGTTGGCGGCGGTTCCGGCGCCTTCATCGGCTATATTCATCGTCTCGCCGCACGGCTGGACGGACAGATTGAGCTCGTCTGCGGGGCGTTCTCCCGCGATGCCGATAATTGCCGCCAGACCGGGGCCTCGCTTGGGCTCGATCCGTCGCGTTGCTATGCCGATTACAACACCATGATGAGCGCTGAGGCCGCGCTTCCGGCTGAGCAGCGCATGGACTTTGTCGTCATCGTCACGCCTAACCATGTCCACTTTCCGGTCGCGAAAGCGGCGCTGGAGGCGGGTTTTCATGTTCTGTCCGACAAACCCGCGACGCTGAATTTACAAGAAGCCAAAGACTTGGCGCAGATCGTTGAAAAATCGGGTCTCTCATATGGCCTCACCCATACCTATCTCGGCTATCCGCTGGTCTCCGCCGCGCGGCAGATCATTGCAGACGGCGGCATTGGCAAGGTGCGCAAGGTCTTCGCCGAATATATTCAAGGCTGGCTGGCGGAACCGATCGACAATAAGCAGGCGGACTGGCGCACCGATCCCGCGCGGTCCGGCGCGTCCGGCTGCATGGGCGATATCGGCACGCATGCGCATAATCTCGTCGAATATGTCACGGGCAAGACCATGACCCATGTCGCGGCGGACCTGACGATTTTTGTCGATGGCCGGCGACTGGACGATGACGGCTCGGCGCTGTTCCGCATGGAAGACGGCGTCAAAGGCACACTGTCCGCCTCGCAAGTCTGCGTCGGCAAAGAGAACAGCCTGTCCTTTCGCATTTACGGCGAAAAAGGCGGGCTGGAATGGTATCAGGAAGAACCGAACACGCTGATCCGCACCTATTTGGACAAGCCGACAGAAATTATCCGCTCAGCCAATGGCTACCTTCCCGACAGCGTTCAGGCGCAATACCGCACCCCCGCCGGACATCCGGAAGGCTATATTGAGGCCTTCGCCAATATCTATTTGGAGTTTGCCGAGGCCGTGCGCACCGAAGGCGGCGTGAAGGCGGGCATGGAGTCCGCGCTGCGCGGCATGGCCTTCGTCGAGGCGCTGGTGGATAGCAGCAACAATAATTCAGCGTGGACAGAGATCAAATTATGAAAAATATGAAGGGCCCTGCCATTTTCCTCGCTCAGTTCATGGGCGACAAACCGTTCGACACGATGGAAAATGCCTGCCGATGGATGGCCGACGCCGGCTATAAAGGCGTGCAGATCCCGTCCGACAATCCCGTCTGCATTGATCTGAAACAGGCCGCGGAGAGCAAGACCTATTGCGACGAGTATAAAGGCAAATGCGCCGAATGGGGCGTGGAGATCACCGAGCTTTCAACCCATATTCAAGGGCAGCTCGTCGCCGTTCATCCCGCCTATGACACCGCCTTTGACGCATTTGCGCCCAAACATCTTCACGGCAAACCCGAAGCGCGGCAGAAATGGGCGGTCGAGCAAGTCATGTTCGCGGCCAAGGCCTCGCAAAATCTGGGTCTGGACCGATCTGTGTCCTTTCCGGGCGCGCTGGTCTGGCCCTATATGTATCCATGGCCGCAACGGCCCGCCGGCCTTGTCGAGGAAGGCTTCAAGGAGCTGGCCAAGCGCTGGCGTCCGATCCTTGACTATTATGACGAATGCGGCGTCGATATTTGCTACGAAATTCATCCGGGCGAAGACCTGCATGACGGGGTCACGTTCGAGCGCTTCCTGGCCGAAGTCGACAACCACCCGCGCTGCAACATTCTGTATGATCCGAGCCACTTCATCCTGCAGCAGCTCGATTATCTGTCCTTCATTGACCATTATCACGAGCGCATCCGCATGTTCCATGTCAAGGATGCGGAATTCCGTCCCAATGGTAAATCCGGCATCTATGGCGGTTATCAAGGCTGGGTTGATCGCCCCGGACGCTTCCGCTCGCTCGGAGACGGGCAGATCGATTTCAAGTCGATCTTTGCCAAGTTGCAAGGCTATGATTTTGACGGCTGGGCCGTCGTTGAATGGGAATGCGCGCTGAAACATCCGGAAGATGGTGCGCGCGAAGGAGCCAAGTTCGTCGCCGACCATATGATCCGCGTCACGGAAAAAGCCTTTGATGATTTCGCTGGCGGTGACGTCAGTGTAGAAGCCAATCGCAAAATGCTGGGGCTGAGCTAGAAGTAACATATTAGATCTGCAGGGGAATGCGGGTCATTTGGGGAGAGTAAACATGGTCACTATGGCTGCAGCGGGACAACCCGCCCTTATCAATCGCAGGCGCTTATTCCTGCTGAGCTGTCTGTCGCTCATTGTGACGGCGATGACCTTTGCGATCCGCGCCGGTATCCTCACGCAGCTCTCGGATCAGTTTGCGCTAAGCGATACAGAGCTTGGCTGGGTCAATGGCATGGCGTTTCTCGGCTTTCCGCTGGCCATGGTGGTGTTCGGCTTCCTCTATAATGTGCTAGGCCCGCGCCTGATTTTGATCCTCGCCTTTCTTGGCCATGTGCTGGGGCTCTTGCTGACAATCTTTGCCGGCGGGTTTCTCGGCCTGTTGATTTCGACCTTCTTTATCGGCTTTGCCAATGGCTCTGTCGAAGCCGCCTGTAACCCGATGGTTGCGGACCTGTATAAGGACGACAAGACTAAATGGCTCAATCGTTTCCATGTCTGGTTCCCGGGCGGGATCGTGATTGGCGCGGTCGTGTCCTATATCATGACGAATATGGGGATTGGCTGGCAGCCGCAGATTGCGATCATGTTGGTTCCGACCGCCATTTACGGCTATATGATTTTCACCACCGTCTTCCCTGACATTGATCCGGACAGCAAATCCATGCGTCTTGACGCCAAATCGATTCTGCTCATCAGCGCCGTGTTCGGCCTGCTGGTCCTGATCGGGACGCCCAATACGCTCATGACCGCTATCCCGGGCGGGATCTTATTGCCGCTGATCCTCGTGCTCGCGCTGGTCTATCTGCTGACCTTTGTGCTGACCGGACGTCATCGCGACGCGGTATTGCTAGTCGTGCTGATGGCGATCATGTCGATGACATCGACGTCGGAGCTCGGCACGCAGCAATGGGTCGAGCGCATTCTGGGCAGCACGGGCGCGCAGCCCATGCTGATCCTCGCTATGGTCACGGGCATTATGGCCGTGGGCCGCTTCTTCGCCGGACCGCTGATCCATGCTCTCAACCCGCTCGGTGTTTTGCTTGCCAGCGCGGTCGTGACAACATTGGGTCTGTTCATGATGACCGTTGTCTCCGGCGGCATGATCTATTTGGCGGCGGTCGTGTTCGCGGTTGGGGTCTGTTATTTCTGGCCGACCATGATCGGCGTGACCGCGCAATATGTGCCGCGTAGCGGCGCGCTGGGCATGGGCCTTGTCGGCGCGGCCGGTATGTTTGCCCTCACCTTCTGGAACCCCGTCATTGGCGGCTGGATCGACGCGGCGCGCAAAACCGCCGAAGAGACAGGCCTGACGGGCGATGCGATCGAGGTCGCTGCGGGGCAAGGCGCCCTGTCCAAGCTGGTCCTGTTCCCGATCGTGTTGATCGTCTGTTTCCTGGTCCTGTATGTGATGCGTGGCCGCTTGGCCGCCAGCGCGG
>Ga0115567_10004618_pt1 | contig 13438 bp, 12 predicted proteins | sample COGITO_mtgs_1204_2_FD_88679 | JGI IMG/M metagenome (GOLD analysis project Ga0115567, IMG submission 88679) | Pelagic marine microbial communities from North Sea - COGITO_mtgs_120412 | ecosystem: Environmental > Aquatic > Marine > Epipelagic | place: Germany:Helgoland, sampling site Kabeltonne...
ACATAATCACCATCAAACACAGACGTTTCAAACCGTGTTATTTTGCTATTTTCTTCTCTGACGGCTTCGACTAAGTCTTCAATATCTTGGAAAATTAAGCCATCGGCTTTGATACATTCGCATATTTGAGAAATTTCTCTGCCATAGGCAATTAGTTCATTAGCTGAGGGCATATCAATACCATACACATTAGGGAAGCGTATCTCAGGCGCTGCTGACGCAAAATAGACTTTTTTGGCACCGGACTCTCTAGCCATTTCTATAATTTGTTCTGACGTAGTTCCGCGCACAATAGAGTCGTCGACTAATAATACATTTTTGTCTTTAAATTCAGACTTAATGGCGTTGAGCTTACGACGAACCGATTTTCTGCGCTGAATTTGCCCTGGCATAATGAATGTTCTGCCGATATAGCGGTTCTTAACGAAGCCCTGCCGGTATGGCTTTTCAATAGTATTGGCTATTTGCAGGGCTACGTCCATAGAAGTTTCTGGAATAGGAATAACCACATCTATATCTAAATGCGACCACTCTCTTTTTATCTTTTCACCTAACTTGCGACCCATGTTTACCCGTGATGCATACACTGATATACCATCAATAAAAGAATCAGGGCGTGCAAAGTAAACAAATTCAAAGATACACGGGTGACACTGAGCGTTAGGTGCACAAAGTTTGGTAAAAAGCTTGCCAGCCTCAGTGACGTAAACAGCTTCGCCGGGTGCTAGGTCCCTAATAAACTCGAAGCCAACGGCGTCAAGCGCAACACTTTCTGAGGCAACCATATATTCGTCACCCAACAGTGTTGTTCGCTTACCTAAGACCAATGGACGAATACCGTTTGGATCTCTAAAGGCAACCATTCCTTGACCAATAATAGCGGCGACTACTGCATAAGCGCCTTTTATTTTACTGTGCGCGGTTTCTACCGCATTAAATATATCGTCGGGCGTGAGTTCAAGGTTGCTGGTGCTAGTGAGTGCGTGAGCAAATATATTAAGGAGTAGCTCAGAGTCAGAAGTGGTGTTGATGTGCCTGCGCGCTATTCGAAATACTTCATCTTGAAGTTCGTGTGCATTGGTGAGATTACCATTGTGAGCAAAGGCAATGCCGAAAGGTGAGTTTACGTAAAAAGGTTGTGCTTCAGCTGAACTTGACGAGCCCGCAGTAGGATACCGGCAGTGACCAATCCCTAAATTACCTGCTAAACGTTTCATGTGACGCGTATGAAATACATCACGCACTAAGCCGTTGTCTTTACGTAAGTGAAACTGATTGTTCTCAACGGTCATAATACCCGCGGCGTCTTGCCCTCTATGCTGCAATACAATGAGCGCATCATAAATAAGTTGATTAACCTTGCTTTTACCTACTATTCCTACAATGCCACACATACTTTAATTCCCGTAATTGGATTAAACAGACTCACCTGATAAGAAACTTGAACGCTCTTCCATAAATTCGAAAAACCATTCTATAATAATGCCAAATTCGGGCACAAGCACCGACGACTGCCACCAAGGCGCTTCTGCGAATGTAGTAAATGTATCTAAAAAGAATAGCAAAGCACTTACAATAAGTACGCCCCGCAGTGCCCCAAACACGATACCTAAAACTCTATCGGTGCCGCCTAAGCCGGTCGCTATTACTAACTGGGAAATTACGTAGTTAATAAGCGCACCCACGATTAACGTGCCCACAAATAAAATCGCTATTGCAGAAGCGTTACGCAGCATCGGTTCTTGAATTTGTGTTAATAACTGCGCTAACTGGGGATAAAAAGCTTGAGATATAAAAAACGCGGCAATCCATATCATTAGAGAAATGGCTTCTTTAACAAAACCACGCACCAAACTGATAACAGCCGATAGTGCGATAATGCCAATAATCGTAAAATCAAACCAATTCATGGATCTAGTTTTTCCTGTAAAAGCGTTTTTTTGGAGCCTTAGGCCCTAGCCTCTTTGCATGGCGCGCAGTTTAGCAAATTTAACTAGCCAGCGCTAACTTCAAATGGGGTGATTTTACCTTTCAGGTTGGTTATTTCCTTTAAATGGGGCAGCGCTAACTGCAATTTTTCTTTATCTAACTCTGGGCCTACAAATACTTTAGTCAGCTCTCCCATCGAAGTCATTACTGGCCTGCTGTACGCTCTATAGCCCGCAGTATTTAAAGTATTCAGCAACTCTTTGACGTTTTTCTGATGTTTAAAGCTGCCAAGTTGCACTACCCAGCCCGAGTCTTTTATTTCTATGTCGGTCAAATCATTATTTACAGACGTTTTCGCTTTGTTTTCAGGCACGCTGGCTGTTGTATTCTTTGGCTTGATATCGTTCGCTGCTTTCGGCTCTTTGCGCTTATTATCACTAAATTCTTTTGCTAATTCAGATTCGTTGAGATCGACTGCCCGTTCGTCGACTATTTCAACAGACTGCTTGACTTGCTGCTGAATATTGCTGGTATCAAAAGGAGCTGACTTTTGTACTTGCACCAGTTCGGAAACCGGCGGAACATCTACAAACTCTTGTTTATTTGTTAGCTTTTCGCCATCTAAAAACATCGGCACAAGTATTACCACCAATGCTACGACTATAATAGTACCCACTAATCTGTTTTGGAGTGTGCTAGTCATTGCTTAATGTTTACCTTTTATAGTGAAAACTTAACTGCAGGATAGAAAATAGCGTTCAGCTGCGATTAGTTGAGCAAATCGCAAGCTCGTTTATAGCGCTCATACATTCGGCAGCCAACACAAATGAACCCACTACTAAAATCATATCATTTGTTCGATACTGATTAATAGCCTGTTTCAAGGCTAATTTAACATTTGTAAATGCTTCGCACGCTTGAGAATGATGATTTACAGCATTAATTAATCGCGGGGCTTTTTCGCCTCGTTTAGTCGGTAAATCGGTACAATACCACGTGGCGTCAAGTGCGGCTAAGCAATCAATAGTTGCTTCAACATTTTTGTCTTCTAACATACCAATTATTATGTGACATTTTTTGTACTTAATTTGTTTTACTTGATGCACTAAATATTTGGCCGAATCTTCATTGTGCGCTACATCGAGCACGACATGCGGAGACTGGCATAATGTTTGTAATCGTCCTGGCATGCTGACGTTGGGAATGAGTTTATGCAAAGCAGTTGTGGTTAAAAGCAATGGCTCACTTCTACCAAAATGTTGCGCAATAAAATGTAAGGCGGCAATGGCAGTCATTATGTTTTGCGCGGGTATACATGAGCGCGTCAGGTCAATTAATTGCTTCTTTTTAAGAATATTTATCCAGCCACTTTTTAAGCCCTCGCCTTGCTCACCATTTTGACTCGATGAATCGCAAATACCGAAATCTATATCGCGTGCAGTAAACTTACTATTTAGATTTCCCAATATTTTTTTCACTGAATCATGCATATCTGCGTAGCCAATGACCACTTTCTGTGCTGGTTTAATAATGCCAGCTTTTTCCGCTGCAATGAGTTCGGTGGTATCGCCTAAATAACTTTGATGATCCAGCCCAATACTTGTAATCACGCCAATATTGGCATCAATAATATTAGTGGCATCTAGGCGCCCTCCCAAACCAACCTCTAATAGACACACGTCTACGTTAGCCTCGGAAAATATTAGTAAGGCGCATAAAGTGGCATACTCAAAGTAGCTTAAACTTATCGCTTCGCTACTTTCAACGTCATTTGTGGCGTGATTTGCAGTATGATGAACTTGCGCGAAAGCATCACATAGGACGCTGTCAGCAGCATCTAAACCCTGTAGTCTTATTCGTTCGTTGAAGTTTTCGATATGCGGGGATGAATATAAGCCTACCTTATACCCAGATTTAAGGCACGCTTGTTCAATAAAGCGGCAGGTAGTGCCCTTTCCATTTGTGCCGGCAACAGTGACAACACAAATATTCGTAAAATCTAAACCTAGTCTTTTGGCAACTATAGACACGCGCGCGAGACCCATGTCTATAGATTGTGTATGAGCGGTCTCAATGTACGTAAGCCACTGGGAAAGGTTACGCATAGTGTACTTTACTCTGCTGGCGGTAGCTCAATAACAGGGTCGGCTTTTTTCTTGTTATGCATGTGATGAAGTTTTAATAAAATGCTATAAATTTTATCCCGCATTTCACGCCGATCTACAATCATATCTATCGCGCCTTTTTCCAATAAAAATTCGCTGCGCTGAAAACCAGGTGGAAGTTTTTCTCTAACGGTTTGTTCAATAACGCGAGGGCCAGCAAAGCCAATTAATGCCTTTGGCTCGCCTATGTTGACGTCGCCCAGCATTGCTAAACTGGCTGAGACTCCGCCCATGGTAGGGTCGGTTAATACTGAAATATAAGGTAAACCTTTTTTACTTAACTTGGCCAGCGCCGCACTAGTTTTTGCCATTTGCATTAACGACAATAAAGCTTCTTGCATGCGTGCTCCGCCACTTGTAGAGAAACATACAAAGGGGCAATTATCCTTTAAGGCAGCATTTACTCCCGCCACAAATTTAGCGCCCACCACCGACGCCATAGAGCCACCCATAAATGCGAATTCAAAACTAGCGACTACGATAGGCATAGTATGAAGTTTTCCCTTCATCACAACAAGCGCGTCTTTTTCTTTGGTCGCTTTTTGCGCAGCACTTATTCTGTCTTTGTAGCGTTTTGAATCCTTAAACTTTAGGATATCTTGTGGCTCTAAGTCACTCGCAAGTTCTTCTCTATCGTTTACATCTAAAAATGCGTTTAAGCGACCACGAGCAGTTATTCTCATATGGTGATCACATTTTGGACACACTTCTAACAGCTTTTCTAGCTCTGACTTATATAATACCGCATTGCAAGACCCACACTTTGTCCAAATGCCTTCTGGTACATTGCTTTTGGTGCCAGTTTGCGTTCTTGGCAGTATTCTTTCAATCCAACTCATGAAGCATTCCTGTTGTTATCGTTTTAATACGAATTTTGGATGAGTAGCACAGACTTTATTGTGCGGATAGCCTTTAATTAGACCACAAAACCTATGATTTCTAAACGTTTAACTGGTCTAAAGTGTATTAGTCTAGCTGATATGTTCAGCATTTAAAAATATTAATCCTAAAGTCTTGGATTAATTGACCTTTACGAATCAACCGGCCCTAGTTTTCGTTTTCCAAAAATAATGGCCCAAGTGGCGTCTCGCCTAAACCGAAATGACTGTCGTATTCCACAGCAACTAGATAAAGGCCGTTAGGTTTTGCGGTAGTTGATGCTTTGGTTCTATCTTTCATCGCTAACACATCAGCAATGTAACTAACTGGCTTATCACCTATCCCTACGTCAATCAGCGACCCAACAATATTGCGCACCATATGATGCAAAAACGCATTTGCCTTCACGTCAACAACGATATATTGCTGGCGTTTAGATAAGTTTATATGGTGAATTGTGCGAGCCGCTGTTTTGCTTTGACAATGTGAAGCGCGAAATGAAGTGAAATCGTGAAGTCCCAGCAAAGACTGCGCTGCTTCGTGCATAAGGTCAACATCTAGCGGCTGGTAAACATGCGTTAAGCCCGCATTAAAAAGGCCAGAACGCAAACGGTTGTTGTAAATAATATAGCGGTAACGCCGGGACCTTGCGCTAAACCGTGCGTGAAAATCATTATTGACTTCCTTAGCCCACGTAATCGCAATATCATTAGGAAGGAGCGTATTCATACCTCGTGTGTAAGCTTTCAGAGGTCTAGCCACTGGTGTATCGAAATGCACAACTTGAGCGGTTGCGTGCACGCCAGCATCAGTTCTTCCGGCGCAAGTGACTTCAATAGCCTGTTGAGAAATATGTTTTAAGCAATTTTCAATTTTCACTTGGACTGAATCAACATCGGCTTGCCGCTGCCACCCTCTATAGGCGCCGCCCATATATTCAATACCTAATGCTACCCTTCCAGGCGGTATAATAATACTGTCATCATCAAGTGGTGTATTTTTCATATATTAGCGATTTTGACTCTGATTTCTCCGTGAACGCTGGCCGCTCACTTTATTTTGCTTATGCTTACGAACGCTTCGGCGCATCCGGCTCAACTTAGTGTGATCGAGAGTTTCAGGCACATGAATTTTAGATTCAGTCTCAAGCGGCAATTGCACCATTTTTCTGAGAGAATTAAGATTTTCTATATCAAGCTCCACCCAAGCGCCTTGAGGCAGCCGCTTGAATAACTCCAAGTTGCCATAGCGCACGCGGATAAGGCGGCTAACCTGCACACCTTGAGACTCCCAAAGGCGTCGTACTTCGCGGTTTTTCCCTTCACTAAGCGTAACATCAAACCAGTGGTTCAAGCTTTCTGGGTCGCCAGTTCTCACATGGATATGATTAAATTTGGCAAGGCCATCTTCAAGCTCAACACCTTTTGACAAGATGCGTAACATTTTGGGCGTAACTTCACCAAACACCCTGACGGCATATTCACGTTCTACTTCATGACTGGGATGCATCAGTCTGTTGGCGAGTTCACCGTCGTTTGTGAACAGTAATAAGCCACTGGTGTTTATGTCTAAACGACCAACGGTTATCCAGCGCTCTCCAATTAATTTAGGCAATCGTTCAAATACAGTCGGTCTGCCTTCAGGGTCGACCCTAGCGCACAACTCTCCCTCTGGCTTGTTATACATTAAAACGCGACAAGGTGATTTTTCTTTAGTGCGCGCAATAAGATGGCCGTCGACCCTAATCTGGTCGCTAACTACAACTCGATCGCCTAAAGTAGCGGCTTCGCCATTCACCGACACTCTGCCTTCTGCAATCCAGCGTTCCATTTCTCTTCGAGAGCCTAAACCGTTGTTTGCTAATACTTTTTGCAACTTCTCAGAAGCAAGATTGTTATCGCTCATTAGTGTATTTTTGCCTTGATATGTGTATCTTTAAGTAATAATTCAGTTTGTTGGTTTGGCTGTTCGCCTTCAACATCGACTTGCTCAGATGCCTGCATTGCCGCTTCTATATTTGCCGTGAACGCTTCTGCCGAGGGCAATTCATTTAAAGACTTCAAGGCAAAATAATCTAGAAATATTGGTGTGGTTGCAAACAATGCTGGCTTTCCAGGCACTTCTTTGTGACCCACTACTTTAATCCATTGGCGCTCACGTAGCGCTCTAATAATATTGCTGCTTACTACAACTCCTCTCACATCTTCAATTTCACCGCGAGTAATGGGCTGTCTATAGGCAATCAACGCTAAGGTTTCGAGCATTGCTCTGGAGTATTTAGGTACCGTTTCTTGCCATAGTTTACTGAGTAACTGCCCTAAACCGGTATCAGACACAAAACAATAACCGCTAGCGACTTTCGTCAACTTGATACCCCGCGGAGCGAAATCTAGCGTTAAGTCTTTTAATACTTTATTAAGTTGGCGTGACGATATATCTAACTCACTTAATACGGTGTTGCGCATTTTATCTACACTTAGCGGACTTTCGCTTACGAAAATTGACGCTTCTACTAGTTGCTTTAGTTGGCTATCGCTAATCTTGCTCATATCCGCCTAGCTTAACATGAAGATTGCCAAATGGTTCACCTTGCTCAAAAACTATTAGCGATTCTTTAACCAATTCAAGTATAGCAATAAAGGTAACTACTAAGCCTGTTCTTCCTTCTTTAGGATTAAGCAGCTTATCTAACGATGTGTAGGTTTGGGTATTCAAGCGTTGCATGATGAGACTCATTCTCTCGCGGGTCGAGAGTGCTTCTGGGGCAATTTGGTGGTGATCAAACGCGCTAGCACGCTGCATAGCTTGATAAAACGCAGTGACCAACTCTTGTAATTGTACTTGTGGCAAATGTTTTATAGGCTGCACGTTTTCGCTCGTTTCGGCATTTGCGATGAAGAAGTCACGCTGCATTCTCGGCGCTGTATCAAGTTCTTGAGCTGCGCGTTTAATTTGCTCGTATTCGCGAAGGCGACGAATCAATTCGGCTCTCGGGTCTTCTTCCTCATCATCGTCGTTATTGTGTTTGGGCAACAACAAGCGAGACTTTATTTCCGCAAGCATAGCAGCCATCACTAAATATTCACCCGCCAAATCTAACCTTGCGTCAGTCATCACCTCAACGTACTGCATATACTGGTGAGTCACTTGCAAAACGGGTAACTCAACAATATCAAATTTTTGTTTCCTGATTAAATATAGCAATAAGTCGAGCGGACCTTCGAAGGTTTCCAAGATAACTTCTAAGGCGTCTGGAGGAATATACAAGTCTTCAGGTTTGGTGATCAAGGCCTCGCCATTGATAAAAGCAAGGGCTAATGGCTGCTGCTGAGTTATTTCTGAATTTTTACGCTGAGTATGCTCGCCGCTCGCGCCAGAAGGTTCAGGTATTTGTTCGGGCTGAGCGTCGGTAACACGATTCATATCAAGAGTATTCCGCACTTACTCAAAAGGCGAAGGATCACCGCTACCCACACGCACAACGGTAGTTTCACCATCAGACATATCGATTACGGTAGTGGGCTGCTCGCCTAAATAGCCACCGTGGATGATTAAGCCTATACGCTTTTCTAGCTTGTCTCTAATCTCATCAGGGTCTGTTTCGGCCATTTCTGCATTAGGTAATATCAAGGTTGTCGACATTAAAGGTTCACCTAACTCTTCTAAAATAGCTAAGGCAATCGCGTTATCAGGTACTCTTATACCAATTGTCCTTCGCTTCGGATTTTGCAGGCGCTTAGGAACCTCTTTAGTCGCTTTGAGAATAAACGTGTAGGGGCCTGGAGTGTTGTTTTTAATTTGTCTGAACGCAGTATTATCTACCCGCGCATAAATCGATAGCTCAGACATATCGCGGCACATTAGGGTAAAATTATGGTCTTTAGGAATATCTCGAATCTGGCAAATTTGATCAAGCGCTTTTTTATTTTCCATTTGGCAACCAATTGCATAGCCTGAATCGGTAGGATACACAATTACTGCGCCTTGATTAATTAACTCGCAGGTTTGCTTGATTAATCTAACCTGTGGATTGTCTGGATGGATATAGAAAAACTGACTCATATTATACTTATGTAAAACCTTCTGTGATGTTGCTAATAGTGTATCATGCAACTGTTTTTTAGACTATTTGGCGTGCAGAGCAAATAAAAAACATCATGAATCTGACCTATCAGCTTAGTCACCTTTGACTTACCAGCGTATTAAGCTAACTGCAATGTAAACCGTTGCCAAATGGGTGTCAGTTTTTCTGGGATAGTGAGCCGTCGGCCCAACTCAGTCCATTTCGATGGAGCGTGGAAATCGGAGCCTGCTGAACCACACAACTCATTCTCAAGCGCAATTTCTACCATAAGATCGTGTTTTGATTTTGCTAAGTTAGGATGTTGCACTTCCATCGCATCACCGCCTAATGCTTTAAATTCTGTCGCTAAACGCCGCAGCCATTTTGTAGTCATATCATAATGAAACGGGTGCGCAATGACCGATTTACCACCCGCATCAGCTATCCACTGTATTGCTTGCTCAATTGTTATCCAATCGGGAACTACATAAGCTTTTTTATTTTTCCCCAAAAATTGCGTAAAAGCTTGCTGGAACGAACTGCAAATACCTCGAGACACTAACACACTGGCAATGTGCGCCCGTGATATGCAGCCATTTACAACTAATGCTTGAGCCTCTTCAAGTATGCCTGCGTGGCCAATATTGTTTAGTTTTTCGCATATTTTCTCAGCTCTATACTTGCGCTTGATTAATTGCGACGCCAAGCGCTTATTAAATGTCTCACAGGTATGATCAACCTCTAATCCTAAAATATGAATCTCAAAGCCATGCCATTTTGTGGATATTTCGGTACCGCTTATTAAGGTCAAAGCTTGGTCGTTTTTACGTAAATAAGACAAAGCAGGCGCAATTGCATCCACACAATCGTGATCGGTAATTGCTAATACGTCTACCTGCATTTGCTGCGCTCGCATAAGCAACTCCGGCACGGTCAATTTCCCATCCGAGAAGTGCGTATGACTATGTAAATCAATTTTCAATATCATTCCTAAGTTAGTTGCGAATGGTCTGCTGGTTAAATTGTCTAATGGCTTTGCAAACCTGTAATTACCTAGCACGCAAAGTAACAATCACGCAATTTTAGTTTTCTTTTTACCATTTGTATACGAAAAATCCTGTATTGGGGCGCATTAATGCAGGGCCCACACGAAATCGACACCGCTAATTATTTCTAAGTTAGGGTTGACTTTAGTGGTGATATGGTTTCTTCTATAGCCTTTACAGATAAGCAACTGCGTTTAACGCGTAATTGTAAACTATGGATATACTATGCAGCGAGTCACTCAACACATAATTTTCTCAGCAATTTGGCTGTGGTACAACCAACCCTAGGGCGAAGGTTGTATGTGTGCACGCATATCCAAGGCCCATTTAGTGGGCCTTTTTTGTTGCTAAAATTTACGAATTTTTTGGACAAAAAACGCCCGACAAGCACATTGCTTATTCAATGATAGAAAATATTAATAGGACAAAGTAACACATGAATTTGTCGGACTTAGGAAGTCAGCCAGGAAAGGTTGAAAGCATCATGCTAGAGGCGGGGTATATTGCTAATCCGCTACATGCATATAGTAAACTCGCCAATAAGCACTCAATATTACTTGAATCGGCCGAGATAGACAGCAAAGACAATTTAAAAAGTTTATTGCTTATTGATGCAGCGCTTCGCATTAAGTGCTCGGGTAATCTAGTAACAATTGAAGCCCTGTCTGATAATGGACAATCACTTATTCCTTTTATTGCTAATTTGCTTGAAGATAACATTAGTGAACTTTCCCATAACAGCGTGGTGTTGCTATTCGATGCACCAATGAGCAACCTTGACGAAGATTCGCGTCTTAAACAAAGTAGCGTATTTGATGCTTTAAGAACTATTCAGACTTCAATTCGTGCTCTACGAGAGCATCCTCATGCCGTATTTTTAGGCGGAGTATTTGCCTACGATTTATTGGCCAGCTTCGAATCACTCCCGCCTGTATCCGATTCTTTAAACACCTGCCCCGATTATTTATTTTATTTAGCCGAAACCCTTATTTTGGTCGATCATCAAACCAAGCACACGCAAATAATTGGTAGTGTCTTTAGCGGCGCAGACGTAGCTAATCAGTACTTTTCAGTACATCAACGTTTAGAATTTATTAATAACCAAATTATTCATCTATCCAATTCTGATGAGGTCGAGGAAAACATACTCCCCATCAACCCGCATTCAGAGGTAAAACTCAATAAATCTGATGAGACTTTCTGCCAAGATGTGCTTCGGCTTAAAGAGAACATCCTTGATGGTGATATTTTCCAAGTCGTGCCCTCGCGTATTTTTACCTTAGAATGTAGTCAGCCTTTATTAGCGTATCAGCAGTTAAAGTTGACAAACCCTTCACCCTACATGTTCTTCATGCAAGACCAAGACTTTGTGATTTTTGGTGCATCTCCTGAATCGGCTTTAAAGTACGATGCAAAATCAAACTATGTCGAAATTTATCCAATTGCGGGCACTAGGCCTCGCGGTAAACGTGCAGACGGTAGTATAGATGTCGACTTAGACAGTCGGTTAGAGCTCGATTTACAGCAAGACCAAAAAGAAAAGTCCGAGCACATTATGCTGGTCGACCTAGCGCGCAATGATGTCGCAAGAGTAAGTAAACCCGGAACTCGACACGTTAAAGACTTATTAAAAGTTGACCGTTATTCCCATGTAATGCATCTAGTCTCTCGGGTTGTGGGAGAATTAAGGGAGGATCTTGACGCCCTGCATGCATATCAAGCATGCATGAATATGGGCACCTTAGTAGGCGCACCTAAAATTAGCGCAGCTACCTTAATACGACAAACAGAAAATGAACGAAGAGGCAGTTATGGTGGCGCGGTTGGTTACTTCAACGGCAACGGCGATTTTGACACCTGTATTGTAATTCGCTCTGCTTTTGTACAAAACAATCTTGCCCATGTGCAAGCAGGTGCAGGCGTTGTGAACGACTCTGTTCCTCAATCAGAAGCTGACGAGACCAGAGTCAAAGCGCAGGCGGTAATATCAGCAATAAAGCGTAGCCATTCAGTTAAGCCACAAGAATTATTTAACAAGGAAGACAAATAATGCTTAACAAAGCCTTAGCGAACTTACACTTGGTACTAATAGACAACCAAGACTCTTTTACCTATAACCTTGTAGATGAACTTCGGGTCATGGGCGCAGTGTTGACGGTATTTCGCAATACCGTTGCCACTGAAAAAGTCATGGCAACTTTGTTACAATATAGTCAAAAAGGGCCTACTTTGCTGATGCTTTCACCAGGGCCCGGAAGTCCTAGTGATGCAGGCAACATGCCTGACATAATAGTACAAGCAAAAGGCAAATACCCAGTACTAGGGATATGTTTAGGCCATCAAGCAATAGTAGAAAATTATGGTGGCACGGTTGCCCGTGCACCGCAGGTTATGCACGGAAAATCGTCTATGATGACACATAACTTCCCTGATTTATTCAAACAATTACCCTCCCCTATGGCGATTGCCCGTTACCATTCTCTGGCGGCGGTTGATGTACCTGAATGTTTGCAAATTGTTGCCAAAATCGATGGATTACCTATGGCCATACTGCATCAGAATGATAAAATGCTTGGATTTCAATTTCATCCCGAATCGGTGCTCACCTGTCAAGGTAGTCAATTGTTATTACAAGCTATGCAGTTCTTAGTAGCCGAGTCTCTAACTGACACTTCTTCAAAAGAGCCGAATGTAAACAAGCAAGCGCTCATAGACCAACAAGGAACATAGTGTGAATCCAGAATTTTTTCCTTTATTTGAAAAGCTTTATGAAGGACATTCTTTAAACCAAGCGCAAGCCTATGCTATTTTTCACGATATAATGTGCGGAAAGGTCGATAAATGTGAGTTAGCTGCGCTACTGGTAGCGCTGAAACTGAAAGGAGAAACGAGCCAAGAAATTGCGGGAGCGGCGCAAGCGATGCGCGACAATGCGGTAGCATTTGAACGCCCTACTTACGACTTCAGCGATTTAGTAGGAACTGGCGGAGATGGTCATAACACCATAAATATATCTAGCGCGGCGGCAGTAGTAGCGGCAAGCTGCGGTATAAAAGTGGCTAAGCATGGAAATAGAAGTGTGTCGAGCAAGTCTGGTTCTTCTGACTTATTTGCTGGTTTCGGTTTAAAACTAGACATGAGTCCTAGCGTGGCCCGCAAATGTTTAGACCAAGCAGGAATATGCTTTTTAGCTGCACCGGTTTATCACACCGGTGTAAAACACGCAATGCCGGTGCGGTTGGCGCTTAAAACGAGAACACTTTTTAACGTGCTAGGCCCACTTGCTAATCCCGCTAATCCGACTCACGGTATTTATGGCGTTTACGATTTGAAATTAGTGCCAATATACGCGCAAA
>Ga0115567_10004620_pt1 | contig 13433 bp, 19 predicted proteins | sample COGITO_mtgs_1204_2_FD_88679 | JGI IMG/M metagenome (GOLD analysis project Ga0115567, IMG submission 88679) | Pelagic marine microbial communities from North Sea - COGITO_mtgs_120412 | ecosystem: Environmental > Aquatic > Marine > Epipelagic | place: Germany:Helgoland, sampling site Kabeltonne...
ACAGGGGAACAAGTGCCAGGCTTGCGCGCGGCTGAAATGTTTACTGAGACTTTTCAGAGAGAAGATCTTTGACTGAAAGTATTCGTGTCAAAAGTATTTGCACGCCCTGGATCCGGGTGATGGCCGATCTTCCCGCGTTCGCGTCGCGGCAGGAGAAGCAGCTACTTGCTCTGGACGACCTTCAGGCACAGCTCGATATGCTCAAACGCCGTGCCGGCGGTGGCTCTGGGAACGGCACGCTCATCTCGATGGTTTCTGATCTCTTCGCTGCTGCGATTGAGGCTGCGTTCCCTCAGGTACATCCATGTCGAGGAAAAGAGCATGGGCCACGTATTCCACACCACTAGGACACCTGTTCCGTGTTTTGTGCAGCACCCAGTTTGTTGTGCCCGCAACCTTTTCCTGTTCCCAGCCTTTGCTAGGACGGTGCTGGAACGCCCGTCTCCCCGCTCTTGGCACGGGACGTTCTCTCGAAGCAAGCGTTTACGCACTGCGCAGCAATCACGCTGTGCAGTAACTGCTGCAAGGAGAGACCCGACGTGTAGTACATACTCGTCGCTGTGCACCTCCTGCACTCCGTCTGGTTTCAATCGGATCCGAACCGCACCACTCAAGCTCGGCAAGGCTTTTTGTCGCGCTGGTACCCGCGCTAAGCGTTTGTTCCTCACCAGGTGACGGAGAAACACGAACAGAAAGAGTGGTTGCTGATGAACAACACTACCAACGCCAAGTTTGGCGACCTGCAGTGCAACTCTGCCATGTCTATCCACAAGTTACTCAAGACCGCAGGCGCTGCTGACGCCCCCAAGGTGTGCCACGGCGACTTCATCCCGCGTCAGACTCTTTTGGCCTGTAGGAACCGTTAGGCCTTGCGTTGCCGGCAACATTCGCCATATTGACGCATGTGCCCTGCAGGCGCCGCGCGATGTTTCGAACAAGATCATCGAGTGCCTCCCGGAGAACGAGCTGATTCTGAAGACTGAAGTGGCGGGCCCGGGCTTCATCAACATCTTCCTTTCCCCTGACTGGGTTCGAGCCGGCGCCCCACGTGCTGCCGCGTGACTTCTGGGCAGCAGAGATGCGCCTGCATACCGGTTAGCCGCTACGGTTCGGGCCAATTCTGAGAGATGCGAATGGCTCCTGGGCTGCAGGTTTCTAGGCAGTTTGCCAAGATCCTCACATCTGGTCCGCCTGCCCCGGTGAGCAGCCAACCATACTTGAGCGCCAGCTCAACACTCGCCATAGACTAGATCCCCACTGCAGAGGAACATATCTCGGCTTTTGCGGTTCACTGAAATGGTCCTCCGATCTCGCCAGACGGCTGAGCCGCAGACGATCGTGGTCGACTTCTCGTCGCCCAACATTGCCAAAGAAATGCATGTCGGGCACCTGCGCTCGACTATCATCGGCGAGAGCATCGTGCGCGTGATGGAGTACATGGGTCACAAGGTGCACCGCATCAACCATGTTGGAGACTGGGGCACACAATTCGGGATGCTCATCAACCACCTGCGCACGGCGTATCCGGACTTCCTGGAGAACCCCCCCAACATCTCGGACCTCACCACTTTCTACAAGGAGGCCAAGAAACGCTTCGACGACGAAGAGGCCTTTAAGAAGGCGTCGCAGCAGTCTGTCGTGACCCTCCAGTCTGGTGACGAGTACTCGCTAAAGTGCTGGAAGGTGCTCTGCGACATCTCCCGCATCCAGTTCAAGATGGTCTACGATCGGTTGCAGTGCCAGGGCCTTGTTGAGCAGGGCGAGTCGTTCTACAACTCTCGGATCCCCGACGTTGTGAAGGAGCTGACTGCAAAAGGGATGGTGGAAAAGAGCGACGGTGCGCAGATCATCCACTGCGGCAAGAGCTTTCCTCTGATGGCGGTCAAGTCGGACGGAGGCTTCGGCTACGACTCAACCGACCTTGCCGCCGTCAAGTGTGGCCGCCTCCAGAATCCCACCCCCTGCCCCTTACCCGGCGCGCAGTCCTGTCGCTGAGCGTGGCGGGGTGGACAGGTACCGGATCCAGGAGATGAAGGCGAACCGCGTGATCTACGTGACGGACGCGGGCCAGGGGGAGCACTTCGAGATGATCTTCATCGCCGCAAGGAACGCCGGGTGGTGTGGGGGGGGGGTGCGTCTCGACCACGTGCCGTTCGGGCTCGTGCTGGGGGAGGACAAGAAGAAGTTCAAGACGCGCTCGGGCGAGGTCACCAAGCTAGTCGACCTGCTGGACGAGGCGGTGAAGCGCTCGCGTGCGCAGCTCGACGAGCGCATGGCGACCGAGGGGTCAACCACGCAGATGACGGCCGAGCAGATCCAGGACGCGGCGGAGAAGATAGGTTACGGGTGCGTCAAGTATGCGGACCTGCGGCAGCACCGCATCTCCGACTACGTGTTCGCATACGACAAGATGCTTGACCTGCGCGGCAACACCGCGGTGTATCTGATGTGCGCCCCATTGCCGCGGAGCCCCGCTTCTGCCCCGGCGCGCCCTGTGACCGAGGCCCCCCGGCAGGTACTCGTATGCGCGCATCTGCTCCATCGCGACCAAGGCCGGCGTGGCGCGTGCAGACCTGCAAGACGTCCTCCCTTCGCTTGGGCACCCCAAAGAGTACGCCCTGGTGACGGCCGTCCTCAAGTTCTCCGACGTGGTCGAGCGCGTCGCAGACCTGCTGCTGCCGCACCTCATCTGCGAGTTCCTCTACGACCTTGCAGAGAAGTTCAACGACTTCTACCGCGATTGCCACGTCGTCGGGGACCCGCTGCAGAACCAGCGCCTCGTGATCTGCGAGGGTGTGGCGGTCACGATGAAGAAGGCCATGTACCTGCTCGGCATCACGCCGATTGACAAAATCTAGGGCCGAACTCCCGATTTAAACCTTGTCCGGAAGTAACCGGTCTCGCTCGTCGCCTGTGGGTGGTGTGCGAGCTTGTGCGGAACTGGCTCATGGCCAGGCTCGTGGACAGGGTTGTGAATGAAACGATACCTCCTTCACACCATCAGCTTTTTGCCATTGTTCGCACAGCTGACACGAGTCATCGTTCCCACGACGGTCGTGGGGGATCTTCGTGAGGCTCACGATGAGCGAGGGTGCCCGCATGGGTCCCCCGTAGACGAACGCACCCCGCGGATTCCCACCGCTCTGAGCGCCCAAAAAAATTTGGCAATATGTGTGTCGTACACACATGTATGCGCCTGGATTCAAGGAATACTTCTTGCCAGGCGCATCACGCATCACCCTGCTGGGTCACGCAGTGCCGTTAATATCGGCTGAGCAGCAGCACAATGATGCAACTTTGTAGCTGAGCCGTGCGGCCGTTCAATCTGGTTGCAGATTGCTTGGAAATGCCGTAGGAATAGTAGGTGACCAGCCAGAATGCAAGAAGGGCGCAAGTTGGTCGAGGAGCTGTCGCGATCTTCCGATGAAGACCGCTCGTCCGCATCTTCACATTTTCTGACAAAGGATCCGCCAGCCAGTTTCATCCACGCTGCGGGGCTCGCCGGTGAAGCTTTGGTTGTTCGCGACCAGCTCTGTCGAGATTCAGGACTCGAGTCTTCTGGGCCATCGGTGTCAGCGCCACTCTCCCTGGATGCAATCACGCCCAGTCAAGAGCCAAGCGTCCACAATGCAACATTGCTCCCACCCTCTGGCACGCTCTCCAGATCACGAGAGTACTCCAGGAAACCAGATCCAGCACCAAAGCTTCTCGTAACGGGAGCCACCACCGAGCTTTTCAGCGGTGGTGAGTCAGTGGAGATTGTCGAGGAAGGTCCGAGTTCTTCTTCGAAGGTTGACGGCCGTTCCCTCCTTGCTGGACGTCGGGAAATGACTTCTCTGCTGCGTGCATTTTTTTATCTCTGAATTTCCGCAGGAAGGGTGCACAGCAGATCTCACGATCTTCCCACGGCGCAAAAGTGGGCAGTCGAAGCGACAGCCTGATCACGCACCTGTCATAATCTCGCCTGAGCTGCTGGAAGAGTGCTTCGAAATGCCTCTCATTGCTGCTGCTACCAAGCTCGGTTTGTCGCGCCTTATCGTGCTGCAAACCTTGAACGCACCAGCGTAAGTACAAGATAGGCCTGTCGTTTGAGACTAACCCCGGCATGCTGGCCCAGGCATCTGCGCTACCGCACTCAAGAAGGTCTGCCGCAAACTCGGAATCATCAAGTGGCCGTATAAGCGGGGCACCCAGCAGCCTAAGACCGCATCTAAATCTGCACGACCGAGGCCTCTGCCCAAGAGTTGCGGCGCGGTCGAACCGCCTCCTGAGTTTCGCCCTCGGAGCAAGGCCGAGTCGCTGGGGCACCAGCAAGACGAGCCACGAGGGCACCAGCCGTCGCCACAGATCCGTCCATCAGGCCATGAAACTCCACCATTCGGTATTTCAGGGGACGAAGGCTCGAGCGTGGGCAAGTGGCTCCACGCGACCAGAGATGCTCGCTTGCAAAAATGCAGGAGCGAGCGGAGCGTCGAACATGCTGCTGAAAATAATCATGATGAACATGACGCGTCGACCGGTTGCGAGGACTCTTTGGAGCAAGGCAGCTCGGTCAAGGGGGACGACTTCAAAGTCTTCCCACGACGAAAGGCGGGAAAGAAGAACGGCGACGCCGAGCGTGCCCCTGTGGTTGTGACACAAAAGACCATTCAAGAGTGCTTCGAGTTACCGTTACACGTCGCGTCGGAACGCCTCGGAATTTGCATGACCGCGATCAAACGCGTGTGCCGCAAGATGGGCATCAAGAAGTGGCCATACCGCGAGCAACGCGACAGAGCTCCGGCAGGAGAAAAGATCGCTGGTGAAAAGGCTAGCGCTCACGAGACAAGCTGCGGAGGAGATTCTCGCAGTCCACAACTCACTTCCGTCAAGCAAGACGACCCATCTCCAGAGCGTAAGTTTGGTGAGCTGCCTGCGTCACGCAAACACATTGGCTCTCTAGGACAGCTGTGTGCGCGGTGCGACTGATACTTGATCTGTTGCCGAAGGCGCCTTGTGCCTCGCGGCCTTGCAGTATGGGGATGCTGCGCATGACATGGTGGGGGACATCCCGACGCCGGAGCGCCAACAAGAATCTGAAGGTGCGAATCCCGGCGCCACTCGCAGGCCTCGGTGAAATGTTGCCTTGGTGGCTGACGGACGCGCCGCAGGCTCGTCGGGCGAGGGGCGTGACGATGATTGGGAAACGCCTCACCCCGCTGCCTCTGGGCAAGATCGGGGGCAAGATCGATCCGATGGCTAGCAGAAGCAGCGTTTCGGTCCAAGCACGTTTCCACACTGTGGGCCGGCCGAGGCGACTGTAGAGCGCGCGGCGGGTGCACTGTAGGGAGTGCCCCACTTTCGAGTTTGCACTACTCCACTGACATAAACAAGTTCGAACGATTCATCTTCCTCAGTCGTTTGGAACCTCTGAGGACTTCGAACGCCCGTCCCAGCCCCTACTTGGAGGTGGGGCTTCGCTGGATCCTATCGTTTCTGGGACGATGAAAGCTTGCTCGGGTTGGTACACAGGCGGCCTGTGCCCGGCCATAGGGTCCTTTTCCGCCTCCTTGCCGCGTTCGTGCACGTCTGCCGCATCCACGGACATGACTTTGTTCCCATCCTCCATTTGTTCGTATAGCTCGGGCTCCATAAAGCGACCCTCACGCGCTTGGAAGAGAACCTTCGCTGAGTGGCACGTAAACAGCTGCCGGTGCGCCCAGTTGCAAAGAGTCAGAATGCGCGATGCCTCACTGCCTCTGGTCCGAAACCAACTGCAGCGCTTCTACCCCTATGCTCACAACGTGCCAGCCTGTCAACGGGGTACGAGGGGCAGACCAGAGCGAAGAAGACCCAGATCATGCACATGAAGAGACCACCCCAGGCAGCCTGCAAATCCCCGACGACGCCATCGCAAAGCGGCGCCCGCAGGCCCTCCCAACCCTCAGCAATGCCAGTGCACGACCCAATGTCGTAGACTGAGTCGATTATGTTTGCGAGCTGGTTGCCTGATGCGGCAAAGAGTGCCGTGAAATTCTTGGTCATGTTTGCCGATGCAGCTTCAGCCACGTTCATTGTGGCTTTCACAACCATTGCCTGCTGCTGGATACCTGTCGCCTGCGTGAGCACCTCTGCGTAGTAGGCCGTCCAGTTTCCGCCGCTGGGACAGCTCGCAGCTGCTGTGCCGGGGTCCGTTCCTGTGCCGCAGAATTGACCAAGGACACCCTGCATGATAGATTCTGTTGTGAACGCCCCAACTGTCAGGTTGCCCTTGAGACCCCGCATGTAGAGGTCTGTCTTCTGTGCCATGTTGAGTGACGAAGCCGGAATCGTCCTTGTCACATCGAAATCAGAAAGCTTATCGGAGAGCGATTCCCTGTGGTCGCAGTCCCGCCATCTGTCAACTAGATCTAAGGAAGAAGTGCGCTGAGAAGTAGGGCACGGACCGTGTGAGGCCCATAGCAGGCCACATGTACCCGTCCTCATTGAGCAAGCAGTCGTCTAGAATGGTTTTCCAGAAGAGCGGCCCCAAGCCTTCAGGTGGCTGCAGGTCTAGTGTATTGCGGAAATCAGTAGTCACCACACCTGCACAAGGATGCTCCCGCGCTTTGGCACACAGCATGCATTTCGATGTTGAATTCCATAGGAAGGGGCATCGTGTCAAGTCACACCAGTCACGAGAAGACCAAGGGAGGTTACCCGGAGTGGGGAGAAGCACGCAAAGATCGCCCAGAGGGAGTGTTGTGAGGGTGAATATTCCCCAGAAGGGGCATATCAGGGTGATGAAAACCAGAGACCCAATGAAGTAACCCGTCCATAGACAGCACGCCCCGACCTTGCCTGTCGTTTTGATGCCGCCCATTGCCATGCCAAGCATGATGAATACGCAGAAGAAGATAATTGGGGCAAATATAAGACCACCGATAGCCATGAATGTCGGGGGTGGGATTGACGCTTTAGCAGCCTGCTCACACGCCATCAATCAGAAATCAGAAATGGTCAATCAAGCGGTGCTTGACCAGACAAAACTCATCGCCAGCACGTCGCTCAGGCCCGGAGCTGCGCAGTGTACAGGCTTTGCACCTTCACGGAATCGTCAAACGTGGCAAGGGGCTCTTCAATGCCTTCAAACATGCTGTCATAGCCTCCGACACTGTCGTCAATCATGCCACGGAGCTGTGTGACGGGAAACGGCTTGTTGATGTCCTCGAAGACTTGGGCCAACGGAAGTCGTTCCAATGACTCAAGAACGGGCACCAAGAGTCCAGTGCACTTGACACAACAAATTGCGCCACCAGGGTTGAGGCCGTATCCACCGAGCGTGTAGTTCTCATAAGGCACGCGCGTGTTCTCTTGGAAACCGAAAACCGAGAATCCAACATTAACTTTGCTCATAACTGTGCAGCGGTCATGCCGGTAGCTGAAGCGGACGTCCAGGTCCGGAGTGTGCACTAGCCTGTTTGTAGCGTACTCCCCGTTGCAAGCCATACCGACAATGGTGGTCCCCGTGCGCCGGTCTAACGGCCAGCAACCCTCCACGACAAACATAAGCTGCTTGATGCGAGTTTCAAGCTCTCTCAACTCCCCCTCGAACACGCGTACTTTGGTGTCTACATCTTCGACGCCCCCCAGAAGCGCGTTAGCATCGTTGAACGTCCTTTCAGCTTCATTCCTCACCTCCCAGATCGTTGTTCGTGTCCGTGATAGCAGATCCCCTGGGATGGTTACTATTCCGCTCAGCCCCTCAACCACCGCGTCGAGGTCGTCACCGATCTGCGCAAGCGGCATGGATTATACAGTGCATTGGACATGTATCGTTCGCTTGCTGTGCATTCAAGAAGCCTCCTCTACGCAAATACTGGCCCGGACGAGTACCTCGTACACTGCCAGCATTCCCCCGAGGCAGAACGCAAGAACAATTGTGATGGATAGAAGCAGGAGAAGCAGCGTTGGAAGACTCTCAAACCTGCACACCAGAAACGTGACACATAGTTTTGCCAGGCACAATGGCGGCAAAAGGAAAGCAGGATCGCACCACTTGTACTCGCGCATCGGATATCGCCCGAAGCAATTCGGCTGCCCGCAAGCACGACAGCAGCATCTGCACTTGTTGCGCGAGCAGCGTGCGCAGCAGAAAGCAAAGCAGCTAATTACTCCGAAGATCGGGATCACGACCACTCCCTGCGCCACCGGGCGGAGAGCATGGTGACTGTGCGCTGTTAAAGAGTCCGCCGAACCAGAAAGCAATAGCACAGACCAGTTGCAGGCCTGGGTACGCACCATAGCAACCGATCCAGTCAAAAAGCTGGCGTAGTTGCACAATCGTGGCGTATCTGTGCAGATATTCTGTGTGGAAATCGGCACGGAGGCTCAGGAATGAGCGCTGCCGGAAAACTGGAGGAGAGGAGATGCGCCCACATGTGGGATGATTGTTCCGGCGCGCTTTCGCACATCCGCAAACACTTCGGGCAATCGGTTGTCGAGATGAGATCACAGAAAGCACACTACCTGTAGCACTCCAATGTTCCATTCGGACTCTACAAGCGCGCGAATAATCTCTGCCCCTGTTGTTCCTCCCGTGAAGGTCATTTGCATCTGCCGTGCCTGCGGGCCGAATATCTGCCCAGAAGAGGCAACGGGGACAAATGTCAGCGGAAAGTCTGGCACGCATCGTATCTGTTAGTCCGATTCCGTGTCCGCTCTCGGCGCCGCCCTGATTATGTGTTTTGCGAGGAAGCCACAGGCACAAATGAAGCTTGTCAGCAACACAAGAGCAGGCACCTTCTGGGGAGGAAATGGGATTTGACCTGCCCAGTCGTCCCCCCGTAACAAGGTGCAATCGCGATAGCAACAACGAGCAGGCCGGTAGCCGCCCATCGAGCATGCTGCCTTCCCCAGACCATGCCGGCGGTGACGGGCCGCACTGCCCCCAGGGCAAAACCTGATCCTGCTTCAAAGAATGGAGGTTTCAGTTTTCCCTATCTCAGTAAAAAGCGCGGACGTGAGGGCATCGCGTCCGCTTTTGATTGATGAGTTGAAATCGCTACTAAATTTTCAAGCTTTAGAGTTTGGAAGATGTCCTTCGGCGACGGGCGCACCCGTTGAGAGGTCCTGCGGCTCGCAGGGATCTTCAAAGGAGCAGATGGACCCGCAAGTTCCGCCGCCGGCCGGCCGGCCGGCCGGCCGGCCGGCCGGCAGGGGGCGCGGCACACGGGCTCCCTCTGCGATGTCGACTGTCTCTACGGTTGTGCCCACGCCATCGGCGTCGCGGGCTCCATCTGCTCTCGGAAGCGAGATCATCAAGGATGGGCCAATCAGCAAAGAGCAGGAGAAGGCTATGCTCAAACAACTCCGCAAGTCTCCCCTTCCTGCAGGCTGGAAAGTCTACGTTAGCCGCTCCACCGGGAAGCCATATTGGCACCACAAAGAGACCAACACTACCCAGTGGAGAGCTCCAGCGACGGAGACCTTGCAGCCAACAGACAGCAACCACCACCGTGCCAGCGGATCACGAGCAGGGGAATCGGTCGTTGCGCCGGTTGTGGTAAGCACATCGGTTGAAAATAGCGAGAATGTGGAGGAACCGTCAGCAACAGAGCCCCAGTCGGCGTCTACTGCGCAGGACGGTTTGTCGTCCACATCGCCCTCGGTTGGGCAAGTCGAAGCTGTAGAGCCTGCGAGTACTGGCGCAGCTGATTCCATGCGGAAGCACGAACAGGGTGTAGGTGCCGGCTCAGCGCCAGCGGGGACACCGGCGCGGGAACACAAAGTGGAGGCGGCGCCGACCGCACCGCTCGACATCTTTTCCCTCGTCGCCGAGGCGGCGGTGAAGGAGCAGGAAGACAAAGCTGCGTCGCCCGACAGATCTAACGAGCGTTCCCAAGCAAAATCTGTGACATCCACAGGAGAGGGCAAGTGGTGGGAGCCCCTAGCGAATGAGCCTTTCCCTCTCCAAGGTTCGGCGCGGCCCGAGGGAGGGCCTCTTGGCTCTTCGTCACCGCACTCTATCGCGTCACCGCAAGCTGGGGCGGAGGCGAGCGGAACGCCGCTGACCGCAGCTGCCGAGGCGAGACACGGTCGGTCTACAGCCATAAGTACCCCGCTGGCAGGGCCAGAGGAGGAGGGGGAGTGGCAAGGTGCTGAAACGCCCTCGCTGCCCACGCCCCACGCGGAGCGCAGATTTGCCGGCGCGCCAACACCCGTGGGACAGAAAGAGAGCGCGAGGGAGACGGCCGCGGGCTCTACGGGGGCTGGGCCCTCGGACGCGGGTGGCCTTAGCTTGCAAGCTATGGAGGTGGACGGCGGAGCAGTGGCTTCACCGCCGCGCGCCGGGTCGCCGCACCGCGCCGCGCCAGACCGCGACGCCCGCGCAAGGGAAGAGGAGCTGGTGTCGCGGGGAGAGTGGCTCACCTCCGCGCAAGAATACGCTGCGGCCGGGGACGCGGCTGCGGCCGTGCGCATGGTGCCTCGCCCGCCCGGGGCCTGCGCGCACTCCGTGCTGGCTGCGCCGCGTCCTGTAATGTGTCCCCTATCCGGGAACCTGAACACCCTGTGTCTGATTCCTGCAGGCGCGCGCACACGCTCCACGCGACGAGGAGCGGTCGCTGGCGGTGCAGCTGTGCTTGCAGGCGCTGAAGAAGGAAATGAACACTGAGCGCGCTGCGTCTGTAGCGGAGCGCCTCTGCGGGCCTGCTGCGGCAGTGGACCTGGCGCTGCAGCGCGGCGTGTTCTCGGTGGCGCTGGAGGTCGCGGTGCGTGCGGCGCCCGGGGAGATTCCGCGGGTGCGGGTGCTGCACGGCGAGGCGCTTCAGAGGCAGGGTAACACTGAGCAGGCAGTGGCGCTGTTCAGCAAGGCCGGGCGGCCGGACAAGGTGGTTGATGCGTTCGCGGCGGCCGGTCGCTGGGAGGAGGCAGAAGCTCGCGCAGGAAGGAGCGCGGAGCTCCTCGCAATCGTTGCGAACGCACGGCGGTGCGAGGTGGCGTCGGCCGAGGCAGCGGAGTCGGCGGAGGCAGCGGAGGCATTTGAGGCAGTGGGCGAGGGCGGGAGTGAATGGCTCCAAGGCCCCTCGTCCGCCGCCGTCGAGCGCGCCACGGTAGAAGAAGGCAAGGACGGCGAGCCGCAGGAAGGCGCCGCTGACGCTCGATCGATTGGAGCAGACAGTGCGTCGCCGTGGGGCTTGAACGGGGCCGGCCGGGGAGAGCCGGGCGGCGAGGCGGCAGAGGCCGGCGGCGAGGGTGGCCTGCAGGAGAGTGAGGGCAAAAGTGAGGGCCGCAAGTCGGCAGCGACGGAGAATGAACGCGGAGGTGGCGCAGGGAGTGGAGCGGGCGATCAGGAACCGGGTGCAGATGGAGCGGCGCTCAAGTCAGCTGCGCGCCACCAGCTGGAGCGCGAGATGGCGCGGGCGCTGGACTTGGAGCGGATCGAGGTGGAGGAGCGCCCAGGCCCGGCGCCGTCCGCGCTCGTGGACGCGCCCGCTGCGCCTGCCGGCGGGCCCGCTCGCAAGCGCGCCGTGGTCGATGTGATGCGCGAGCGTGAGGTCCTTGGAGCCATTGCCGCCCGCGAGGACACGCCACGCGCGGCAGCCGCGGAAGAGGGGCCGCCTGACCCGGCGGCCGGAGGCGCCGCGCCCGGCGGCGCTGTATCGCCGGGCGCAGCGCAGTACAACTCGACTATTGACACGTGTCTTGCGATGAAAATGGGCCCGTCCAAGGATCTGCGGCACCTGGAGGAGCTTTGGGAGGGTGCAGTGCGCATGGTGATCAAGCATGTGCCGGAGCGCAAGGCGGAGGTGACAACAGAGGTTACTGACCGGCTTTTGGCACTCGGTCGTGAGAAAAAGGCTGCACAGCTGCTTTTCCTTGCGGGATTCGACAAGGAAGCTTTGCGTGTGTGTATTCAGTTCAAGCTCTGGAGGCTTGGCGAGCAAGTCGCACAGAATCTCCCGCCTGGGCTGCAAGAGACGCTGCACCGCGCCAAGGCAGATGCTCATGCGGAGGAGAAAGCAAACGACGGGGCAGGCGCATCTTCGGAGCTCGACGACGCTGCATCCGAAGCTTCGGATGCAGCGTCGTCGAGGGCAGGGCGAGACAGGGCGCGGCTCTGGGGGCAGGTGCGGACGTCTGGCGCGCGGACTCCTAGCGGCTTAGGCTGGCCGCGCGACCTGGAAGGCGGGCTGGCACGGCGGCGGCAGGGCGCGCAAGCGCAAGCGGCGGCGGCGGCCACGTGCATAGGCGGCATCCTCCTCGCGCCACGTGGCGTGCTCGCGCTCGCGGCGAGGGCCGTCCGCGACGCCGCGAACTCGCCGCGAACTCGCCGCGCGCGCGAGATGGTGCTGCGGCTCAGGATGGCGTACCCGCTGCTTGGCGCTGTGCAGATTGTCGCCATGGCCGCGATTGCAGCGCCACACGTGCGCCAGGCGACCTTTCAGACGGTGTCGCTTGTGCGGACGGACCGACGAGAGGAGGAGGATGGGGGCCGGGCGATCGTGATGGTCTCGCCCCGCCCGCGCGCATGCGTGTGTGAGTGTGCACTCGCCCGCGCCTTGCACTGACTGTCGTTGCGGCTTTGCGCAGCGTCCCGAAAAGAACTGGACGCTTCCCCTCATCCTCGCGCGGATGCTTGTAGCATCCGCGACAACAATGGGCGTGTGGATCCTGTGGGAGCGCCAGCGGTACTACCGCCAGTTCGTCTCCTCGGTGCACCTGATGCAGCTCGGCGCGCTGCTCGCGGTCACCGCCAACCTGCTGGAGTTTGCGCACGTCGCCGGCGTGCTGCGCTTCGACTTTGTCGTCGCCTCGTCGACGCCCGATGGCCTGCACTTGCTCTTCCGCGCGCTCGGTCTCGCGCTCCTTTCCGCGGGCGTACGCCTCTCCGCCTGGGACCTCGCCACCGTCCTCGCGTCCTCCGCCGTCGGCGTCGTCTACTTCGCGGCGCCCTCGCTCGCGCTGCTGGTCTACTTCCTGCAGGTGCCTGCGGGCGCGCTGCTCGCGTACAACCTGCACCGCGCATTCCAGGACATGCGGCTCGTCATCTCGCCAGTCGTGCTCTGTCTGGTGCACGCCGCGCTCTCCGCGCTGCTGCTCGCCACCAACAACGTGCTGTTCCACTCGCTCCGCGACGTGCTGGCGGACGCCGCGGGCTGGATGGTGCTCAGCCTCTCGGTGTGGGTGGTGCCCGGCGCGATCGAGTGGGTCGAGGACGAGGAGATCACGGACCTGCAGGTGGTGGGCGACGGGCAGGCCGCGGCGCAGGCGCTCGCGGAGGCGCGCGCGCGGCACGCGGTCCCCGCGGGGTTCTCGTCGTTGTACGAGGTGAACCGGGCGCGGGAGGACGCTCGCAAGCTCGCGGCGATCATGCGCGGCGAGGACCCGGGCGCGTTCGCGGAGCTGGAGGGGCTGTACGGCCCCTCCAGCCTCGGCCCGAGCCGCCGGCGCACGCCCGCGGCGCCCCCGCC
>Ga0115567_10004623_pt1 | contig 13428 bp, 10 predicted proteins | sample COGITO_mtgs_1204_2_FD_88679 | JGI IMG/M metagenome (GOLD analysis project Ga0115567, IMG submission 88679) | Pelagic marine microbial communities from North Sea - COGITO_mtgs_120412 | ecosystem: Environmental > Aquatic > Marine > Epipelagic | place: Germany:Helgoland, sampling site Kabeltonne...
ATGATCGCGACGGTGCAGGTTCTGACCTCGGCGGGTGTCCCGGTTGTGATCCACGCCATGAGCGACGGGCGTGATGTGGCCCCGAAATCCGCGCTGGGCTATCTGGCGACGCTGAATGCAGCCCTTCCCGTGGGCGCCCGAATCGGGACATTGATGGGGCGTTATTTTCCGATGGACCGCGATAATCGCTGGGACAGAATTGCACGTAGCTATGCCGCGATTATATGCGGTCAGGGCGCAACCGCGCCAACCGCAATGGAGGCGGTCGAAATGGCCTATGCCCGTGGTGAATCCGATGAATTCATAACACCTACGGTGCTGGACGGGTTTGAGGTGCCGCAAGACGGTGACGCAGTGTTTTGCCTTAACTTTCGTGCTGACCGCGCACGTCAGATCATGGCAGCAATGGGTTCTTCGGGTTTTGACGCCTTTGATCGGGGGAGGACGGTGAAATGGGCGGCGCTGATGGGGATGGCGGAGTATTCCAGCCAGCATGTCGCCTACATGACCACAATGTACCCCAAACCGCTGATTGAAAATACGCTGGGCGCGTGGGTTGCCCAGGCCGGTTTGCGCCAATTTCGTGTCGCTGAGACGGAAAAATATCCGCATGTGACATTCTTTCTGAACGGCGGTGAGGAGAATCCCGAGCAAGGCGAGGACCGTGCCATGCCAAAATCTCCGCATGTCGCAACCTATGATCTGCAACCGCAAATGTCGTGTGCAGAGGTTACTGACCGTCTCGTCGCCGCGATTGAGGATCGTTATGATCTGATCGTGGTGAATTTTGCGAACCCCGATATGGTCGGCCACACAGGTGACCTGAAAGCAACCATTGCCGCCTGTGAGGCAGTCGACGGCGGGCTGGGAAGGGCGCTGGAGGCATTGAAGGCGGCCGGGGGCGCGATGATCGTCACGGCGGATCACGGCAATTGCGAGGTAATGATCGACCCTGATACCGGCGGGCCGCATACGGCGCATACGCTGAACCTAGTGCCTGTTGTTGTGGTTGGCGGGCCCGAGGGTGCGCGCATTCGAGACGGTCGGCTGGCCGATCTTGCCCCTACGATCCTGTCGCTGATGGGGCTTGAGAAACCTGAGCAAATGACCGGAAAATCGTTGTTGACATGAGATGGCTCGCCCTGATCCTGTCGCTGGCTCTCGCAATGCCTGTCACGGCCCAGACGGACGCGGCAGCACAGGCGCGCGCTGCGATGGCCCTGCTGGAAGACGCCTCGGGCAGGCTTGGTGCGGCGGAGGGCGCGCGCGACCGTATACAGGCGCTGACCGAAACGATTCAGGCGTTCGAAACAGGTCTTGCAGCGATGCGTACGGGGCTGCGCCAGGCAGCGATCCGGCAAAAGCAGCTTTCAGGAACCTTGCAGGCACGCGAAACAGAGGTCGCGCAACTGCTCGCAGTGCTGCAGAGCATCGGGCAAGGTGACAGACCGACGGCTTTGCTGCACCCAGATGGACCAATGGGAACGGCGCGCGCGGGAATGCTGCTGGCCGATCTGACGCCGGCTCTGAACGCCCGCGCGGACAAGCTGCGCCGCGATCTTGAGGATGTGTAGACCCTTCGGGCTTTGCAGACAGATGCAGCAGAGCGGTTGGCCGAGGGGCTGGCCCAGATCCAGCAGGCCCGCGCCGACCTGAACCAAGCAATGGCCAACCGCACCGACCTGCCGCAACGTTTTACCGAAGACCCCGTCAGCACTGCGATCCTGATCGAAACATCAGAAACGCTTGACGGATTCGCCAGTGGCTTGTCGCAGATCGTAGCGAGTGAAAACTTGGCTGTGCAATCACCTACGCGCATCGACGCGCAGGCTGGCACGCTGCCGTTGCCGGTACAGGGCTTGATCCTGCGCCGCATGAACGAACCCGATGCGGCAGGCGTGGTGCGTCCCGGTGTCGTTATTGCCACGCGCCCACGGGCCATCGTCACCTCGCCGACTGCTGCAACGATCCGTTATGCCGGTGCCCTGCTGGATTTCGGCAATGTCATGATTTTGGAACCGCGCGCGGATACTTTGTTTGTCCTTGCAGGGCTGGATGTGGTTTACGGCGTAACGGGTCAAGTCATTGAAGCAGGCACGCCGATCGGCCTGATGGGCGGCCCTGCGGCCTCACTTGGCGGAGAATTGTCAACAGATAGTGATGGCACTGGTACTGAGCGTTCAGAAACGCTCTATATGGAAGTAAGACAGGACAACATACCGTCCGACCCCATAGGCTGGTTCCGGACCGATAAGGAAGAGTAGTGAGATGAAGAAATTTGTCATGGCCGCAATAGGCGGTACATTGGCAGGCGTGCTGGCGACGACACAGATCGCAGGCCCCCTGTTGGCGCAAGAGGCCGCCAAGACGAGCAACGTGTATGAACAACTCGACCTGTTCGGCGACATTTTTGAACGTATCCGCGCGCAATATGTTGAGGACGTGGACAGCGAAAAGCTGATCGAGGCGGCGATCAACGGGATGCTGACGTCGCTTGATCCGCACTCGTCCTATCTGTCACCCAAGGATGCGCTGAAAATGCGCGAACAGACGCGCGGCAGTTTTGGCGGTCTGGGGATCGAGGTCACGCAAGAAGACGGGTTCGTCAAAGTCGTGTCTCCTATCGATGGCACACCGGCCGCCGAGGCCGGCATCGAAGCGGGTGACTTCATTACCCATGTGAATGGCGAGAGCCTTTTGGGCCTTGTGCTGGACGACGCGGTTGAGCTGATGCGCGGGCCGATTGGGTCTGAGATTGTGGTTACGATCGTGCGCGAAGGCGAAACAGAGCCGTTTGACGTGTCTATCATCCGCGATACGATTGAGCTGACTGCGGTGCGGTCACGGACCGAAGGCGATGCCATCGTGTTGCGCCTGACGACATTCAACGAACAGACTTATCCCAAGATGGCAGAGGCGATTGAGAAACACGTCGAGGAACTGGGTGGGATCGACAAGGTCAACGGTTTTGTCATCGACATGCGCAACAATCCGGGTGGTTTGCTGAATCAGGCGATTTCGGTGTCGGATGCATTTCTGGAAGAGGGTGAGATCGTCAGCACGCGTGGTCGTGACGTGGCAGATGGGGACCGTTTCAACGCCAAAGCAGGCGATCTGGCCCAAGGTAAACCCATCGTCGTGTTGATCAATGGCGGGTCCGCGTCGGCCTCCGAGATCGTCGCGGGGGCCTTGCAGGATCACCGCCGCGCAATCGTGGTCGGGACCAAAAGTTTTGGCAAAGGGTCCGTCCAGACGGTCATGCCATTGCGTAGCGACGGCGCGATGCGCCTGACCACTGCGCGTTACTATACGCCTTCAGGCCGGTCCATTCAGGCGCTGGGCGTATCGCCCGACATCATCGTGGCCCAGCCACCACGCCGTGATGCCGAAGAAGTCGCAGAGACGACAACGCCCCGTCGCCGGTCGGAAGCGGACCTGCGCGGGCGTCTGAACAATGACAGCCTGAGCGAGGACGAAATCAAGCTGATCGAGGAGGATCGCGCCAAAGTCGAGAAATCCGCGGCGCTGCGGGAAGAGGACTATCAGCTTGCTTATGCGATTGATATCCTCAAGGGCTTGGCGGCGCTGGGCCCGAAGGACTAAATCGCGACAGAATTGCGTTAAAGAGGGCCCGCATTTGGTGGGCCCTCTTTCATTCGAATACCAGTACTCTCAATGTGAGTCCGAGGATCTGCAAAGCCGATGTGAGCTACTGGAGGCTGCTTCGGGCAAGGGCGCTGACTAGATCGGTCCGCGTGACGATTCCGACAATGCTATCACCTTCCAGCACGGGTACTGCATCGACACTTCCGTCCGCCATCAGCGGAAGCAGAGCCGCCACCGGCGTCGAAAGCGTCGCGCGGGGGCCATCAACGCTCATGATTTCAGCCGCTTTTATCTGTTGATTTCCTTCGCGCGTGAGAAGCCGCCTCATCGCGGAGCGGAACCCGCTGTGAAGTTTCATGGCATCGTCGGACGCGCAATCAATCATATGCATTTGAAAGATAACGCCGAGAAACCGATCCCCGTTTTCCACGACGGGCAGCACCGTGAACCGATGTCGCCTGAACAGATTGGCAATATCCACAAGATTTGTGTCTGCTGTAACACTCACGACCCTGCGCGACATGATATCAGCTGTGGTCATGGGGTTTGTTCGGTGGGCCGCCGCTTGTATTTCGGCCGCGCCGATCAGCCGGGCCAAATCTTCGACGCCAAGGTTGAAAGACTGGCGATACCTGTCAAGAATCTCGACCAGTTCTGCCTCAGAAAGCCCCATGCGTTCAATTGGTTCGGGGTCGCTTGTCTGGTGGGTATTGAGATCATTGAATTGCCGGAACGGATAGTGACGTCCTGTCAGACGGCCATAGACAGTCGCTGTCAGCACCAGAAGGACGGTGCCCAAAGCGATTGGCGTAATTGCAAACATGAAACCAAGGTGCTCGACCGCGTCGGGGCTCATGGCGGTGGTCATTGCGACGGCTCCGCCGGGTGGATGCAACGCGCGGCACAGGATCATCGCAAAGATCGACAGTCCGACCGCCAACGCGATGCGCAGCGCCGGGTCCGCCACCACAAGACAGACAGCCACCCCTACAAGAGCTGCGACCGTATTGCCGACAATAGCCGACCACGGTTGAGAAAGAGGACTGTTCGGGATCGCAAAAAGAAGCACCGAACTCGCCCCGAATGGTGCCACCAGATAGAGGCCGAGTGTGAGATCGACGATTGGCGACAGGACGAATAATCCGACAAGGCCCAAGCCAATGAGCGCGCCGATTCCGGCGCGTAACGCCTCGATCGGTGACGTCCGTGCAACAGCCGGACCAAGTGAACCAAGTTTTGACAGGATGGGGAGTCTCTGAAAGTTGCGTTTTTACGTCGTCTCTAGACAATGTCGTCTGAACGCCCGCTTCAACATATCCAGTTCCGCTCTGAGCAGATCAACCTCAGCGCGCATATCTTCGCCCAGTGCCTCGCCCGCCACCAAGGTCACGCTGCCGATTTGTGTTGCAGCGCGTGTGTCGTTGATCAGGATCGTCTGTACACCGTCTGCTATAGCTTCCGAAGGGACGGGGATGCGCAGAGCCCAGCGGTCTGCGCGATCATTTTGCGTCAGGGACATTCCTGCGACTGCCGTTCCCAAATGCGTCGCCTCCAATTGAGGCTCATCCGACCCGGCATTGGTCACGATTCCTTCCCAAACGCCCTGCCTCATCTTGGTTTTGGTCAAAACATAGCTGCTCATGGGCGTATCCTATAGCTGCGCACGGGGGCGGCGGGAAAAGGTGACATCGCGCAGGACGACTTGGTTCATTTCCGTCCCCTCAAAGATCAGATCGACCCATGCGCCCTCGACGCGGCGTTCGTTGAGGTTGGAATAAGCCAGATCGAATTCAACAGAGATTGTTTTTTCGGCCAGGGGCAGCTCGCGTACGATTTGCTCGGTGTTCGGCCCGTGTTTGATGTTCAGCCGCGCAATAGTCTCCAGCGGCTTTTCAAGTTCGACGATCACATCCATGCGCAGCAAATGGGCGCGACGAAGCCCTTCGACGCCCTCTTTCGGCAGGTCCAGTACCAGCGACAAGAACGATCCGTCAAAGCGAAAAACGTCCATGCGCAGACCGTAGGGTGTAAGGTCCTCTTCGGGCGGTTGCGCAGCTGGCGCAGGGTCAGTTCTGAAAACTGACAGTCGTGAAACAGCGTGACCTCGTTGCCGAGCATGGATTTCGTCTGAATTGAACTTATGCCCGGCGTGGCGAGCGGCCCACGCCAAAGCTCTGGCCGCCACGCCCAGTCGGCATTGTGCGGCTTGGGAAAGCCGGTAGCCCCGATCATCGGCAGGGCCAGTCGTTCGTCGGCAACATGGATCAGCTTGTCGAGGTGAGTTTTTAGCTGGCGCGCCTGTTGACGTTGACGTCTGAGGCTGGGCAGCTCGGCAGATATAGCCATGCGTGCGGCCCGCGCCCATTTTGCGATGGCCCGCACATTGAACGCCTTGTCCAGAATATTGCCGCCCATAGATGCCATCTGTAGCTGCCCCTGTGCCTGCTGCGTTCTTATATCCAGCGAAATGGTTTCATTCAACTGAACGGCGCTTTGCCGTCTTATGGTACCCAAGGGCCCTGTTTGCCAAACTATTGCGCGCCTGTCGTGGCTCTTGTGCGACCGATAAGCTGCTGCAGGATCGCACACCCCTCATCGGTGACGACGCGCCCGCCTGTCGGATCGAAATAGGTGATGTCCATGACGTGGCTACCAACCAGTGCGGTACCGCGCCAATGCACCGGGTCCATCCCCGCGATAGGGGCCGCCCCGCTGGCGCGAAAAATAAGCTGTCCTTGCCCTTGGCGCAGTTTGGATGGCGTATTGAGGTTTCTGGTCGCGACGATCTGTTCGAGAGAAGGCAGGCTACCGGCCGCAGGCGGAGGTGTGAAGCTGATCGCGATAACGCCCAGCGATGCGTCGCCAGACCGCCGCCCAATACGTCGCAGCGTGCCATCAGCGCAAAGGCGAGGCGAAGGTGTTTGGGGTCGATGCAATAGCTATCAGGGGCGACTAACGTCACAGCCCCACGCGCCATTTTGTGCTTGACGCAATGGGGCCTTCTTGGCCGTTAATCCTAGTGCCGCTTCGTTGCAGGCGGCAAATAGCCCACCGGCTAAGACGCCTGCGCCGAACCTACAGGTCCATGTAGTCATGCCGTTCGGCGGATGCTCCCGGATGGGTGACGGCCCCGAGATAGGTTGGCCCGACAAGCTGGGCATATTTCCACAGGGCACCCGAGCCATAGAGCGTCTCGCGCGGGCCTTTCCATTGCGCTTTGCGCGCGGCCAGTTCGTCGTCCGTCAGATCGACACTGATTGATCCTTTGATGGCGTCGAGGGTGATCATGTCGCCGTTCTGGAGCAGTCCAATGGGTCCGCCAAGGGCTGCCTCTGGCCCCACGTGGCCGACGCAAAAACCGCGTGTTGCACCCGAAAAGCGACCATCGGTAATGAGGGCGACCTTTTTGCCCATCCCCTGACCCGACAGCGCGGCCGTGGTTGCCAGCATTTCGCGCATTCCGGGTCCGCCGCGCGGGCCCTCGTTGCGGATGACGAACACATCGCCTTCGGAATAGGTACGGTTCTGCACGGCCTCGAAAGCGTCCTGTTCGCATTCAAACACCAGCGCGGGGCCGGTGAATACGATGTCATCTTCCGTCATGCCGGCGATTTTCACAATGGCACCTTCGGGAGCCAGATTGCCCTTCAGGCCGACGACGCCACCTGTTTTGCTGATCGGATTGTCGATGGCATGGATGACCTTTCCATCCGCTTGGCGGGTGACCTGATCCAGCACTTCGCCCATGGAGTACCCCGTGGCCGTCATGCAATCGACGTGGATCAGACCTGCCTTGCGCAATTCGTTCATCACGACAGGCACGCCGCCCGCTTCATAAAGATCTTTGGCCACGTAGGCACCGCCCGGCTTCATGTCGACGAAATGCGGTGTGTCCCGAAAGATTTCGCAGACGTCGTCAAGGAAGAATTCAATGCCCGCCTCATGCGCCATTGCGGGTAAATGCAGCCCCGCATTGGTGGAACCTCCGGTGCAGGCGACGATGCGTGCGGCGTTTTCAAACGCTTGCCGGGTACAGATGTCGCGGGCACGGATGTTCTTTTCCAGCAGGGTCATGACAGCAGCGCCGGAAGCGCGGCCGTATTCGTCGCGGTCTTTGTAGGGCGCGGGCATGCCGGATGAATTGGGCAACGCAAGGCCAATCGCCTCGGACACGCAGGCCATCGTGTTGGCCGTGAACTGGCCACCACAGGCACCCGCAGAAGGGCAGGCGATGCGTTCGAGGATTTCAAGCTCGGCTTCGGTCATGGTGCCCGACTGGTAGTTGCCGACCGCTTCGAACATGTCCTGCACGGTAAGGTCACGGTCGGCAAAGCTGGCGGGAACATCCGCGCCTTTGGGCGCACGGCCCGGCAGGATCGATCCGCCATAAAGGAACACCGACGGCACATTCAGACGGATCATCGCCATCATCATACCCGGCAGTGATTTGTCACATCCTGCAAGGCCCACGATCGCGTCATAACAGTGACCGCGCATGGTCAATTCGACCGTGTCGGCAATCGCTTCGCGGGATGCCAGCGAAGACCGCATGCCTTCATGGCCCATCGCGATCCCGTCTGTCACGGTGATTGTGGTAAATTCGCGCGGTGTACCCTGTTCCGATTTTACGCCCGCCTTGACGGCCTGCGCCTGACGGCTGAGCGCGATGTTACACGGTGCAGCCTCGTTCCAGCAGGTGGCGACACCGACCAGCGGTTGGTGAATTTCTTCTTCGGTCATGTCCATCGCATAGTAGTAGGACCGGTGGGGCGCACGCGCGGGACCTTCGGTGACATGACGGCTGGGAAGTTTGGATTTGTCAAAGCGGGCATTGCTGGACATCGGCGTTCTCCGGTAAATTCTGGCTCATCACCGGAATAGTCGGACGCGCACCGTGCTGCAAGCCATTGCGGTGCCGCGCAAACCGCGACTGCGCGTTGTATTGCGCGGGCTTTCGGCATAGATACCTGACCTTATTCCAATCGAAAGCCGCCTATGGAACCCAGTATTTTCGCCTTCATCTGGAAGTATTCCCGGCGCGAACAGCTAATCCTGCTGGCCTTCACGGTTTTCACTTTTCCGCTTCTTTATGCGACGCTTGAGTTGCCCAAGCGGATCATCAACGACGCCATCGGTGCCCAGACGGGCCAGATCGAAGCGTTTGGCGTGCAGATGAGCCAGACACAGTTCCTGCTGGCGTTGTGCCTTTTCTATCTTGCTGCGGTGCTGGTGCACGGGCTTTTGAAGATGCGCCTCAATACGATGAAAGGTGTCCTATCAGAACGGATGTTGCGGCGATTTCGATATACGCTGATCAGCCGCATGATGCGGTTTCCGCGCCGCTATTATCAGACCACCTCTCAGGGTGAGTTGGTGAGTATGGTCACTTCAGAAGCAGAGCCGATGGGCGGGCTGATGGGGGACGCCGTCGCACAGCCGGTCTTTCAGGCCGGTCAAATGGCGATCATCGTGCTGTTCCTTTTTTTGCAGTCATTCTGGTTCGGGCTGGCCGGTGTGGCGCTTATCCCGCTTCAGGCATGGCTTATCCCGCGTCTGCAACGGCAGATCAATCTGTTGAACAAGGCGCGTATCGTGGAGGTCCGCCACCTTTCTGCCGAGATCGGAGAGACAGCGGCCGGGATTACCGATCTGCGCACCAATGGTGGTTGGCGTTTCCGGCTGGCCGGGTTCACGCAGCGACTGGGGCAATTGTTCGATATCCGGTTCGAGATCTATCAGAAGAAATTTTTCATGAAGTTCATCAACAACTTCATCACACAGCTGACGCCGTTCTTTTTCTATCTCGTCGGCGGATTCCTTGCCATTCGTGGCGAGATCACGGTGGGCGCACTTGTCGCTGCACTGGCAGCCTACAAGGATCTGTCAAATCCGTGGAAAGAGCTGCTGGCCTACTACAATCAGACACAGGATATGGCGCTGCGATGGGAAGTCGTGACCGAACGCTTCGCGCCAGCCGGGATGATTGACGAGGCGCTCTTTGATGGCGAGCCGGATGAAATTCCACACCTTACCGGCCCGATCTCGCTGAAAAACGTGACCGTGCGCAGCGAAAATGGCGATGCGATTCTGGAAGATCTGACGGTGGATATCCCACGCGGCGCGCAGGTGGCGATCAAAGCGGGCACACAATCTGAGCGAACCGCGTTGGCAGAATTGCTGACCCGTGAAATTCTTCCCTCTCGCGGCAGTGTCGTGATGGGCGATCACGATATAAGCGGCCTGCATCAGGCGGTGATCGCCGCGCGCATCGGCTATGCACAGGCGAATCCTTATGTCTTTAGCGGGACGGTGGGGGACAACCTGTTCATGCCCCTGCGGACCAGCCCCAAGACAGTTTTGTGGGATCCAGACCACAAAGACAGCAGCGCAATTGAAGCGCGACGGGCGGGCAACAGTGCCGACAGCCTCAAGGCGGACTGGCTTGATCCTGCTTTGGCCGGGCTTTCATCACGCGACGAGGTCGCCGGCTGGTGGTACGAATTGGTCAACGCAATGGGTGTCAGCGATGCGATCCTGCGCCGGATGATCACGTTGCAGATGGACCCCGACGTGCACCAGTCCCTTGCGCGCAAGATCGTGGGACTGCGCGACGAGGTACAAAGACGGCTGGAGGCAGAGGGGCTGGACACGGCGATCCACCGTTTTGACCCTGACAAATTCAACCCTTCTATTCCTCTGGGCGGAAACCTTTTGTTCGCGGCACCCAAACGTGTGATCAGTCAGGAGGAACTGGCGACTGAGGGCGGATTCCTCGGCATGATCAGTGCGATGGGATTGGCCGAACAGGGCATCGCGATTTCACAGACGATCATCGATACGCTGCACCAGACCTTCGGGATGGATGGCACAACGCACCCGCTGTTCACGGCATTGGGGATCGAGGATGCGATGTATGAGCAATTGGTCGATATTGCTGCGCGTCGTCGTGACAAGGGCGACGGAGCGCTGACGCCTGACGAGTTCGCGCTGCTGCTTACGGTGCCTTTTGCCTTTACCGCAGAACAGATCGGGCCGGCGTTTCCCGACAGTTTTAAGCAAGAAATCGTTGCAATCCGCCGCGCCCACGGCCCCGCGATGCGCGAAGCGGCCAAAGATCTGTTTGTCCCTTTGGCACCTGATACGTATCTGCCGCGCATGACCGTGCTGGAAAACCTGATCTATGGCCGCATTTCGATGTTCGCAGGCATTCAGGCAGAGTTGATCATCGACGCGGTCTGTGATGTTCTCAAGGCGCATGATCTGCACGCTGACGTCGCCACGAATCTCTTTGACACGGCAACCAACATTGGCGGGTCGAACCTGCCTGCGGCGCTGCATGAACGGTTGGCATTCAATCGCGCAGGGATCAAACGGCCCGATGTGATGATCCTCAATCAATCCTTGCCCAGCATCGGTGCCGAACAACATGCTGGGATTCGCAGCCGCCTGCGTGCACTGATGCCGGATACCACACAGATTTTCATCGACGACAAATTCACCAATCCTGACAGCTTTGATATCTTCGTCGAAATCGACCACGGCCGGATCGACGGGGTGGCGCAGTCCGACGAGTATCGGGCAAACGAAGACGGCTCCAGCGACCTGCTGCGCAAGCTGCGGATTATTCAGCGGACTGACCTGTTTCGCGATCTGGATGCGCGCAACCAGCGCCTTCTGGCCTTTGCATCACGCTGGTACGAAGCACCTGCGGGCAAACGTATCTTTAGCGCCGGAGAGCCGCCGGATTCTGCCTATCTGTGTGTTTCGGGAAAGGCCTTGTTGTCTTATACGATGGCTGACGGGGCCGAGTATTCGGTCACCACGGTAGAGCCAGGCCGCCTGATCGGGGACCACGCGCTGATTGTCGACAAGCCGCGCGAGCTTGACCTGACCACGCTGGAGGACACGGTTTTCCTGCGTCTGGGTGCCGAACAGTTTCGCGCAGTTATCGAAAACGACAAGACAGTATTGCTCAGTCTTCTGCGGACCGTCGCAGGGAATCTCAGCGGGGTAGCAGACCGTATCAAAGAAGCGGGTTTGTCATTGTTGCCGGACGATGATCTCGTGGCACCGCGCGGTGATGAAAGTGACAAAAAATGAAAATCATCCCTGACTATCCGGCGCACCCGACTTTCTTTGATCCTGCACGTGCGTCGGCACAGATCTGGCGGCTGTTGACCGGAGTGGTGCTGGCCTTCGGTATCTATCTGACGCTCAACGTGCTTTACAGTCAGTTCATCCAGACCGCGATCCAATATGACGTTCCGGACGTTTTCGATCAGATTGACAGAGGCGACACCGCGCTGGGCATGTATTTGCTGATGGCGTCTTTTGTGCTGATGTTGTTAAGCACGGCGATTGTGACTACCGCGCTGCACCACCGCGCCGCGCAAAGCCTTTTCGGACCTTTGGCAGTCTTCGTTCCACAATTTGTTGTTGTCACGCTGGCGCTGGTTGCGCTGGGCGTGTTGCTGACGGTTCTGCCCCCATGGGACATGGGCGGCGAACTGGTGGTCAACATGCAGCTTGGTCGCTGGCTGTTGCTGCTGCCCTTTTCGCTCATCGCGATCCTTGTTCAGGTCAGCGCCGAAGAAGCGTTCTTTCGCGGTTATCTGCAACAGCAACTTGCCGCGCGGTGGAACAGCCCTTTGATCTGGATGGTGCTGCCGTCGCTGATGTTTGGTGCACTGCACTATGCGCCCGGCACGGCGGGGGAACATGCGGTGATTATCGCGCTCTGGGCCGGCATATTTGGCATGCTGATGGCGGATCTCACGGCGCGGGCCGGATCGCTCGGACCTGCCATCGCGGTTCACTTTTGCAACAATGTGTCTGCTGTCATTCTCGTTTCCCTGCCGGATAACCTGTCGGGGCTGGCGCTTTATCTCGCCCCTTTTGCCATGACGGACACCGAGGCCATGCAGGCGTGGTTGCCAGTAGATTTTGCACTGATGTTTGTAACTTGGCTTGCTGCGCGCCTTGCCCTTCGGCGCTGATTGCAATTCCGCGCGGCGCGCCCTATTTGGAAATGCATCTCTGAACGTATGAAGGCCCATCGATGAACTGGATCAACAACTACGTCCGACCTCGGATCAATTCGATCTTTTCGCGTCGCGAGACGCCAGACAACCTGTGGACAAAATGTGACGAGTGCGGCACGATGTTGTTTCACCGTGAGGTAGCCGACAACCTCAACGTCTGCACAAATTGCGGACATCACATGCCGATCACACCGCGACAACGGTTCATGGCGCTTTTTGATGGCGGTGTGTTTACCGATATCAAGGTACCGGTGCCCAAGGCGGATCCATTGAATTTCCGCGACCAGAAGAAATATCCCGACCGTTTGCGGGCTGCGCAAAAGGAAACGGGCGAGGCCGAAGCGATGCTTGTCGTCGCGGGCGAAATGGGCCGTACTCCGATTGTCGCGGCGGCGCAGGATTTCAGCTTTATGGCCGGGTCTATGGGCATGTATGTTGGCAACGCGATCATCGCGGCGGCAGAAGAGGCAGTGAAGCTCAAGCGGCCGCTGATCCTGTTTTCCGCCGCCGGGGGCGCGCGTATGCAAGAAGGCATTTTGAGCCTGATGCAGATGCCGCGCACGACCGTAGCGATCCAAATGCTCAAAGAGGCGAACCTTCCCTATATCGTGGTACTGACCCACCCGACCACGGGTGGCGTCACGGCCAGCTATGCAATGCTGGGCGATGTGCACATCGCAGAGCCGAACGCGCTGATATGTTTTGCCGGCCCCCGCGTGATCGAACAGACCATCCGCGAGAAACTGCCCGAGGGATTCCAGCGTGCGGAATACCTGCTGGA
>Ga0115567_10004627_pt1 | contig 13424 bp, 11 predicted proteins | sample COGITO_mtgs_1204_2_FD_88679 | JGI IMG/M metagenome (GOLD analysis project Ga0115567, IMG submission 88679) | Pelagic marine microbial communities from North Sea - COGITO_mtgs_120412 | ecosystem: Environmental > Aquatic > Marine > Epipelagic | place: Germany:Helgoland, sampling site Kabeltonne...
GACGCGCAAAAGGACACGACATGACCACACCAGCTGATCTTTCAGGCAAACCGACCGCGATTGTCATCGGGGCAGGCTTTGGCGGGCTGGCGCTGGCGATCCGCCTGCAAAGCATGGGGTTCGCCACGACCGTCATCGATAATCGGGATAAACCGGGTGGGCGCGCCTATGTGTATGAACAGGACGGCTTTAAATTTGACGGCGGCCCGACGGTCATCACTGACCCCGATTGTCTGCGCGAGCTGTGGGAGTTGTCCGGGCGAAACATGGATGATTACGTCACCCTTCTGCCTGTCGATCCATTCTACCGCCTACAATGGGAGGATGGCGACACGCTCGATTACTGGGCCGACCAAGGCAAGCTCGAAGCCGAAATTGCCGAGCGTAATCAGGACGATGTGAAGGGCTATCGCCGCTTTCTTGCCTATAGTCAGGAGCTGTACCGCGAAGGCTATGAGAAGCTCGGCACAACCGCGTTTCTGAAAATGCGGCAGATGTTTAAAGCCGCGCCGCAGTTGATCCGTTTGCGCGCGGATAAGAGCGTCTATCAGATGGTCAGCAAATTCGTGAAGCATGACCGCGTCCGGCAATTGCTCAGCTTTCAATCCCTGCTTGTCGGCGGCAATCCGTTTAAAACCAGTTCGATCTACGCGTTGATCCATGCGCTGGAACGCAAGGGCGGCGTCTGGTTTGCCAAGGGCGGGACGGGCGCATTGATTGACGGATTGGTGCGGTTGTTTGAAGATTTGGGCGGGACACTGAAGCTCGGCGCGGAAATTACGGATATTCACACGGATGGCGACCGGGTGACAGGCGTCGAAGCGGCGGACGGATGGGCGCTTGACGCGGACCTCGTCGCGTCGAATGCCGACGTTGTTCACACATATTCCCACCTGCTGCGCAACCATGATCGCGGGAAGCGCTACGGGCGCAGCCTTGCCAAGAAGAGCCATTCCATGTCGCTCTTCGTGCTTTATTTCGGGCTGAAGACCACCCACCCGGATATGAAACATCACATCATTTTGCTGGGCCAGCGTTATCGCGAACTGATCGCTGAAATATTCGGCAAGGGCCGCAAACTACCGGATGATTTCTCTCTCTATTTGCATGCACCATGCGTGACCGATCCGTCTATGGCGCCAGAGGGATGCAGCGCGTACTACGTGCTCTCGCCCGTGCCGCATCTGGGTCATGCAGACGTGGATTGGGACGTTGTCGGTCCGCAATATGCGGATAAGATTTTCGATTATCTGGAACAACATGCCATCCCGAACCTCCGTCGTGATCTGGTCGTGCAGAAAACGCTCACGCCTTTTGGCTTCCGCGATGAAATGAACACCCATCATGGCAGTGCGTTCTCGATTGAGCCGATCCTGACTCAATCAGCCTGGTTCCGCCCCCATAACCGCGACGACGTCATCGATAATATGTATATCGTCGGCGCGGGCACTCATCCGGGCGCAGGTGTCCCAGGCGTGGTCGGTGCGGCGAAAGCGACGGCTGGCGTGGTCGCAGATGATTTTCGGGATGTTTTAGACGGTTAGACAGTCGCGGCGCATAAATAGAGCTGAGGGTCAGCCCACCTGAATACGGCTATTTGTCGGCAGGGCGCCATTGGAAAAGGCGCCGCAGAATAAATAGCCATGTCCGGTCGACCGCGAGGAGTATGATGAGAACTAACATAGCCCACAGGATGGACCGGCCGGTCCATCCAATCCAAATTAACGCCGCGAATGCGAGCGGATAGGCAAGAACGGCGACAGTAAATCGCCAGATTGCCAGAAGCTTTTCGCTCATTCTTCGAGGTCACGCGGTAGGATAAAATCGATTTTCTTCCAGCTTTCCGGCAATAGCCAGTCACCGTCATTGAGCCGTTTCAGCACCAGGCAGGCGCCTGTCGGGAAATCCAAATCATATCCTACAAAATGACCGTGCAGTTCCGCCCAGCCGGGATTGTGGCCGAGCCACATCAGGCGCTTCGCATCCGGCTCGCCGTGTCGCCGAACAGTTCGGAATACATCGGACGGGGAAGCATGGTAAAATTCGCTGAAATAATCGACACGCTGCGCCCCCGGAATCGCGCGGATCAGGCGCATGGCGGTCTCGCGCGTGCGCTTGGCATCGCTGCACCAAATCACCTCCGGCGCATAACCGCGCGCGGTGAGGGCGTGGCCGACGGCTGTGGCCCCGCGTCGTCCCCTATCATTCAGGGGCCGCTCATGATCAGACTGATTGGCATCGGACCAGCTCGACTTGGCGTGACGCATGATGAGAAGGTGAGTGAGCATTGGCGCGGCTTAACCGCTCGCGTCTCGTTGCTCAATCCCGCTTAGTTCATCGTGTAGACAATACCGATCCGAGACACTGTATCCGTTTTCTCCCGTCCGACAGGCGTATCCGAATGACTTTCGACCCGGAAGCTGGCTCGCAGGGCGAGGTCCCCAAACATGTCGGATGTGACGGCGGATTCGTTGATGACGTATGTATCAATGGCGGAATAGAGCAATTCCGTATCGTTGCTGAGGGTCACATTGTCGCTGAAATCATGTTCGAGCTCAGAGAACAGCCGGGTCGACGCGAAATCTTCCTGACGCGTTATCGGATCATCTGGCGCTTCTTGTTTCAGCCGCGCTTTTTGAGAGCGGTAGCCGCCTCCCGCTTCGACTTTCCATAAAGTCGGCCCGTCACCCAAAACCGTGTACCCATATCCGCCGCCGGCAAAATAGCCGTTTTTATAGGATCCGAAATCATCGCTGTAATAGTCGGTGTTCAGATAGAGATAGCTGCGTACGCCCACATCCCGTCCGACTTTATAGCTCAGGCGAAACCGTTGTTTGTTGGTATTCCCTGAAGCCTCGCCGTAGTCGGCGGAGCCCGCAAAATCATGACGCCAATCATGGCCGCGATTCTTGAATTTGACCTTGGTGCCGACATTGGTGGTTTCGTTATTGCCCGTGCTCACAGATCCGTTCAATTCGATCGCCCCGGCCCAGCCAATATCTTCGAGCTCTTGCGCGATTGCAGTGAAAGGCAGGGCGGTCAGAATGGTCGCGAGTATGGCGCGGCGAAACATAGCGGTCTCCGGAGGGCAGGCTTTTCGACACTTATCTTAAATCGGGGTTAATGCAGCCTTACGAAGGCCACGCTTTACGCCCGCGATCCACACCATTATGGCGGCGGCTAAACCATATTACAGATGAAGCCCCGCCATGTTCGACCTCAAAGCCATTCGCGATAATCCCGATGCCTTCGATAAAGGCTGGTCACGCCGAGGGCTCGAGCCCATGGCAGAGACTATCCTCGAAAAAGACGCGCTGATCCGCAAATGCAAGACGATGGTGCAAGAGGCCGAAGCCGCCCGCAACAAAGCCTCTAAACAGATCGGCGCAGCGATGGGACGCGGCGATAAGGACGAGGCCGAGCGCTTGAAAACGGAAGTGGCGGGCGCGAAAAACGTCATCGCCGCGCTCGGCACGCAGCTCGATAGCGAAACCGCCATTCTGAATGATCTGCTTGCAGGTCTGCCCAATATTCCCGCCGATGATGTGCCGGACGGGGCCGGCGAGGAGGAGAATGTCGAGATCACCCAATGGGGCGAGCCGCGCGAATTCTCATTCGAGCCAAAAGCCCATGACGATCTCGGCGACGCGCTCGGCATGATGGACTTTGAAACCGCGGCCAAGATGAGCGGCAGCCGCTTTGTCGTCCTTCGCGGCGCGCTCAGCCGCATGGACCGCGCGCTGGCGGCGATGATGCTGGATATGCAGACGGGAGAGGGATTCCAAGAGACGACGCCGCCGCTCCTTGTCTGGGCTGACGCCCTTTACGGAACAGGCCAGCTGCCAAAATTCGAGGAGGACCTCTATAAAACAACGGGCGATCACTACCTCATTCCCACCGCCGAAGTGTCCCTCACCAATACCGTCCGCGAGAGCATTCTCGACGAAGACATTCTCCCCCATCGTCTGACGGCCCATACGCCATGTTTCCGCAGCGAAGCCGGGTCGGCCGGCCGGGATACGAAAGGGATGATCCGTCAGCACCAGTTTAATAAGGTTGAGTTGGTCAGTATCTGTACGCCGGAGCAGTCTGACGAGGAGCATAAAACTATGCTCTGCTGCGCGGAGAAAGTTCTGCAAAAGCTGGAGCTACCCTACCGTGTGGTGGAGCTTTGCACCGGCGATCTCGGCTTTGGCGCGCGCAAGACCTATGATCTGGAAGTGTGGCTGCCGAGCCAGAAAACCTATCGCGAAATCAGCTCGATTTCCAACTGCGGCGACTTCCAAGCCCGCCGGATGAATGCGCGCTACAAGGCGGGCGAGCGGGATAACCGGTTCGTGCATACGCTGAACGGCAGTGGGTTGGCGGTTGGCCGGACCTTGGTCGCGGTGCTGGAAAACTACCAGAATGAGGACGGGAGTATTTCAGTTCCGGACGCGCTGGTTCCTTATATGGGCGGCATGGAAACGATTGGGTAATCTTGTTCCCGCTCATCCCGACGAAAGTCGGGATCCAGCTTGATCATATATGTCGCCGCTGGACTGGATCCCGATTTTCATCGGGATGAGCGAGGTTATGGAGATGCGGATTTAATCCGCTCACTACTCTTATCAACCCGCCGTAAACTGCAACTCGGCTAATCTTGCGTACAATCCGCCTTGCGCGCTCAATTCGTCATGCGTGCCCGTCTCAACCACGCGGCCATGGTCCATAACGATAATCCGATCCGCTTTGAGAACTGTGGCGAGCCTGTGCGCGATCACGAGCGTTGTGCGTCCCTGACGCAAGCTTTCAAACGCCAGCTGCACCGCCCGTTCGCTCTCGGAATCCAGCGCCGATGTGGCTTCGTCCAATAGCAGAATTGGCGCGTCGCGCAGGATGGCGCGGGCGATGGCGATGCGTTGGCGTTGTCCGCCGGACAGGGTTGCGCCGCGCTCGCCAATATCCGTGTCGTAACCGTCCGGCAGCTCTTCGATAAAATCATGCGCGAAGGCAGCTTTGGCGGCGTCAACAACTTCGTCTTTGGATGCGCCCTCACGGCCATAAGCGATATTGTCGTAGGCAGAGCCGGAGAAGAGCGGCGCGCCTTGCTGCACGACCGCGATCTGCGCCCGCAAGGCATCTGGCTCGAGTGTTCGAATATCGGTCTCGCTCAGTCGAATGGATCCGCTCTGTACATCATAAAACCGCAGGAGAAGTTGGAAGACGGTGGTCTTACCGGCCCCGCTCGGCCCGACCAGCGCGACAGTCTCGCCTGGCGCGACCGTGAAGGCGACATCTGACAAGGCCGGCGCATCCGGGCGTGTGGGGTAGGTGAAGCTGACATCGTCAAAAGCAAGCGCTCCGGCACTGACTGTTCGGTCTTCTCCCGTAATCGTGGGCTGTTCATTGAGGATATCGACCAACCGTTCCGATGCGCCTGCCGCGCGCAAAAGGTTGGTCCAGGTTTCAGTCAGGGATGACAGGCTGGAGACGCTCATGATCGCATAAACGGTGAAAGCGCCGATATCGCCGCCGCTCATGGTCCCGGCCATCACCTGCCGTGCGCCATACCAAAGAATGCCAGCAATTCCGGCCATGCCAATCGCAAAGAGGACTCCCGTCAGCCAGGATTGCACGCCGATCCGGCGGGCTTGCACATCATAGGTCCGTTCAATCGCGGCGCCGAACTGGTCACGCTCCAGACGCTCGCGCGTATAGGCCTGGACAGTCTGTATCGAACTAATGGCTTCGCTGGCACGGCCCGAGGCTTCCGCGAGACGGTCCTGCCCATCACGCGACAAGCGGCGAATGATCGGTGTGACCAGGAAGACGATAACAACAATAACGCCGCCTACGCCGACGACGAGGAGCCCCAAACGCCAGCTGACGACGAACATCAGAATGATCGAACCAATAATGGTGGCGATGGACCGCAGAGCGAAGGAAATCGATCCCGTGACGACGGTTTCCACCAACGTCGTATCCGTCGTCAGACGTGATAGGACTTCGCCGGTTCGCACCCGTTCGAAATATTGCGGCGACAAATCCGTCAGCCGATCAAACACGGCCCGGCGAAGGTCCGCAACGACGCGTTGCCCCAACGTCGTGATGAAGAAGAACCGCAAAGCGCCGAAGACTGAGAACAGCAGCGCAAAACCCATCACCAGCATGAAATAGCCGTCTAGCGAGCCACTCTCGGCCAGCGGCAGAGCCTCGCAATAATCCGGGGCATCCGCGCCGCCGAAACCGCAATCGACGATCAGCTTCAAGATGCCGCCTAGGGATAATGTGCCGACCGACGATAGCACCAGCGTGATCAGAAAACCAATCAGCCGTCCCGGATAGCGGCGAACAAACGGCCATAGGACAGCGAGAGGCCGCAGCGAGCGCGAGCGTTCGCGGTGGCCTTTCTCCTGCTCCACCTGCGCGGCGAAGGCCGCTCCGGTCGAACGGGCAAAGTCTTTTGAGTCGGGTGAGCGGGCCATAATCGGTTGCGCCTATGTCATAGCGGAGCGGTTGTGGAAAGCTGTGCTTTTCCGCATGGCTGCACTTGTCGCATGACGCGAACCACCGCAGGGAAGCGGCAATGCCGCAACGCTTTTCCGATAAATACCAGCCGCTCAAGACAGTCTTCGGCCATGCCGGTTTTCGCCCGGGTCAGGAAGAGGTGATCGACGCGATCCTTGATCGGCAGAATGTGCTGGCGGTGATGCCGACCGGCGCGGGCAAATCGCTTTGCTATCAAGTGCCGTCGCTGATGCTGGACGGGACCACGATTATCATCAGTCCGCTTGTCGCGCTGATGGATAATCAGGTGGCCGCGCTAAGAGCCAACGGCGTGGCTGTGTCTTGCTTGCATTCCGGACAGGATCGCGACCGCAATATTGAAGAGTGGCGGCGCGTCGCGCGGGGCGAGGTCAACATGCTCTACATGTCGCCGGAGCGGTTGATGACGGGACGAATGCTCGCGGCCATGGACCAGATTAACCCGCCGCTCTTTGTCGTCGATGAAGCACACTGCGTCTCCAAATGGGGGCCCGCTTTTCGACCGGAATATGCGCAGCTCTCGGAACTCAAGACCCGCTTTCCGGAGGCGCGGATCGCCGCCTTTACAGCGACAGCGGATGCGGGAACGCGGACTGATATTGCGCAGCAACTCTTTGCGGGCGACGGCGAGGTCATCGTTCAGGGTTTTGACCGTCCGAACTTGTCCTTGAAGGTACAGCCCAAAGTAAACCGCAGCGCGCAACTTCTCGATTTTATGAAAGACCGGCAGGGAGAAAGCGGAATCGTCTACGCTCTGTCTCGGAAAAACACGGAAGAACATGCGCGCGCGCTCGTCGCCGCTGGGTACAAAGCGCTGCCTTACCATGCGGGCATGAGCGCGGAGCAGCGGTTCGAGAATCAGGAAAGATTCATCGCTGAAGAGGGCATCGTGATGGTCGCGACCATCGCGTTTGGCATGGGTATCGATAAGCCGGATATTCGCTTCGTCTACCACGTCAATCTACCCAGTTCGCCGGAAGCTTATTATCAGGAAATCGGCCGTGCGGGCCGTGACGGGCAACCCGCCGACACGGTGCTGCTCTACGGCCTCGATGATATCCGCATGCGCCGCCAGTTCATTACGCAAGAGGATTCGGATCCCGAACATCAGCTGCGCGAGCATAAGCGGCTCGATGCGCTGCTTGGCTATTGCGAGGCGTCGACCTGCCGCCGTCAGGTGCTGATGGCGTATTTCGGCGAGGACGTGCCGCCCTGCGGGGCCTGTGATGTGTGTGAAAATCCGCCCAAGCGGCTCGATGCGACGGATGCCGCGATCGCCCTGATCCGCGCGGCCCAGGAGACGGGCGAGCGGTTTGGCGCGAACCATGTGATTGCCGTCGCACGCGGGTCGGATACGGATAAAATTCGGCAGTTCGGCCATGACCAACTCCCGAGCCATGGCACGGGCGAGCGCTGGGGCGACGCGTTTTTCAAATCGCTTGTCCGGCAGGCGATCGCCACAGGCTATCTGCGTGTCGATATGGCACGCTATGGCCGAATTGTTGTTACGCCCGCCGGACAGACGTTAGCGGACGGTGAGGGTTCGTTTTTGATGACGGAGCCGAAAGCGCCGAAAAAGAAACAGACGCGTAAACGCAAAGTCGCCCCCGAATTGCTGGATCAGGCGGATCAGGATTTACTGGTGAAGTTGAAGAGTCTTCGCCGCGACATGGCGCGCGAGATGGGAAAGCCCGCCTATATTATTTTCTCCGACGCAACCCTTATCGATATGGCGCAAAAACGCCCGCTCAATCGCTTGCAAATGCTGGCTGTGTCGGGGGTTGGCGAGACAAAATTTGAGCGGTTCGGAACCGCGTTCCTGGAAGCGATCAATTAAATTTGCTGGCAGGGCAAGGCAGGCGGCGCGAAGGAAACCTGTTTGAAGCTTATGTCAGGCTGTTCAGCCGGATCATGGCTGACCGTCACGAAGATCGCGGCGATTGGCGCGCCCAATTCGGAAGACGCATCAATTGTCTTGACGACTCTGGGGTCACGGCTGACAAAACTGGCGCAGGATGAGGAGATAGCCTCATCGTCCCGCACGTCCTCGATCAGTACATTTACATCCTTTTCGATCCCGCTGACGAGAATATCGAACGGGACGGAATAGGAAATCAGGAATTGCGACGTGCCGGGTTCGGTCGTCTCAATGGGTTCAGCGACTAATGGGGCGCTTTTTCCTGTGAACGAGAACGCCACACTGGCGGCGGCGGGCAGGCTGATTAACTCGACGGCAAGCCATAATCCGATCAGGATTTTATATCTCGGTTTTGCGGTCTTCAGTCGTCGGAGCATGCCTTACGACATGCATGTAGCGCGCCAGAAGGGTTGAGCGCCGCGCGCGCCGCGCCTAAGTGCGGATCATGACGACCCTTATTTCACAATCTGGCGGCAAGGCAGGTGTGCTGTTTTCCGGTGGGCAGGACAGCGCAACCGTGCTGGCGTGGGCCCTGAGCCGCTTCGACCATGTCGAAACCATCGGGTTTTCCTATGGGCAACGCCACAATGTCGAAATGACGGTGCGCCAATCTCTTTTATCGACCCTGCGCGGGGCATTTCCGGAATGGTCAGACCGTCTCGGCGAGGATCACGTCATTGATCTGGCCGGATTTGGTGCAATCAGTGAAACCGCCCTGACCCGCGAGCGAGAGATTGATACGCTGGAATCGGGACTGCCCAACACCTTTGTGCCGGGGCGCAATCTGATTTTCCTGACCTATGCGGCAGCACTGGGTTGGCGGCGTGGCTTTTCCGATTTGGTTGCAGGCATGTGTGAGGCGGATTTTTCCGGCTATCCGGATTGTCGCGAGGAGACGCTGGACGCTCAGATGACGGCGATTTCGCTGGGGCTGGAGCGAGAGTTTACGCTGCATTCGCCGTTAATGACGCGCTCCAAGGCAGAAGCCTGGGCTCTCGCTGATGATTTGGGAGGAGAGACGCTTGTCGAGATGATCCGCACAGGCACGCATACATGCTATAAGGGCGTTCGCGATGAGCTTCATGCGTGGGGCTATGGCTGCGGAATGTGTCCGGCTTGCGAGCTTCGGGCGAAAGGCTGGGCGGAATACGCCACTTTGTCATGAGCTACGCTGTTAAAGAACTTTACCTGACCGTTCAGGGAGAGGGCGGCCAGGCCGGCCGCGTGGCTGTCTTTCTACGCTTTACTGGTTGCAATTTATGGAGCGGGCGGGAGCAGGATCGCGCGACGGCAGTGTGCTCATTTTGCGATACGGATTTTATCGGGACGGACGGACCGGGTGGCGGGCGCTTTGATGCGAACGGCTTGGCGGATGCGGCACTGGCCGCTTGGCCAGACGGTCAACAGAATCGTTGGGTCGTCTGCACGGGCGGGGAGCCGCTTTTGCAACTGGATGCACCGCTGATTACAGCGCTCAAATCGCGCGGCTTCAAGATCGCTATTGAGACGAATGGGACAATTAAAGCGCCCAGCGGGATTGATTGGATCTGCGTTAGCCCGAAAGCAGATGCGAAACTGATCCAAACGTCCGGGCATGAACTAAAACTTGTCTATCCGCAGCGCGAAAACGCGCCGCAGCAATTCACCGATCTCGATTTTGAACATTTCTTTCTACAACCGCTTGATGATCCCATGCGGCAGGCCAATACCGATGCGGCGTTTCAATACTGTCTTGGCCATCCGCAATGGCGGCTAAGCGTGCAGGCGCATAAATATATCGGCGTGGCCTAGGGCCGCGATTTAGGATAAAGATTTGGCGGTTTTCTTGGAAAAGCGGGAAATCGCCCGGCGGGCATCTGACCAGACGCCGTTGGCTTGCGCGAAACCATAGCGATCAATGCTTGTTTCGAACCATCGGTAGGACATGGTGCCGAGCGGTTGTCCCGTCGCGTCCAAAAGCTCCGCACTTAATTCTGCGCCGCCAGTTCCGAAGCTCTCAAAGCTCAGGCTCGGCTCTTTAGAAAGCTGCTCGAATGTTGGGCGATTATTCTTCGCGTCTTCAATCGTGACACGCAGAGTTGTGGTCGCATTATCGGATACGACAACGCCGCGCTCTGCAAAGTCTTGGTTCAGTTCCTCATAGACTTCCTCAACAAGGTCGCTGAGCGCCTTGTCGCCGTAGAAGCCGTTGCCTGTAAACCCGGAGCGTAAGCCAGAGGCTGAGCCGCGGTCACTGAGTTTACGCGGCAAATTATCGGCGCGGTAGGCCAAGTCTTCAGATAGAACGACTTCGATTTTCACCGGCGCTTGGAGAGGCGCGGATACTGTACTGCTGAAACCACTCGATTTGGCAGACGCGATCGTCGGCGTGAGAGCGATAGGCGCGAAGAGAAAAGCGGCTGAGGCAAGGAAAAGGGCGGTGCGGCGCATAATGGATCTCCTGGTTATATGCTACATTATAGCATTTTTTAGAGATATGGCAAAATTACGGAATCACAAGGTAAGAACAGGATTACGCGTATGCATCGATAATTACGGAGACAACATTGCTCGCGCGTTTCAAATTAAACAACTCATCGTCCAGTTTCGCAGCACTAATCTGCCGAGAGACCGTGACGACTGAACCGCTTAGATCGACAAGTTGCGTGGTGACCGTCAGAACTTGGGTCGTCGTGTCGAGCGCCTGATCCGTAATTTTCACAGGAACGGACCCGACATAGTAGACGCCTTTTCCAGTCGCGAAAGCGCCTTTGCCGACCATTTTCGTCGTTCCGACAACGCCTTTCCCGACGGTTTTTCCGGTATGATAGGTGGCTTTGAATGGGAGCGCGACAGCTTTGCCTGTTGTTTTGGCGACCGTCATACAGCCGGTCAGAGCAAATCCGGCTAATCCGGCTACTAAAATCTGTCGCATTATGATCCCCAGATCCCGGTAAACTCAACGCCTCTTACTGCTTTGTCCTGAACAGGCACTTAATGGGCACTATTTCGCTTCGCGTAGCCAACCCCAGGCGAGTGCGGTGAAAAAGGCAAGAAAGAATATGAGCGGCGGCGCCAGAGGTCGTCGTTTGGACCGGGTCACCGTATAGGCATTATTATCGCGCGTTCCGATCCAGTTGCTGCCAGTCAGATCGCCGGACTTCACACGCCTCAAGCTCGGGATTGTGCTCGTATCCAGTCCGATCATATGTGCGGCGCCGCCTGTTGCCTCCGCCAAGGGGGACAGCACATCCACCGTTGGCAGTAGTTCCGCATATTCAATCGGGTTAAGCATGCCGACGGCCGCAATGGTTGAGAGCTCGCCATGATCGAGCCGGTAAGCGCCAAGACCGCCCAGCGCGATTGCGCCCGTATAATAGCCATCCTCGATCTTTGTCATGGCGATGTCGGCGGTCGTTCCGTCCGGCATGATGACGCGGGCTGTATCCGGCGCGGTATCAAGCGTGCGGCGTTCGACGATTAGTTGCTCATTTTCAGCGCGCGCCGTCAGTGTTTCTGCGTCCAGATCCGGCTCTCCCAGCAGCCAATGCGCCGTGCGCCTGAACATTTCGCGGTACGGGCCACCTCCCTCATACCCTTTGGCCCAGAGCCAAGCCTGGTCGCTCATCAACATGGCAACGCGGCCATCACCGACCCGATCAATAATGAAGAGAGGTGTGCCGTCCGGTCCTTCCATCAGCACATTGCCGGATAAGGGGTCATTTTCAATCGCACGGAACCACGGGCCCCATGTCTGATCATCGCGCCCGGAAAAAGACCGCGTGATCGGATGCAGGCGGCCTTTATCGTTCAGCTCTGCCCGGAATGGCCCCGTCATCGTCTCACCCGTCGGGCGTGTCGGCAGCACATTGACAAGCGGTGTCAAATAAAGGCTGTTTTCTGACGGAAAGGCGGGCCCTGTCGCCAGCAATAACGCGCCGCCATCTTCGACATAACGAGCAATATTGGAGAAATAGCGCGGTGGTATGGTTGGCTCGCGCAGGCCATTGCCACGTGGAATGTCGCGGCGCTCATATTGATCGAAAATGATCATGTCGAAATCATCCAACCGTTCTTCGAACAATTGTCGCCGCGGAAACTGGATCAGCGACAATTCTCGGTCCGCCGCATTGGTGTTCTTCACGCGCGGCTGAGTCAGGATCGTGAATTGCACCAGATCAATGGACGGATCGGATTTCAGCAAATTCCTCCATGACCGCCCGCCAATGTGCGGCTCCCCCGTGATCAATAAGACCCGCATACGATCGCGGATGCCGGAAATTTCAGCGATGAAGAGGTTGTTATTGAGCGTCAATTCGCCTGTGTCTGCAGGAACGACGCTCATTTCAACCGTGTTGCGTCCGCGCCGTTCGATTTCCAGTGGCACCGAGAGAGTGTCGCCAATCGTGATCGCGAACCGGGCTTTGCGCTCGCCGTTGAGGCGGACTTCAATCTCAGCGCGTTCGCCTTCGAAGCCCGGATCATCGACTCGTAGGTCGAAGTTTGCCAGTTCGCCAACCACGCCGAATTTGGGCGCCGTCACGGCCGAGATCCGGCGGTCGCGCGCATCCGGATCGCCAATGATCAGCGCATGAAACGGAATGCCCTCCGGCATCACAGCCGCTGTGGCGTCAGTCACATCATGGGCCTGCCCATCTGACAGGGCGATGACGCCGCCCAGCCGTCCCGACGGGACAGAGGCCAGCGCATCATTCAATGCGCGCGCCATCCGCGTGCCGTCAGGGTCAGGGGGCACGGCCACAGTGACAATGTCGATCGGACCGCTCGCTGCGAGCGCTTCGCGCACCGCCACATCGGCAGCGTCCGCAACATCGCTGCGCGTGCCAAGTTGCATGGATTCCGAGGTGTCTTTGAGGATGATGACCGTGTCGGGCAGAGGGCGGCGGTCTTCGCTAACAAGCTGCGGACCTGATAAGGCGAGACCAAGAAACAGGGCGGCGAGTAACCGCTGAAAATCGGATCGAAGCCGCGTTGTGGC
>Ga0115567_10004632_pt1 | contig 13420 bp, 6 predicted proteins | sample COGITO_mtgs_1204_2_FD_88679 | JGI IMG/M metagenome (GOLD analysis project Ga0115567, IMG submission 88679) | Pelagic marine microbial communities from North Sea - COGITO_mtgs_120412 | ecosystem: Environmental > Aquatic > Marine > Epipelagic | place: Germany:Helgoland, sampling site Kabeltonne...
CCAAACGTATTGTCAGTACTAATTTGCACCTGATAATCGAGCTCATCAGCCCCTTGATCAACTGCCGCAAAAAGCAGTGTTGGCTGGGTACTTGACGCATGCTCATTATCGAACCTTTTGCTGGCGACTGGCACTTCTGGTGGCCCGGCTGTCAGGACTTGTGGGAATGTAGTGTATGTCGGGAAGACTTGTCCAGTAGTACGCATCATTCGGAAACAATATGCACTGTTTGCTTCAGTGTTTACAGGAGTAAGTGCCCAGTCAAATTCAATAACTTCACCATTGGCAATTTCATTTGGTATTGTAGCGGATGTATTAGCTTCTTCGTATGTTCCGATAACTGTACTATTACTCAAAAGCACGCTGGATAATTCTGTACCGTCACCAACCGCCGCGTTGTTAAATCCCGCAAAGACAGCGGTAGTACTTCCGACTTGAGCCACTTCCTGCCAGCTATTTTCGGTTACCGAACCGCAAATTTCTGCCTGTGCGTATTGCAAAATGAACGCTGCAGAGTCGACAGTACCGGTACCATTATTAGCCATAAGGTTCATTCTTAGTCGCAACTCATCACCCGGATTGACTGCCCCTTGATCAGAAATTGCAGCGCCTTCAGCTACTGGTGTACCGTCAATATCCCACGGAGTAGTCGGTGTAATGGCGTTAGTATTTTCGTACCATCGATAATTTAATTGTTCATACTGAGCGTCTTCATTTTCTTCTTCAGCACCAATGGTAGAAGTTAAAAATAATGAGTTGTATTTTTTACCCTGCACCGCACTCCAATTACTCGACTCATTGCCACCCGCATCATCTTCATAATATGTATAAAAAGGCACATTATTGGTTGATACTATTTGATACCCTTGTGTAAACGGACCACCAGCATTGAAGTTCACCATTCCAGGAGTATCTCCACCAGCATTACAATCACCAGCAACCACTAATACATCCGCTGCTGTACGAACTTCAATAGTTGATGTACCAAAACGTGGAGAACAGGCAACTGAAATATAATTAGCATCTTGAGGCACGATATACCGCGTACCGAATTCTGGGGTCGGTAAATACGTAGAACTTTCTGCACCACCTCCGTCAGCTTGTTGAATAGCCGCAACCGGCGCTGTTGTTGGCACCACCATGACTGCATTACCGGTACCAGCACTGGCACCAGTACAGATATTGTTTCCCTCTAAACTTCCTCTAGCTACTGATGTATTCGTAGCGCTCGCCCCACTGGAGCAATAAATACCGATATCACTTCCAGCAATAATTGATGTGTAATAATTCTGACTTGATTGAATTCCAAACAATGGCCGAGTAGTTGGCGGGTAGGTTACCAAACTATCACCAGAGGTATTACGACTGTAAAAAAGCACTGGTTCAGTTGCTTCTAGTATCCCGGCTTGCGTGATACTAACTGCATACTCTTGAGCACTTCCATTGATTGTAGTACCAGTAATAGATGGTGTACCACTATTTCCGTTGTAGATAGAGACATCAGCATCAGCAAATGGGGCGTAGGTGTAATATGTTTCGCTTCCTCGATTACTTGGGTTGGCAAACGTGGTTGAAGCAAAAGATATTGGCACCACGTTTTCAGAATCGTTATCGCTTGTACGCGCAGTGATTGGACCGAGTGCACTAATCACTGAAGATGATGAATAAGTAGCAAATGAAGTTGTTTCACCGCTATTTAAAGGGACTGATGTACCACCATCAATACTCACCTCGTTTCCGTCAATTAAACTATATACCACGATCGGATTGGTCTGAATGTCATTTACTACGTAATACAAATCTGTAGTGGTGCTGTAGGTAAACGGTGCATACTCGTCACTAGTTGTGTCTGACGTAGGGTTTCCGTAATACATATATACGGTAGTGGTTGCTCCTCCAGGTAACTCATCAAGCTGCACCCAGATGTCAGCTTCCTGACCAGAATAATTAAAGTGCTGAGTCCAATAGTCTAGTTCAATAAAAATGGTCGGGGTGAAACTTTCTGGAGTTGAGGTGCTGTAAAATGTTGTACTATCGTTTTGATTCTCAAACTCTGCGTTTGACCATGGTTCTGTTCGAATCTCACTCGCAAAGCGAATCTCATCTAGAAATCCGTCGAGTGCTTGAGTGGCATTACAACAATCATTTACTGAGTCCTGCTCTTGACCAAGGTATAAAGACTGGATTAAAAGGGTTCCGGTATTGATACTTTTTGGATTCTCATTATCAGCCACTCCATTGATATAGAGCCTCGCCTCATCAGCACCTCCCCCATCTGCCGCATCATCCAAAGTCACCATGTAATGGCGCCAGGTATTATCAGCCATTCCAACAGTACCAAATGACGTGGTCTGCGAATTTGAGTATTGAGCGAGAGTTGTCTGATTATTTTGGAAAATTAAATATTCATTATTATTACTTGAGTTTGGAGCGCTCACAATAGCTTGCTGACCGGTTTTTGTAGTTCTTAACCAGTAGGAAGTAGTAACGTCTCCTTCACCATCAAGCAGCGCTTCAGGAATATCAATATACTCATTCGCTGTTTGTTCGAACTCTTGTCCTTTTCCTAATCTACCGCTCTTACCAGTAGACACCATTTGATCATCACCGTTGTAACCATTTGCCGTTGAGTCAATATACGCACCGGCATTTCCGGTCCCAGCAATATCTTCTTCTAAGTGAAATACTCCTAAATAGCCGTTAGTCCACACATTTTGTGAACCGTAAGTATCACTGGCAGCGTAGGCTGAAGCTGCTCCGTTTTCATAGTAAATATAGAACGTATTGTCAGTCACACTCGAAACAGTATCAGCCTTAAAGTGTAATTCACCAGTATTAGCACTGGTGTCGATACTCACTAGATCAACCGGAAGTTCGGTAATCCCGTCACTGGCTGTCACCCGGATATCTGAGCCATCAATTTTAACGTTGTCGAAGAATTCAGCACCTAAGTCGGCAAGATTTATATACAGCGGGAAATCAGTCAAATCAGCATTGATCGTGCTGGCGGTAATGTTGATAGGGAGTCGGCTCTGCCAGTTTTGTCCGAACCATGTCAAATCACTATCACCAGTTTTTTCAGCCAGGAAGCGGATATCACCACCATCGTCTTGTACATTCCCCCAAAAATCAGTCTCAGTCGAGTCGAGTTCTAGAAATATCTGCTGTTCAGTACTGGTAGCCCCTAGCAGATTGTCGACGGTGATTGGCTTTTTATAACGCCACTGACTTGACCAAAAAGGGTCGAGCAATCCATACTCTCTGTCCCCAACAGCTTCAATCCAATATTCTCCAGAAGAAAATGGCGGGAAACTAATTTCCATTTCAAAATATTTAGTCTCACCAGGCTGGATAGTATAGGTGTTATTTGAGTGACTCTGCACTTCAAATCCTTCAGCAATTGCTTTCTTGTCCGGGCCAAACCCTACAAACTGGGCAACTCGTTTAAAGATATTGCCTTTCGGCATAGTTCCTGTCGCCACCGATACCGGTGACCATCCTGGAGCGAATTGAGTAACTTCATGCTCAGCTACTTTTTTGTTTTCTACTCGACACGCTGTATTATCCCCTTCGATTGAGTCACATTCTCGTACGACGTTGGTATTTCGACATGAGTAAGAATTCACTACTGTCTCATCTTCATCTTCTTCACCCTCAATCACCACATCTGAAGAAGTTGCCTGTACAGTTGTTGTACTTGATTGCAATAATCTTTGTAACGAAGGCAGTCTGTTAAATACAGTTGAAGTCGTGTTCGTTGATGCTGGCTGAGCAGATTCATTCTCTACAACATCTTCTTTGATAGGCAGATCAAATTCAACTGAATCTGTTTCATTGTCTTGAGTATCTACTGACTCGATAACACCTGGCGCAACAGGTGTGGTCGTAGTAGTTGTTGACGGCAGTTCGTTCTCAGCGTCTGTTTGGTTTTGAGTAGTTGATGACTGATCGCCAATAATTAATTGCTGTGATAATTCTTCAAGCGAACTGGCTTCTACTTCACCAACAAATTCCCAACCAGCCTCACAGTTGTACACAAACGGACGAAACTCTGGAATGATGACTTTTTTAGGAGTATTTTGATTATACTCACGAATGCTGTTTACTTCTCCAATTGCTTTCGGAAAATATGTCTGCAATGTAAACTCATCTGTTCGAGAGCTTTCATTTGTAACACTGAAATAGGTAGTAGTTTTAGTGAGTCCAACATAATCAGCTTTGTCTGATTTGATGATGAGTGTTTCGTTGGCGTTTTCATCTGTTGATTGAATATCAATTATTTCACCGTCTGGTAACTGCAATTTGTCGCCGTTGAGTAGCTCGCCCTTATATCCATCTTCGAGTAATGCCTTGGCAAAAATATCAGTTGTCAACTCTTCACTTGAACCTTCTACAGTAAAGAGTTCGAGCCAGACACTTTCAACAAACAATCCTTTGAGGATACTTGGGTCGTCACGATAGCTGAGCTCTACTTGGAGTGACTCAAGATCAGACTCACCACTCACTTCAGGTAGAGCGAATAAATAATATCCACCGTTGAAACCGTTTGAAACTTCATCATCAATTACTACTGCTCCGCCATTTGACCAAGTGACACCATCGTCCATTGAATATCTCATTTCAAACATTGGAATTCGTTCTCGGTATGATTTTTTTTGTGCAGCAAATGACATTCGCAATTGTGCTCCCGTCACTTCAGTCGATTCTTCGAGCGGGAAACCAAAATCTCTCAACGTAATGATGTATGGCTTACAGTCTTCTGTACACTCAGTTGTTTCTGTTACTTCTGTTTCTGTCTCACTTTCTACTGGAGCTTCAGTGTCTTCATTGTTTTCTAATGCTGGTGCAGGGGTTTCGCTTGTTGAAGTAGACGTAGTCGCAACTGGAGACACTGCCTCCTCTTCATCTTCAGGCACCTGCTCAGGTTCAGTTGTTGTTGCCGCAGGAGCGTCGTTCTTAGAGCTTGTTTCTTCTTCAACTGTAGAAGTGCTGGAAGTGATATCAGTCTCTGAATCATCACTTTGTTCAGTCTGAGATTGGGCTGAAGTATTAGTCGCTGTATCAAAAGCTGAAGTTACTGCACTGACCGCCAGTCTGAAAACCGACTGAGCTCGTTTCATGACTGTTGTTGTTGATTGAGCAGTATCAGACTCAGTTTCAATTTCTGGCTCAGACAATGGCTCTGTCGATGTTGTAACGTTGGTGTCGGCATCGGTTTGCTCATCAGGAATTACTAAATCGAATTCCACATTAGTTGATGTGGCTGTCGTAGTAGCAGCCGAGCTATCAGCTATTGGTTCAGTGACTTCTGGCTCGTCATTATCTGATCCACTGCTATCACTATTCGTAGCATTATTTTCTTCACCAATTGATGGTGAGTTATTAGCTTCATCAACTTTCTTTTGCTCTCGCTCTTTTTCGATGAGCGTTCCAGTACTTAGGTTGAGTGTAGCGGAGTTGATTGAATTAAATTCTTGGTACAACGCATAATTATCTAAATTTTGAAATGACAAAGTTGAGGCATTATTCCAACCATCAGCTTCAATCTGTGAAGGGAAAATATGAACTGTTTTGACCTGGTACGAATTATCTAAAAATTGGGCATACGCAAAAACTGCGCTCGACAATATGCCGACCAATATCGCAGTGTAAGCTAAAGCTTTTTTTCTGTATTTGCTTACGTAAATCATTCGTAATTACCTCAACCCAAGTTCATTTACGGGCTATTATAAAGTATACCGCGCAATTGCTAGCAATTACGCGGTACATCTTCATTTATGGGGATTTATCAGTCTTTTTTACTTCAAAATCGTCTTTACGTCATTGATTTCTTTCTCTATCAAGGTCTCTGATACTTCCAAGGCCTGGGTGAGTCCTTCGACAGCTTCTTTTTCTTTAGCAGAGAGACGTTTTCGTTTCGTAATAGTGTTCACTTGGTCATAGATTTCGTCCCGCAAAGCTGAGAAAATCTTTTCCATTTGGTCTTGGATTTCTCGAGTTTCTCGACGGAGTTTTTCTTCTTTCGCTTTAAGATTTTTGTGTTCGTACCAAAAGTAGATAATTTGCAGAGCAATCACTATTAGGAGGAAGAAGATAAAGAGATTGAGAGCAGTAAAGAAATCCCAGAACGAACCTTCATCAAGCTCTTCAAGTGGTTTAATCCAACCAGCAGTAATTAACACAGCCTCACTACTTTCACGGATATTACCGGCCATGTCCGACGCAACAACTTTTACGGTGTAGGTTCCATCTTCTAAGTCCCGCAATAAATATCCAAGCTCAGCTTCTGCTGGAGTAATAGTTATTGGTTCGTTGGCTGCAATAGTCATCTCGTATGACTCGATACCCGAAGTCTTGTCCTCCGCCTTGAAGGTCAAAAGAGGGAATGAACTTTGGGTTGTCCCAGTCTTTACATTAATGGCAAATGGCTCCGGTGGAGTGGTGTCAATTTGTAGCTTTCGATTTAGCACCGCTCCCCAACCAACTTGGTTTTGGAAGTTGATACTCACGTACTGCACACCATCAGAAACGATGTCTTTGTTGACTACGAATTCTTCAATTGCTGGATCGTATATAGCATCGTCATTATCTTGTGGTACGTTTTCTGGATTCTCAGAAATCTCAACCGCGACTGCATCTACGTCAAATGGTAATGTCCAAGTGAAGACTCCATCAAGTGAGTCGTACCAGATATCAGGATCAAGAAATGTTTGCGAACCGATTTCCGGTGGCCGTGGTGGGTCTCCAAAGATAATGGCGTCCTCACTATCACCAGTTTCTGCTGCTGGCGTAGGTGTCGGCGTACTTGGGGTTGGAGTTGGAGTTGGTTGTGGTGCCGGAGCTGTGCCGGCTGCTACAGTATATGTAGCTGGTGTGGATGACTTAAAAACGTCAGTACCTCTTCCGTCAGCCGCTAACACTGAAGCTTCAGAGAACGAAACAGCCCCCGCTCCAGCAGTTTTAGTTCGGAAAGTAATATTTAAAATATTTGAAGTAGTAGTAAACGGAGACGGACTTCCTCCACCAAAACTAATAGTTCCATTTGTGTTAGAAAAAGTGGGCTCCGTCGTCCATAGAGAGAATGCTGAGCCGTCCTTACTTACACTTACTACAGATAGAACTGAAGCGTCAAATTTCATTGAGGCTTCGACCGCGTTGATATTGTCACCATCTGGCACAGCTCTCACGGTAGCAGTGAAAGTTTGTCCAGCATTATAACTTCCAGTACCAGGAGAGATGACTAGGTTAGCAGCATTTGCAAAAGTAGGAACCAGGAACACGGCTGCTAAAACAATACTGAAGAACAGTATTAGAAAGTGTTTTTGTAAAAAATTTGTTTTAAGGTACATCATAAGAACTAAATAAATCTAAACTTTTGCCCGTGTCCGAGCAGGTCTCCGCCCACCATTCACTTTGAGTTGCACCTTCTCTTTTTCACTTGGTTTCAAAAGTGGCAACATGAGTATTAATACACCGTTTTTGATTTTGGCTTCTGCTTTATCAATATTTACACTTTCGGGCAATATAATTCGACGATAAAAATCTCCCCAAACACACTCCTCAGCTACAAACGAGCCTTTGATGGTTTTCTTAGGAAACACAACATACTCTGGACGCACTCGGCGCCCTTCAATCAGGACGATATCCGCATCACCCTCAATTGAAACGTGCACATCATTCATATCGGCACCAGCTGACTGAGCGTACACCACAATCATTCTTTCAGTTTGATACACGTCAACAAACAACTGCGCCACTTTGTCGACAGCTGTTTCTTCAGCATCTGATAATAAAGAGGTGTCACCACTTCTCACCCCCTTACCTTTAAGTCTTTGTAGAAAGGACATACATTAACAGTATACTTAAATTAGTTAGAGAATTTTTACGTTACCCACAACACAAGTGTGTGATGTAAAAACATTGAGTAAACATTTCACACAATCCGTCTACTTATTTGGTCAATACATTTAAAATGCCCAACGAATATATTTTGTATGTAGTTTTAAATCTGCGCTTTTTCTAACGCTGATTCTTTGAACAGGAAGTCCAACGCTCACCAAGTCGTGTGACTCATGCTCTAGAGTTTAGTGGTGAGTCTCCCGAAAATCCTCTAGGTCGAGGAGTATTTTCGCGAGATGCATTCACAATAGGCTCTTTGAGCCTTTGTTCAAGCTACCCGGTCCAGTTGAAGAGCAAAATCGAAAAGTCAGTCAAACTCACGTTTCCATCTTGATTAATATCAGCTGAAGGGTCAGAGTCCCCAGCATCACTATTCCACCAGAAAAGGAGGATTGAGAAGTCGATAAGATTTACTGAACCATCGCGATTGAGGTCAGCATTACTTACTACCTCAGCTTCCTGTCCTACACCGTAAAAAGTGTAATTAGAAAAAACCGTTGAGCGTCCTTCAGCTTGTTCAGCTTTTGCTCGAATCTGCCAAGTGTCCCGAGCAAAACCACTTGTGTTAATTGTGGTACTCCAGGCACCTCGAGCGTCTGACACCACCTCAACAGTAGAACCGCCAAGTGTTGTTTTACTGCGACCATTTTCAATGGTGATGTTGGCATCTGGGAGCGCGTAACCACTCACCGTAAGTGTTTGACCAGGATCAACTGGGTCAGGACTAACCTCTATAGACGGTACCACGTTGATATTCGACAAGGATGAAGTCCGGGCCCCTGTCACTGTAAACGCCGTACTAAAAGTTGAAGACTTTATATTATTGTCACCCGTAGCATAAACACCAAAGGTGTACGCTCCTCGAGCAATCCCATCAACAGTCGTTGAATAGCGACCTTCCCCATTCGCGCGAACGACATCAATTTTTTGTCCATCAGCCAACACTGTCACATCGGCGTCCGGATACGCATAGCCAGAAATTATCACACGAGCATCCCCACTCTGGAACGGACCGTCTGCACTTTCAAATCCACCGCCTCCACTACTTCCCGAGCTTCCACCCGAACCTCCGCCACCGCCACCGCCAGAACCGCCAGAGCCAGAGCTACCACCAGTTGTTGGTTGCTCCCCATCAGAAGACCCGGTATCTCCTCCACCCCCACCGCCGTCTCCTCCACCAGTATCTCCAGTACCAGTTCCATCACCGTCAATAGCACCTTCTGTAGTAGAGCTTCCTGTTGGAGTTTCAGCTACAATGAATTCAATAAGATAATCATCGATATTGAAGTTTCCCTCATCATCGATACATCGAACATAATAGCTAACTGTCGTGTCAGGAGTGACTGGAACTGTCGCCGAGTGAAAAACTACTCCGGTGTTTGGGAAATTATTTGTCATAGCACTGTATGCGACATTAGAAGAAGTACTGTACTTACATTCTGCAAACTCATCAGTTTCCAAGGAGATTTCCACATTTGGAGTAGTACCTCCAACTGTGCTTGTCGGCGCACCATTGAATCGAAAAGGAGGAATTTCCTCAGTTGTATCAATGTTTGGAATAGACACATTTTTTATCAAAAAAATAATCGGATCAGCATTGGCAATCAAACTTCCATTGAATATTTCAACTTTTACATCGTGCCGGCCGAGGGCGTTTGCATTTACTATTGGTTCACTGTCACCAGGAGTAGTAGTTGTTCCCGTGGAAGTACTAAAGCTCGTAACTGGTTGCAACGCAGTAGTGGTGTGACTCCCAATCTTGAATTGTAGACGTGAGCCGTTAGATATACCGACGTCCGGAGCTAAGGTGTAACGAAAGAATCCCGGCGTTCCAGTAGTAATTTCAACTTGGTCAACTCCAGGAGCAGCGGCTGATGCAGAAGTTCTAAGAGTACCGTCGACGCTTAATTGTACATTTCTTACGCCAAAGGAACTGGTGGACAACACGTTAAATCCGGCTGGCGGGGTAATTTCGATAACACTTCCTGGAGCAATCGGAGTCTTCACAACAAATTCAATAGTGTGATTTGCTGCTTTGTTGGGAGCGGAGTCGCTAATAGTATCTTTGTATTGAGCAATATTAATAGCCTGCACGGTATGTGGCACAACATTGAGTAACACAAAAAACCCAAATATGCAGACACTTAGTAATGTCAGACGGTGCAGTACGGCTCTCATGTATTATCATTGTACCTTGTTTTGTACGTCAACTATGGAGCATTACACAGTCTGCATCTGTCGAGCCTCTTTAAGTCGTAAGTAGTCCAAAGTATAGTTGAGCAAGATGAGCAACAACAAAATAAAGAGGATTCCTGCCAAGATATACGTGAACTGTTCGTTGGAACGACCTCCTTGGCCAGAGGTTAGATTCACAGCAATCTCTCGCTCAGCTAGGGTAGCTTCTCGTTTATCAAGTTCTCGTTCTTTTTGAGTGAGCTGGGCAGTATATTGATTGAGCTCTGTTGGCGCCACCCCAACAGACATACCGACTGCGTTAGCCAAGTATGAGTGAGTATTCTGCGAGAGTACAGCTGTACTCTGTGACAATATACCGCTCTCAAACACCAGAGTAATCGCACACACCAGAAGCGAAACGCGCAGAATACTGTGGTAAAGCGAATTCTTAATTGTATTGCCAGGTACTGTAGTCATATATATGTATATACATATTATATCAAACGATTTAGGCAAACAATGCGAGGAGCACGACAAGGAATAGACCAATAACAGTCATCATCACCACTGAGAGCAAAATAATTTCAGAAGAACCGCTCTTCTTTCGTCTCTGAATTACTCTTCTTCCTTGATTCACATGAGCAAGAGAACGTTTGATATATAGTCGTACAAAAATAAATACGATGAGAAGAAGAGTGACCAATACCCCCAGCGCTGGTCCGATAATGTTCATTGGAAGAATCCAGAACGTGACAGTAGTCGACATTGTTTTGTAGGCTCCGACGTCTCCATAACTTGGACTAATGATAGCCTCGTAGCGACCGAATCCAACTGAATCGCCAGTCCAGTTTACTTCACTATACTCACGCTCATCGCCTGGAAACACAGCGGCTTTTTCTGGGTTAAATAACACATCACCGACTTTGTTTCCCAACATATTGTAGATTTCTAGTGGCCCAGTCGGACGTACCAACACATCACCGGTGTTTTGGATACGCACTGTGAAATCGATATTCTGTGAACCATTCAGATATTTGGCGGTTGAAAACTGCCGAATGTTTGCCTGCTCTTCGCAATCACCAGAGATGCGCAAACTAATAATATTGGCTACTTGATATCCTACCGCTGCCCCACTATTTTGAATTTCTGGTGGATCAACCGAGAAGAAGATTCCGCCAAAGTGACTACATGATGCGTCAACAGGTACGTTCAAATCAAAATCAATAGTTTTTTTCTCACCTGGCTGCACAGTGATGCGATTAGTTGGAAGCGTAATCCAATCGGTCAGTTCGCGACCAGTTTCTTCTGTATCAGTCTTAGCAAACACTGGAACACCGCCAGTTCGCACACCCGATATGTTTCTCGTGTACAAGTAGTAGGTCTGCTCAACAGCATCGAGGTTCGTTACTGAGACAGTGTACTTCTTTGCCACTCCTGGCTCTAATGTTTCTTCAATAACCGCTGGAGTGATACTCATACCAGCTTCTTGAGCTGTCACTATTGCAGGGGTAAACAAAGCAAATGAAAAAGCGAGGAAACTCAGCGAGAAAAAACAAAACCAATGGCTAAAAGAAGTACGCATATAATAGATTCGAAATATTAATTAATGTATACAGTTTACCACTGCGAGGTGCTGACGAATGTTATCTATACACAAACAAAAACCTACTCATATATATGAGTAGGTTTTTGTTTTTCGACTACTTGGTATTTCTAGAAACTAGAAAGTTGGAGTAGCGATATACGTCAGTGTTGTGTTGTAGTCATCACCCGCTTCTTGAAGGGCAGTAATTTCTACTTGATATCCGACGATAGCTGCTCCAATATCTTGGGTAGTACCATCAGACGGACCGTTGTGTGAGAATACTTCTCGCGGTGTCGTAGACGCTGCGATATATGAATCGGCAGTGTCCAGGTCATTTGCGAGGTCTGTATCATCACTAGTCATTCCCCAGTGTCCCCAAGTAGTAGCATCATTGATGTCATTACTTGGAGATGTCCAGGCTGTTCCAGAGACTGCGATATCTGTTCCTTCTGTGAAGTTGTCGATAATCGCTCCGGTTGATGATTCTAGGTCACCATCAGTTTCAACTGTTACAGAGAAACCATTTCGAGCGTTTGTCTGAACATTCAACTGTTGAGACAAGATTTTTGGCGCTCCAGATGTCAAAACTCCAAAAGGAATTTCTGTTGCTGAAGTAGTTCCAGTAGTAGTGTCTCCGTTTACAGCAGATGAGGAAGCTGTACCACTGATAGTAAAGTCAAAAGTAGTATTTACAATTGCGGTAACGAGAACGTTATCGATGATAGCTACTCGTGTGCGACCTGTGTCTATTGTCCCCGCAGTAATTACTATTTCGTATGAACCAGCAGTTGGATTGGTAATTTGGTTTACTCCGCCTGTGGCGTTGGTACCAATTTCAATCTCTACTGAATCTGAAGCCGCGACAGCTCCTGACCCTACAGTGAGGGTCAATACTTGACCTGAAAATGCTGCTCCCCAAGTAGCTCCAGTTTGTGAAGCTGCAAGAGTTACATCAGACCCGTTGACGGCTACATCAACATCTCCCAGAGCTACTCCTGTTAGATCGAATCCGCCTGGAAACGTTACAGTGATAGTTTCTGTTTCTGCTATACCGGCAGATGAGGTAGCGACGTTGAAGGCAATAGTGTGGTCTGAGACTACACTTACGTCTGAGTCTGATAATGTGTCACTAATACTAGTGAGGTTAGCTGCTTGCGCAGTGGCATAGAATCCATAGGATGCCATAACCAAAGCACTTGCAACAAGTGTCGCGACCACTCGTTGCGCAAAGCCAACATTAGTTGCTTTTGCGAACATGATTTATATTTTATTTTTTAAATAACTAATCTTTCTTACGTTGTACGAGAGAAAGTTCTCAAGCAGGATTTGTGGAGAAGTGAATGTAATTTATTTATGAGAAAATCTCAGCCGATAAATATTCACTAATGCCCTGCTTGATCTAATAACAGTTTACTAAGTCTTTGAGCACTTGTCCGAGAACTGCTGTTGATAACTCTTTGGGGTCGACTTTTTGGGCTTAAGGATACGCTATTTTCTAACGTTTATTTTCTTACATCTTAGACATGGCTCTAAATAAATATTAAGTACAAATGTCGGTTACTTGTAATGTCTTTAGGTTTTTACTTGTTTCAAATCCGCCCACCTGGTGGTATACGAAGGTGATCTCTGTTCACTTAACGACTGCCATTTATGGGTACTCAATCGACTACCGATAGTCACCATTTCTTTCCCTAGGAGTTTATTGAGTCCGTCGAGCACAGGCATCAACGCGTCCGATTTCTTCACCCCAGCGTCTGGAAA
>Ga0115567_10004636_pt1 | contig 13413 bp, 13 predicted proteins | sample COGITO_mtgs_1204_2_FD_88679 | JGI IMG/M metagenome (GOLD analysis project Ga0115567, IMG submission 88679) | Pelagic marine microbial communities from North Sea - COGITO_mtgs_120412 | ecosystem: Environmental > Aquatic > Marine > Epipelagic | place: Germany:Helgoland, sampling site Kabeltonne...
GATGTTCTTATTATTTCCCTAAAATTAACAAACATTAAGTTAAATTAACAAAAATTTAACATTTCGAGTTTTGACCTTTTTTAGGGATTACATCGTTTGATTATTACATTTGAACTTATTATCGACTTACCATTAACAAGAATTTTCCTACAATTATTTATAAGCTTAATTATTAAATGTCAATGGCTTACGCTGGTATTCTTTTTTTTGCGATATTTGATATGTAGATTATTTACAAACAGTAAGTAATTTTTTTCTCCTCAAATTACAAGTAAGCTATCCCCGCAAGTTAATGTCCATCATTGCATATTGTGCATTATGGTTTTTACTATCCTCCTAGAATAAGTATATAATTTTGCTTTATGCAAACCCTATATAAATACAAGTAAACCAAATAAATCAATTATTAACTAAATTTCAATTATTATGAAAAAATTAATTTTAAGTGCATCAGCACTATTAATCTGTGGATTAGGATATTCGCAGGTAACAGACACACACGGCACCGCTTCGCCAACCTCAGTTTATGTATCACCTTTAAGTGGTTCTGCAGGTTTAGCGAATTCAGGTGAATCAATTCAAAACGGTAATGATAACAGAGTTAGAGTGCGACAAGCTGGTGCATTAATGTCTGTTCAGACCATTCAATCAGATGGTTCTGGTTCAGGTGGTAACCTTGCTGATGTAAGACAAACAGGAAACGTTGCGCCTCCACCAAGTGGATTTGCAAATGATGCTAATGTCTATCAAACAGGTACGGCCAACCAATCGAGAACTAGACAAGAAGGTGATTTCAACCAAGCTATCACTAATCAGGGCCAAAATGACGATGGAAGTGCACGTAACAGAGCGCGTATTCAACAAGGTACCAATGGCCAAGCGGAAGGTAACTATGCTGCTATAGATCAAGATGGTAATGATAACCAAGCGAATACGTTACAAACGTATGATAACAATGATGCTTGGACGCAACAACTTGGCGACGATAACAAATCGTTAGTAAGTCAGGATGGAGGACCAAATCAAACCGATGGCCATTCAGCTTCTGTAGATCAAGAAGGTGATAATAACGGATCTATTGTTATGCAAAGTGGTGCTGGTGCTAGAAATACTGCAGTAGCAGTCCAATTAGGTGACGATAACTTTGCTAAGCAAGTGCAATCAACAGATGCAGTTGCGGGTGGTTTAGGTAATTTAGCTACTGTTTCTCAAGGTGATGGAAGTGTAAACTCTAATTTGGTTCCAACTATATTATTCGGACAACTTGATAATGTAGATGATATAACGAACGTTGGATTTTCTGGAGATTCGTTTGGCGGAATTGCTTATCAAACTCAAGGAGGTTCAGACAATGAATCTGAAATTCATCAATTTGGTGCATCTGGCGTAGATGGTAATTATGCAGAGCAAAACCAGTCAGGTGACAGTAACGATGCAATGATTGTTCAAAATGCATTTGGTAATCCATCAGGAGGAGCAAACTACGCTCGTCAAGATCAAGATGATAATGCGTCTAACAGCCAAGCTGGTATTGCACAAAACGGTTTTAACCATAAAGCGTATCAAAGACAAACCGGTGATGATAACAATATTATGTCTACTCAAAGAGGTAATGGTAACTTGGTGAATACATACCAAGATGGTGATCAAAACCGTGGTACTACAGCTCAAAGAGGTGTAGATAATCAAATTCTTTTAGTACAACGTGGTGGCCATAGCTATTCTGTAACACAAAATTTGCCAAATGGTTCTCCAGTTGGAAGTCCTAATGGTGGAAACCAAGCGGATATTTTACAATTAGGTCCAAATGGTGACTTCTCTGCAGATGCAATCGAATGTGTATTCGAAGATCAAATGTCTATGCCTATGCCAGAGTTGGGTACTTTTAGCTTAGGTGATGTTTGTCCAGGTTGTTAATATTATGATAACCAACTAATTATATTGTTAAAAGAGGATGAATTTTCATCCTCTTTTTTCTTTTTTTAACATTTATTTTAGTATCTTTATTACTATGAAAACTATAGCTTTAAAAATATCGACAATCGCTTTTTTCGCAGTTTTTTCATTACAATATCTGCAAGCGCAAACATTCTCGAGAGATAGCCAAAACACAGATGGTCAAACTCAAGTAGATGTAAATTCCAGTCCACTTTTATTAGCGAACCTAGGTATATTAGCTGCTGAGAATCCGCGGAATGCCTTGATTACAGGCAATACTGTATTTTTGAGACAAGTTGGTGATCAAAATCAGGCATCTGTAATAGCGAATACAAACAGTAGTGAGATTAAATTGCTTCAAAACGGCAATAGAAATTTTACTGGACTAAACTACACCGCAAATACTGCTATAACGAACCTAATCCAAAATGGCGATAATAATAGAATCTTAGATTATGTAAACGATCCTTCAGCCAATATTTCATTAGACCTTTTGCAAGATGGAAGTTATATGAATTTTGAACGAGAAGGTGCTAATGGTCTTACAAAATCTATTAAATTCCGTCAGTCTGAAGCTACTCCAAATATAATTATTCGTAGCATAAACTAATATTAATGTCTGTACGCATTGTCATCTCAAAAAAGAGATCTTTAATTTTTTGGTTTGTGTTATCAATTGCAATTCAAGGTTACGCCCAATCATTCAATAGCGAAATAGCCGCACAGATTAAAATTGAAAAAAATAGCGAATTCTATACCTTTCAAGCGACCGCTGAAAATAAAACTCCTTCAGATTATAATTTACGTTACGATTTTTTAGTATTCACTACTCAAGAAGATGGAACTGTAGTAAAAGATAGTGACGAACAACGTTTTTTTATTCAGGGAAACACAAAAATTGTATTATCGTCTTATACCGTTCAATATTATACCGAAAATAAAATAATCTTAGTACTTTTAATTTATGACCAAGACGATAAGCCTATAGGCAAAGATCGAATTGTTCTTGAAAATGGTGGTAAGACAGATATAGATCTTAGTGAAAGATATAATAATGTTGCCATTTCGCAAGACCAAGCCAAGCCAGATAGCGGTTATAGTTTAAGGGGTTTAGTATTGGAAAGTACGATAACTAAAGCCGGCAGAGATTTTTATAGGTTTTTTTATTCATTATTTTATAACTTGCAGATCAATACAGCAAGAAATATTGAAATAAAGGAAATTATTGCAAGAGGAAGAAATACTCGAGTTTCTGTATATGTTGAAAACACATTGGTTTGGCAGTTTTTTGCACAGCCGAGAAAGAAGTTCTTAACTGAAATGGCTGAGATTGCCGTTGATAGAAGCGTAAGAAGACTTCAACAAATAGAAAAACAAAGGAATACTTATAATTAATATCATGAAAATAAAACTAATTATAGTAGTTGCACTAATCTTAGGTTCCATAGGTACTACCTGCACTGCGCAGCAGTTTACATATAAGCCTTTAAATCCTGCATTTGGCGGTGAGAGTTTTAACTATAACTGGTTACTTAGTTCTGCTACTGCCCAAAATAAAATTACAGCACCAGCGAACGCTGCAAGCCAACAAACCGAATTGGAACGTTTTGGCGAGACATTAAATAGACAGATATTAAGTCAGATTTCTCGTAGATTATTAGAGCAGCAAATTGCGGGTATTGGTAACTTTGATCAAGAAGGTACATTTACTTTTGGCAATCTAGCTGTAGAAATTGTACAGACTGCGGAAGGTTTGGTTATAAACATCCTCGACACAACAAATGGCGAACAGACACAGGTAATAGTCCCATAACAAAACCTATTTCATGAATAAATTTTTCAAGGTAATTTTAGTAGCAGGATTTTATGTTTTATCATCTTGCGGCGCTTACTTCAATCAACCCTTAATGCAAAAGAAAGCGCGTACGGGTGAATTCTCTTCTTCAACAAAACAGCTTTTAGATCTTCCGCCTGCGGCCCAGCCTGTTGAGGTTGCAGTTTATAATTTTAGTGATCAAACAGGGCAATATAAAGGGGTAGAAAACGGAAGTACGTTTAGTACTGCAATAACGCAAGGAGCAACTACAATATTGATCAAAGCCTTGGAAGATTCAGGGTGGTTCGTTCCTTTAGAGCGAGAAAATTTTAGTAATCTTTCTACAGAACGTGGCATTATTAGGAATACCAAAGAAGAATATCTTCGAAATCTTAATCCCAACGAGCCTGCACTTCCGCCATTACTCTATGCCGGACTACTTTTAGAAGGTGGTGTAATTTCATATGATACCAACATTGTTACTGGTGGTATTGGAGCACGATATTTTGGACTCGGAGGATCTGCAAAATATAGGCAAGATAGAATTACTGTTTATCTTAGGGCTGTTTCTACAAATAATGGCGAGATCTTAAAAACCGTATATGTTTCTAAAACAATTCTTTCACAAGCCTTAGACGCCAGTTTTTTTAGATTTATAAAATTTCAGCGATTATTAGAGGCAGAAACAGGGATTACCCAAAATGAACCGGTTCAATTAGCGGTAAAAGATGCTATAGAAAAAGCAGTTCATGATCTCATAATGGAAGGAATTAAAGAAAAATTTTGGGGTACTAAACAGGGCGCAGATGAAGACTCCAGACTTATCGGTAAATATGATATGGAAAAAAAGGAGGAAGAATCTACGCTTCTTTACGATCGTCTTTTCGTTGATAGAGAGCACGATAACAGCGTTGGAGTTTCAGGCGGAATCAGTTTGATCGATGGAGATTATTCAACAAAAAAACCGGGCTTTATGGGGCGTTTAGAATATGAGCGACGTTTTGCAAGATATTTCAGCGTTGGATTGGTAGGCACGATTTTCGATGTAAATAATGGCAACCAATATTCAAACTATTATGGCAGCGTTGACCTTAATGGAAGTTTTGATCTTTTGCCAGACGATGACTTAACACCTTTTTTATATGCGGGTGCAGGCTTGGTTGTAGATGGCGTTAGTCCAGATACTGGAGGTCTTGAGTTTGGTGATGCTTTTTTCAAATTTCAGTATGGTGCAGGATTAAGGTATTTTATTTCATCACATATTGGTCTTAAACTTTATGTTGAGCATAATATCTTGGCTAGCGATGAACTTGACGGAATCACCAACGGGAAACGAGACGACCATTATTATAATTTTGGTGTAGGTATCAATTATAACTTTAGTTTTCAGCGTAATAACAAAATACTACAAACTAGATAATATGAAAAAATATATATTATATACGGTCGCTATCTGTATTCTGGCAATTTGGAGCTGTAGCGAAGATACTATTGATGAGATCGGTTTTGGTAAAATTACGGGCAAAGTAATTTCTAAAATTACGGGAGAGCCGCTACAGAATGCAAAAATATCAACGAGTCCTTCATCGAATGTAGTATTTACAGATGCACAAGGTAACTTTGTTCTTAACAATGTTCTGGCAGATAATTATTCTGTTCAGGCAGAACTTCAATCCTTTGCTACAGGTTTTGAGTCTGCAGTTGTTACTCAAGGTAATACTGTAAACATATCGTTTGAATTGGGAGTAGCTACAGTAAACAATAAGCCGCCAACCAAACCAATACTAATCACACCAGAAGATAATGCTACTGAGGTTCCTCTAGAAGTGAATTTTGTATGGACAGCATCAGATCCAAACGGAGATGATTTAACGTATTTATTGCAGTTACGTAATGGAACTACAAACGACGTTCGAAATTTTGAGAATTTGAGCGATACTACTTTGGTGGTGGACAATCTCCAATTGGGCACAAATTATTTTTGGCAAGTTTCGGCATCAGACGATGTAAATGAACCAATAAGCTCACTGATTGGTAATTTTAAAACAACAACTTTACCAAACAATCCTTATTTCTTTGTAAAAAATATTGGAGGTAATAACGTGATTTATTCAGGTAATGATGATGGAAATGTAACCCAAAACGAAACCGATATCGATGTCTTGCCTTTAACTAGCGAAGGTTTAAATAGTTTTAGGCCCAGAAAAAACAACGACATAAATAAAATAGCCTTTATTAGAACTGTTGGCGGTAATAACCAGTTATTCACTATGAATATCGATGGCTCAAATGTGCAACAAGTAACATCTACTATTCCCATTGCTGGGTTTAGAAATGACCAGATTGGCTTTTCTTGGGCGCAAAGCGGAAGCAAGCTCTACTATCCAAATTTTGATAAGTTATACTCAATAAATCCTAATGGTGGAGGAGCAACTGAAATTTATCGTACAACTGATGGTTCTTTAATTTCTGAAGTTGCAGTTTCCGATTTCGATGCTGATCTCGTTTTAATTAAAACAAACAATATCAATGGATATAACGTGCGTATTTTTACTGTTAATATTTCTACGGATATGACTCAAGATATTATTCTGCAAAACGAAATGGGAGCTGCAGGAAGTATTGATATAACTGCAAATGCAGATCAAGTTTTATACAGCCGTGATATTTCTGGATCTCAAAATTCGATTTATCGCCTATTTGCTAGCCGAATGTTTATTTATAACATCGCACTGGGAACTGTATCTGAAATAGAAACAGATGTTGTAACGGGTCAAAATGATTTCGACGCACGTTTTTCACCATCTGAAGGTGGTGTAATTTTTACAAGAGCAGCAAGTAACGTAAATTCTCAAAAGTCGATTTATCAGCTTCAGTTTGGTGTAAATATCGATGATAATCAACTTTTTACCCAATCGTTCATGCCAGATTGGGAGTAATGTATTTTACTAATTTTTAAAAAGCGCACCTATTCTTCGGTGCGCTTTTTAATTATGCTACTTTTGCAAAAAATGAACTACTAAGATTATGAGTAAGGAAGTTTCTAAAAGGTATTCCCAAAGAGGTGTTTCCGCAGGGAAAGAAGATGTCCACAACGCTATAAAAAATGTAGACAAAGGGTTGTTCCCACAAGCATTTTGTAAAATAGTACCAGATTATCTTACGAATGATGAAGAGTTCTGCCTTATAATGCATGCCGATGGTGCGGGTACAAAATCTGCGCTAGCGTATATGTATTGGAAAGAAACCGGAGATCTTTCTGTGTGGAAAGGTATAGCGCAAGATGCCCTTATTATGAATATCGACGATCTGTTATGTGTAGGAGCCGTAGATAATATTATGCTTTCATCAACAATCGGCCGCAATAAAAATTTGGTGGGTGGCGACGTAATTTCAGCTATTATAAATGGTACAGAATCGTTGTTATTGGATCTTAAACAACACGGTGTAAATATTCATAGTACTGGTGGCGAGACAGCAGATGTTGGCGATCTGGTTAGAACTATAATAGTAGATTCTACTGTTACCGCAAGAATGCGGCGTGATGAGGTTATAGATAACAAAAACATCAAACCTGGCAATGTCATTGTTGGTTTGGCGTCTTATGGGCAAGCTACCTATGAAACTGAATATAATGGTGGAATGGGAAGTAATGGTCTTACTTCTGCAAGACACGATGTTTTCGGAAAATATCTAGCTGAAAAATTCCCTGAAAGTTATGATCATCAAGTACCTGAAGATCTAGTCTATTCTGGATCTAAAAAATTGACAGATGTTATAGCAAACGCTCCCTTGAATGCTGGCAAGCTCGTTCTTTCCCCAACACGAACGTATGCACCTGTTATAAAAAAAATATTGGATATGATTGGTCGAAAAAATATTCAGGGGATGGTACATTGCAGTGGTGGTGCACAGACCAAGATTCTTCACTTTATTAAAAATCTTCATATTATAAAAGATAATATGTTCCCGGTGCCTCCGTTATTTCAACTTATACAATCTGAAAGCAAAACAGATTGGAAGGAAATGTATCAAGTTTTCAATATGGGTCATCGTATGGAATTATACGTTTCTGAAGAACATGCTTCAAAAATTATTGAAATATCCAATTCATTTAATATTGAAGCGCAGATAATAGGTAGAGTTGAAGCGTCTTCAGAAAAGAAATTGACAATAAACAGTGAGTTTGGGAGTTTTATCTATAGCTAACCAATCCTGAATTACACATATAAATTTTTTCTTGATTATGAAATTCTTTTACTGCATCTTATTTTTTATAACAGGCCAAATAATCTTAGCTCAGGATTCCATAGAAAACAATATAGCGAGAACAGAAAATTTGAGGTCTACTAACCATCTTACTTCAAGACCAATTTCTTTTTTCAGTAAAACTAAAGCGCCAAAACCTGTATTGCATAAACGCGGTCCTTTGGTTGACATAAATATAGAATCATCTTGGGTTAAAATAAATAAGTTTGGTATAGATCTTAGCGAGGTCGCTTTGGTAAACTGGAACTCTGGTGGTGGTAGCTCTGTTTCCGGTATTGTAAATACTGATATAAAGCGAAATTATAAAAACGGAAAGGTTAAATGGCGTAATGAGCTATTGGCCAAATATGGTTTAAACAAGCAAAAAGAGCAAGAACTTAGAAAAACTGATGATAAATTAGAGATAAATTCCAATTTTGGTTATAGAAAAGATACACTTTCTAATTGGTACTACTCGGCAAGGCTAGGTTTTAATACTCAATTTGCGAATGGATATAAATACCCAAATACAGAGAACAAACTATCATCTGTAATGGCGCCGGCATATCTATTCTTCGGTGCAGGGTCAGAATACGGTGCAACTATAGATAATTTTCAGATCTATGCTTCACCGGTTACATTAAAATCAACATTTGTACTGGATCAAGAGCTTGCAAATAAAGGCGCATTTGGTGTGGAACCTGCAGTTAAAAATGAAGATGGAAGTGTCGAAAAAGATGGTGAAAATGTTAGGCTTCAGTTCGGGATTTTATTGAGTAACGAATATGAGGCGAATATTGTAGAAAATATATCTTTATCTAATAAACTGAGTCTTTACACAGATTACTTAAATAAATTTGGTAACGTAGACATAAATTGGGAAATTGATTTCAATTTTAAGGTAAATGAATATGTGCTTGCAAAATTGGGCTCGCACTTAAAATATGATGACGATATTAAAATCCTTGAAGAAAATATTGTAGGTGAACCCGTTGAAGGAGGTCCAAGAGTACAGTGGAAGCAACAGTTAGGTATTGGTATAATTGTAGCACTGTAAATATAAAAATGGCCTAATATAATTTTCATTTTTTTTATATAAGTACTTCCACGTATTTTTTTTCGTAGGAAATTTCGTTATTATTGATGCCTGCAAATTTCCAAGCATGACTGAAAAGATTCGATCAAAGAATTTCTCGTTAGCAATTTTAGCTGCAATTTTATTGCTGCTCAATATTGTTACGATAAATATATTTGAACTTGAGGTAAACCGAATTGTTAGGATTGTCTCAATATTAATCATCTTTAGTTACTTTTTATACCATAAAGGGTATTTTCAATCGATAATATTTGTCATTTTCATAATCATCGCCGTTAGGGACATTTTATTAATACAATACGAGAATCCTGACTATAAAACTATTACCTTTTTATTGACAATATTGCTTTACGCAACTTTAATTTCATTGAACATTAGAAAAATAAATCTTTCGCGTTCAACGCCGGTTATAGTTGTATTTATAGTTTGCATGATTGCTATCAATGCGTTTAATGTTTATTATCTTTCAGATGTTATAGAAAATGGCCTTGATAATAATTTGCAATATATTTTGTTTTTCGTGCAAGGTGCTGTGCTAATTCTTCTAGGCTTTATAGGGTTTCTTTACAATGAACGTTACTCCGGAAAAACGCCTTTGATCTATCTTTATATGTGTTTTAGTTTTATTATGGCAGATCTCTCGGGTCTTGCAGCATATTATTTTAAAGTAGATTTCGCCTATTTTCCAGAGCGCTGTTTTTACATACTTGCAGTCGTGCTCTTGGCCAATTATGCTGAAAACCTTAACAATATAGATTCAATCGGTCTAAAAAAGGTAGAGAAGGATTACCTGCTTTAATTCTTTCATTTTTTATAACTTCGAAAAAAATAATGTCCCCAAAATATTTCATTAAAAACTACAAGTTTATAATCGGCATTATCGGGCTGGTTATATTTGCATTGTCTGTTTGGTCAGAAATTATGGGTCAAATGATCGTTTTTCGCTCTTTGAGAGTGATATTTGGACTTGCACTTATAGCATTTGTTGTTTTTGTAAATAAATGGAATACAAATACAGTTCTCAAATATTTTTTGATCTCCACTTGTGCTGCAAGTTTTTTTGTAATGTTTTTTGAAATTGCAATTCTTATAGTTCCCGCTGTCATCTTTAATATTCTAGCGTATTCATTTCTTACTTTGGGGTTGTACCGTAAGGCATATTTCATTAAGTTAAAATGGTATATTCTTTTAGGTTTTTTTGGTATAATGTCTATCAATTTTTATCTTATGATAGTGGTAGTCGATGTTTTACAAGAAGTTAGCCTTAATACTCTTCATTCTACTTTATTGGCAATTAATACTTTTGTTATAGCTACCACAGCCTTACTGGCGCTTATCTATAATTATTTTTACAGTTCTAGATCGAGTATGACATTTATTGTATTTCTAACACTATATATATTTTCAGAATTCTTCCGTGCTTTGGGTTATTATGATCTTATGCCAGGTTATTACGCTCTATCGACAGGAAGAGCATTGTTTATAATTAGCTTTGGAGCGTTATTTCACTATATGGTGATTGATAAAAAAGCTGATGAGATCTTAAAATGGCCATTCTAACCATTTTTAAATTGTGATGGTAGATTATTTATTTTTTCTAACTTCGGAAGAATATACGTCTTACAAAAAGGAGCTTCTGGATTTTTTCTGAAATAATCCTGAATCGATTCTCGGCTCGATTTAAATTCAGAAAAAGGTAAAATTTGAGTAATTATTTTATCTGAAAAATCTTTTTGAAAAAATTCCAACCAATAAATGCAATCTTTCTTTTGAACTTCCGTAAAGAAATAGATAGCGCTCCTATATTTTTTTCTGAAAGAATGTAAAACAGTAGAACTGTGCGTATGCAAATGCACTTCGATTAAATTTTTAATTTCTATTTCCTTAGGATTGAAATAAACAATTACTGCTTCATTCATCGCAATTGCATCTCCGGTAGAAGCAATATAACCTTGTTTCACTTTTATAACTCCTTTAAGAGATTGAAAAACCGCTTCTGTACACCAATGACAACCACCGCCAAATCCTATTTTTTCAAAATCATTCATTGCTTTTATATGTCGGCAGACTTAGATTTACATTTCAAAATTGAGTTAAAAATATACACATATTTATCGTAAATTTGCCATCGCTTACCGGTAAAGGTACTGCATATACAAAAGAGGATGTTAGAGAAGTTACAAATAGTAAAACAAAGGTTTGATGAGGTAAGTGACCTTATCATCCAACCAGATATAATTAGCGATCAAAAGCAATATATTTCTTTAAATAAGGAATATAAAGATCTTCGAGCATTAATGGATAAGCGTGAAGCTTACATTGATGCAAAACAAAATTTTGAGGAAGCTGAGGAAATAATTTCAGACGGTAGCGATGCAGAAATGGTGGAAATGGCCAAAATGCAATACGATGAGGCAAAAAGCAAGATTGCTAAACTTGAAGAAGAAATCAGGTTTATGTTGATACCTAAAGACCCAGAAGACACTAAAAATGCCGTTATGGAAATTCGAGCGGGAACTGGTGGCGACGAAGCTAGTATCTTTGCTGGAGATATACAACGAATGTATTCTAAATACTGTGAGAACAAAGGTTGGAAAATGAATGTTGTAGATTTTAGCGAAGGCACAAATGGTGGCTACAAAGAAATACAAATGGAAATTGAGGGTGACAATGTATATGGAACCTTGAAATATGAAGCAGGCGTTCACCGCGTTCAACGAGTTCCACAAACCGAAACTCAAGGACGTGTGCATACAAGTGCCGCAACGGTTATGGTATTTCCGGAAGCGGAAGAATTTGATGTAGAAATAGAGGCTAAAGATGTACGTATCGATTTTTTCTGCTCGAGTGGACCTGGAGGCCAATCTGTAAACACAACCTATTCTGCTGTTCGTCTTACTCACTTGCCAACAGGTTTGGTTGCGCAATGCCAAGACCAAAAATCGCAGCATAAAAACAAAGAAAAAGCTTTTAAAGTACTGCGTTCAAGACTTTATGATCTCGAACTTGCGAAAAAACAAGCGGAAGATGCCATAAAAAGAGGCTCAATGGTTACTAGTGGTGACCGTAGCGCGAAAATTAGAACCTACAATTATCCGCAAAGCCGAGTTACAGATCACCGTATAAACCTTACACTATACGATCTAAGTAATATTATTGATGGCGATATTCAAAAAATAATCGACGAGCTACAATTTGTAAGCAATACCGAGAAACTTAAGGAAGCTGGCGAATCTAGTTTTTAAAAACCCTTAGATGAAAATTGAAACACTTGTTGAAAACATTAAAAAGAAAAAGTCATTTTTATGTATCGGCCTCGATGTGGATGTTGATAAAATCCCTAAGCACCTTTTAAAGGAAGAAGATCCTATTTTTTGTTTCAATAAAGCGATTATCGATGCAACAAATCATCTCGCTGTTGCTTATAAGCCGAACACCGCTTTTTATGAAGCACAAGGTACAAAAGGATGGAAGGCGTTGCATAAAACCATTCTATACCTCAACGAAAAACATCCCGATATTTTTACGATAGCAGATGCAAAACGCGGCGATATTGGCAATACTTCTTCTATGTATGCCAAAGCTTTTTTTGAGGATATGGGTTTTGACAGCGTTACCGTTGCGCCATATATGGGCAAAGATAGCGTAGAACCATTTCTTGAATTTGAAAATAAGCACACCATTATTTTAGCGTTGACTTCCAACGAAGGTGCTTTCGATTTTCAAACAAAAAAAATTGACGGTAAAGAAGTTTATAAACAGGTTTTGGAAACTTCTAGAACTTGGAAAAATTCAAAAAATCTAATGTATGTTGTTGGCGCCACCAAAGCTGAATATTTGGCGGATATCCGTAAAATAGTACCCAACAGTTTTCTGTTGGTTCCAGGTGTTGGCGCACAAGGCGGAAGTTTACAGGAAGTCTGTAAATATGGAATGACAGAAGAAATTGGCCTCTTGATAAATTCTTCTCGCGGAATAATATACGCTTCAAAAGACGAGTATTTTGCCGAAGCTGCCGCTGAAAAGGCTAGGGAAATTCAGCAGGAAATGGAAACCATATTAAATGCAATTTAAGGACCAGTTAAATAGAACGGTTCATCTTCCCGAAACACCTAAACGCATTGTCTCTTTGGTGCCTTCACAAACCGAACTTTTGGTCGATCTTGGTTTGAAAGAGATTCTTGTTGGTATCACAAAATTCTGCGTTCACCCTAATAATCTTCGAAAAGAGATTGCAGTTGTTGGCGGAACCAAAAAAGTTCATTTCGATAAAATACGAGATCTTGCGCCAGATTTTATAATTTGTAATAAAGAA
>Ga0115567_10004640_pt1 | contig 13403 bp, 10 predicted proteins | sample COGITO_mtgs_1204_2_FD_88679 | JGI IMG/M metagenome (GOLD analysis project Ga0115567, IMG submission 88679) | Pelagic marine microbial communities from North Sea - COGITO_mtgs_120412 | ecosystem: Environmental > Aquatic > Marine > Epipelagic | place: Germany:Helgoland, sampling site Kabeltonne...
AGCATCTTTAGGTACCGTTTGAAAATAGTTGGTACGGTCTCTAGAAGTAGATCCATTGGCACCAGAACCTCCTATACGCGCGCTCATTTTATCCAGTCCTCCTTTTCCTAGATTCTCCGATTCAAGAAATAATAGGTGTTCAAATAAATGGGCGAAACCTGTTCTGCCTTCCTTTTCACGAGCGGATCCTACATGTGCCGTTAAGGCAACCGCGACCACGGGATCAGATTTGTCAACATGAAAAACGACATCCAGTCCGTTATCCAATTCAAATTTTTCATAGGCAACATCAAAATCGGTGTCTGTTTCAGTAGTATCATTTTTATCTTTTGTCTCACACGAGATAAAACAAAAAAGACTGAACACAAGGAAGAGTTTTAAAGAAGTTTTCATAATTTAATGGTATAAATATATTTTAAGCGTTTAAAGATAATTCATTCAGCTCTAATGTATAGTCATATTGCAAATCTTCGTGTAGTTTTTCGATTTTCTTTTCAATAAATAAAAGTTGTCGCTCATACAGATTTACCAAGGTCTTATTTCGATTGATAGACGGTTTAAAGTCTTTTAATTGTTCACAGAAATAGAGTAGGAGTTCTACTTCAGTTTCTTTCTTGTTAGAATACCGAATGTGTTTCTTAGTTTCCCTCAATATTTTACGCACACTCTTTTTAATAAAATAAAAGCGCGTTGTATTGATGTCTTGAAAACTCACTAGCATCTCTTCTTTTAAAGTCTTGATATAGGCTTCTTCATTTTCAGACTCGAAGAGCAGATAGGTGAGCAGCTCCTTATTTTCTTTTTTAAAACGAGCCAAGCGTAAACAAAGTTCCAATAATTCTTCTGGAGGTCTATGCTTTAGCTCTTTTTTTATCTGAACAACCGTTGCTGCTTTCATGTTTAAATATTTATTCTGTGGCGAAAATGAGTTATAAAGAGCAACAAAGGTAGGGTTTTTAATTCGCGGAAAATTTGGTAGTGTTCACGTGAATGCTCATTTTTACTTCCGAAGAAAAAGGAACAGTTTCCATAGGTAAAATTTAGAAAACGATTCTTAAATTTGCCTTCAATAATAAAAAAAGATATGCCAGGATTTGAAGTTTTTGGTGCTGAAGAGCGCAAACAAGTAAATGATGTTTTAGAAACAGGAGTATTAATGCGTTATGGTTTTGATGGTATACGAAACAACCATTTTAAAGCCGCAGCGTTTGAAAAAGCCTTTGCAGAGCGGATGCAATCCAAACACTGCCAATTGGTTTCAAGCGGTACAGCTGCATTGACTGTAGCCTTGGCGGCGGCAGGAGTAGGAGCTGGCGATGAAGTGATCATGCCCACTTTTACCTTTGTTGCAAGTTTTGAATCCATCTTGATGTTAGGAGCCATACCTGTTTTAGTGGATATCGATGATACCTTAACGCTAGATCCAGCAGCTGTAAAAGCTGCAATCACACCTAAAACTAAATGTGTCATGCCAGTACATATGTGTGGCTCCATGGCAGATTTAAAAGCTTTAAAAACAATTTGTGACACCCACGACCTCTTGTTGCTTGAAGATGCCTGCCAAGCCATTGGAGGTTCTTTTGAAGGCAAGCCGCTGGGGAGTTATGGAGATCTGGGATGTTTTTCTTTCGATTATGTAAAAACCATTACCTGTGGTGAAGGTGGCGGTATTATAACCAACAACGATGCATATGCAATTAATGCAGACCAATACCAAGATCATGGTCATGACCACGTAGGGAGCGATCGTGGCGCAGAAACACATCCTACATTAGGATATAACTTCAGGATTTCTGAATTGAACGCTGCTGTGGGCATTGCACAGTTAGATAAGCTTGACGGAATTTTAAAAATGCAAAAGGAAAACTATACGGTCATGCGCGAAGCACTAAGCGAAGTGGAGGGGGTTACGTTTAGAAGGGTTCCCGAAGGTGGTGTGGAAAATTATTCTTTCTTAAACTTTTTTCTTCCTACCGAAGCACTTGCTCAAAAAGCCCACAAAGCATTGGTGGAAGCCGGAATAGACGTTTGTTTTTATTGGTATACTAACAATTGGCACTATATAAACGGTTGGGAGCACTTGCGCAACTTAAAATCAATGGCGCCACTTTCTTCTGAAATAAAAAATCAAATACAGAATCTTAATTCGGCCGATTTTTCAAAAAGTGATGCCTGGATGGGACGTACCATTTCATCACTCGTTAAAATTGGATGGAGTGAATCGCAACTAAAAGAGCGTGCGACTTCTATGAAAAATGTGCTGTTAGAAGTGCTTAGTAACTAAGATACTCGGTAATTTCCAGTCCATAACCAATCATGCCTGGTCGTGCTGTTTTTGCACTGTTACTGAGCAGTTTAATTTTATGGATGCCTAAGTCATGTAAAATTTGGGCGCCAATACCAAAATCTTTGCTGTCCATTTCGATACGTGGCGCTTTCGCAATTTCATTTTCGGTTTGCGCTTCTTTTAACAAGGAAAGTCTTTTTTGAAGATTTAAAGATTGGCTCTGCTGATTGATAAATACGATAGCCCCTTTACTTTCTTTGTTAACAGCATTGAACATATCATCCAATTTTTTTTCAGCATCATTGGTAAGGGTTCCCAAGATGTCATTGTTCACCAATGTGGAATTTACACGCACCATGACGGGTTCGTTCTTTTTCCAGTGTCCTTTAGTAAGGGCGATATGAACCTGATCGTTCGTAGTTTGTTTGTAAGCACGTAGCCTATAGCTTCCAAATTTTGTATTTATCTCAAAATCTTCTTCCTTAGAAATAAGAGAATCATGCTCCATACGATAGGCAACAAGATCTTCTATCGAAATTAATTTTAAATCAAACTTTTTTGCCACTTCTGCCAATTGCGGAAGTCTAGCCATCGTGCCGTTTTCATTTAAAATCTCGACTAAAATTCCAGTAGGTTTCAATCCTGCCAACCGCGCAAGATCTATAGCAGCTTCAGTATGTCCTGTTCTTCGCAGCACACCGCCTTCTTTAGCACGTAACGGGAAGATGTGTCCAGGACGACCTAAGTCACTTGCTTTTGTTTCTTCATTTACTAAAGCTTTAATGGTTTTTGCTCTATCGTGTACAGAAATACCTGTGGTACAGCCATGACCGATCAAATCTACAGATACCGTAAATTGTGTATGGTGTAAAACGGTGTTGTTCTCTACCATCATGTTTAACTCTAATTCTTTACAACGATCTTCGGTTAAAGGAGCGCAAATAAGTCCTCTTCCGTGGGTTGCCATAAAGTTGATCATCTCGGGTGTGACCATTTCGGCAGCAGCAATAAAATCCCCTTCATTTTCACGATCTTCATCATCAACTACAATAACTACCTTTCCTTGCTTGATGTCGGCTATTGCTTCTTCAATGGTGTTGAGTTTGATTTTTGTAATTTTTTCCGTAGAGATCATAATGCTATTTATTTTCGCTGCAAAGATACATAATTGTGGTTTAGCTGCTTAGTGGATTACGCAAATTAGTATGCAGAAATATATCAAAAAGGAGTTTTAAATGAACCTATAAATTCTCTAAGTCGTATCCTTTTTCCTCTAGTTTTTGCTTCGCTCCTTCAAGGACTTCTTTTGAATATTCTTCAGGATCGTAATTTTTAACAATTTCCAAGAGCTGCTTATCTGTTCTAGATAGAACTAGTGCTTTCTCCTGTTGGGTAAGTAAAATTACTTTTTCATTATTGGCATCTTCTTTTTTGCTTTTGAAAAGTCTACCAATCCGTTGAAAAAACGAGTCCATATCAAAAACCCCTTGATCTGTAGTTGCGCGATAGGTGAGCCAAACGCTCAAGGGTAGCATTATAAAGGTACTGACCCATGTTGCTATAAAGGGTGATATCGTACCGTCTTCCGCACTATTTTTTGCAAAAATTCCTATAAAGTGATACGTAAGAAACAGCACAATAGCGATCACCATTGGCAAGCCCATACCTCCTTTGCGGATAATGGCTCCTAAGGGTGCACCTACAAAGAACAATATGATACAGGCAAAACCCAACGCATATTTTTCATGTAATGCGATCTCGTGCTTATTAATGCGTTTTGTTTTATTCTGGAATTCCTTTTTCTTCCCTTCAATTGATTGTATGGTTCCACGCACAGTGTTTAGGGCATACTGTACGATTTCGTTTTGACGCTTGTCTACAAAGATGTCTAATATCGAATTTACATCTTTAGGTGGTGTTACTTTTTTAGTGCCAGCATTAGCAAACTTTGAGATTCCGCTGCGGTAATACATGTTGTCACTAAAAGCCACCATGTCTTTACCGTAGCTACTTGAAAGTGAATCAATCTCAACGAGAAGCTCACTTACCTTATACATATTCTGGTTGCTGTAGTCATTATCTTTATCGGTGTCTTTTTTGTTGAGTTCGGTAAGATCAATGTTTATAGTAAGTTCTTCAAAATAACTTTTGGCAAAAGGCTTACGTTTTTGTTTTTTGTAATCTTTTACCTTAATATCGTTATAATAGTTGCCATCAAATAAAATCAAGGAGAGGGTATTGCTATTTTCTTCACTTGTTAATTCGCCTCGATCTGCAACGATAATTTTATACTGTCCATTAGGTTCCTCTGGGTCTTTTTGATGTATAATGACATCATGTAGGTATTGATTTCGATCCCCACTTTTTTCGGCTACCTTGATATTGAAATCATCACCAATTTCGGTAAACTGCCCTTCAGCAATAACCATAGAAGGGCTAAATTGCTGAATATTCCTACGAAGGTTCTGCCATTTATATTCTGAATAAGGGATGACGTTATTTGCAAAAAAGAACGCTACAATAGAGAGTAGAAAGATAAAAACCATCAGGCTCCGCATGGCTCTTTGCAGGGAGATGCCTGTCGATTTCATTGCGGCGAATTCATATTTTTCGGCAAAATTCCCGAAGACCATTAAACTTGTTACTAAAACACTTAAAGGCAGCACCAGCGGCATAATCTTAGGGGAGTAGAGCCATAAAAATTTAAGAACCAAACCAGCGTCTAGATCTTTACCAGCAAGTTCTGAGATGTAGAGCCAAACTGCTTGAAGCACAAATATGAACATCAAAATAATGAAGACGCTAAAAAACGTCCTCAAAAAACTTACTAAAATATATCTGTCCAGTATTTTCAACAGGAAAAAATGCTACATTTTATTAATATACCAACCGTCTTTTTTATATTTCGATGCATCAAAAGTAAACAGCGATTTTGAAACGGGCTGATTTGTTTTAAAACTATTTACGACAAAGGTATACTTTGTTCCTTGGGCATCTGTCTGAATCAACTTATAAATATGTTTGGTCTGCGCATCAATACCCAGTAAAATATCTTTAATATCGGCATTACTGTCAATGGGCGTCAATTTCACGTACTGGATTTTTCTGCCTTTAACGTTCTGAACAATATCCATTTTATAAGTGTATCCTTTTTCGTAGAAAGTCAGCATCTTTGATGGCGTGATCGTTTTATCATCATTTGGATTATAAGCAGAAATGGTTACCTCTTCATCCTCTGGATTTACCGTATATAAATTTTTACCATCAAACATGGTAGAAACCCCAAGCATATTCAATAAATACTTGTCACCAGACAAAACAACGTCTCCGCGGGTATCCTGGTTTACATTTTCTTTTGCGTTGTTGAGGTTGTATTTAAAATCGATAGCAATGTTATCATAGCTTTTTACTTTAGCTGAAACTTCATTGAGCAAAGATTTTGCATCTTGTGCAGTCGCAAAGAATGCGATCATTAAAGTCATGCAAAAAAAGACTAACTTTTTCATTTTTCGTGTATTTATTCGTTATCTAATAGTTGGTTTAATGCGTCAATCGTTGGAACGAGTACTTGTCTTGCCTTACTGCCCTCAAACTGTCCTACAATTCCGGCAGCTTCGAGCTGATCTATTATTCTACCTGCCCGGTTATAGCCTAATTTTAGTTTACGTTGCAGCAAAGAAGCGGACCCCTGTTGTGCAATGACTAAAACCTCTGCGGCTTCCCGAAACAGCTTATCTCGTTCGTCGATAATATCATCAAGAGTTGTGCCACCTTCCTCACTTTCATACTCTGGTAAGAGATGTGCATCTGGATATGCTTTTTGCGAACCAATATAATCTGTAATATCTGCTACTTCTGGTGTATCTACGAAAGCACATTGTAATCGGGTTAAATCATTGCCCTGTGTGTAAAGCATGTCTCCACGACCTATTAATTGATCTGCACCCGAACTGTCTAAAATAGTCCTGGAATCGATTTTACTCGTTACTCTAAAGGCGATACGTGCTGGGAAATTCGCCTTAATAATTCCGGTAATCACATTAACCGAAGGACGTTGTGTCGCTACAATTAAATGAATACCAATTGCACGTGCCAATTGTGCTAACCTGGCAATAGGGGTTTCAACTTCTTTTCCCGCTGTCATGATTAAATCTGCAAACTCATCGATGACAAGCACAATGTAAGGTAAATATCGATGACCGTCGTTCGGATTTAATTTTCGGTTCTTAAATTTTACGTTGTATTCTTTTATATTACGTACTAGAGCATCTTTAAGCAGGTCGTACCGCTGATCCATCTCAATACAGAGTGAATTAAGGGTGTTAATCACTTTGTTGGTATCTGTAATGATGGCTTCTTCGGTATCTGGCAATTTCGCGAGATAGTGTCTTTCAATTTTATTAAAAAGTGTGAGTTCTACTTTTTTAGGATCTACCAGTACAAATTTCACTTCAGCTGGATGCTTTTTATAAAGCAGAGAAGTAAGAATCGCATTAAGTCCAACCGATTTACCTTGACCTGTTGCACCTGCCATGAGTAAGTGAGGCATTTTTGCAAGATCCACCACAAAGGTTTCATTGCTAATGGTTTTTCCGAAGGCAATAGGCAACTCCATCTCTGCATTCTGAAACTTGGGCGACCCAATTACAGAGCGCATGGAAACAATTTTTGGATTTTTATTAGGCACCTCAATACCTATGGTACCACGGCCTGGGATAGGAGCAATAATACGGATCCCCAAAGCAGAAAGGGACAGGGCGATGTCATCTTCCAAATTTTTAATTTTTGAAATACGAACTCCTGCTTCTGGAACGATCTCATAGAGCGTTACCGTTGGCCCAACCGTTGCTTTAATGTTGCTGATCCCAATTTTGTAATTGTTTAAGGTATCTACAATTCGGTTTTTATTTTCTTCTAATTCTTCTTGGTTTATCGTAATACCCTGCCCTCCCGTATAATCTTTCAGTAAATCTACGGTTGGGAATTTAAAGTTGCTCAGTTCTAATGTAGGATCAAACTGTCCAAAATCTTCCACCAACTTTTTACTTAGGGTATCTACTTCATCTTCTTCTTTGACTTGCTCAACTTCCATGGCAACGTCATCTTCAGCAGCTTTTATATTTATTTTTTCTTCTGAAGGAGGACTTGTTTCATTCACTTCAAACGCGGGTTGGGTGGGTTTGGATTCTTCCTTCACCAAAGTTTCCACTACATCTTTCTCATAGTCTGTGCGATCGATGGATTCATCTTGTAGTTCTTCCGAAGAAAAATCTTTTAAAACTCCTTTCTTGGTCCTTTTTAACGCTGCGCCTACTTTATCTGGAGTCACTTTTAACCGAATAACAAAGTAGATGATCGCCAGAAATGCCAGGACACATACGGTACCGATCAAGCCTAAATAATCCTGAAGGTAATCGTTGGTTTCATACCCAATGACTCCGCTGAACAAGGTTGCTTTTGCTCCAAAAAACCCGAAAAATACCGAAAGCCAAATCATGACCAAAACACCCCAGAACCAAAACCTTTTTAACTGCGTTTTTGTATAATCAAAGAATAGATAAACTCCTGTTAACGTGATTAGGGAGGCTAAAATAAAAGCGCCAATCCCAAAACCTTCGTAGATAAAAAAGTTACCTACGTAGCCGCCAAATTTATTGAGCCAGTTTTCAGTGGCTACATCTCTATTTGCTATGAGATCAAGTTCACTCTGGTCTGCCTGCCATGTAAAAAAGAACGAAATAAAAGAAAAAAGGAGCATGAGACCTAAAAGGATCAAGAAGCTACCGAGAACAACTTTGTGCTGTTTTGAAAGGGTGTACGACACTTTTTTGCGTGGCGTTTTTTTCTTTCTAGTTGTGGTCTTCTTCTTTTTGGCCATTGATAGGGTAGGGTTGCGTTAGGCAAATATACAACGCTACATATTAGATAAAAATTTTAAAAAGAATAAATCAGTTTTAATTGGTAGGGTAGCAATTATTTTTAATGCTCTTCTGTTTATTGAGGTGGTAACATATCGAGAACTTTCATCAGGAAATTGAGCTTCTCGAAACTATATCGATAGAAAATTTATAAATTAAAACTTAGGAATATAAATAATACAGCCAATAATAATGGCTACACCAGCTGCAAAAAACACCGCACCAGCCGCCACATCCTTTATATACCCTATTTTATTATGGAAATCTGGGTGCACAAAATTGGCTATCTCCTCAGCTGCAGTGTTTAGGCCTTCAACGCTCATGACGAGCCCTATGGCCAGCATCTGGGCAAGCCATTCGGTGGTGGAGATTTCAAAATAGAAACCCGCCCCTATCATGATAAGTGAAATAACGAATTGCACTTGGATACTGGCTTCGTTACGCAATAGCATCCAAGCACCTTTAGTGGCGTATTTAAAACCGAGCAGGCGCTTACCAAGAAAGGTGTTCCACATTATTTTAAAGCATTTATAGCTGCGTCATAATTAGGTTCCTGCCCAATTTCAGGCACTTGTTCGGCATGGATTACTTTGTTGTTTTCGTCCAGAACCATCACTACACGGCTATGTAAACCAGCAAAACCACTTGTGGTCAATTGAAGGCCATAGTCATTACCAAAGCTAGCATCCTTAAAATCACTCAACATGACCGCGTTCTCGATATTTTCGGCAGCACAAAAACGCGCCTGTGCAAAAGGTAAATCTCTCGAGATACAAAGCACTTTAGTATTTTCTAGGTCTGACGCTTCTTGATTAAAACGCCTTGCAGAAGTGGCGCAAACGTTTGTATCTACACTAGGGAAGATGTTCAATATTTTTCGGTGACCGCTAAAGTCTTCTAGTGTTTTTGTTGAAAGGTCTTTTGCTACCAATTTAAAGTCCGGAGCCGTGTCTCCAATTTTTGGAATGTTGCCAACTGTTTCGGCAGGAGCTCCACCTAAAGTTATTTTTGCCATTTTTTCTGAAAGTTTAATGAGGCATAAAAATACACATTCGGTTTTAATTGAAATGGTAAAGGTTTCAGAAAAAAAAAGCCCTCCTTCAGTTTTGAAAGAGGGCGTTATCTTATTAAACGAGAAGTTTTAATTTAAATGCGCGGTCATGTATTCTGCAACGCCATCTCTATCGGCGTTCATCGCTGTAGCGCCTTCTTGCCAGTTTGCTGGACAAACTTCCCCATTTTTTTGAACGTGCGTATAGGCATCAATTAAACGAATAAACTCTTGTACATTACGACCTAAAGGCATATGATTTACGCTTTCATGAAAAACAGTCCCTTCTTCGTCAATAAGGTAAGTAGCTCTGTAAGTTACATTATCGCCGTCTACCAAAACAGTACCAGTTTCTTCATCATAACGTTCATTCGTGATATCAAGAATACCTAATTGTGAAGATAAGTTGCGGTTAGTGTCTGCAAGAATTGAATACGTTACGCCTTGAATGCCACCATGATTTTTTGGTGTGTTGAGCCATGCAAAATGTACTTCTGGAGTGTCGCAAGAAGCACCAATTACAATCGTATTTCTTTTACTGAAATCATCCATTGCCGCTTGAAAGGCATGTAGTTCTGTTGGACAAACAAAGGTAAAGTCCTTTGGATACCAGAAAAGGATCACTTTTTTGTTTTCTTTTTGCGCTTTTTCTAAAATGTTTATTTTTTGTGTAACCCCACTTTTATCGGTTGCGTCAACTGAAATATTTGGAAATTTTTTTCCTACAAATGCCATATGGTTTATTTTGAAATTTTAAGTGTTTATTTGCGGCTGCAAAAGTACCCATTAAAGGAGGAAAAAGAAAGGAAGTGCCATTTCAATTTTTATAAAAGTTCGTTAAAATAAAAAGCTCCAAAAAAATCCAGTCTTCTTGAAGCTTTTTATATAAAATTAGCGTGTCTTACACTGCTTTAGGAGTTTTAAGCATCTTTATTTTAATCTTAAAAGCGGCAAATAATAATGTCATGAAGGGGCTTAACCAGTTAAATATGGCGTACACGAAGTAATCTGCTACCGAAACGCCTAATACGCCACTTTGGTATGCTCCACAAGTATTCCAAGGGACTAAAACAGAAGTTACCGTTCCACTATCTTCGAGTGTTCGCGAAAGGTTTTCTGGAGCTAAGCCTTTATCTTTAAATGCCTTGCTATACATTTTACCTGGTACCACGATGGCAAGATATTGATCTGATGCAGTCACGTTTAAGGCTAAACAACTCGCTACCGTACTTGCAAAAAGTCCAAATGTCGTATGAAATAATCTTAAGAGCGCTTTACTTATAGCAGCCAAAGCGCCAATAGCATCCATAATTCCACCAAAAACCATCGCGCATAAAATTAGCCAAATAGTACCCAACATACCAGACATTCCTCCAGCGCTAAAGAGATCTTTAAGCGCAGCGTTTTCAGTTGGTATTGCAGTATCAACTGTAATAGCATTCATAATTCCCTTATAACCCGAAGCAAAATCTAATTGTGTGCCACCTCCAATTTGTGCTACAATTCCAGGTTGAAAAATTAAAGCGGCTACTCCGCCCAAAAGAGTGCCTATCAAAAGAGCGACTAACGGAGGAGTTTTTTTAATAATCAAAAATATAACTAATACAGGAACTATAAATAACCAAGGGCTTACATTGATCGATGAATCAACGGCAGCTAAAATTTCTTTAGTGTCTGCAGTCCCGGATGTGTCAAGGTTTAAGCCTATAATCACAAAAACTAAAAGGGTTATAGCTATAGTAGGCACTGTTGTAATGGTCATATAGCGTATATGCGTAAAAAGATCGGTTCCTGCCATTGCTGGTGCAAGGTTAGTAGTATCACTCAGTGGTGATAGCTTATCGCCAAAATAGGCTCCAGAAAGTACGGCTCCAGCAGTCATGCCTAATGGAATCCCGAGTGCTTCGGCAATTCCGATTAAAGCAATACCAACGGTTGCTGAAGTGGTCCAACTACTTCCAGTGGCTAAAGAAATCACGGCACAGATGATGACACAAGAAGCTAAAAAGATGGTCGGGTTTAAAATTTGCAGTCCATAATAAATCATTGTTGGTATAATTCCACTAATGAGCCAAGTTCCTGCCAGCGCCCCTACCAATAAAAGAATGAGTATGGCGCCGGCAGTAGATTTAATGTTTTCGGCGACTTCTTCCATCATAACATCAAAAGAAACCTTGTTAAATACACCAACTATCGCTGCAACGGCGCCGCCCATAAGTAGAATAAATTGATTACTGCCACTTAATGCATCATCACCGAAAGCGAAAAAAACATTATAAAACAGCATCAGTACGAGGGCTATAATAGGTATAAGGGCCTCCCATATACTCAATTCTTTATTCTCTATTATTTTTTGATCCTGAATTTTAATTTCTGAAAGGTTGTCTTTTTCCTCCATGGGTGGTGTTTAAATGAAATGTAATGTTACGATTTTGTTAAGGAGTATGCAAATGAGAAATTTTTTGAAGTGTGGCATTTTTATGCTTTTCTATAATTGTAATTTTATTTAGTTAGGATATATAACATCCATAAAAGTGGTTTTTATCGTATATACAATGCGTGTTGTCGAAAATACCGCTAATGGGTGTAAGAAAAAGCCTGCATTTTGTTTTTAATTGGTTTTTTTTGACGTTTATTACAATACTTTTCTTTTGATGCTAGCTATTATCAGTTCCCCTATGGCATTATTATAAATGTGCACTAGATTAACATTAAGTGCTCACAATTATTTTTTGATCGCAACAATTAAGATAACAACCAAATATACTTATATGAAAAATTATTATCTATTATGTTTAATTTCCGTATTTACATTTAGCTCAATTGCACAAGTAGGTGTAGGGAACACAGATCCAAAATCGAGCTTAGACATTTCTGCTTCAAATACAACAACGCCTTCAAATACAGACGGTATGTTAGTGCCAAGATTTGATGATTTTCCAGTAACTGATCCCACTGCAGATCAAGATGGTATGTTTGCCTTTTTAACAGGCGATGGTACTCCAGAAAAAGGGTTCTTTTATTGGGATAATGCTATTCCTGCTTGGGTGCCTTTTGATAGTACCAAAGATGATGCAGATTTTTATGAAGTTGGTACTACAACTTCACCGGATGACATTAATGATAATATTTTCACACAAGGTAAAGTGGGGGTTGGTGTGATTGAACCAATGGCAACATTAGATATTTTAGAAGATGATGTGACTCAATTAATTAATGTCAAGACAACAAATGCTGTAAACCAGCCATTAAAGGGGATTAATTTGGATATTACGAATAATGAAGGAGGGCAAGTAACAGGAGTAGATGTGGTTATTGATGGAACAGGAACGAATCTTAACACCGCTTTTTCAAGCACAATAACTGCAGAAAATTCTGTTTTTAATTCAGGTTTATATATGGTGGACACATCAAACGCTCGTTTTCAATATGGAACATTCTATCAAGCAGTTAATAATTCTGCTCTTTCAATAGCACAACAAATAGGAGTTTCAAATTTATTGAATGCACAAACAAATACAACAGGTATACAGACCGGTATTATGCAACAGATAGTCCTTGAAGATGGCAATGGCCCACAAACGGGATATAATAATGTGTTATCTCATAGCGGATCTGGGCGCCAGACAGGAATTTTGAATAATTTACATGGTGCAAATAATGACAATGGAAATGCTCAAACCAAAATCGCGATTAGCAATGATATTGATGGGGATAATGGTAGTTTTTATGGAGTATTCAACAATATAAGTCCTGAAAATGCAGGTAAATACTTTGGCACATATAATACTTTGGAAAATAGTTCTTCAACTTTTGCCAGCCCGACACTAAATGATGGTTTTTATGGGCTGTATACGCGTATCAATCCTGATGCCCCTGGAGAAAAATATGGATCCTATATAACAATTAACGAAGCCACAGATACTAACAATCATTATGGTTTTTATGCAGATGTATTGGGAGCCAATCATTTTGCAGGCTATTTTTTAGGAAACGTGGGGATAGGTACGACAGATGCAAACAAATACATTATGCCTGTTAGTCGAGGCACTAATGGTCAAATAATGATCACAGATGCGGCAGGCCAGGTAAACTGGGGAGATCCTGTAGAAATGATCGACGCAGATTTTTTTGAAGTAGGTACAAC
>Ga0115567_10004642_pt1 | contig 13402 bp, 11 predicted proteins | sample COGITO_mtgs_1204_2_FD_88679 | JGI IMG/M metagenome (GOLD analysis project Ga0115567, IMG submission 88679) | Pelagic marine microbial communities from North Sea - COGITO_mtgs_120412 | ecosystem: Environmental > Aquatic > Marine > Epipelagic | place: Germany:Helgoland, sampling site Kabeltonne...
CCCTACATGGCATTAATTCACCTGAGTATTTCGATAAAAAAGTGCTGGCTACCTTTATCAACGCGTTAAAAGAAAACGCCTTGATTGAAGCAGATGACAACGGACAGTTGCATCATACGGAACAGAGTGTGGTATTAAAAACCGATGTCATTAACTTAATAGAGCCTGATATAGCGCAGCGTTTGCAGCAGATATAAAACTGTGCGCGATAAATGAAGGAAAACAAATGAAAATATCCATTAATACAACTGTGAATGCACCACTAAAAAATGTTTGGGAAGCATGGGTAAACCCAAAAGACATCGTACAATGGAATTATGCCACCGAAGAATGGATTTGCCCAGATGCAAAGATTGAACTGCAACCAAAAGGATCCTTTAATTATCGCATGGAGGCTAAAGATGGTTCGATGGGGTTTAATTTTGAGGGTGTATTTACAAAAATAGAAACACACCAAGTCATTGAATACGCACTTGAGGACGGTCGTAAGGTGAATACCACTTTTGTTGAAGATACCCAAGGGGTCACAGTGGAGCAAAGTTTCGATGCTGAAGATGAGCACTCTGGCAAGCAACAAAAGAAAGGCTGGCAGGCCATTTTAAACAACTTTAAGCAACATGTTGAGCAAAAATAGACCTTAATACTGCTAAAGAAACAGGAGATATAATTATGAATCCAATCACGTGGTTTGAAATTTACGTTAATGATATGCCAAGAGCTAAAACCTTTTATGAGGCCATATTAAAAAAATCCTTATCAGAACTCAAAGATCCTACTGATTCAGAAAACCAAATAGAGATGCAATCCTTCCCCTCTAACATGGAAGAATATGGTGCCGCTGGTGCGCTGGTAAAAATGGAGGGGTTTCCTGCTGGAGGCAACAGCACACTGGTATATTTCGCTTGTGAAGATTGTGCAGTCGAAGAATCTCGAGTGGTGGATGCGGGTGGAACAGTACAAAAAGAGAAAATGTCTATTGGTGAATTTGGCTTTATCTCGCTGGTAATGGATACGGAAGGCAATATGATTGGCTTGCACTCACAAACCTAAATGTTACTGAGACTAATCCAGTGATGCTTCGGCTAAATGAGCATATTCGCTAGAGGTCTTATCTTCTTCGACACAAACACTCAGCAAGTCTGCGATAAAGTAATTTAATGCTCTATGCTCAATTTTTTGAACTAGAGCCTGCTGCTCTAAACTTAACATGTGGTACATAGACGCTGCACCAAAGTCCCCAAAAATAATGTTGGCGTCTTGGTCGAACAGAGTGTTGTGTGCATACAAGTCGCCATGACTAACTTGGTTTTTATGTAGGTGAGTCAATACTGACTGCATTTGATTAACTATCTTACTGATTTGTTGGATAGATAATGAAAAACCCACCGCAAAAGTATCACGGGTACAAGTATCAAAGTCCGGTGGCAACCCTAAGTTGCTATAGTGGTCAGGGATCAGTTGCATCACTAAAGCTAAGCAGCCTTTTTCATTGATTTGCCCTAAAGATTTAACGAGATTTTTATGGTCACCCACTTTCAAACAAGCTTGTAATTCATCTTCAGGGTAGCCATCACTGGTTAACTCACCTTTAAATACCTTTATCGCAACCTCATTGGGGAAATTCTTTGTTGGTGTATTCCAAACAGCCCGTGAAATCAAGCCTGATGCCCCTTGCCCTAATACATTGTGCAAGGTCAAACTTGAATAGGCTACCTTAGGTATCGATTGTACATCGATGTCAGTTCGGCTAAAGGGGTTGCCCGAAAAAGCTAACCAAGCGAGCTTAGGTAACCCCAACAACTGATCGGGAAATTGAGTGAGTTGGTTTGCAGAAACACGCACTAACTCAAGGTTATGTAGTTGTCTTAGATTAGCCGGTAATTCACTTAGTTGATTACCAGCCAAAGCCAACTTTTGCAATCTGGACCTTTCACCTAGCGTATCTGGCAAGCTGGTTATTTGGTTGTCCGTTAATATCAACCAACGTAATTTAGCAGGCAGTGACGTGGCTGGAACTTGTTTGATTTTGTTATTTTTAAAGCCAATCATTTCAAGATTTTCACACTGGCCAAGACTCACAGGCAAGATCTCAAAATCATTGTTCGAAGCAAAAATAATCTTGAGTTTTTTTAGCTGCTTTAACTCATTGGGTAAGGTTTTTAATTGATTATTGGATAAATCAAGGATTTCTAGACTATCAGCCAAAGAGAATATTTCAGAGGGAAAGTGAGTTAAATTTTCTGACAAAGTTAAATGGCAGATACCAGCCAACTGGCCAGACTTGAGTTGTGCGAGCGTGTGCAAAAATGAAGCGTCCGTGATGAGGCCAAACAATCAAAACAAGACTACTGAAAAAGCCCGCAAAAAGATAGCAGCGCTCTGTTCAAAGGCTCAGAATACACACAGTCCAACAGTCAGATTTGGCATTCAATCAAAGCTATTGCCCAAATATAGACCAACCCGTTTTTTGAGTAAGCAATTCCAACGCCTCTGTACCCAGTTTACTATTACCAATAGTATCTAAACCTGGCGACCATACGGCAATAGCAGCATTGCCTGGTGCAATAGCGAGTATGCCTCCACCTACACCACTTTTACCCGGCAAACCAACACGAAAAGCAAACTCCCCAGAGCCATCATAATGACCACACATTAACATCAGAGAATTAATACGTTTGGCTCTATCAGGCGACACCACCCGATAACCCGTTATGGGGTTGAGGCCATTGTTGGCTAAAAATAACCCAGCGGTGGCAAGTTGAATGGTGTTCATTGCAATAGAGCAATGATGGAAATAGGTTCCCAATACTGCATCCACAGGATTTTCAAAGTGACCAAAGGATGCCATGAAATGCGCTAAAGACGCGTTTCTGTCGCCGGTTAAATCCTCTGAACGAGCCACTTTTTCGTCTATGGCTATGCTTTCGTCATCGGCTAAATATCGCATAAACTGCAGGATTTCAGCCAAGGTTTCTTTGGGTTCATGGCCTTGCATAATGGCATCGGCTATGGCGATTGCACCGGCATTTACAAAAGGATTACGTGGCTTTCCCTGCTCATGTTCAAGCTGCACAATAGAATTAAAGGGGTCACCTGACGGTTCCCGGCCCACTCTATTCCAAACGCGTTCACCTAATTTTCCCAAAGCTAAGGTTAAGGTAAAAACTTTAGAAATACTCTGTATTGAAAATAAGGTTGTTGCGCAACCAGCACTGTAGACCGAGCCATCAGATAACGCCACACTGATCGAAAACTGATTGGGATCAACACATGCCAATTGAGGAATATAAGTAGCGACAGTGCCTTTTTCAGGCGTTGAAGCCATCTGCGCTGCTATTTCATCGACTATTTTTTGCATCTTTAGCACGCGCCTGTTATTCAAATACACCGTTTAGATCCGACAAGAAAAACTTGTAGGCTGGATTGTCAGTTTGTTCTTGATAGAGATAACCTAACTTAGCTAAATGTTGAGAAAATTCGTCACGATCAGCATCTACTATATCAAAACCTGCCAAGACTAAACCTTCAGCAGCACCATGATTACGATAATGGAACAAGGTAATATTCCACCTTTCTCCCAAGGTATCCAAAAATTTCATTAGTGCACCGGGATGCTCTGGGAATTCAAAGGAAAATAATTTTTCGTTGAGTAAGCTCGGAGGTCTGCCACCCACCATATAACGTACGTGTAACTTGGCCATTTCGTTTTCGGATAAATCAAAACTTTTGTAACCGTTACCCCTAAGGGAGTCTGTCAGTTGAGCCAGTTCTTCACGACCTTGTTTTAGTTTTATACCCACAAAAATATGCGCCTCGCGATCTGTGGAATAACGATAATTAAACTCGGTAATGGTTCGCCCACCTAACAAAGCACAAAAATCCCTAAATGCGCCAGTGCGCTCAGGTATGTTAACCGCAATCACTGCTTCTTTTTGCTCACCTAGTTCACAACGTTCAGAAACATAACGCAAAGTATGGAAGTTAATATTAGCTCCACATAAAATGCCGCCAATCTTTTTGCCTTGCATGGGGTGTGTTTTAAGGTATTTACGCATACCTGCTACCGACAAGGCTCCGGCTGGCTCAGCAATAACTCGGGTGTCATCAAAAATATCTTTAATTGCAGCACAGATTTCATCGGTGTTGACTGAGATCACGTCATCAACATACTGTTGGCATAGGCGAAAAGGTTCTTCACCTATAATTTTAACCGCTACGCCATCTGCAAAAATTCCTACATGATCGAGGGGAACAGGTTTACCTGCTTGCATCGCTGCTTGTAAACAGGCTGATTCATCAGACTCAACGGCAATAATTTTTAGATCAGGTTTAAGTTGTTTCAGAAACACCGCGATACCCGAAATTAAACCACCACCTCCCACTGCAATAAACAAGGTGTCTAAATCAGGGTTTTGTTCAAGTAATTCACGGCCGATGGTACCTTGGCCGACAATCACATCCTCGTCGTCAAAAGGCGAAACCATAGTGTAACCATGCTCTTTAGACAGGCGTAATGCTTCCTCTTTTGCTTGATCGAAGCTGGTGCCATACAACACCACATTGACAAATTCACCTCCAAACTCACGTACTGCATCGACCTTAATATCGGGTGCAGTAGCAGGCATCACTATGGTTGCGTGGATGCCTTTTTTTCTCGCTGAATAGGCAACACCTTGAGCGTGATTGCCCGCCGATGATGCCACCACACCTTTGGCGAGTTGTGCATCAGACAATTGGCAAAGCTTGTTATATGCGCCGCGCAGCTTAAATGACTTAACGGGTTGCTGATCTTCCCGTTTCAGCCAAATATCATTACCTAAAGACGCAGACAGCTTATTTAGTTTTTGCAAGTCAGAATTTACCGCCACATCATAAACGGGCGATAACAAGATGCTCTTTAGATAATCGTTGGCTGAGCGGGTCATTTAATCTTCCAATTTTGATGCATCACGCACCGCACCTTTATCAGCACTGGTGGCTAACAAGGCATAAGCTTTAAGGGCAAGTGACACTTTACGTACCCGAGATACTGGTTTCCATGGTTTTTCACTTGCATCCATTTTTTCACGGCGTGTTTGTAAAGCTTGATCGCTAATATCGATGTCAATCTTCCGCGCTGGGATATCGATAAGGATAGTGTCACCTTCTTCTACCAAACCAATACCACCACCACTGGCGGCTTCTGGCGCACAATGGCCAATAGACAAGCCTGAAGTACCACCGGAAAAACGACCATCAGTAATGAGTGCACATTGTTTACCTAACCCTTTGGCCTTTAGATAAGTCGTAGGGTAAAGCATTTCTTGCATACCAGGACCACCTTTAGGGCCTTCATAACGAATAATCACCACATCACCGGCTATCACTTTGTCTTCCAAAATCGCTTTTACTGCTTCATCTTGGCTTTCAAAAATACGTGCTCGGCCAGAAAATACATGAATAGACTCGTCAACGCCTGCGGTTTTAACAATACAGCCATTGACGGCAATGTTCCCAAACAATACCGCGAGGCCGCCTTCTTCGCTAAATGCATTGGCGCGGCTACGAATACAACCATTTTCACGATCGGTATCGGCTGTAGGATAGCGACAGTTTTGGCTAAAAGCTTTGGTGGTGCGAATACCAGCAGGGCCCGCTTTATAAAATTCTAATGCATGCTCATTGGCAGGATCAGTAATATCCCACTCGGCTATGACTTCACCTATAGTTTTACCTAATACGTGTGGTGAATCTGCATGTAACAATCCGGCGCGGTTTATCTCAGCTAAAATACCCAATACACCACCAGCGCGATGCACATCTTCCATATGATATTGCGGTGTCGCAGGCGCTACTTTACATAAATGCGGTACATTGCGAGACAACCTATCGATATCATCCAAAGTAAAAGGGATTTCTCCTTCAACAGCGGCGGCCAACAAGTGCAAAATGGTATTAGTAGAGCCACCCATGGCAATATCTAAGGTCATAGCATTTTCAAATGCTTTAAAATTAGCGATATTGCGGGGTAATACCGACTCATCATTTTCTTGATAATAACGACGACACAACTCAACTATTTGCGAGCCTGCTTGTTTGAATAGGCCTTCACGGTCAGCGTGAGTCGCCAACATTGAACCATTACCGGGTAAGGACAAACCTAAGGCTTCAGTTAGACAATTCATTGAATTGGCAGTAAACATGCCTGAACATGAGCCACAAGTGGGGCAGGCTGAACGTTCAACTTGTTCACTCTGTTCATCGCTCACATTTTCATCAACACCCGCCACCATGGCATCGACCAAATCCAATTTAATAATTTGGTCAGACAACTTGGTCTTTCCTGCTTCCATTGGTCCGCCAGAAACAAAAATGACTGGTACGTTCAGACGTAATGAAGCCATCAACATACCTGGGGTAATTTTGTCGCAGTTGGAAATACACACTATGGCATCAGCACAATGAGCATTGACCATATATTCAACCGAATCTGCAATAATTTCACGAGATGGCAAACTGTACAGCATGCCGCTGTGTCCCATAGCAATACCATCATCTACCGCTATAGTATTAAATTCTTTAGCTACGCCACCGGCTGCTTCGATGCTGCGGGCGACTAACTGCCCCATATCTTTTAAATGTACATGGCCGGGTACAAATTGAGTGAAGGAATTAGATACCGCAACTATCGGCTTACCAAAATCCCCGTCTTTCATGCCTGTGGCGCGCCATAGGGCTCTGGCGCCCGCCATATTGCGGCCTTGGGTACTGGTGGCTGAACGTAATTTTGGCATGGTCTGTACTCTTTATTTAATTTTTTAAAAATGGCTGCTTGATTAACGTTAACCAAACATTGGTAAACCTGTGGTGCGTTATCCGCTTTTGTAACGCTTGAGGTTAGTAACAAAAAACCCCTCGAACTTTCGTGCGAGGGGTTTTAGTATTGACCATTGTCAGTACTATCCTCGCAATAAAATAATCACTAGTCCTTGGACTAGATAAGTTGTTACCGCATTGCGCAAAAAAGAGTAGAGCATCACATCACAAATTTTATTTATCATTACTGGTACTAGAAATAGCATGAAGAAGATATTTTGATCAAGCATTGCTATATGCCTTTTTAGCGGGTTATATACCCATACCACCTGAAAATAACCTATTAAAAATGACGTCGGCAAACAGGGCCTAGTCAACTGGCATCACATTTGTGATTTTTAAATTCGAATAACAGACCTTAGGGCACATATGGAAACTTGGTTACATTGGGTAGATTTGGCAGGGGTAGCCGTGTTTGCCATTGCAGGCACATTAATGGCTTACAAAAAGCATATGGATGGTTTTGGCGTGGTGGTGCTTGCATCGGTAACCGCTATTGGCGGTGGCACATTACGCGATATGATTTTAGATTTACCGGTATTTTGGGTGCAAGATCCAAGCTTTTTCTATGTGATTATTCTCGCTGCTTTTTCCACTATTATTTGGCTACGCAGCAAAGACACCTTCCCACTGCGCTACCTGTTTTTTGCTGATGCCATTGGGTTAGCATTTTTTAATGTCATGGGCTTACAAAAAGCGTTAACTTACGGCGCATATCCTCTTATTGCCATTGCATTAGGCACTATGACAGGCGTATTTGGAGGATTAATCCGCGACGTAATTTGCCGAGAAATCCCCATGGTTTTAAAAGGCGAGCTGTATGCCACTGCCTGTATTCTAGGGGGAGCAAGCTACATCTTAGGCTTACAACTGGGATTGAGCACGCTAAGTTGCATGATTATAGGTTTCTGCATCACCTTATCCTGTCGACTAGGGGCGATGAAGTGGAACTGGCATCTTCCTGTTTTTAATCCCCATGATTCTGTAAAGGATGAATAACTCGCAATTTTATAATGATTAGCTAGCCTTAAGACTCATTCTGCTCGCAAATGGAGTTGCTTCATGTCTTTAGCCGTTGTTTATTCAAGAGCCAGTGTAGGCATTGATGCACCGCTTATTACCGTTGAAGTACACTTATCCAACGGTCTTCCCTGCTTTAATCTAGTTGGCTTGCCTGAAGCTTCGGTGCGTGAAGCCAAAGACAGAGTGCGTAGCGCGCTGATTAACTCGGGTTTTGAATTCCCAGCCAAAAGAATAACCGTTAATTTGGCGCCTGCAGACTTGCCCAAAGAAGGCGGTCGTTTTGATTTGGCGATAGCCATAGGCATTATTGCCGCTAGTAATCAACTTACCAGTCATCAGCTAGAAAATATTGAACTTGTGGGAGAGCTGGCGTTATCTGGTGAGATACGCTCAATTACAGGAGCTTTACCTTTTACTTATGCTTGCTCACAAGCCAACCGAATAGCGATATTGCCGGTGGAAAATGCCGCCGAGGCATCACTGATTAAAGACGCTAATATTGTGCCCGCTAGTCAGCTTTTAGATGTTTTTCATCATATTGCAGGGCAACGCACCCTAGATTTATATCAGGCGCAGTGTTTACAAGAACAGGTGAAATACGACAATGACTTACAAGATGTGGTTGGTCAAGCCGCAGGCAAACGAGCTTTAGAGATTGGCGCAGCGGGTGGTCATAATCTTTTATTTACCGGCCCGCCCGGCACCGGAAAAACAATGTTGGCCAGTCGCCTCATCACTATCCTTCCCCCCATGACAGATGAAGAAGCCTTAGCATCAGCAGCAATTCATTCGATAGTAGGTAAACCCGTTGACCCTGCCACATGGAAACAGCGAGCTTTCAGGCACCCCCACCACACTAGTTCAGCCGTTGCTTTGGTGGGTGGGGGCAGTATACCAAGGCCAGGTGAAATTTCCTTGGCCCACAATGGGGTGTTGTTTTTAGATGAACTTCCGGAATTTGACCGCAAAGTTTTGGATGTATTACGTGAGCCATTAGAGTCAGGCTCAGTGAGTATATCCAGAGCCGCCCGGCAGGCCCAATTCCCAGCTAGGTTTCAGCTTGTTGCGGCCATGAACCCCAGTCCAACGGGCAGCCTAAACGACGGGCGCAGCAGCTGTGAACAAATATTGCGCTATCTCAATCGAATTTCAGGACCATTTTTAGACCGTATTGATTTACAAGTCGATGTGCCAAAACTGCCCAGCAATGACTTTTCTGAGCAAGTGAAAAGTCGCGGCGAAAGCAGTGCAGTGGTGCGCGAACGCGTCATGCAAGCACACCAATTACAACTCAATCGCTGCGGAAAAACCAATGCGCAACTGGGTAGCAAAGAGGTTGAAAAGTACTGCAAATTGGAAAAGTCAGAACAGTTGTTTTTACAGCAAGCAGTCGAAAAACTAGGATTATCATTACGCACCTACCATAGAGTACTCAAAGTCGCTCGTACCATAGCTGACTTAGCTCATTGTGCCGATATCAATAGGCAACACCTAGCTGAAGCCCTTAATTATCGGGCCTTCGATCGTATGTTGGCGCAGTTAACTAATAGTTGATGCGTTGGTTAACCCTTATTGCCCTCCATGCAGGATATTGGCTCAATTGTGTTTGACTGCGAACGGGAGTTCGTTTGTAACCCTAAGCCCTCGCTTTCAACATTGGATTTCTTTACAAAAGGTCAAGTAATACAAACATTTATGTCAGTTTTTTTTACAGAAAAGAAAAACTTGAATTCCAAGCTTTTGGTTTTTATGAAGTTTATTTCACGGTACAAATATTGCACAAAAGTAAGAACTAAAAACACTAATATGAACCCATGTTAGTTAAATCAACGAGCTACTCTCTCAAATTATATCTTCAAGGTATTAACCGCTTTATTAAAGAGTAGTTTTAAAAGGAAGAAAATCATGTCTCGTTTAGTTCAAATATCGGCGCTTATGTTTTTATTGATATTCGGTTTTGTGGAAATGGCCGAAGCAAAATTGATACGCGGTGGTGGCAGGCCTACGACAACTTATCAACATGAAACTAATTATTATTTTGTTGAAAATCAAAATATTGTAGAACTTTCAAGCTTTACTGGAATGAGCCAAGCGGCCTACGATATTAGAAACAGTGGATTTGGTGTGACGACCAAAACGGTAGGCGGTGGCGGGAGTGCTATTTCTGCTGTGCCAACCAGTGGTTTTAGCGCCAGCGATAACTGCAACAACAGTTACGATTTTGGTGAAGTCGCTCCCGTTAGTGAGCCCTGCGAGTGGAGCATATCCCAAGGTGACAACCTTACAGCATTTGGTTCATTCAGCCTGTTCTTTGATAACCCGCTTATTGAGCATGAGATTGTCTGGACCATTAGCGGTAACGGCTTTAATAAGACTATTAATGGAAGTGTTAACCAAGGCCCTGCTATTGATACACCAGACGGTGTGATTGAAACAGGTCAAGTAATGCTCGATGCATTATGGTCTGATTTAGACTTGCTACCGGGCATATACGACATAAGTGTTAGCGCTCTTATATCTAGCAATGCAGGGCAGTTTTTTCGTGAAGTTAATTTGCTAGGCAGCGGATCGACGGCTACCCCAATTACCTTAATTGAAAGAGAAGAGAATAATCCCGCATTTGATGAATGGGCGGCAGCACGAGAAGCGTGGGAAATAGAGGTGTTGTTCCCGTGGCTAGACGATCCTGATAGACAGTTGCCTGAGCCTACTTTTGACCTACCTGAACCACCTCAAACATTAGTGGCATACATAATGGACGACGATGATATTGGTTATAGAGCGCCCAGTAACAGTATGGGATTCGACTCTAGATTTTCTCTGCTGCAGAACTTCGGATCAGAAATTTTGAGAATAGAAGCGAGTAGTAACAACCCGCCTATTAATCCGGTTAATGCTCCTGCGGTATTAACTCTAGTATCATTGGGCGGTTTATTTGCCTTTATGCGAAGACGAAAGCATATAAACGCATAAGAAAATGTAGAGAGTATTTAAACGAAAAAGGAGGGGGCCCTCCTTTTTCGTATCCAAAAGCAAAACGCAATTTCAAACACTACAAACTTCACCTTCACTTACCCTGTTATTGAAATAATGCTCTTGCTTCTTTTGCCTGTCTTGCTAGGTCGGTATCTATAAATGCGATAATTTCTTTGTACTTCGGGTTCTCACTAATACTGCTAAGCAGTGGGTCGCTTTTAGTCCACCATTCTCGCCAACCGTTATCTACCGCTTTTCGAAGATACTCAAGGGATTGCTCAGAATCCCCTTGCAGGGCATATATCCTTGCACCAAGATAGTATAATCCCCAGTTTTTCTTATTTGCACTTAGTTCGGCTTCAAACATTCGAGTACATTTTGCAAGAATGGATGAACTCTTCTTACTACTTTCAATATATTGTTCAGCCCAAGCCACTTCAATAGCCGGAGAACATAGGGGCATTGCATACTTATCTGCATCATCTAATAATTCATAATTATCAGTTAATAGAGACACAGCTTGTTGCTTACTCCCAAACATAGCCTGATACCAACCAGCCTCAAAAGCTATCCAATAATCATCAGGATTAGCACCCAATGAAAACTCCATCAGGTCAAATAGCTCATCAAATTTCTCTTCTAAACCAAGAATCGTTGCTTGATAAGCCGGGTCTGATGTTTGCCGTTTTAGTATGTCTGTAAGCCCCAAATTCAATATTGACGAATACAAGCTGAATTGGAGTTCAGCATTGTCTGGAGAAATCGCTATCGCTTTTTGAATATTTTCTATAGATGCTACAAAATTACCTTGGGTAAAATACAAACCTGCAAGACCTTGGTAAGGGAAAGCTGAATTTGGATGATCTACTTTGAGTTGTAAAAATATATTCTTAGCCGAATCATATCGTCCTTGCCATACCAATAACGTACCCAAATTGTATGAATTACTGACAAATAACGGATCAAGCTCTTTAGCCTTTTGCTGTGCTTCAATTGCCTCTTCAAATCTTTGCAATGCTAAGAAAGACTGACTTTTCCACATGTAGGCAATCGCTAAACTAGGGTTTAAGCCAAGTGATTTATCAAACGCTACCAAGGATTTATCAAATTCTCCCTTAAGTGCGCGCACAACCCCCAAAACGGCATAAATTTCAGCTATATCTGGTGCCCTGACGATGGCTTTTTCAAGATTTTGTTCAGCTAGTGTGGCGGAGATATATGATTTAAGTACACCAAAAAAAGGGCCGCCATCCGACAACATAGCAATAGTATTCGCCAAAGCCACATAAGCAGAAGCGTACTCGGGATCAAGCGTAATCGCTTGCTCAAACAATTTACGCGCTGCTTTCATCGATTCAGTGGTTTGCTTACGATATTCCTCACGCCCTTTTAAATACATCACGTAAGCGTCAACACTATTAGTGCTTGAGAGGGAAGTCAGTTCTCCTGATTCGATAAAACGGTCTTGCAGTAGATTCACCACCGCACGGCTAATTTCACTTTCAAGCTCAAATACATCTTTTAATTCTCGTAAAAAACTTTCTGACCATAGCGTTCGGCCATTGTCAGTTTCGAGCAGTTCGACTCTTATTTTTAGGCGACTACCTGTGGCGCGCACGCTGCCTGTAAGTACGGTATCCACTTTGAGGCGGCGGCCAATATCAACGGGAGTTAGCCCCCGTTCGGTTAAAATCTGGCTTGAGCGCGATGCCGATACTTTAAAACCGTCGGCGTTTCCCAGTAGGCTGGTTATTTCTTCGGCTAACCCTACGGCTAAATACGCTTGGTCTGAGTCGGCGCTTTGGTCAACGAAAGGCAACACCGCAATAGAGTCGGCGATTTTAATGGTTTGTAGGCCTTCTTTAGTGGCCTTTTGCTTTTCGGCAATGGAATCTAAAAATTGGTAACCCACAAATGCACTGATTAATACTACAGCGCTCAAACCAGCCCAGTTCCAGGGCCCAAAAGAATGTAAAGCGGGATTTTGCTGCTCGTCTAGATCGGGTGTGCGAGTAATGCCGTTATCGAGGCTAAAATCAAAATGCCAACTTAAGTAACAGGTTACTGGAAATCCACAAACTACCAGTAACAAAGAAGCAGGGCCAACCAGTGAGTTCACTTCGGTTAAGCTTATCACTACCCCAACAACCTGCAGAACTACCCATGACAATCCAATGTAAGCAACCAGAGGCTTGAGCACTTGTCGACGTTTCAATTCACTTAAAAAACGCTTCACTATTATTTCCACTTTAAATGGTTATTTTTTATTCTATTCGTAATCTGCATCCCATGCAAAGACAGAATGAAAAGCTAGCTAAATCAATAAACTAGGAGTATTCGCAATATGCAGGTAAAATTTAGTCAATTATTCATGTATCAATAATAATTGACCAATTTTAGAGCTGAACAGATCAAGGGGTCAAAGTGAACCTGCTACAGTTTGACGGACACTTTAAATAGGCGACAATACACTAGTCGCTTAGGAGTCCTAACATGAGTAATAACCGAACTTATAAAACGTACACCAAAGAGTTTAAGCTTGAAGCCA
>Ga0115567_10004645_pt1 | contig 13396 bp, 10 predicted proteins | sample COGITO_mtgs_1204_2_FD_88679 | JGI IMG/M metagenome (GOLD analysis project Ga0115567, IMG submission 88679) | Pelagic marine microbial communities from North Sea - COGITO_mtgs_120412 | ecosystem: Environmental > Aquatic > Marine > Epipelagic | place: Germany:Helgoland, sampling site Kabeltonne...
GACTCACGTTCAGCCTGCGTGGCTACGATCTCTCGCTCAGAACAGTGCTGCAGCATGTCCGCCAAATCTTCCGATTCTGGTGCTTTGCGAGAAGCCATCTGATCTTTGATTAGGCGATGAACGATAAGGTCAGGATATCTTCGAATGGGGCTTGTAAAGTGGGTATAGTGCGCCGCCGACAATCCGTAATGACCGTGATTGGAAACATCATAGCGGGCCTTGGACATAGCGCGAAGTGCAGCATGCTCTACAACAGCGGCTTCTGGTCGATCCACTACCGCGCGCAACAAGGCGTTGATATCTGTTGGGTTTACACTACCCTCATCATGCGGTAGTTCAAGCCCGAAAGCAGCCACGTAACGGGACAGATTCATGATACGATCGGCATCAGGCGGTTCGTGAATACGAAATGCAAACGGTTGGTCGCCGGAGCCGAAAGCGGCAGCAACATTTCGATTGGCCAGAAGCATGAACTCCTCAATCAACCGATTTGAATCCTGTCTCAAGAGCGGAACGATTTCGATAGGGTGGCCCTTTTCATCAAGAACAACGCGTACTTCCTGCAGATCAAAATCAATGGAGCCGTCTTTGAACCGTTTGGCTCTCAGTTTTACAGCCATTTCCTGCAGAATCCCGAGACTTTCCGCCAAGGGATGCTCCCCTTGTCCCCCTTCTATGATGGCTTGCGCATCTTCGTAGGCTAGACGGTGCGTAGATCGGATCACGGTTTCAGCAACCTTGAAACCGTGGACGGTTCCAGAACGATCTAGTTCGAAAATACAGGAGAAGGCTAGGCGATCAACATCTGGCTTGAGCGAGCAAATATCATTTGAAAGTGCCTCGGGAAGCATTGGAATGACCCGGTCCACTAAATAAACACTCGTTCCTCGCTCCAACGCGGAAGCATCCAGCTCACTCTGAGGAACTACATAATGACTCACATCTGCGATGTGCACCCCTACCTCGAATCGATCCTTGGAAAGGGGGTGGATGTGGAGGGCGTCGTCGAAATCTTTTGCATCAACTGGGTCGATGGTAAAAACGGTTCGGTTTCGAACATCCAGGCGGCGACTTATTTCTTTCCGGGAGATTTGGGCGGAAACAGCCTCTGCTTCTTGTAAGACTTCTTCTTTGAAGTCGGCCTCCACGCCAAGACTCATAGCCAGAGCCAATGTTTGAATGGAGGGATCATTAGGATCCCCGATGATACTCAGGATTTTCCCGATGGGAGCTGCCCCACGGTGTTCAAATCCTTCAATAGAGACCTTAACTTTGTCGCCATCATTAACGCCTTCGATGGAGTCTAAATCGACATAAATATCATGCGTTAGGCGTTTGTCGTCTGGAATGATGAAGGCGTAGGAGCCGGCATGTTTAAACGTTCCCACAGCAGACGTTCTCTTTCGCTGAAGAACCGAGAGCACTTCAGCTTGCTGTCTTTTGTCCTGAGGGCGTCGAGCAGCTAGTCCAATCTGAACCAGATCCCCATCGATAGCCGTATTCATCCGTCTCGAGCGAACAAAAAAGTCTTGCTCAAAGCCCTCGACGGCCACAAAACCATAGCCAGAGGGGTGCACGCTGAGGCGGCCCTCCATTCGGCCTGCGGGAGGCCGAAAAGTGAACCTATTGCCTTTAACGGCCGCTATTTCACCTTTTTGAGAAAGCTCTTCCAGCACCGCGCGTGCCAGACGATAGTCCGTATTGTCGGAGTAACCCAGTTTTTTGACAATTTCTTTTGGTCTAAAAGACCGCTTTCCATGGTTCCGAAAAAGGTCCATGATTTCCTTCTGAATCGTTTGACGTCTATCCATTATGCAAAGTCCGTTTTGGTCGATTCAGTGGCAAAAACATGCGAGGCCAACTCGGCGTCCAGTTCAAACCGATTCTGGCTAGTGACCACTTCAAGGGTGTCTTCCGACTTGGAGATTAATTTGCAGGTGGCACCGGGCAGCAATCCCATGGATTCTAGTTTACGCAGCATGTCCACATTACTATCCGAAACTCTTCGAATGGTTAGTTCAACCCCTTCCGGAAACGAGGTGACAGGGTGAGATTCGATGGAAATAATGGTGCCATCTCGTCCTGGAATAGGATCCCCGTGGGGATCATGCGTGGGATAGCCCAGCATCTTGTCTAGTCGGTCCTCAAACTCCTCTGAAATATGGTGCTCCAGATGTTCTGCCTCATCGTGCATCTCGTCCCAATCGTAGCCCATGATCTGCCGGAGATACGTTTCCAGAAGCCTGTGGTGACGAATTATTTCAAGGGCGATTTGCTCGCCTGATTCCGTCAAACGGACTCCCTTGTAAGGGGCATAGGTCACCAAACCAAGGGAGGAAAGCCGCTTGGCCATATTGGTGACCGAGGCGGCTGTAATATTCAATTTCTCTGCCAAATCCGTAGTAGATACCGGATTTTCGGCCTGAAGCTTATAAATGGCCTTCAGATAGTCTTCGACAGACTGGCTGAGCATGCTCCGAAGCGGCATAATGGGGAAGGTGAGGTGGAGAAAAGAATACCGAGCTATGCTACGCTCAAGGGCATCAGTCGATCCGGAGCAACAGCCTGAATGAGCGCTCGTGCCATAAATAGCCCCGGGTCGATAAGGGGAATACCTTTGTAAGTAGCTTCAGGAACAGCTATTGGTAGTTCTGTGCATCCCAAAATAACAACCTCTGCACCCTGCTGGATGACCTGATCTGCACTCCTGAAAACTAGTTGACGGGCTACGTCCGAAACGGGAGAGGAACACGCTTTTATGCCGGAATCTGAGTGGTATATAGCCTCTTCGAGGTGCTCGAATGTGTCGGGGCGTAGGGGAAGGAGCCCCGCAGCTTCAAGACGATCGTCATACAAGCGAAAATGATAGGTTCCTTTGGTACCCAGGATCCCAATGCGCTTAGCCGAAGGGTGGCGTGCTCGAATACCCTCGACGGTCACATCAATAAGGTGAAGAACCTCTAGGGAAGAGTGGGCCTCTTTTAATTGACTCAGTGTATGGTCGAAAATGAGGGCAGAATGGGCCGTGTTACAGGCAATACCTGCAACCTTTGCGCCGGAACGCTCAAGATTCAGCAGCCCTTTGGCCATTTCATTTCCAGGGTTCACGGTTGAGTCACCCAAAAGAAAATGGGTTCGATCTGGAACGAGGGGATCCGAATAAAGAATCGTTGGAATATGGTCCTGGTCCCTCTTGACTTTCGTTTGAGCAACGATTTTTGAAGCAAGATCAATTCCGGCTTGGGGACCCATGCCTCCTAGAATGCCTATGGCTGTTTGTTCGGACATGTTTATGATTTTCTCTGAAAGGCGGTAGTGGGTAGCCGAGTCGGTTATATTCCGACCTCACAATAATGTCCCGGCAAAAGATAGCCTGATAGAAAGATGAAGCGATTTGGTCAACTATGCGTGCTTTTGATGTTGGTTTTACCGAGCGCTCATGCTCAAGAACGGCCGCGAGCACGTGAAATGGGGATACAGCCCGGCGTTTTACCGGTTGGTCCGTTGAATGCGATTACGGATGTTGCTGGTGTCCAAGTTGGTCACTTGACCATTTGGGAAGGAGACGATGTACGAACGGGCGTGACGGCTATTCTACCTCATACCGGAAACCTGTATCAAGAGAAAGTGCCAGCCGGTTTTTTTCAGGGAAATGGGTACGGCAAATTTGCGGGTAGTACCCAAATCATTGAGTTGGGAGAGATTGAAACACCTATTGTGTTGACGAACACACTATCGATTCCCCAAGGCATGGAAGGTATCATCTCGTGGACCTTGAAGCAACCCGGTAACGAACAGGTGCGATCTGTGAATGCGGTTGTCGGCGAGACGAACGATGGGTATCTGAACGACATTAGAGGGCGGCATGTGCATGCAGATCAGGTTGTGACTGCCATTGAGTCTGCGCATACTGGTCCGGTGGAAGAAGGCGCTGTCGGCGCGGGGACTGGAACGGTTTCATTCGGATGGAAAGGAGGGATCGGCACGAGTTCACGGGTACTTCCGGGCCGTCTCGGCGGATACACGGTGGGCGTCTTGGTGCAGACTAATTATGGAGGCATTCTTCAAATAGATGGTGTGCCCGTCGGCGAAGAGCTAGGTCAATATTATTTGAAGGGGGCAATTGATAATGGAGATGCGGATGGATCCGTTATCGTTGTCATTGCCACAGATGCTCCTCTTTCGGATCGCAACCTCACCCGTCTTGCTGCCCGGGCCATGTTGGCCATCGGGCGGTCTGGATCGCCTGCCACCAATGGGAGCGGGGATTATGCGCTTGCTTTTACGACCGCTGAGATGGCTCGAAGAGGGAATGCGATGTCCGAACTCAAAGAACTTCCCAACGATGCGATATCTCCGATTTTTCAGGCAGCTGTCGAAGCCACTGAAGAATCAATCTACAATGCGCTACTTAAAGCGAAGACCGTAAGTGGCCATCGAGGTACTATTGAAGCGATTTCTATCGATGCAGTAATCGAAATAATGCGCAAGTATGGTCGGGACGTGAATTTTATAAGGTGATGTTTCAGTTCGGGGTAAACCGTTGCAGGAACGCAATAATGTCCCTATTTTTACAGGTCTGTACAGTTTTTGGCTTTAAGCCGATTTTATCGGTTTAATTTCGAGAAAAGGAGAGCCTGGAAATGCCCTCGGGCACATATCTAAGGTGATCTCATTGCCCGGTCGTCTAATGGCAGGACAGCGGCCTTTGACGCCGTATGTGGAGGTTCGAGTCCTCCCCGGGCAACACACATTGACGCATTCGTTTCCGAGACAGGAATGAGCACACATTATCCGATCAGCATTTTTGCCGGCCGTTCCAACCCAGCGTTGGCACGGGCGATATCTCGTGCTTTTGGTCAAGAGTTGGGTAGGGTGGAGATCAAAAATTTCTCCGATGGAGAAATGTATGTCCATTACGAAGAGTCCATTCGTGGATGCGATGTGTTCCTCATTCAGAGCACCCATCCTACTGCCGACAATTGGCTTGAGCTTTTTCTGCTGATAGATGCAGCGAAAAGGGCTTCAGCAGCGCGTATTACCGCAGTGATTCCTTACTTCGGTTACGCACGTCAGGAGCGTAAGGATCAGCCCAGGGTTTCGATAGCAGCCAAGCTAATGGCTAATATCCTTACGACTTCTGGTGTAGATCGTGTACTCACTATGGATTTGCATGCATCGCAGATTCAAGGGTTTTTTGACGTTCCTGTGGATCACCTTTACGGCTCAGCCATTTTTGCTGACTATTTTCGAAAGCAAGAGTTGGAAAACTTGGTCATTGTCGCTCCCGATGTAGGAAGCGTAAAAATGGCCCGTAGTTATGCCAAGAAACTGAGTGCAGATTTGGCCATTATTGACAAACGTCGTCCTACTCAGAATGTAGCCGAAGTGATGAATATCATCGGTGAAGTAGAAGGCAAAAACGTTTTGTTGATCGATGACATGATTGATACGGCAGGAACGCTAACCAATGCCGCAAACGCATTGAAAGACGCGGGGGCTCTCAATATTGTAGCGGCGGGTACCCATCCTTTGCTATCCGGTCCGGCCTATGATCGGATTGAGAGTTCAGCCTTGACCAGCTTGGTCGTAACGGACACGATTCCTCTTACTCGTACTTGCGATAAGATTCAGGTGATCAGTGTTGCAGACATTTTCGCGGACGCTATTCGCCGCATTTCTACAGACGAATCGGTATCGACCTTATTCGTTTAGTAGTACAGAATCAAAAAAACACACTTAACAGGTATATCAGAAATGGAAGTCATCACGCTCGACGCTAAAGCCAGAGAGGCCGGTAAGAAGGCGGCTAAAGCTGCTCGCAAAGAGGGCAACGTTCCATGTGTGCTGTACGGTCGCGGAACAGAACCTTGTACTTTTGAAGTCCCTGAGCTTAGTCTCCGCGACTTGATCTACACCGATGAGTTTCACACTGTCGCAGTAGAAGTAGATGGAAAGTCATACAATTGTGTTCTGAAATCGGTTGATTTCCACCCGGTATCGGATCGTCCAATTCATGTTGACTTTCTTATGCTGAAGGAAGGAGAGCACATCACCATCCCTGTCCCGATTCACTTTTCTGGAATCCCAATGGGTGTCAGAAATGGTGGAACGCGCAAGACTTTCCTGAACAAGCTTGCCATTCGCTGCATGCCAGAGAATCTGCCGGATCACATCGAAATAGATGTCACCAAACTCAAAATTGGTGAGTCCATCTTAGTTCGTGATTTGAAACTCGAGAATATCGAGATCAAGGCAGCGATGGATCAGACATTGATCGCTATTGCTCGTCCTCGCGTCATCATCGAGTTGGATGAAGAAGGCGAAGAAGGCGAAGAAGGCGAAGAAGGCGAAGACGGAGATGCTGCCGGCGCAGAGGCGAGCGAATAGTTCTCCCGAATGTGCTTGTAGGTGAATTTTACTGGGGCCGCACACGATCATAGATCGCGTGCGGCCCCAGTTTTGTATTTTAAATTTGAATCTAGATTCTTACCCAATAAGTCGGATGGCTTCCTCAAAACGCATAATTATTGGTCTTGGTAATCCGGGTGCCGAATATGAGGGTACTCGGCATAACGTAGGGTTCGAAGTCATCGATGCCATCGCAGATCGCGTCAAAGAGTCATTCAAAACCAAGGGGCAATCCAAGATTGCTTGGGGAAAGTGGCGGGGACGTCCGCTAGGTTTAGCAAAGCCCCAAACCTTCATGAATCGAAGTGGTCTGGCCGTCGAGGAACTAGTACGTAAGAATAACTTGGACGCGCAAGACATATTAGTCGTAGTGGACGATATCCATCTTCCTCCAGGGAAGGTCCGGATTCGGCAAAAAGGAGGCACGGGTGGGCATAATGGCCTCGAGGATATAGCTGACTGGCTGGATTCAAACAACTTTCCTAGAATCAGAATTGGAATTGGAAATGACTTCGGGAGGGGGCAACAGGCTGAATATGTATTGTCGCGCTTTCCTGAAGATGAACGGAAGATTATAGACCCTGTCATTTCCCATGTACGCGATGCGGCTCTGTCCTTTGTTACGGATGGTATCGTGACGACCATGAATCGATTTAATCTGTAGCGTTCAGGTGATGGATATCTACATTTTGGATGTTTTGGAAAGGTGCTTAATCGGTTTGGGTTGAGATCTGAAGTGGAGTGGTTTTTTTTACCATTGACAGGCTCTATCAAGGGCAGATTTCCGGAAGCGCTTCCAGCTGACCTAGAATTCTTGGTTAACGAATAAATAAAATGCCCTTAAAAAGGTATTTTTTGCGGAATAATTGGTTTTCATAATCTCCTGAGCCCTAGGCTCTTCAATTCATCATAGGATCTCCACTGCAATGGATATTTCCACTTTGACTTATCTGGTTCCTGTAGCGGGTGTAATCGCCCTTTTATACGCGTATACGCGTGCCAAATGGGTCGGTAAACAAGACCCCGGCACTGAGCTAATGGTAGAGCTTGCCGACGCTATTGCCGAAGGAGCTCGCGCATTTCTTCGTCAGGAATACCGCGTTCTTTTCGTTTTCGTGATCGTCGTCGCTGTTCTCTTAGCGTTTGCCAATGCTAGCCAGCCCGAATCATCATGGATGATCTCAGTCTCCTTTATCGTTGGTGCCTTTTGTAGTGCACTTGCAGGCTTTGTGGGTATGACCGTTGCTACGAAAGCAAATGTTCGCACAACCCAAGCTGCTAGAACGGGACTTGCACCTGCACTAAATGTCGCCTTCTCAGGCGGACTCGTGATGGGATTGAGCGTAGTTGGGCTCGGTGTGCTGGGCCTCGGAAGCCTTTTCATCGCTTATGACACGATGACCGTCTGGAATATCACTAAGATTGTAGGTGTCATTTCAGGATTTTCATTGGGAGCCTCCTCAATCGCTCTGTTTGCCCGTGTTGGTGGAGGAATCTACACGAAAGCAGCGGACGTGGGTGCTGACCTCGCTGGAAAAGTCTACGAAGGTATTCCAGAAGATGACCCTAGAAATCCTGCTACCATCGCAGATAACGTTGGTGACAACGTCGGCGATGTTGCTGGAATGGGTGCTGACCTTTTTGAAAGTTATGTCGGGTCGATTATTGGTACGATGGTCTTGGGAACAGCATTTATCTCTGTGCCAGCCATGTCCTCGAGTGCCTACGGCGAATTAAGTCCGATCCTATTGCCTCTCGTCTTGGCCGGTGTCGGAATTCTGGTTTCGATTGCTGGATCATTCTTCGTTAAAACGAAAGAAGGTGGCAATCCACAGCATGCCCTCAATGTCGGTGAGTTCGGTGCTGCAGGGTTTATGGCTGTTATGGCTTATTTCATCATCACGATGATGTTGCCTGAAAGCTGGTCTGTTGCAGGAACAGATTACACGGCAATGGGCGTGTTTTACGCCGTCCTAATTGGTCTTGCTGCTGGCACGATCATTGGGCTCGTAACCGAATACTACACGGCAACAGATAAAGGACCGGTCACGGGTATTGCCCGCCAGTCTGTCACAGGATCTGCAACAAACATTATTGCCGGTCTGGGTGTAGGTATGTTCTCAACGGGCATCCCAGCCGTCGTTTTGGCGCTTGCCATCATCGGTGCTTTCTCGTTTGCCGGTCTTTACGGAATCGCGATCGCTGCTGTTGGAATGCTTTCCGTAACTGGAATCCAGCTCGCAGTCGATGCATACGGTCCGATTTCAGACAACGCAGGGGGTATCGCTGAAATGGCCGAACTTCCCGCTGAAGTACGCGAACGTACTGACAAACTCGACGCTGTCGGAAACACGACTGCAGCGATCGGTAAAGGATTTGCGATTGCTTCAGCAGCGCTAACTGCTCTGGGCTTGTTTGCAGCCTTCATGCAGCAGGCAGGAGTCGATAACATTGATGTGGCTAATCCTAACATTCTCGCTGGACTTCTTCTAGGAGCCATGTTGCCATACGTATTCTCGGCCATGGCAATGGGAGCAGTAGGGCGTGCAGCTGCAGACATGATTAAAGAAGTAGGTCGTCAGTTTGCTGAAATTCCTGGATTGAGAGAAGGAACGGCTAAGCCAGATTCCAAGCGCTGCGTTGAGATTTCAACAGACGCTGCGATTCGGGAAATGGTACTGCCAGGCTTGCTAGCCATCCTCGTTCCTGTAATCATCGGGTTCATCGACAAAAACATGCTCGGTGGTCTGCTTGCTGGTGTAACCGTTTCTGGTGTTCTATTCGCCATCTTCCAGTCTAATGCTGGTGGTGCATGGGACAACGCTAAGAAAATGATCGAAAGTGGCATCACAATCGACGGTGAGACCTATGGAAAAGGATCAGAAGCGCACAAAGCTGCCGTTGTTGGTGATACCGTAGGAGATCCGTTCAAGGATACTTCAGGACCATCACTCAACATCCTGATCAAGTTGATTGCTGTTGTAGCGCTGGTCATTGCACCGCTTATTGCCTGATCCATCTTTATTTAGGCGATGTGGGCGATCTGTTTGAAACAGATCGCCCACATACGATTCTAACCACCTGTACTCGTTCTTCTGCCGGAGCTCAAGAGACCGGCTCACCTTAATCTGATTGGATTCAAATGGCCAAAGTTGAAGTTTCGATGCCCAAAATGGGCGAGAGCATCACGGAAGGCACCGTCATCGAGTGGATGAAGCAAGTCGGCGATGTCGTCGAGTTGGATGAGACACTCCTTGAGATTGGTACGGACAAAGTGGACACAGAAGTGCCCAGTCCTGCCGCAGGCACGCTTGCCGAAATCAAGGTTGAGGCTGGCGATACGGTGGATGTAGGAACGATAATCGCTGTGATTGAAACGGATGTAGATGCAGTGGTTGAGGCAGCTCCTGCTGCGACGGCTCCTGTATCAGAACCGGAAGCTGTTGTCGCCGCAACGCCTGCCCCAGTACCTGCTCCAGCAGCATCTGGTGCTTCGGTGGACGTGCTCATGCCCAAGATGGGTGAGAGTATTATGGAGGGCACGGTGCTGACTTGGGCCAAGCAAGTGGGCGACTCCATCGAATTGGATGAGACCCTATTGGAAATTGCGACCGATAAGGTAGACACTGAAGTGCCCGCTCCGGCCGCAGGAACAGTCTTGGAAATACTAGTCGAAGAAGGGGAAACCGTAGACGTAGGAACCAGAATTGCAGTGATTGGAGCATCTCAGGGTGCTGTGATTGCTGCCCCGGTTGCGACTCCACCGGCTCCGGCGCAAACACCGGCTGCTGTGCCCGTAGCCGCTGCCCCTGCTCCAGCCCATTCTGGAGATGGTGCTCCTATTCCAAGAACTGGACCAGCTGGTGAGTTCTATTCACCGTTGGTAAGAGCGATTGCCGAGAAGGAAGGACTCTCAGTAGCAGAGTTGTCAGCTATCTCAGGATCGGGAAGGGAAGGGCGTATCAATAAAGCCGATGTAATCGGTTATCTGAAAACCCGAGGAGCTGCACCTGCACTGACTGGCGTCGCTCCATCTGCTAAGGTGTCTTTCGAACCGTCTCCTATTGTAACGGATGGAGCCGGAAGAGTAGAGATTATCAAAATGGACCGCATGAGGCAGATCATTGCCGAGCACATGGTCCGTTCGAAATCCACATCTGCACACGTTACCTCATTCGCTGAAATTGATGTGACCAATTTGGTCCGCTTTCGGGAAGCGAATAAAAATGCCTTTCTATCTAGAGAAGGTATCAAGCTGACCTACACGCCTTTTTTCGTGTATGCAGCGGTAGAAGCACTAAAAGATCACCCTATTATGAACTCCTCCGTTCATAACTCGGAGATTCATGTTCGCAAGGAATATCATGTAGGTATCGCCGTTGCGATCGGAAAAACGGGCCTTGTGGCTCCAGTCATCCGAAACGCCGGTCAGATGAACGTGGTTGGTCTCGCTCATGCAGCTTCCGACTTGGCCGTTCGTGCGCGAAACAAGAAACTACTTCCTGACCAGCTTCAGGGTGGTACGTTCACCGTTACGAATGTAGGCTCATTGGGCTCGATTATGGGAACGCCCATTATCAACCAACCTCAGGTAGGCATTTTGGCTACAGGAGCGATCAAAAAGAAACCGGTTGTGATTGAACATCCTGATCACGGTGATTCCATCGCAATTCGAAGCATGATGTACGTGTCTTTATCGTACGATCACCGAATTGTGGATGGGGCTATGGCATCATCGTTCTTGAGACGGTACACCGATGTGATGGAGTCTTTTGGTCCAGACGGCGAACTGCGTTAGGCAGATTCTGGTTTTTGGCGGTGGAATTAATGTCCGTTATTGACATTACGATGTTCAGGTGCGTCCTTAAGGGAAGGGAGCCGGCATTTAACGATTACGGTACTCATTAAGATGTCCGCAACACCTATAGCCGTTTTGGCTTACCTGCCATGGCTCACTCAGCCGGTTCTCAAGCAGAAGAAAATCTAGATACCGAAAAGGGTATTGACGTTTCTGTTGTGCAGCTCAGTGGGCTCATTCAAGATTTTTTACGTGACTATCTGAGCGAGAAGAGTAAAGAGACCGTTGGCACCTATCGCCGCTCCCTTAATGAATTTGAACGTTGGTTTGCCCGAGGTGAAGGCGCCTGCCTGTTTAGAACAAAGGATATCGAAGCCTACAAAATCTATCTCAAGGAAGAGAAAGGTTTACATCAGGTATCTGTTTCAACGTATTTGACTGCGGTTCGTCGGCTCTGTCAGTTTATGATGGACTCCGGTGTTTTAAAAGATAATCCTGCTCGCGGAGTAAAAGGAAATAGACGGCCGAAATCCCACTCCAGACGTATTTTAACGCAATTGGATGTGGAGCAGCTGGTGTCTTCTCTGGGTGTAAAGAGTGATATCGACAAACGAGATCGAGCCATCATCTTCACCATGTTATTTGCTGGTTTAAGCGAAATTGAAATAGTTCGTGCGGATGTACGGGACCTCGAACAGACTCTGATGGGTTGGTATCTGCGAATTCAAGGGAAAGGTCATACGGTTAAAGATCAGCAAGTACCTATTGACCCACCTGTGATGGATGCCTTGAGGCTCTACCTAGATACACGCGGGCGCATTCGTCCAGAAGATGCTTTGTTTGTATCGCATGGACACAGAAGTGAAGGGCAGAGGCTGAACACGCGATCGGTGCGAAGCAGAATAAATCATCATTTGAATTCCGCTGATATTAAACGACCCGGTATTTCTCCTCATAGCTTAACTCATACAGCAGCCTTATTATGGTTGAATGATGGAATGAGTGTCGAAAATGTACGCGAACGCATGCGTCATGGGACGCTCGATACCACTATGATCTATTACCGACAACAAGACCTGCATAAAGAAAAGTAATTCGTTTTATGTCTGTGCAACCTGCAATTTTGAAGAGAGCCGAATTCAACCCTGATGTGCGCAAATATTGGTTGATGGGCGGCATTTGGATTCTGTTTGTGACTATTGCCGGTATCCCATTAATTCTCGTTTGGTATATCCTGGGGATGTGGATCACAGGTAGATACTTGGATAGACTCGAATGCGTGCTGACCGATCGGACGCTTATCGTTAAAAAGGGGATGATAGTTCGTTCAGAGAAAACCATACCCTTGGATAAGATTACGGATCTCGGTCTCGTTCAAGGCCCGCTGATGCGCTATTTCAAGGTGCATTCTTTGACCGTAGAAACAGCAGGTCAGTCCAGTCAAGGGGCACTGGTCAAACTGTATGGTATTACGGATGTCGAGCAATTCCGGGATGCGGTTCTCAAACAAAGAGATCTCCTTAAGAGCACCACGGATGAGGCGGTTCAGCCCACCTCTAATCCTGATGATTCCCTTACACTTTTGCGAGAGATTCGAGACACCTTGAAAGAGATAGCCAGCAAAGACAAATAGGTCTAATTAGATACTGCTGACAATCGTAAACCGGTGCAACGCACCGAGCGAAGACCAAGAATTGAACGAATAGTCAACTCCTATTCGAGATAGGGCGATTCCAAATCCTGTGCTGAACCCGGCCATGTCTAGCCTGGATTTCACCTTTAATGCGTCATGTTTGCGATGGTCATAACCAAAGCGCACTTGAAACGCCTTGCTGAACTGAAATTCACCAGCAAGCTTCAAGTGGTGCAGCACGTTGGATACCGATCCACTGCCTTCGGGGCCACCGTCGAGCTGATGCAGACGATAAGCGGTGACGGAAACCAATAAGGGGAGGTGGGCCAGTTTCTTGGTGGCACCGAAGCGTAGGTCCGTAGGCAGATCATCTTTACGCCTTCCTATAGAAGAAAGCACCAACCCTGCGTGATGCACGGAAGCAGAATAGGTCATGCCGCTTTGTTCATCATGCATGGTAATTCCTGCGGATAGAGCCACAGCAGAAGCGGCATTAGAGGCCACTGAAGAGCGCACTACTTCCAAAGAAGCACCGTAATGCAGAGCCGAGCGCC
>Ga0115567_10004650_pt1 | contig 13390 bp, 8 predicted proteins | sample COGITO_mtgs_1204_2_FD_88679 | JGI IMG/M metagenome (GOLD analysis project Ga0115567, IMG submission 88679) | Pelagic marine microbial communities from North Sea - COGITO_mtgs_120412 | ecosystem: Environmental > Aquatic > Marine > Epipelagic | place: Germany:Helgoland, sampling site Kabeltonne...
AGAGAGAGAGAGAGAGAGGTCAATCGGTTCAAATATTGCTTCTATGATGACAAGGAGGAAAAGCGCTAATACTCTCGAACTCTCTTTCACATCTCTTTCAAATACTTCTCGTAGCCGTTTGTCATCAACTTGTCCGCTTTACCCAACACCACTTCCGTCATGTTGTCCTGGTACTGTTCCATCTTTTTCAACACTTCCGGCTCGTACGCGCCGACGATTCTAGCCGCTAATAAACCCGCGTTCGCGGCGTTGCCTATGGCTACCGTGGCAGTCGGAACACCTTTTGGCATTTGCACGATGGAAAGCAAAGAGTCCATGCCGTCTAGATATTTCAGAGGCACCGGGACACCGATAACCGGTAAAGGCGTCATCGCGGCAACCATACCGGGAAGGTGCGCAGCCCCTCCGGCACCGGCGATGATGGCTCGAATACCTCGCGTGTGCGCCTTTTTGGAGTAATCAAACATCTCTTGGGGTGTTCTGTGCGCGGAAATGACCGTCACTTCGCACTTGATGCCAAAATCTTTGAGCACGTCCGCGGCAGCCGCCATGGTTGGTAAATCGGAATCAGAACCCATGATGATCCCAATCGACGGTTGGACGTTGTAATCATCCCCGGTAATTTCTGACATGCGCTCTTTCGCTTCGTTCAAAGACGCACCGACAGTGGTTATGTGACCGACTTTTCTCGCTTTTTTCACCTCTGGTTTTTCGTACCAATGCACGCTCGCGCCCGGGACGGTCAACGCTTTACCCATTATTCTGTGGCATTTCGTCATGGCTTTTTCGCCGTCGCCATCGCCTAAGATGTTTTTCATAACGCTACCACCAACTTTCAATTGCGGGTCACCTAACGGCCACCCACAAATAGCTCTCAAGTGCATCTCGTATTGCGAGCAGTTACACGCTTCGATGGTGTAATGTCCAGAGTTGTGCGGTCTCGGCGCGCACTCGTTCAACAGGACGGTCTCGCCATCCTCGAGCAAAAACAGCTCGACGCCAAAAATCCCGGCGCCTTCGAACGAGGCAATAGCAGATTTCGCGACGGCTTGCGCTTTTTCAGCCATTTTGTTGGAAATCATCGCCGGCGCGAAGGTTGTATCGCAAATGTTGTCTTCGTGCACGGTTTCCACGACTGGATACGCGACGACTTCGCCGGATTTCGACCTCGCCACCATCACCGCCAACTCTCTTTCAAAAGGCACCCACTTCTCTGCGTATAAGCCAGTATCAAACCCACCGAGAGATTTCACTGCGTTATCTAAATCGCTCGCTGTTTTCGCCACCGCATTGCCTCTCCCGTCGTACGCTAACCTTTTACTCTTCAACATCAACGGAAACCCAAACGCGTTGACTGCGTTTTGCAATTGCGCTTCGTCCGGAACGTCCATAAACGGTCCAATCTTCACGTTGTTGTCTCGAAAATGTACCTTTTGCGCGTATTTATCCTGAATAGTTCTTAACGTCTTTGGCGTCGGCTGCACGTCGATGCCGTTTTTGACCAACTCGTCGAGCGCGTCGCAGTCGATGTGTTCAATCTCAACAGTAACAACATCACAATCTTTCGCAAATTCCAACACCGCAGCTTTATCTCGAAAAGACCCAATCGTTTGTTCCGCGGCAATCGAGGCTGGACAGGAAGGTTCCGTAGGGTCGAGAACGTTTAATCGAACCCCCATCGGTGCGCCGGCGATGGCGAGCATTCGTCCGAGTTGTCCTCCTCCCAAGATGCCAATCTTAGCGTCTCTGGGTAAGCCATCATTCTCGGCGGAATATTTCATTTGATTGCTATGACTACTCGCCGCCGCCATCGTTAAAGTGGTTTTGCTTATTCTATTATTATTATTATATCTGCTACTGTTCTTTGCTAATGCTGTTGTTCTCTTAAACTTCGTGTTTATCGTTCGTAACATCATCGTTTGTTTTTGATTTTGAAGTTGTTGTTGTTGTTGTTTAAAACCACCCATCGAAGAAGAAGAGGAAGAAGAGGCAGAGGCAGAGGAAGACCCGATAACCATTCTTCCAGTTCGTGCAGCAGCAGCACAAGAGAGAGCCATAATACGGTTGTTGTTGTTGTTGTTGTTGTTGCTTCTTCTTCTTTGTGTTTAAAGGGTGTACCTCAAGTAAAAGTTAAATAATTTGTGTTGAAACGCGTGCGTTTGAATTCACAATTTCTGTTTGTTTGTTGGGCAAAGGAAATGAAAAACTCGTTCAAAGAGAACAAGGAGAATGTTTGAATTAATTGTTCGTCGCAGTTTCACCTTTGCATTCATTCATCAGTCTTCGACAAAAAAAAAAATCTTCTTCTCGCGACCTTTCGCAAGCAAAATTTCTGTAATTTTGTGCCCAGAATATCTCTTTTTTGCCGGCTGCACACACTGGGCTTCCTCACTTCGGACGCCATTCTTACGTTATTCTATTGTAGACGTAGTAATACTAATAAGAAGAAGAAAGCGTCGAAGAAAGGGCCCAGAAAGAGAGAGAGAGAGAGAGAGTTTGGGAGAATCGTACGTCGTCCATCGTCGTCATCGTCGTCCCTTTTCATCATCGCGCGCGAAGAAGAAGAAGAGCATATATTTGAATTTGCGGTAAAAAACGTGTGGGTTCCTCCAAGCGTCGCTTCGACCTGACGAGGCACACGAAAATCATCCATCCTCGTCCAAAAATCATCATGATGTCCTCTGCTTTTGCGCTCGCCAAAGACGACTTTGAAAACGACGATTGCGACGATAAAATAAAAGAACACATGAAGTTAGTCCCGGTGAGATACGTGAAAGATTTCAGCTGCAGAGAGGAGATTGTGTTACACATGGACGCGTTAGATTGCAGTCGAAAGAACAAAGGTGCGTTCGCAGTTCGGAGCGTCTTAGTCAAAGGAAAAGGAAACGACGACGACCAAAACGAAGAGTTTTGGGAGGAAAAAAACACCCTTCAAAACCGAGAAGACCAAACGAACGAAAGAGGAGAGGAGGAAAATGAGATTATTTTTGCGGAAAAAAAAGTCCCGGGAGAAAGCTTCGAGGCGTATCGCCGAGAGCGACGGAGAGAAGGCGAAGAAATACCACCCTCTGAAATCCTGGAAACAACGACAACAACAACGCAAGAGAAAGAACCAGAGTCAAATTCAAAAAGATGGAGAAGTCGGCAGAGACAAAGCGCGTTCAGTGGAGATGACGACGATGGTGCACAAAAAGCAAATTTTGCGCCCAAAAGTCGCAGCCCCTTGAAGAAATTATTGACTGGGAAAGGCACTCTTGAAAAAGGAAAAATTTCACCAGACTCGATATTGCCTGACAATAACGCAGCGACGACGAGCGTTAATGGACCGACGTCGAGGTTTTACCAAAAAAGAAATAATCAACAACAACAACAAGAACAAATGAATCATGGGCGAGGAATGCACGGTGGAAACTTGACTTTTTACGGCGCGTCGACGAGCTCGAGCGTGTATTCCGAGGAAGGGAGCGAGGACCACTTAGCGGCGCAGGCTCTCAAAGAGAACGAACAACCGTTTTACTCCTTAGCGGTGGCTTGTATAAATAGACCAAGAGTTTTGAGCGAGATTAGTACCGCTGTGAACGATTGTGGGTTGGACGTGCACGAGGCGCACATATACAACTTGAAGGACGGCTACGTGCTCGACGTTTTTACCGTCTACGGGTGGAAGAACGACGACGAGGAAGGATTGTCGCACGCAGTGATGAAGGCTTTAACGGCTGGTATCGTTCCCGAAAGAAGAGGGTTAGGTGGGTCGCCGTTTCCATCGAAAACAGACGTGAATAAAGTGTGCATGGAGTTGGACGGCTGCGAAATATACGACATCGATCCCGAAAGCGAACATCGACAAGGTTGGGAGAGTCACTCGGACGACGAGGGAGAAGATCCTCTCAAAGTTTCAAATCAAATGTCAGACAGCGAAGAGCTAATGAATGTCGCTCCCACTACTACTACTACTCTCACGGAAGGTGGTACTTATAATATGATTAATATCAAGAATAACGACGACGACGACGACGCAGATGGTGGGAAGAGAGAAATCAAAGATAACTTGAACCGGAACCAGATTTCAGCGCTCGACTCGACGAAATCGCTCGAACGAGATGTTATGGAAGCAATGGAGAAATCGAGGAAAGAGAGCAAAGAACCAGCGATTGATTCGAGAAAGTTGAGATTAATCCGAGAAATTGGTTCAGGGTCTTTCGGTGTTTTGTATAAGGGCGAATATCGAGGGAAGAAAGTTGCCGCAAAGTTTCCATCCGGGACGCACAACGATAACCAGAATCAACTGCGAGCGATGCGTGAATTCTTCCAGGAATTGTCCGTGTTATCAAAAGTCAAGCACGAAAATATCGTTCGAGTAGTAGGTGCAATGACCAAGATGCCAAGATTATGCATCGTGACGGAATACGTCGATAACGGGCCTTTGAATAACTATCTCTTAAATCAAGGTTCAAGCTTGAAGCTTTCGGCACAGGTTGAAATCGCGTGCGGGATCGCGCGTGGTATGGCATATCTTCATTCGAAAAATTTCGTTCACAGAGATTTGAAAGCTTCGAACGTTTTGTTGCAATCCACGACGACACCAATTACCGCGAAGGGCGAAAGTATCGACGGGAAAATGACCTTCACGGGCGCTCAGGGCTCTTTGCGACCGATTATTTGCGACTTTGGTTTATCGAGAGAAGTCACGAAAGATGGCGCGATGACGCCAGAAACTGGAACTTATCGATGGATGGCCCCCGAAGTAATCGCCCATTCGAAGTATTCGCTCAGTGCCGATGTGTACAGCTTCGCGATCGTTTTATGGGAAATCGTGTGCGAAGGCCACGTCCCGTACCCAGAGCACACGCCTTTACAAGCGGCGGTTGCGGTGGTACAAAAAGGAATACGGCCAATTTTGCCATACAATTCTCATCCGATAATGATGAACGCAATGGAACGATGCTGGGTATCTGAGCCGGAAAACCGACCTCGATTTACCGATTTAGTCATGGACTTTGAATCGCACATGCTTGGATCTGCGACAAAATTGAACTTGATGCCTTCAAAATCTTTCTTCTCGAGGTTGAAGTCGATGTCGACGTCAAAGAAGCGAGACAGAATTTGATTGAACAAACAAACATTAATAAAAGAATAGTACTACCACGTCGTAAGGTAGTGTTAAAAGTGTGCAAATGCTGATACTGTACAACCTTTTCTGCGATATAGAAATGTATATGTAGAAATAAACGAAAAGTTGCAACCGCATAGCTGTATGAAAGAAATACACATCATCAAAAAGCCGACGGCTTCTAGATTGTCAAACTTGTAAATATAATAACGATTTTACTGACAGCCGAATATGCTTCAAACCTTATTTTACTACAAGTACCATGCTATAATATTTTTATTCTCCGCTGCTGCTATCTTTCACTCAAGGCGAGCGGAACACGGAGCTCATCGACGGTCGAGAAGACGTCTTCTTCTTCACCTCTTCCCCGACGACTTCAAAATTTTTATACGTGTATCCAATCCACTCTGAATCTTTCTTTTGCTGAACGCCGCTCTCTCCTTGACCTCCAGGAGACGATCCGCCCTTCTTTCCACCTTTCTTGGCTAATTCTTTCGCCGCCTTCTCATCTCTTTTCTTCTCCTCCTCGCTCGCCTTGTCCGGAGGATCTTCCTCAAAGTCCTCAAAATTCTGTGTATCTAACTCCCCAGTCACCGTCGGCACGTACGGGGCTTGCTCTTCGTAAATGTTCGTCCAATTAACGCCTTTAAAGAACGAATGTTGCTTGATTTCATCTACTCCGTTCGTTCCTAATCTGACCTCCACGTCGCACAATAACGACTCGATCAAATCCTTCGCGTCGTCTGACAAGTGGACCTCCGGAGGAAACTTCAAGTGATGCCTCCAGTGGACAATTTTTCTACACGTCGAAACCGGTTCGTCAGAGTAAAACGGCGGGTACCCAACGAGCATTTCGTACATGATTGCTCCAACGGACCACCAGTCGCACTCTAATCCGTACCCTTTCTTCAAAAGTACCTCCGGGGCGACGTAATCTGGAGTCCCAACCGTACTATATGCCAATCGCCTTCTATTTTTTTGCCACGTCGCTAACGTTTCCGAATCGTTCTTATTTTGTTGTTCCAACGATAACTTGTCAAAGTTTTCGTTCAAGTTCACGTCCTTATTTCCTAACAAAACCTGCGGGTCCACTGGTTTGCACAAACCAAAGTCAGTCAACTTCATGTGTCCTTCGCGATCTAACAGCAAGTTATCTGGTTTGATATCTCTGTGAATAAAATTGTGTCGGTGCACGGTTTCCAAGGCTAACACCGTTTGCGCGATATAAAACCTCGTCACTTCCTCCGTCAGCGTGTCCTTTCGCATCAATAAAGTCATCATGTCCCCACCTGGTAAATATTCCATCACCAAATACAAGAACTCATCGTCCTGGAACGAATAAAAGAGCTTCACTACGGTTTGATCGTGCACATCAGCCAACAAATTCCGCTCCGCTTTCACGTGATCGATTTGGCCTCTTCGCACCATCTCCGTTTTTTTCAACTTTTTCATCGCGTAAATTTTCCCGGTCAACTTTTCTCTCACCAATCGAACCTCCCCGAACGCACCTTTTCCAATTATTGTCAGCGGTTCGAAATCGTTCGGTGACAGTTTCGTTCGTTTCAATCTCGTGTACATGCGTTCCTTCTCTTCCAACTCCTTCATCAGCGCTTCGTTAAAATCCCCGCTACCTTCCCCGTTGTTATCTAAATCCTCCGCGCTGACGTTCCCAGACGACGACAGAGTCCCACCGTTGTTGTTACTATTCAAAGAATTACTCGCGGTCCGTTCCATTCGGCTTCTTCTTTCCTGCCTCTCGCGTAAATCTTTCGCTTGTTTTTTATACAGATTTTCAATGTACTCTTTCGCAGCTGCGGCTTTTTTCGACGTGATTGGCGACAGGTTCTCCGACGAAGGCGGGTCGCTCTCTTGTTTAAACCCTTTTGAGGAGGAGGATTCTTTCTCGCTGTTGTTGTTCGTTTTCTTCTTCACCGAATCGCTCAGCGCGGAAAACCATGACTTTTTCGTCGTCGTCGTCGTCGTCGTCTGTTCGTTCTCGTTTCCTCCTCCCATTTTTTCTTCTCTTCTTCGACGTCGAAGTCTCAAAGTTTCAAGTTTGTTGTCCTTTATTCCTTTTTAATTCGTTTTGGTTGGATCTTCTTCTTCTTCTTTGACTTCTTCTTTAACGAACGCGCGTCGTCGTCTCTTTCGATGATCGCACTAGTATTATGAATCGTCGTCGCGTCAGCCGAGAACCAAAAGGTGACGAGGAGTACGAGGAGTCGTCGGTTTTGGGTCGGATCTGCAGCAGCGCGTGGAAAATGTGCAGAGGGAAAAAATGAAAATCGTCCAAAAAAAATCGCAAGACCAACAAAAAAGGTGCCCCCTCTGCTCTTCTTCTAAATACTACTTTTGAGCACCTCTTTTTAGCTGCTTTTTGCGGGTATATGATGGTTCCACTTGAAACCACACTACACTATTTACATAAACTATTATTGAATAACTACAAACGTACTAATATACTACTTTTATTAGCGCACACGAACGAACGAACGAATGCACGCACAACATCTTCTACGTGCGATATTTTTTTCGCGTTACCCATCCATGCCGGTTTCTTCGCAGAACAAGCAATAGTTGTTCAAAACTTTATACATCAACGAACCAGGGGTAGGGACTAACTTTACGGTTATTTTATTCCAGTAGTGAAACAAGTACGTTTCTCTCTTCATGCGTTCCCAGACGGCGTGTTGATCCGCCGGGTCCTCGTCCGTGAAATATTTTCTCACCTTCGCCCAGTGAATGGGATAGAAGCCGATGGTGGGTAAAATTTGCAACTCCGGGCCTTGAGGGAACCTCGCCGCGACCCGAGTGACTAACTGAGGACCGTTCCAACCCCAACTGTCAATTCTGTACGTGGTGTTGAATTCAACCATGCACTCGTGGATAAACGTAGAGCCTTTTCGAAAGGCTAAAACAGCCCCGTTGAGAACTTTCGCCTCGCCTCTTTCGTCGGCTAACTCGGTCCCAACCGCGTTGTGAAGATTATCCAATTCTCTCATGACGACGACGTCGGTATCTAAATACACGCCACCGTACTTCCACAAAGTCGCTAAACGAATAATCTCTGTGATGTGAGAGAAGAAATATTCCCCATTCTTCCACTTATCGATGCCTTGATACCACGCCTCCGCCGGGGTGCCGCGAATCAAATACGGAACATCCGGTCGTTCTACTATGATGTTATATCCCAGATCCCAAAAGCGTTGGAAATGATCCAACTGCATCGTCGGCGAGTAAACTATTAAACACGCACCTGGGTGAAACTTTAACGTCGATTCGACTGTTCGTCTGTATCGTAAACTAAACTTCGCCGCGCTCGTCGTCCACGCGAGGAAGAAATTCAACGTACAGTTCGATTTCGCCATGAACCGTTCGACTCTCGAATCTCCCTCTGCGACTGGCGAGAAGACGCCCGCGTGTTCTGCTCTTTTGTTGTCATTATTATTATTCATTTTTGAAAGCGAGGAAGGACTGCTACTCGTATTCGTATTCACGAAGACTTTCGCCAACAGCGAAGCGCCCAAGGCTAACGCAATCATCATGACTATTCCGAATACGATTCCAAACAAAGTTTGTTTCCGAAACGTCCTCTTCGAGTGCGAAAAATCTCTCTTGTTGTTATTACTGCCACTACTCATCATGCTATTCTTCCCACCGTACACTCCGCGATGATGATGATGATGATTACGGTGATGATCGTCGCTGTTGTTGTCGGCTGCTAAATCGTGTAAGTGTCCTCCCGAGGAGGAGGAAGATCGAACGTGAGAATGCATCACCGCCGCTCGTCGTTGACGAGTGAAATGAGAAGCGTGCAAGGCTTCGCCAGTATTTCCCCCACCGCTGTTCATAGTGCTCGTCGTCGTCGTGCTCGGATTTATGTCGTGACCTCCTCCCATTCCTCCTCCTCCTCCTCCTCCTCCTTGTCCTGGGTTGTACATCGTGTTCGAAAAGCACACAAGAGCTTGTGAATTTTTTCTTTTTTGAAGAAAAGAAGGAAAAGAAGGGGGAGACATTTCGCCCACAAAAAAACAAATTGGTGTGTTCCTCTCTTATAGTAGTTTATTAGAGTAGAAAGAAGACAGAGAAGAAGAAGTCAAGAAAAAGTCAAGAGGAAGAGTTTCTCTCTTTTCTCTCTCTCTCTGCCGCTGTTTGTCTTCTCGTTCCTTCTTGCGATAGATACAAAATCTTTAAGGGCGGCGGAATTTAGATGTACTGTTATTTATAAATAATTCAGTTAATATTATTTTGGGGAAAGCCGCCACCATCGGTGACATTTGACAAGAGACCAACGACGAGAACGATGACGAGCACATCCATCTCCTCGCTCTCCTCGCGATTGATTTCGTCCCTTCTGTCCTCCTCTTCCACGTCGTCGTCTGAATCGTCTCGACGGCATTTTAATAATAAGAATAATAATAATCGCGTCTTCAAAATCGAAAACGCCGGGAAGAAAAGTGCGTTTCGTCTCTCCAACAACAAGCGAAAAGCGAAGAAAACGAAGCAGGAAGAGAAAGACGAAATGAAGCGAGCATTCGATGGCGAGGGCTTATCGCCGGAAGAGAGGGTCTCTGGAGCGAAACATAAAGCCAGACGATGGTTGGGGCAACATTTTTTGATCGATCACTCGGTTTTAATCGACGCCGTGAGGAGCGCGGACGTGACGAAAGAGGACGTTATTTTAGAAATCGGACCGGGGACTGGAAATCTCACCGCGGAGTTATTACGGACCGGATGTAAAGTCATCGCGGTAGAGAAGGATCGAAATTTAGCAAAAACTTTACGCGAAACGCTCGGAAAAGAGTACGGAGAAGACGAGCTAGAAATTATAGAGGAGGATTTCATGAAGTGGAAAGACTTGGATACGAAGTTTGTAGGTTTGATAGACGGCGGCGAGAGAAGAGCGAAAGTTGTCGCGAACATTCCGTACAACATTACGACAGATATATTGAAGCGATTACTACCCATGGGCGATACGTTTGAAGATTTAGTGTTCATGTTCCAAGAAGAAGTCGCCAGACGCTTGGCTACGGAGGAAAGAGGTGAGAAGATGATTGAAAACGCAAACGAAGTGAAGAAGAAGAAAAAAAGCAACTCAGATTTTCGCGCCATGTCAGTACGAACGGCGTATTATTCCGAATCTCGATACATTCGGCCAGTCGCGAAAGACTGTTTCGATCCTCCTCCAAACGTGGAGAGTTGTTTGATTGGATTTAAACCGAAACGGAAGGAACACTTATTAAAAATTAACGGTACCGAGAAGCAGTTTTTCACGTTCGTTCAAAGCTGTTTCGCGCAGAAACGCAAAATGTTAAAGAATAATTTACGAGCGACGTGCGACGCGGAAACGATTGATTTGGCTTTAGAAATACTCGGGAGAGGAGATAAAGTTCGTCCGCAAGAATTGTTCATGGAAGATTACGTCGAGTTGTTCAATTTCGTGCGAGAGGAACGGAAAGTGGAAATCGAAGAAAAGGACGACGAAGACGACGATGAAGACGACGATGACGACGACGACGATTAGCATGAATTTTCCTAGAATTTGTATTTGATATTAATGTTAATCTAATCCGCTTGCCGCTACTTTATCTTTCTGAAACTTTTCCTTCATCGCCGCTATTCTCTTGGCCACTTCTGGATCTTCCTCCTCTCCGTCAGCGATCCCGGCTTCTTCCGCTTTCCTCTTCCCTTCTTTAACTTTCGTGATGATTTTCTCGGACAAGTTCGTGTTCCACCAGATTGGTCCGCCCATTATTCCGTCTCCGGAAAAGCACGAGATGCATCCGGTTTTCACGTTCGGAGTTAACCTCGCCTGCCCGCTGCGCTGCGCTATGGGTACTCTACAAATACTCGTGGTCCCAAAATTCGTCGAACTCTTTTGTATGCACAGCAAAGAACACAAGTTCTCGTACCCAGGTTTCCTCCATTTCGATATCAGAGGTTGATCGGCAATCTTCTCTCTCACCAGATAATCGTACAGTTTACGGTCCATCACCTTCTTCTTGTACATTAAATCGAATATAAAACGATTCTTCTCCCAATGAATTCGATGGATTCTCCACGTCAATTCGTTCTTTCTTTTTCCTTCGTGTTCTTCGCTGACGGCGTCTCTCATCTGCGCCTCGAAATCTTCGATGGTATCTTCGATCAAGTCCCAACCATCCGGGGGTTGTTTTCCTTTCAGTCGTCGTCGGAACGACATGTTGTTTCTTATTCGAAAAGTAGAGTTGTTCGGTTATATTTCGGACAACAAAAGTGTATGGCGGCTTTGAAAACTTCCACTCACTCCTCTTTTCGAGGTGAAGAAGAAAACAAGAAATCAAGAGAAAAACTATGGACAACGCACGAGGGGGCCGCGATAATTATGAGATGGATTTTAAAACGATGATTATGACTACTTGAACTTATCGATATCTCCGGAATCGTTCGCTTTCCACGCGATGTCGAGACTGGACATGCTCTCTTTTAAAAGCTTTAGTTCGTTTTCGAAAGCGTCGCCTAAAGCGCAAGCGCCAGGATTACCGCCGAGAACTAACGTTTTTAGATTAACGAAGGCTGATTTGTGTTTTCTGATGGACTCTGCGAACAACGTCAGCTCTTCGAGTTCCATACCGCACGCACCAACGTCTAGGTATTCGCATGGACTGCTGCCGGCTGAAAGAATTTCGGCGTCCTCGAAGAGTTTCCCGACGTTTTCTTTCGATTTCAGTAAGTTTACGTTCTCAAAACACGAGAGTCTTTTAATCTTCGTTTTTCCAAATAGCAAACGTTTCAAAATAGTTGCATCGCTCAGGTCGTTACCACCGATGTCTATTTCGAGCATATTTTGACAAAAACCTCCTTGAATAGCACCTGCGAGTTGCGCGACTTTCCAGTCGCCGAGAGCGTTTCCATTCAGATTTACAATCTCAACCGACTCTGCGAAATCGCTCAAGAGAAATCCCACGACGGCGTTTGTTTTACTGTTGTCGTCGTTTAGTGCGCAATTTGCGAGCGAGATTTCTACGACGTTACTTTTCTCACTTTTATTCGTTCTCTTTGCTCTCGAGATGCCTTTCAAAAGTTCGTAGGCGCCAACTTTCGTCCCATCCAAGGTGACTCGTTTCAAAGATTTGTTATTTACGAACCCTTCGCCGAGCTCGTTCATCATCGCCGTTGTCGCCTTGTCTCTTTCTTCTTTCTTTTTCTTGTCTTTTTCTTTCTTTTCGCTCTCGTCGGCAGCGGTGTCGTCCGTCTCACTTTCATTTTTCTTTTCTTCGACGCCGTCGTCGTCATCCAACTCCTTCAAACGAAAACACTCCAGCCTACCGTTTGTAAATTTGAACACTTCTAAGCTACACTTTCCTTTTAACTCCTCCGCGAGTGCAGATATGCTCGCCTCTCCCAAAGATATATCCGAAATTTCAAGCGTCTTGACTCTTTGACGTATCGCGCCACTCTGAAAAAGTCTTTCCATCGCCGTCGGTGACTTATTAGTCGTCGTCGCGCTCGTATCGTCGCTACTCCTACTTCTATCGCTCAGACTCTCGTTTCTATTCAATATCAACTCCTCTAATCTTATAAACTTCTCGGATTGAAACGCGTCTGATAATTTTCCCAGCGATTTCTTCGTCAATCCTTTATTTTCTAAATCCCACTTTCGCAACCCGTCGAGTTCTTTCGCGTATGAAAGAAACACTTCAAAGGCATCTTCATCACCATCAGCATCATCATCTTTCTGACCACCATCATCGTTATTCCCCCTCCCACCGCCGCCGCCAAACCGTTCGTCTCTGACGCAAATGCTTTCCAGGGACGATTTCATTTTCGAAAAGCTCCTCCCTAAAATCTCCGCCGTTTCTCTCGTCATCTCGTGTCCTGAGCTGTAAAACTCTTTCACGAATTGATTCTTTTCCAAGGCGAGACCGACGGCGGTTGTTTCTCTCGCGCCCGTGAAATTTCTTCCCCGGAAAATAGTTATCGCGCGGACAGTCGGGTCGTTTTTTTCAATCAAGGAGACTACGGAGGATTTCATCACGTTTTCGTCGTCTCCTTCTTTTCTCTCGTTCTCGTCGTTGTCTCCCAACACACCGTGAGGGGTTGGTTTCCCCCACGCCATTTTTCTGTCGCAACTTCTCAGTCTGAGGAGGAAACGTCACTTTTTGTTTGGAAAGAGAGCATTTATTAGATATAGTAGTATAGTAGTATTAAAATGTCTTTCTCCGCTGCTGCTTCGTTCGGAGGACGACGAGGACGACGACGAGGATTATTACTATCGACGAGAGGTTTAGCTGATGTGAA
>Ga0115567_10004651_pt1 | contig 13388 bp, 12 predicted proteins | sample COGITO_mtgs_1204_2_FD_88679 | JGI IMG/M metagenome (GOLD analysis project Ga0115567, IMG submission 88679) | Pelagic marine microbial communities from North Sea - COGITO_mtgs_120412 | ecosystem: Environmental > Aquatic > Marine > Epipelagic | place: Germany:Helgoland, sampling site Kabeltonne...
CCAACCAAGCATCGAGTTATCTGATCGGGGATAGGCTGCCTACGCGCCTCGGCAATGCGCACCCCAGCATCGTGCCCTATCAGGTGTTTCCTGCCGCCAACGGGCATCTGATCATCGCGTGTGGAAACGATAGGCAGTTTATAGCTCTGTGCCGCGCATTAGGAATGGACGCACTCGCTCAGAATACTGACTACGCAACGAATCCGGCGCGCGTTGAAAACCGTGCTGCACTGTGCCCCCTTATCTCGAAAAAAACAGCGACCTATACAAAGGCTGATCTGATTGCCTTACTCGAAAAATCAGGCGTTCCCGCCGGACCAATAAACACCGTTGCCGAAGCTCTTTCTGATCCTCAAACCAAATCGCGTGAGATGAAAATTGCACCTGATGGTATAGCTGGCCTGCGTACGCCGATCGTGTTTTCACGTAGTCCACTAGCGCTTGAAAACGCATCACCCCTGCTTGGCTTGGGACCTTACGCCTTTCAAAAATCGATGTAGTTTGCGCAATGCTTACTCGAACTCGGATATAACCCGCCCTCGGTTTAACACTCTGTTGGGGTTTAGCGCCTCAATGACACGACGTGCGGCATTCATTTCGGCAGGCCCGCTGACCAGCGGCAGATAGGCGCGTTTATCCAACCCGATACCGTGTTCAGCAGTGACTGACCCACGCAGATCGGCGGCCAATTTGTTTACCGCGGCTGCAATCTGCGACCTTTGCTCGGTCTTGACCAGATAGTGCAAGTTTCCGTCTCCGAGGTGACCATAGATCATCACCTGCGCCGCACTATCCAACTGCGCAACCAATGCATCTGCTTGACGGACGAAATCGGATAGGTTGCGCAGCGGCAAACTGACGTCATGGGGCTGCAACTGGCCCAGAGAAAATGTAAATTCTGTGCAAAGCTCACGGAGATGCCATAGCGCAGCCTCCTCGCGACCCGATTGCGCGACAACGACATCTTCGATTAGCCCAAGTTCAAGGGCCTGCATTAAGGCGTTCTCCAATGCTTCTTGCTGTGTAGCGCCGGTGAATCCGTGAATTTCCACCAACACGTAAAGGCCCGCGCCAACCGGCAAAGGGCTATTGCTTGCCAGACCAACAGCCCCCGCGTACACCTCGGGCCAGATCCCCTCAAACGCTGTCAACGTACTGCCGAGACCTTTCCGCAGGGCCATCAGCAGGTTCAGCGCGGCATCAACATTTGCTACCGCACATAGGGCGGTTGTACTGAAATCAGGCTTCACACGCAGCCGAAGCTTTGCGTGCGTCACGACACCCAATGTTCCTTCGGACCCTACAAACAATTGCGTCAGATCCAAACCCGCATTGTTTTTATCAAGACCGCGCATATCGCGGAGGATAGTGCCATCCGCCAAAACAGCCTCGATACCAACGGTTTGAGCGCGCATCATGCCGTAACCCAGCACCCGAATACCACCCGCGTTTGTTGCGATCATACCGCCAATCGTGGCGGTTCCACGCGCACCGATATCCACACCAAACATCAGCCCCGCAGCACCTGCGGCATCTTGCACCTTTTGCAACGAAGCGCCCGCCCCTACCTCGATACTCCCAGCGAGCATATCAGGTTGACCACAATCATTGAGTCGCTCCAACGACAGTACAACTTCGCCTTCCAGCACACGTGCGCCACCCGACAGCCCCGTACGGCCGCCTTGCACCACAACCTTTACCCCCGCCGCATGACAGGCGGCTAGCACTGCCGAAACGCCGCGAGTGTCTGTTGGTCGCGCTACCAATTGTGGAACGACCACGATCTTGCGCGACGCGTCTGTAGCGTAGGCAGCGCAATCCGTTCGGCCGTACAATATGCCAAGGTCATCACAACCTGATGCAAGTGCGTTGGTTAAGGCCGTAAATTTCTCGACATCACTCACCGCAGTCATACGGTGGGCGTGCAATTCGTAATGATGATCAATTCGACCTTCATATCAGGATTGGCCAACTCCGCCTGAAAACAGGCGCGTGCAGGCGGTGCAACATCAGCAACCCACTTGTCCCAGACAGCATTAAAAACGGCAACCTCAGCAATGTCTTTTAGCAGAATAGCAACGAACAAAAGCTCGCCCTTGGATGAGCCAATTTCAATCAACCGTGCCTCTGCTTTCGCAAACAGTTGCTCTGCCTGCTCGGCAGTGGACAGATCGGGATCATAGGGCGCCTGCGGTGTCACTGCGAAGTATCCGTTCCCATTGGCAACCGTTGCCAACGCAGCGCGGGCCGATCCACCAAAGCGAGCAACCTGGGCCACTGGATTTTGTGCAATATCGTTCATTCTGTCACCAAATATACGTTGTCTTCTGTCCAGTTCAGATAGCAATCGTCACCCTCTTTCAGGATGACAACGTCTGCACCGGGCACCCGCACGCGCAACGCGGTTCCGTCACGATGGCCGATGACCAACGCGCTATCGCCAAAGTTCACAATCGTTTCGATTGTCATGGTACTGCTAAAACATCCCGCAATTGGCTCGCGCGATAGCTTGATGTGTTCAGGGCGCAGCACCAGCGTTACCTCCTGTCCGCCGCTCAGCGTATCCACAGCGCCGTCGCCATACGTCATTACTCCCAACAGCGCGCTTTCAGCGCTGCGGGTCGCAACATTCGTGATTGTCGCTGTGATCAGGTTACTCTCGCCAATGAAATCCGCAACGAACCGTGTTCCCGGCTTGTGATAGATCTCTAGCGGAGCCCCAGCTTGCTCAATCTTGCCGTTCGAGAAAACGACGATGCGATCCGACATCGACATGGCTTCAGTCTGGTCATGGGTCACGAAAATTGTCGTCACGCCGAGTGTTTTCTGAATCCGCTTGATCTCAATCTGCATGGATTCACGCAAATTTTTATCGAGCGCACCAAGCGGTTCATCCAGCAGCAACAGATCGGGCTCAAAAACCAACGCACGGGCAAGCGCCACGCGTTGTTGTTGCCCACCCGACATTTCCTTGGGGTGACGATGCTCAAACCCCTTCAGGCCCACCAGTTCCAACATTTCTTGCGCCTTGCGCCGCCCTTCGGTCTTTTTCACCTTGCGCATTTGCAGCGGGAAATAAACGTTATCCAGCGCGGTTTTATGTGGGAACAGCGCATAGTTCTGGAACACGATGCCGATATTGCGATCCTGCGGAGCAAGGTCTGAGATGGACTCTCCTTCAATCGTCAACCTTCCCTTCGTCGCCTTTTCAAAACCTGCGATAATCATCAAGGTCGTCGTTTTGCCTGATCCAGATGGGCCCAGAAACGTTACGAATTCACCCTTCTGAATATCCAGATCAACGTCATGCAGCGCGGTAAATGTGCCAAAGTCTTTCTTTAGCCCTGAGATATTTAGATAGCTGGTCATGTCAGCTCCGAGTAGTAGAAGGTGAAGTCGCGCGTCCGCTCAGTCGCTTGATCCCGCGTAGTGCGAGGGGGGCGAACAAGGCGGCAAACACAATCAGGAAAAGCAGCGAGGAAATCACGGCAATCACCGGATCGGCCTCTTGCCGAATGGAGTCGAACATTTTGCGTGGCAAGGTCTCCGCATCACGACCCGAGATAAAGATCGCAACCACAGTTTCATCAAACGACTGAATGAATGCGAACAGCGCAGACACCATCAAACCGGGCTTTAGGATCGGCAGGGTCACATGGCGAAATGTCTGCGCTGGCGTAGCGCCAAGCGAGCGCGCGGCCCGCTCCAACGTCTGATCGAACCCTTTAAGGTTTGCGGATAGAACCAAGAACGTAATCGGCACGGACAGTGATGTGTGCGCCAACACAACGCCCAGCTTGGAAAACACGATCCCCATTTGCCCGAAGTAGTTGTAGTATCCGATCGCCATCACAATGTGCGGCACGGCCATGGGCATCAGCATCATGATGTTGGCCAAACTTTTGCCCCAGAACTTATGTCGGACCAAGGCAAAGGTCGCAGGCACCACCAACAACATGGTCAGCACTGTGTTCGCCAGCGCGATGACGATGCTGTTCCACATTGGGCGCAGCCAGCTGGGGTCCTGAAAATACTGCACGTAATAGCCGAACCAGTAGCCGGGCGGCGGAAATTGCAGCGACGGAGATGTCGATAGCGACATGGGTACGACGATGACCAGCGGTGCGATGATAAACAGCACAACAAGCACACCAATGATTTTCATAGTTTGGTTCATAGCGCCCTCATCCGTACAATTTGTCGAGGCCGAAGCGGCGGTGATAGATCGCCAGAATGACCAGCGTGATGACAAGCAGCACAATCGCCATGGCAGAGCCGGGACCGAACGCTAGGAATTCTTCGATCTGCCGCCCGATCAAACCTGCCGCCATCTGTTCACGAGGTGAGCCGAGCAAAACCGGCGTGACGTAGAAGCCAAGGCATATAACAAAGACCAGCACAGATCCGTTGGCGATACCCGGCGCGGTCAGCGGTAGGTAAACATGGCGGAACAACGACCGCCCCCGTGCGCCCATGCTTTCCGCAGATCGCACCAAGCTCGGGTCAATTTTTTGCATGACCGAGTAGATGTTCATAATCATGTAGGGCGCGAGGATGTGTACCATTGCCAAGGTCGAGGCGAAGCGTGTGAACAACATCTGTGGCGGTTCATCCCAGCCGAATTGTAGAAAAATCCATGCAACAGGGCCGTTGCGCCCCAGCAGAACCATCCACGAATAGGTCCGCACTAGAAACGAGGTCCAAAAGCTCATGGTGATGAGCATCAAGATCAACATTGCCCGCTTCTTGGTGGTATGCGCCATCAGATAGGCCAAGGGGTAGCCGACCAACAGACAACACACTGTCACCAAAAGCGCCGTCGAGAATGTATTGATAAAGACCTTGCGATAAAGCGGAGAGGTCAAAACTCGCTCGTAGTTACCGAGCCCCGGCTGGGGCTCGGTAACACTCATGATAGCCACCTGAGCAAGCGGAACGAAAAAGAAGATTAGCAGATACGCCGCGAGTGGCAAAAGTAGTAACCAAGGCGTCAGATTTTGCTTGTCTCGTATTGATGCCGTCATAGTTCTCTTTCATATCTACTTTGTCAGGCCGCGAGATTTTATCAATAAATTAAGGACTTAGTAAGCCAACCATTCATCGAAACGCATGGATACGTCTGCCGGGTCCGCGCCCCAGTTGGTCATGTCCTGCTCAAACGTCAGCGGATAGTTCGCTGGAGATGTCGGCATACGAGGCTGCGCCGTATCAGGCACCAGTGCGGTCGCAGCAGGGTTGAGCGCGCCATAGTTCGCCTGCTCAACAAAACCGGCAAGCGGCTCAGCAGAGGTTGCAAATTCGACGAACATTTTCGCCGCTTCCATGTTTGGCGTGTCCTTCGCGACCACCCAATAGGACCGTTCGATTTCGGCCTCATTCCACGTCATCGCAACGGGGGCGCCAGAATCCTCTGCACGGAAATAATTGCCGTGCCAGATGCCCATCATGTCAACTTCGCCATCACGCAACAGCTGTTCGGATTGCGCACCAGCGGTCCACCAAACTGTGATGTGATCCTTGATCTCGTCCAGCTTTGCAAAGGCCCGCTCGATATCCAGCGGATACAGATCCTCCTTCGCAACGCCATCAGCCAGTAGCGCAAGCGGAATGATGCGTGCAGGATAGCGCTGCAAGGAGCGACGGCCCGGAAAGCGCTCAACATCCCAAAAGTCAGCCCAGCTCTGTGGTTGCTCGTCAGGGTACGTATCAATGCGCCACCCCAGAACAGTAGCAAATGCGTGACTGCCCATGCCGTTATTGAACACGCCGCCTTCGTATGTCGGCGTCAAATCTTCTAGCAAGCCAGCTTCGTTGGCCCGGATTATGTCGCCGCCGCCCAAAGTGGTCACGTCAAATTCGTACACACCACTGCGAACCTGCGCGGCGAGCTTTGCGAATGAAACCGGCGATACGGTTTTGACTTCGATGCCGGTGGCCTGCGCGAATGGCTCGAACAAGTTGGCACTAGCCGCTTCCAGCCACGGACCGCCCCAGGAGTTAATATAGAGCTCTTTGCTTTGCGCGCGTCCGATGCTGGGTGCGGCGAGCGTTGCGCCCGCGACAGCGGCTGTGCCCATCAGGAAACCGCGGCGTGGCATCATGATCCCGCCTTTTTTTTTGGTCATTTTCATTACTTATCCCTTTCCGTTGTTGGTCGTGCGAAAGGTTTCGCCGTATAAGCGCAACCAGTTTCCGTGAGTAATTTTGTCGACGTCTTCCGCTGAAAAACCAGCGGAGCGCAGGCCATCAGGAATAATTTGCATGTCTTCAAGTTCTTGAAACCAGTCAGGTGGTGGCGCCTTACCCGGGCGCGCAGCCGTCGCTGCGCCGTAGTTGACCTCACGGGTCCACCGCCCCATGCGCATCCAGTCGTAATCCGGTTTGGTAAAGTTGTGCGCACGATCCGTGCCTATTGCGACACTCTCTATCCCTGCGATATCAACGGTGCGTGCGATCATCTCGCACCAGTGTTCGATAGGGCCGGAATAGTAGTCACCCGTGATGTTGCGATAGGCTGCACAGCCGATTACACCACCGGTTTCCCTCAGCGCATGCAGGACCTTGTCAGACTTGTTGCGCTTGTGGGGAAACAGACTGGCGGCGTTGGCGTGGGTGACGGCAATAGGCTTTTCGCTGGCCTGAATAGCATCCAATGTTGATTGATCACCGACATGGCTGCAATCAATCAGGATACCGTGACGGTTCATTTCCTTGATGACCTGACGCCCGTACCGCGCAAGCCCGCTGTCATTTTCCTCGTAACAGCTACCAGCCAGATCATTTTGATTGTTGTAGGTCAGCTGCACAACGCGCACGCCCAGCTCCGCGAACATCTCAATAAGCCGGATACGGCCCTCGAACAAATTGGCGTTCTGGTAGCCCAGAATGGCAGCAACTTTGCCGTTCTGGGCCGCGCGGGTAATATCCTCGGGAGTATATGCAAATGCGGCGACATCATCGTTGCCACGGATTAGGTCGCGCCACTGCGCAAGATTGTCGAAACTGTCTAGTGCACCTTCCCAAAACCCGCAGGTAACGACCACTCCGTTCACGCCGGCAGCCTTTAGTTTTACAAAGGACTCGCGATCAAAATGTCCGCATTGCAATCCGTCGATAATCATTGCTTCAAGTCCTCAGATTTTTGGTTCGAATTCTCGCTTGAAACCGCCTCGGGTGCGGCGATGAAGCTGACATCCGTGTCGTCATCGTTGTCAGTCCGGCCGATAATCTGACCGTCCTCCGCTACAATGTTCACACCCGCATGGCGGCGTGATACGGCGCTGTCAGGTGTCAATGCTGTCTGCGCCTTCGCCCACACCTCCCACCACAAATCAGCAGCGATAGGGCAACCTTTGGCCATAATGCGGTCCAGCACCGGATCGGCAGGCTCAGTGCGAGTGGCAGAAATGCGCGAGCCGTCGAATGTGACTTCCAGCCCAGCCCGACAGCCAAGACCGGTCGCAATCCCGATTTCCGCGGCGTCCATGACGTTGATAACTTCAACTGTCGCCGTGGCAGAACCGACCAGCGCCTCAGCCAGCAAATCCAGTACCGACGGCACTACGAACCACGCATGCACTCCACCGCCATCCAGCACCAAAGCCCCTGCTGGATCCTGCTTAAACCTCAGTTTTGAAGGATCAGTCGTCAAAACAGCATCGAGCCGGTTCAACAGCATTTTAAACCCGCCGAGATCCATAGCTTCGGAATACATCACCACGTCACCCACCATCAGCGCGAAGCCCTTGGGCAGATCTGTGAGTGAGAAAATGCGCTCGGACATCATTCGCATCTCGCGCGGCATAACCCGCAGAATTTGATCGGTCATTGGATTGGCTCCCTTGGGAAAAACCAGCGCTCGCCATTTCCATTGCGCAGATCATCCCGCGTCGGCGCGCCCTGAAACATCACGCCGCGCAAGTTGCGCTGCAAATAGTCGCGCGTTTTGTCGATGCCGTGGAATGCCACATTCATAAGCCGCACGAGGTCGATGGGAACGAAGTCTGCCGAATTGACATTTGCCATCGGCGTGTGAAATCCCTCTCCGGCAAGGCTCTGAACTCGTGCGACAAACAGGCGGTGCTGTGGGTGCGCCAGAAGAAAACGCGCCATACTTTGATCGCTGGGCGCCCCTTGCAGATCACACATCAGGGATTGGAGGCCTGTTGGCAAATCCAACGCCAAATCTCGTGCATCGGGAACCTCAGCACGTAATCCACGCCGGGGTTCCTCTGCCGTCTCGGACTTGTACCAAACATAGTCCTGCGCACCGTCCGCCTGCATGTCGATGTTCAGCGCCCATGCATAATCGGCGCATAGCTGCGATCGCAACTCTTGAACCGTCGCCAAAGGATTGATGGCCAATTCGTCCGGACCGACAACGTTGCCAACAGCCGCATCAGCTATTTCTGGAGCCAGCTCCATAATTAGCGATAGGAAGCTTTCGTAAGTCTCCGGCGCGCAGTCACGTGCAAGTTCAAGGGCGATCGTATCCAACGGATAGGACACATCCTTTCCGTCCAGCTGGCCGGTCGCGACCAATGCCGCAAGCCGCGGAAGCAAGCCTTCCAGCTCATCCGCGATCTGGGCAGATGAGGCAAAGGTTTCGTACATCATACGGTCTTCACGCCGGAACTGCACCGCCTGCCGTAACAACTCGCATAGTGCCGTAATCCGCGCGTCACCTTTGCCAAGGTTCAACCCCAACGCAGCAGCGACGGTCTTCTCCCGCGCGCCGATCCAGGATGACAGCAACCGCGGATGTTTCTGTACGAAGAAAATAAGGCCTAGCGCCGACCCGTTGCCCACGCCTAAGTAGCGCCGAACAGCCGGGTCTAGCGGCACAGCTTTATCCGAGCGCAATTTGGCAAGGTGCTCAACAAGATCGCAAGAAAGCTCTCGCATCAGATACGCATTGAGGATTTGCGCTTGCAGCACCCCACCCAGCGGATGCTCCGAACCAAGTGACGCAAACGAGCGAGTCCCAAAGGTGCCGTTCCCATCCAGACCCGTATTACGCATCAAATAGCAGACGGAATTAAGATCCTCGATCCTAGGCTGTTGCCCCTCGGATAGCGCAGCAAGCGTCGCGTCGAAAACCCGCATGGAACGGTTGGATCGGCACCAGACCAATGCCTTCGGGGTCGCACGGCCCCTATATAATAGTGGCACTTCACGACGAGCAGTTTCGATATCGTCCTCGGTCGCGGCGCCCTCGTTCAACGTCCCCATCATGTCCCACGAACGACCGATGATACGTCCTGTCCGGGCCTTTAGGTTGGGGGGCGACGAGAATGCGATAAAGCTGAATTGCTTGGCATCCAGCCCCGGCCCTGTGCGGATCGAGTATACAATCGTACCCCTGGCGTCAGCGTCTACATCCATCCGCTCCAACCGAATGTCCCAGCGCTCCGCAATCATGCGGTTCATCATTGCCCGAGTTCCGCTCAGCCGGCTGGGTTGCATCGCGGCCAGCCGCTCAGGACGCATGACCTCTTGCCAATTGCGTAAGGCAGGTCGCCCGTCGTGTTCGTATTGATGAAGAACAGCATTCATTTTCTGTCTTTAATCCCTTGTAGAAGTGCGGAAATTTCAGTTGCTGCCTCAATCATCGGCTCCTTCGTCACAGTTAGGTCGAATTGCCCTTCAGGCTGAACCAACGACACCGCAGCAGTAACCTGGCCGCGCGCGTCAAATACAGGCACCGCCAATCCCACCACGCCGCTGTGGGTGTACCCAGACGACAGCGCGTAGCCGCAGTCGCGCACTTTTTGCATGGCTTCAGTACTAGGGAGCGGATGCGCGCCGGCGCTCAAGCGATCCAATGTGTGCGGCTCCGCATAGGCGCACAGCACCCGCCCCGACGCCGATCCGTCCAGCGATAATTGTGTGCCAATCTGCTGCACGGCACGAAGCAGAGTGTTCGCCTCAACCCGCGCGACGATACATGGCAACCCGCGATCAATTACGGCTAGAGAAACTGTTACGTTAATACGATCAACCAAGCGCCCTAGCGCCGGTTCAACTCGCGTTCCCAGATCCGCCTGCTCTAGGGCAGCTGCCGCAAGCCGGGTTGAAAACATGGTCAGCCGATAGCCACCACTTTCGTCCTGATCTAAAAAACCAGCCTCAACCAAAGTAAACAACCGCTGATAAGCAGTTGCCCGCGACAGGCTCATCTCACGCGCAACTTCAGTCAAACGCACTGGCGCGCCTTGGCCAGAAAAAAACTTCAACACATCAAGCGTTTTCAGCGCAGTTGAAAGAGCGCGGACGCCTCCCTGCGCTCGAACACCCTCGTCATCAGTTGGATCTTGCTGAAGCGTCAAATCGAAAACCTCGCACTAGCTGTGTATTTCATTTGAATACATAGTATCCTTAATGAATATACTGGCGGGTAGGTCACATATCTGTCAAACAAAAAACCATGCTTTCGCAAGACACCCTATAAACGCTGAGGATTTCCGGCATGCGCGCGAACTCAGGCAACACCTTGGATGGTTTTTTGAGCACATCGCGAGTCGATCGGCATCAAAACGGCACAAGAATCCGAATCACAAAACGTGAAAATCGGTGAATAAGAGAATTTTTAAGTCAAATTTTCATACTTTAAACTAAATTCCACTGCACAGCGATGAACCCTGCAAAGAGCGTTTGCTCAAAATTATTGACACCCTCTCGCGCTGCGGCAAAGGTCACCGCGATTCAATTCACGCCCATTTCGATGCGGCAAATTTATGGAGCGACACATGACAAACGGCGCTGATATCCTCTCCCGCACACTTGCCGATCACGGCGTGGACACTTGTTTTGCCAATCCAGGCACGACAGAGATGCATTTGCTTTCTGCGCTTGGACGTGAACCGCGCATAACACTGCACCTCTGCCTGTTTGAGGGCGTGGTAACGGGTGCGGCGGACGGTTTTGCACGTATGAAGGGTCGGCCGGCAGCGACGTTGCTGCACCTTGGACCGGGCTTGGCAAATGGAATGGCCAATCTGCACAATGCCAAGAAAGCAGCCAGCCCGCTCATCAACATAGTCGGGGAACATGCGACCTATCACCTGAACGTGGACGCACCGCTGACCGCTGATATTGCCGGAATGGCCCGCACGGTTTCCGACTATGTTGTCACCCCAAATAGCGCTGATACGATTGCGGCAGATACCGTGGGAATGATGGCAGCCATCACAGGGCCCGAGCAACGCGTCGCCACAATGATCGTACCAAATGACGTCGCGTGGACCGAAACAAACACTACAGCTGCGGCTATCGCCCCCATGCCTGCGCCTGAGCCCAATGCAGACACCCTGCCCCGCGCAGTCACAGCCCTCAAGGGTGGCAACAGCGCCGCCCTGATGATCGGCGCGCCCTTTATCACCGCGCGCATGGCGAAATTAGCACAGGCCATTGGCGCCGCAACAGGCTGCCGCGTTTTCACTGAACCAACCGTCGCGCGGATGTCGCGCGGTTCAGGCGTTCCCGCGCTTCAGCGTCAGCCTTTCCATGTCGACTTCGCAACCGAAGCGCTAAAGGGCCTGTCTGACGCGGTTCTTGTCGGTGCACGCACGCCGGTTGCGTTCTTCGCCTATCCGAACCGTCCCAGCCTATTGCTGCCCGATGACGCCACCGTGATCGAGCTCGCCCCCCCGCTAGCTGATATGGAAAAGGCGCTAGAAACTCTCGCTGAATCCTTGGGCGCACAGGTTACAAGTGAGCCCACCCCAACACCGGACAATACCGATTTTGACGGTACAGCCCCAATAACCTCGGAAACGCTGGGAAGCGCCGTTGCCAACGCCCTGCCCGAAGGCGCGATTGTGGTCGACGAATCCATCACCAACGGGCTACATATGTTTGCCAAATGTGCCACAGCTGCGCCCCATGATTGGCTCAACAATCGTGGCGGGTCTATTGGCTACTCGATGCCCGTCGCGGTCGGCGCCTCTGTCGCATGCCCCGACCGCCCCGTGCTGTGCGTTACAGGCGATGGATCTGCTGCATATACGCTGCAAGCGCTCTGGACGATGGCCCGATCAAAGCTTAACGTGACCGTTGTAATCCTCGCCAACCGCAGTTACCGCATCTTGGCAAATGAGATGTCCAAGATTGGCGCGGGCGAGCCGACAGACGCTACACTTCCGTTGATGAGCTTAGAGGATCCCGCCCCCGATTGGGTCAAACTTGCCGAAGGCCACGGTGTCAGCGCCGAGCGTGTCACGAACGCAGGATCACTGAGCCTCGCTATCGCGCGTGCAATGTCGAAACCCGGCCCTACACTCATCGAAGCTGTGATGTGATCCAATAGTGCGCCGAGGCTCATACTTTACGCCGCGCGGCAGCTTGCCTATTCCCTGCACATGCACTGACCAACACTTGATGGTCAGCGCGTGTGCAGAGGGACCGAATTATGACTGAGAAGAACGACACCACATTCGACATCGGCGCACGCCTGCTCGCGATGCGCACTGCGGCTGGATACTCGCAACGCAATCTGGCTGAACGCGCCGGCGTTCCCCATGCGCAGATCTCGATCGTCGAGCAAAATAAGTCCAGCCCCTCCATCTCGACTTTGCGCAAAATTCTATCCGGTCTCAACTTGACGATGGGTGATTTCTTTGAGGGAGAGCGCAGCGCTCCCGAGGGTCCGTTCTTCGGCGCAGATGATCTGATCGACCTGACCTCGAAATTGCCCGGAACAGGCATGGCCAATGCTACGGGCCGCCTTGCATTGCGACAGATCGGCGACGCTCGGCGTCACAACCTGCAAATGCTGCATGAAACCTACGAAGCCGGTGCAGATACTGGGGAAAACATGCTCGAGCATTTCTCAACAGAGGGTGGATACATCATTCAGGGCGCGCTGGAAGTCACAGTTGGCAGTGATGTTCGTGTGCTTCGAGAGGGCGAGTCATATCTCTTTGATTCCCGATTGCCGCATCGTTTTAGAAATGTGCACGACGGCCAAACTTTGGTTATTTCCGCCTGCACTCCACCCTATCTATAAGGGCCCTCAACTTCTCGCTTGCTCAAAATAACAAGCATCGCTTATGCTCGTGGCAATCAAACCCATGAGGATAAGCATGACTCGTAATTCCGATATAGAAGCCCGCCGCCAATCCGCCGTTTCTCGTGGCGTTGCTGGAAAATCGATCTATGCAAATCGCGCCCTGAATGCTGAGCTGTGGGATGTCGACGGCAATCGCTTCGTTGATTTCACCGCAGGAATTGCCGTCACGAATACGGGTCACTGCCATCCCAAGGTCATGCAGGCCGTCGCGACGCAGGCCGCCGCGTTTACGCATACCTGTTTCCACGTCGCCCCGACCGAGGGCTATGTGACACTTTGCGAGCGCCTGAATGCAATCGTCGATACCGGCGTGCCGAAC
>Ga0115567_10004652_pt1 | contig 13384 bp, 15 predicted proteins | sample COGITO_mtgs_1204_2_FD_88679 | JGI IMG/M metagenome (GOLD analysis project Ga0115567, IMG submission 88679) | Pelagic marine microbial communities from North Sea - COGITO_mtgs_120412 | ecosystem: Environmental > Aquatic > Marine > Epipelagic | place: Germany:Helgoland, sampling site Kabeltonne...
AGTCATGTACACCCAGAGCCCAGCGCCGGCTAGTGAATCCTGCCGGAGACACCGCGGGATGCCGCGTCTCAGGGGCCGTGGGGGTAGCTGACGATGCGTGGCACTCGCACGGGACAGTTTCTGGAGCCCGTTGCAGACTCGTTGCGAAACCCTCGACCAATCAGTCAGCCTCAACGCACCGCGGCCGGAAAATCACAAGGCCAGCGCTTCCAGGGGGCATACCTGCACGGCAGACGACATGATCTGCAGCAGGTACGAACGCTCCATTACGTGTCCGAGCGCAAGCCCCCCCCCGATGAGCACAAGCACCGACCTGGGAGCACCTCGCACTGAAATTGAGCACAACTGCCCAAACCTGAGCATGAGGACGGGAGGGGTGCGTTGGGCGAGAACGCAAAGCCAGGGCGTGGGCACACCAATTGAGTGCATTGTGGAAATCGTTGCGATCGAGCAGCCCTGATGAGAAGAAGATGCAGATTGGAAATAGCCCGACAAGGCCCATGGACCCGAAGGAGTCCTGCATGCACGCATGCTCAGCGGGCTGCGAAGACGCCATTCACAATGCGCATGCAGACGGGACGACCTCGAGTTGCAAAGGTTTCCAGAATGCCCATGCGAGCACTGTCGATACGGTTACAAGAGTGGCGAGCATCTGGCATGACGGTGCCCGCAGCTGTGAGATCGCTGCGCCTCGGTTGCGAGCCTCCCAATCCAAGAGAACCCAAGGAGTGCATTGTTCGGAATCAAAGTTGCAACGTTGGTCTCGTTGGGAGAGCACCTGCTGTGGCGTCATGCGGCTCTGCTCGCGTAGGAGCTCCGACGTCTGCACGCAGGTGAGCTTGGCATGTTAGTAGCAGCGTTTTTTGCCGAGCTGCGCTAGCGAATCTTAGTTTTGCTAGCATGCAGCTCGCCAACTGCCAGATTTGAAAACAGGCGCCCACACACCTGGAGCGTGCGAAGCATTGGAGGGTAACGAAAGCGAAGGATTGCCCATGCGATTAGAAGCAGAATCGAGCAGAAGGGGACCTGCCATCGATCACGTCAGAGCACTTCACAGGAAGTCACGTATGCCCAAAAGCCTGCACCCAAGGTGACTCTGAGAGAGTACCGTGAAAAGTAGCCACTGCGAGAAGGAGACTGGTGAGTCAACGAGGCCACACCTGCCATCCAGGGGCACCGAACATAGTGTTAGACCTATCTTGGGAGCTTGGCGTCCCAATTCCTCAAGGTGTTTCCTTTCTCAGACGTGCCACTGCCCGGTAATATGCCAAGCAAGATGCGTCAGACGCCTGCCGGGACGGCACCAGTTGAAAGCGATCACATTCTGCGGGGAGGCGATCGGGGTAGTCATCCCGCCGATGTTGTTGGAGATGGCAATGCCGAGCAGCAGCGCCTTGGCGAAGGGGTCGCGAGCAGGGAGCTGGTTGACGAGTGGCTGCGCGAGCGAGACACAAAGGACCTGTCGGCGCTCGACCTCTCAGTCACTCCTTTGACTTAGACTCGAGACTGCACTGCCTGCTGCCGGGGAACTGGAAATCCTCGAGACAGAATTGTGAGGGGACAAGCTGCTGGAACGGATGGGTAGGAGCACCGAGGATGGAACGTTGCTGATCCACATTGACAGGAACATGCCGAGTGACATTATGCCAAGCATGACATTCTCGGGCTTGTTTCCAAATGGACGGAGAAGCACTGAGGCAATCATGTTGGAGATGCGCTGCTTTTCGAGGACTGCTCCAATCGAAAAGCCCGCCATGAAAAGCAGCACAGTCGGGTCGAAGAACTGCACAACATCAGCGCGGCGTGGGTCCAGCGCTTCTCTGGATGCGGCACGGGGAGGGCGCAAAATTCGGGTTCACTTTGTTGGAGAGTTTGTTGGAGAGGGTGCCTGTTGAAATACCTGAGCGCAGACCTCCTTGGCGGCCTGTGGCGGTTTGTACGGCACAAACTGCGCGCTCACACACGCCGCGTCCCCCGCCAGGCACGGAGTCGAGGGTGGTGGCGGGAGGAGTGCGCCGCAGGAGACCGAAAGCAGTGGGACGAGCAGCGACGTCACGTACAACGGGATTGCCTGCGCAGTGAGGTGTCCACGAGCGATCAGAGTCCTCTGGTCGCGGCCGAGAGAGCAGACGCAGTTCTAGGTGTGCCATGGGCGTCTGCGATGCGCGTGGGGATGCACACCTCCGTTGCCCAGAGTGTTGAGACGAAGACAACGATCGCCAGACACTTCTTCGCTGCGGGAACCTCCTCCCCATCCAGGCGCAACTCCCCAGGTGCAAGGTATATGACCGTGAAAAGAAGCACGGCAGCGAAAACAGGGCCTGCGTCCCGGGCTCCGATTTCCTCAGCAACACATGCGGTTGGCTGGAATCGTAGTGGATTCAGACCGCCCATGCAAGGATGGAAGAGAGTTGGGGGAGATCTTGGTTAGTTACCCGCTCGGAAACCTCCGGACACTGCTGAAGGCGCGGGCGATGCGTCTCGCTTCTTGTCTTCGCTTGTACCTCCCACCTCAGGTTCCCCGTCCACATGCAGTACCTCCATCTCTGCAGCACCGAAATAAGGTCAACGACAACAGGAATCAGGGCTGGAGCAAGGCTGCTACAATCCAACCCTACGCAGGGCCACATTGGTGCAGCGGTAGCATGGTCAGGAAGCCAGCCTTCGGCCGTGCCCCCGCCTGCCGCCCGCTGAGTCATGACCGCGTCCTGCTGCCACTTCATGCAGCGCAATCCCTTGCCAAGCTTCGAAAAATTCAGTGGGCAAAGAAATTCTCAGCTTATCGCATTCACCACACGAAGTGGGCGCCCCAGCGGCGATCAGACGCTGGGAGATTCCACAAACCATTTTTATTTGAACGAAGAAAGCTCCCGTGTAGAACAAGCCTATTTCGATTTTTCAAGAGGCTTTGTGGTTTTTGCTGGTTTGCGATGAGCGTTCCCGAACCGTCTGTGCCGCCCGCTGAGGCTGTTCTCACCGCAGAAGAGCAAGCTGCTATTGTGGATGAGGAAACCCTGGACGAATCTCCCTCTGAAGTCACAGCGGGCGCTGTTGAAGCCAATGAGAACGACGCAGTTGAGGCTGTGGCGTGAGTTCCGATCCCTTGAACCCCAACACAGAATTATCGACCCTGCGCGGTGGCGCAAACTGCGCGCTGTCTTCATGACTTGACACCCTATACGGCGACAGATCGCGCAAACCAGTTGGCAAGGCCCTACTCGGCGGCGGAATGGAGGCCCTCGCCGGAGGGTTCTTGCTTGGAGGCGCCGCCGTATGCGGAATCATTGGCGCAGCTGGAGCTGCCGTCGCGGCGAAATCACAGGGTACTATTGGCGAGAAGGCGCGCGAGTACGGTGATAAAGTTGCTGGCGTGGGCGAAAACCTCAAGAAGATGGACGAGGATGGCAAGCACTCAGCTAAGGCCAAGGAGCTCTTGGGTAGCGTGCTTAGTCAAGCCAAGGAAGCTGCGGGCCCCTTGCTAGAGAAAGCGAAAGAATCAGCGGCGCCGGTGTTGAGCAAGGCCAAAGAGGCTGCTGCACCTGTGATAAGCAAGGCAAAGGAGGCAAAAGAGGACCTCTCGAAAAAAGACTGGGCGCAGATGCAGGTGACGTCCCCTGGTACCCGGGCCGGTAGTGCGGCGCCTGGCCTCTCACGCCATCTGGAAAGTCTTACCGGAGTGTTTAACTCGTACGTGACTCGCATGCAGGCCGACGCCAAGGAGCAGCTTGGGAAGGCAAAGGATTGGACAAAAGGTGTAGTTTCGAAGGCCGCGGGGGGCGGCGGGGCGGCCGATGGGCCACCCCAGTGACCCTGTGCAGTAGCGGGTTTGGCAACTCTGTTTTGTGGTAGTGCTGTGCAAACGATTAGACCGAAGGTGCGGCGACCAATTTATTCGATTGCACAGTGCGTAAGAGGAGTGTCCGTGTACACAAGCTCGCGCACGAACAGGGGCATGCCGCATGCCCAGGGTTAATGAAGGTGGCGCTGTTGATTGTGCTCGCGTCCAGCAGCTTTGAACAGCAAAACACGGAAAAGACTCGCCGAAGTTTGATGCTCCTCCGTGGGACCTGCACCGCTCGTCACAGCCCACCCCGTACACCGACAACACACGGTCCCTCACTTTGTAGTTGCCTTGCCACTCCACGCAGGCAGTTGGCGCTTCGGCCGAGCTCAGCACTCCGCCACCTTCGTCCGTGAAACGATTGCTCACGTAGAGCTCTTGGCAGCAGGAGCAGGCGGCGGCGGCGGGGGTGCGGCAGCGGCCCCAGACGTGGTCGTTCCGCCCGCGGCTACCGCGCCGGAGTCGGCAGCTACAACAGCTCCCGCGGCTCCGGCTGCGAGATTTGCCGCTGCCGCTGCTGCTGCTGCCGCAACGGTGGCTGCGGCTTGGGCCTTCGTTTGCTTTGCACCTGGCGTTCCAGGCTGCGCAAGGATGGCGAGAAATCAGCCACCTGGGCCCCAACAATAAACGCCTACGAAATACCCCACCAATGCACAGAACCTCCGCTTCGCAAAGCCGGTAGGGCGCACAGACCTTGCCGACATCCATGAGGATCTGCGCGGCGTCTGCCGCACGGTGCCGTTCAAGATGACGCACGAGACTGCTTTGCTGCGAGAAAGACTTGCTGCAGGCCGGGCACTCATGCGGACGGTCGGCCGAGTGCGTCTTGGAGTGCTTGGCGAGAGCCGACGGGTCCGAAAACCTCTTTTTGCACCCTGGGAGCGCAACCGAGCCTCAGCGCTCAAAGTTTTCGGACGGAAAGCCACTGTGCTGGAAATGCAAGCGGGCCGCGGGTCCGGAACGAGAGGGCGTACCCGATGCCTCGCAGGCATACGGGCGGGTCTCAGCATGGATCAGCATGTGCCGAGAAAGATGGCTGGCCGCCGCGAATTTCTGTGGAGCCAGGCTCGTGAGCCGCTCTTCGGGGCGGGGGCAGCCAAGACGGAAGGGGATGGGGTGGGGAGGTTCGGGTGCTGCGGGGACAACCTTCTGGCAGACCGAGCACTCGTGCGGGCGAACGCCCGAGTGTGTGCGCCTGCGTGTGCGAGGACGCTGCCGCTGTCAGTGTCATCCCCGATGGCTGGCAACGGCCGCCGCGTGGCGCCCTCCGGCCTTTGCCAGGCACGCGCTCACAGCTGGGCGAGCGCCTGCCCACAAAAAGCGGACATGGAGATCCAGAGCCGCACGGGGAGCGCGAGGGCTCCTGGAGCCGGGGCACTACTTGTGGCGCGCGAGGTGGGTTGTTGCGGCGAATCGCTTGTGGCACGTCGGGCACTCAAAGGGTTTTTCGCCCGTGTGTCGACGCATGTGCGTAGAGAGCGTCGAGTGGTCGGCAAATGCCATTCCACATTGCTCGCACTTGTAGGGTCGTTCCCCAGTGTGCGTGCGCATGTGTGTCGCCAGCTTACTCGGATGCGAGAATGCACGTCCACACTCGGAGCACTCGTTAGGCCGCTTCGCCGACTTGGTCATGCATGGGAGGTCTTGCCCGAGGCGCCTTTTGTTCATACCCGTCCGTGACATGGCGTAGTTGCCACCGACACCAGCACCAATTCCCTCAGGAACCACCACGCCTGCTGCTGCCTGGAGGGGCACGCCATCGGTCTTGAGGCCACCAGACTCGGGCTTCGAGGACGGCGGCGCCGGAGGCACAGCGCCTCCCTTGTTCGGTATCGACGGCGCTACCGTCACAGCGACCGCCTCCAAAACAGATGGAGTGGCCTTCACGCCCTGGTTCGCCGGCGCGGAATCTTGCGCATCGGCGGCGCTCTTCGCCCCCCGCGCGCCAGCGGCGCTCGCAGCCGCCTTCGAGTGCCGCCCCATGTCGCGCGCACTCTTTGGCGCTCTTTTCTGACCGGTTCTCTTTCGGGCGACTCCGCGCTGTTCCTAGCGCTTGCTCGTCCTTGCGCACAACCTCCTTGCACGCACAAATGCGCAAACTTCGCCTCGGCTGCGCCCGTATCACGCAGGTGCGGGCCTGCGTCCGCGCTAGTGGTGTCCGCGCTTGCGACGCGAACTGCTGCCGCGGCGTTCCCCGCGGCGGAAGGTTTGACGGGGACCCTGCACCAAGTTGTTAAGTGAAAATCAAATTTTGCGGTCTGCATCCGGTGCCATGGGGACCAACTCGTATTTGTTTGTAAAAACCTGAACTGACATCTTTTCGTTTGAACCCGATGGGACACAAGAGTGTCCGACCCCATGTGATATCCAAGAGATACCCAAAGGTACGGGACTTCGGGAGCCTCTAGGCGCCGTGGTCGAGGTGGAGCGTGGCCAGCGGACGTGTTGGGCGTCCCAGTCGCAGTTCTTTTCGTGCGGTCCATCAAGACTTCTAGACCTGCGCGCTCTGGGGCCTGTTTGACTGCGCAAGCTCGCAAAGGCGTCTCAGTGCGCACAGTCGCAGGCAGCGCTCGTCATCACCGCGAGGACCTGGGCGCTGCGCAGTGAGCGGAGGGTGACCCGGACCGGGTAGTTAATTAATCAGAGCGATGGCACGTGGATGTGTCATGGCTGGTCTGGTGGCGGCTGCTGTTTTTGCGGCTAGGTGCTCTCCCGCCTGCCAGCTGAAACGCAGTGATTTGAAGCTTTTCGTGCAACATGCACGCCGGTGCGGCTTTTTGTCTGACTCTGGCGCTCCACCGATTCGTAATTGCTAACCACGCTTTGCCTCTACACAGCCTGGATAGCAGCAATACGGCGCTCGCTTTTGTTGTGCCTGGCACCGTTGGTGTAGAGAGCTCTGTGGTGGGGAGGAGAGGGATGGGTTCTGGTGGGTCATATCGGCGACGAGCGACATGTGTGAGCCGGGCTTGCACTCGATTGAAAGCACAGCTGGGTGAGGAGAATATCTTAGAAGATTACAAGCGGCGGCTCAAGGAGGTGGAGCAGATGGACTCGCTTCCGCGGGCACGGAGACAAGAGAAAGGGCTGCTTGGCAAAGTTGCGGCGAGCATCAAGAAGTTTAAGTCGTGCGAGACCGACTACGACTGTAACGAGGATGGGAAAAACTGGCCTCTGCGTTGCGTTGACGTCATCCTTACAAAGGTGTGCGTTGACCAAGATGATCGCGGTGGAGGTTTGGGCGTGCGCAATTGGAACCCTGAGGCGGCGACTGTCCCGATCCCTGTGCGGGTCGATGACGGATACACCACGCAGCCAGGGCAGCCAGGCTGGCCTGTTTCGCGCGACTTCTAGTGTGCACAAGGGGCTGGATCAGCCGAGTGGTGTCATGATTGTGCAAAAAGCCAGAGCAGCGAGGCTCGTGTCGGTGCGCGCGGATCCGTCACCGGCAAGGCGTGGTTGGAGCAACCAGGCACGGACCAGTCGCCTTTGATCTGCGTTTCACTGGGTAGGGAAAAGATAGCTGCCGCAGAAACGCTTCAGATTCCAGAACCTATGTCCCAGACGCTCCGAAGTTCCCTTCATCCTGTTCACTTCGCAAAGCGAGAAAAGATCGTGTTGTCTCCCCTGCTCACAATCCGTTTGGTGCTTTTCGCTTCTCTCTCACTCTAAGACACCGCCGCGCGCACAAAGTCTTTCGTCAGGTCGTGGTACCGTGCAAAACCCCATGGCCACAAGCGCCTACTGAGTCTGCGACAAAAACGCAAAATGCGAGGCCGTCAGCCGCGCTAGTCGTCCTCAGCATCCTCGTCCTCGTCCTCCTGCGACGTTCGCGCACGCATCCGTGAGTTTTTTCCGTGCCATCGGGACAGCGAGACGTCCCGGCGTAAGAAAATACCTCCTCCGTCGCCTGGCGCATGGCGAGCGCCTCCTTCATCCCGTAGTGCTTCTTGCGATTCTCTTCGAAGGCCTTGCGCCGCGCCTCCTTCGCCTCCTCCGCTGCCGGACCCGGCGCACGCGCTCAGCAAGGTGCGATAGGCTTCATAGTTGCATGATTCACAATGCATTTGTACGTTTGAATGCACGGGCTCTGATGGACGCTGGTCTGGCGACGCACATTGCTCCAGAACGGTGGGTTGGAGCTGCTCCACGTCTCCCATTGCCTCTGACAGGCCGGCCGCCTCCCATTGATCAGCAAAACTCGCATGCTGTTCTGTAGGGGCCTTTTGATCACCGCCCTGTGTGTCGCGCCGTGCCGCGAGCTCCTCGTCTGTCGGGGAAAGCGGGCGGGCACAGTTCAGTTTGGTTTGCCCAAGGCTTGCAGGGCTGACGTTGTGCGCTAGAGATGAGAAGCGACCCCGGAGCTTTTCACACGTACTCACTGCGCACTTTCATACACACTCTTGGTGCCGCGCAAGCACCCGAGGCCGAACCCTCCGCATGGGCGATTGCATTTGGCAGGAAAGGAGATATGGGGCTGCAACTGAGGGAGCAGCACCGTCGCGATCTTCCACTTCGTCATCACAGTAGTCAAAGTTGAAGGGGGTAGGAGGCTCATCGATCTTCATCGTCGCCGTCCTGCACATCGTTGCACAGTAAACATCCTTGCTTGGCGAGATTGGAAGGAGCGAAAGAATACGCCCACCCCCGACCTGCTTCGGCACGCGATGTGCGGCTACTGTCGCAGCTGCGTGCTTCGGCGCAGCGATTGCCCACAATTATGTTTGCATCCGCAATTTACCGTGAGGACAATCGCAAAGCGCATTGGTCGGTCACTATGCAAGCGCGTTGGAGGTGGCAAGGACAAAGCCCAGCTGGCCAGCCCCCAGAAAAAAAGTTGAACCCTTCGCACGATACCCAAGGCGCCGGGAACACACCGGTTCTCGTCATTGTGCTTGAGATTCTCCTCGTTCCACCGGACCTGTGCCCGCACTGCTGCAGCCATGCCTTCTGCCTCCCGCTAGGATGCCTCTGCTCCCGGCGCCAAACTTGGACGGTGATTCTCGCTCCAATGTGGACTGAAAACCATCATTTCAAGCCCCAAACTGGCTCAACTGGCCCGGTCTGGGCTGGGGCTTTTGCCCCGGCTCCCGCCGCCCTCGTGCGCGCGTCTCGTTAGTGGTATGGGCCTGGGACCTCGTTAGTATCCGGCTTCACTGCTGTGGTCTCCCGGCCCCCGCCCGTCGCCAGTTTTTCGCTCTGCGATTTGTGACTGTTTGTCATTAAACGTATCTATCGCTCGCGCGGCGCCGCTGTGCCGCGGCGCCAGTCTTTTGCCCGCGTCACGTTAGTGCAGGCCTATTGGGATTTATCACATGTGCGGCTTTCTAGCATTGTCTCCCGGTCCCCGTTACTGTGGTGTTCTTCGCTTTGCGGTGTGTGACTGTTGTCGGTGTACGGATGTTTTCTCTCATGGTGCTGCGTCTAGTGTGCAGCACATTCTTCGAACTACGCTCGATCTAATGTCTACTCTCGTAACCTCGCTCCATTAAAGTCTATTGATTCACAAATTCCAGCATGAAGAATAACCTGCCCCTACAGCTTTCCGCCCGTACTGACGGCACCCTCGTTCTTGTCCCGTTCCCCATCACCCCCCCCAAGCCCCTTGCTCATGTGCTTCACACCATGTCGTGTCGTTGCGATTTGGGAGGCGGGTTCGCGTCCTCGAGGAAAGAAATTCCCATCAACGACTCCTCAATGGAGGAGGCATCGTCCGACTCCACTAACACGCGCTTTCGGCTGCCGGTGAGGCCCTGGAACACGCAACCGCAGCGCTCAGCGATGCAGTTGTTTATCTGTAGCCCGCCAAGCCTGCATCGCTCTCGCGCGGGGCGTTCCGCGCGAGAGCGAGGAACACACGTACCGAGAGAGCGAGAGACGAGGAGGAGGACTCGAGCATGTCTGCGCGGTGCTGAGGCAGCCCCTTCCAGCCCATCTCTTCGTCCACATCGCGCTGCCAGCACCACCCGTAAGCCCACGCACCCCCTCTGGAACGACAGGCGCGTCAGGCACACACGGAGCCGGAATGAACCTTTGGCCGAGCGGCGCCCTTTCCAAACGAGTACACAATGATGCCGCCGGCAACCACCATGGCCGCCATCTGGCCGTACGCGATTCAAGTGAACAAAGTGCGCGGTGCCGTAAGCAGCACGGGGACGCTGAGCCACAGCGAGTGAGATGGGGCGACAGCGAGTCTGATCAGCACCACGCACCGTTTTCTGGTGCGTCATGCATTGCGAGGCGTAATCGTCACAGAAGAGCCTGTCAGAGGCGACAAACACACCGATCGCGCGCAGCGCGGTGAGCACCCCGACAGACACCTGCATCGTTCAGAGGCATCCTCAGGGTAACTGCATAATTCAGAGGCAAGATCAGGGCCGACCCGTCGCGCACGCGGATCTCCATGCAGACGTGGATGGGTTGACAGGCCGTGCCGCACCGCTCCGACCCGGGCGATCAGAAAAAAGAAAGTGACGTTGTGCAGCCATGCCGAGATCACGAGGACAGCATACAGGCCACCGACAGAGACGGGGTCGCCTCCCTTAGCCTTGATGCTCCGTAGCACCAATTCGTCGAATCGCGGAATCGTGTAAACCTGAGCCGCCGATCCGTGCAGTGAGCTATGCCATGGGGCGCCGCACACGAATGACTCGCATGGTAGCAGCTACATGCAGGCTAGTACGGCTGCAGTGCTATAGCTGTCTGCTCGATTGCCGCGGCTGAGGTCGATGCGACCTAGCCGATGCCAGAGCTAATCAGTTTCCACTCTCACGGAATGGGACGGTGCCAACCGCCATCCACGCAAAATGCACGATTGTGCCGTAGGCACCAATCATTACAGATAGGCGCTGCGGCCTGACGCGGCCGGTCCCCATGAGCGACTCGTTGAGGCAGTAAGAGCCCGCGTAGCCAACGCACCCCACAAGTGTGATGCCGATCCCGACAACCATTTTCTTGGCCTCGTGGCCGAGGTGCACAGGCGCACTTTCTGACGACGTGAGCGCGAGTCCAGCCATGATTGCGAGAATTCCCATCCACTGCGTCCACGACAAATTCTTTTCCAGGCAGACCTTGGATATGAGTGCCGTGAAGCAGACGACAGAACTGTAAAGTACTTGAAATGTCCCACTTCCCACAAGTTGTAGCCCAAACATGCAAACGAGGTTCGAGCAGACCTCGCAGAGCGTCGCACGAATGATTGGCCCGTTCTCCAACGAAGAAGGCACGCGGGCGTGCCCAAAAACATAAACTAGGAGCATTCCAAGATACGAGGGCAGCGACAACAGTAAAGTAGTGGGCTGCGCTCCGCCCTCGTAGAACACCATCTGCAAACGGCATACAGCGCGTAAGCGCTTCAGCAGAGGAGAGCGCGATAGGGAATGGAACAATTGGTGGACACGGACCTGGTTGCAAATGGTCGACAAAACGCCGGTAGCCAAAAATACCATCTGATGCAGGAGCACCCAAATCTGAATCCCACTTACACCGGATGCCTCGCCCTCCACGATTCCGAGCCCCCCTTTCCCTGCGTCCCAAGCCCTGCTCCCGTTGGACCTCGCCTCTTTCATCGGCATCCCACGAGTAATGGCTGCTCCTGCACTGGCCGGCTGAGCGAGCACCGCCGCGAGAACGGTCATGGGATTCCAAAGCTTCCGCTCCTTCTCGGAATCTTCTGTGCCCATTGTTTCGCAATCCCCTTCGCAGACCCTGCCCGGTTGTCGCCGGGCAGGGTCGCCAAGCACTGCACCACTTCGTGCAACGCTACTCCGCGCCGAGCTCTGCAGGGGGTCTGTGCGCGTTAAGGTGGAATTCAACGAGACCACGTCAACGAGACGGAACTTCTATTTGAATTGATTTGGCAGAACATTCTGGGCCGCTTGGGGCGTTCCCTCCACGGACGCAAGGGCGCAACCTTGATGCGGACGAGCTGTTACTACCTTTACGCTCTCACCCTTGTGTCATTTCTTACCGCTATCCCCAGCGTTCCATCCCACGCAGAGCTCCGATCGCCATTGTCAAACGCAATCAGCGCAGCAAGTGGACCTTCACGATGCCACCTCCGCGGATCTCCACCGGAAAGGGCTCATCTTGCATGCAGGATGAACCGCGGGCTTACACGGCCAATACCCTCATTGCGCGGTGGTGAAAACAGCCCACAGTGGAGTTTCACGGCCGATGCTGAGCAAAACGAGACGGCCGGGCAGAATCGTGAGGGAACGCCGACTGGGGCTTGGGGGACACCGCCGGCCTCGCTAGCCATGTCTTCTGAAGAGGTCTACTTCAGCTCAACTTTCGTGCGAATTCACCTTGCAGTGTGTGTGTTCTTTTGAGATACTCCTTCCTTCTGCACCGCTCTCACCCTCAGGCTCATCTGAGCTTCACGGCAGGCGCTGCGGCGCGTCGCAGCCGGGTGCTCGCTGGTGCTGAGTGACTTCCCTGCGGAGATGGAGTACGGCATCGACGTGCGCTCTTGGGTCGTAGGCCCAAAGTTCCGTGGCTCAAAGATGATCACACCGGGACTGCACCTTGTCCACTATTCTGGCGGTCATGGTTCGACTCTCGGTTTTTGGCTGCGTGCGACACCGGGCGGGGTGGTTGTCCGGAGGTCAGACCCTGATTGTGCCCACGCACTGCGCTTCCACGAACTCACATTTTCCGTGTGCAGATGGGATCCTACGATAGAGGCGCTCGCGGAAGGTTGCGGGTCTGCGGCGCACCCTTTCCCCATTTCTCCTTCGCTTCTCCTCCCTCCCCCGACCCACTTCCAATCGCACGCTGAAGCTTCCCGGGAGTCCAGGATGGACGCGGATGCCGCTGAGCGCCTGAGCTTGGCGGCTCGCGGATTAGCGCTCGATCGCGAACTCGCGCCGTATGCCCCCGAGGAGGCAAGTGGCCCGGGGCAGGACCGATTCGGAATGCTTTGGGCAGACCGTCGACGCTGCCCCCCTTCCGCTCCGAGCCCAGCGTGTGGACGCTGCGATTGCAGTCTCGCCTGGTTCTTGTTCTGCCTCTGTTTGCCCCAGCCGATGCCAATTCCAACCCCCCGCTCTAGGCGGCCACGTGGGCGGAGCTGACCCATTTCGTCGGTGAGACGGTGCGTCAAGACGCCCTCCCTGCTGCGCGGAGCCCCAGCGCCCGTCCCCCAACTCGGTTTCCCGTGACATGAGCCAGCTGCTGAAACCTACGCCTCTCCTGGTCCCATGTCACTTGAGACATGGGTGACCCGCTCTCCGCCTCCCAGACGCTGGCTGCTGCTGGCATCCCTATCGGGCCGCTCGGCATTTCGTGCGAGGTGATGCCCCCGAGACCCCACTGTTCCACGTCCCCTCTGCGCCAGAAAACTAGAGGAAACCCACCGCCCCAGCACTGCCTTTGAAGCTAGATCGCTAGAGATAAGGGACCAAAGAAATGCACCAAAGACGGCAACAGGATGCCCCCGGCCCTGGCCCGGCGCCTCTAGGGGCGAGGAGGCTGCCTCCTCGCCGCGCGCGCTGCACGGGCCAGTCACGGCGCGTGAGCGTGGTGCAAGGTCGAGGCTGGCCC
>Ga0115567_10004655_pt1 | contig 13382 bp, 12 predicted proteins | sample COGITO_mtgs_1204_2_FD_88679 | JGI IMG/M metagenome (GOLD analysis project Ga0115567, IMG submission 88679) | Pelagic marine microbial communities from North Sea - COGITO_mtgs_120412 | ecosystem: Environmental > Aquatic > Marine > Epipelagic | place: Germany:Helgoland, sampling site Kabeltonne...
ATAACACCATTCGCACTCCTTGGTGATCAAGCCAGGCATTAAATGTTTTTCCTTGACTGGCTCAATGTTGAACTTCGCCTTAAGAAATAAATTCTTTACCTTAGATTTTCCGCTCGTCTCGTTGGTATAAGGAGCACTTAGAAAGTCTAAATGTCCTGACCAAGCCGGCGCTAGAACTGGGATATCCGCACAAACAGCGTTAAACAAAGGAACACCAAAGCCTTCTCCATGCGTTGTGGTGATATAACCTTTGATGAAATCTTTTTGATATAAAGATCTCATTTCTTTTTCGCTTAAGTTTCCATGGAGTAAATGAATTTTACACTTCTTATCGGATAGTCCTGTTTCCATTAGAATCTGTTGGACTCTGTTTCGAACGTAATGGCGATCTAAGGTGCTATTGTTCATGTGATGCATTTTGACGATCAGTCCAACATCTTCATTGTCTTTAAATTCTTCGCAAAACCATTTGACTAGATTATAAAAATTCTTACGAGGTGCCAATTGGGAAACAGTCAAAAAATTCAGAGAAGTATCAATCTCATTATAGGCAGAGAAGTGATCTTCTGGTTCGGTAATCGTATTGTAAAAAGGGATTACATCGATAGGTGTAGTAATAGTCTGACCTGTTTGAGGATCTTTAGCGTTTTCCAGATTCTTTTTAGAATGAGAAGAGACTACAAGTAGTTTACTCATCATATTGCACTTATCAATCCACTCAGTAGGAGCCTTGGTAGTCTCCAAGGCAGCAGTGACCCCTATGTCATAATTTGTAATCTTTTCAAATTCATTAGGTGGTCTTACTTGTAAACTACAGTCAAAAACAGTGTTTATCGGGGTTTGCGCTTGATTCAACTCATTCATATACTGATGAGTTTTACGGAGAATTGATTCATATCGAGCGCCGAAACGGGAGTCAGAACTGGATCGAGCCCATTGAGTGCAGAGCATATAAACTTCGAATTTATCTTCTTGCGCTAAAAGAGCATCTGCCATTAGCCGTGCATGATCACTATACCCGCTGATGTTGACGAATGGTCCGATTAATAATACTTTTTTCTTACTCATTAAAGTGTCTCCATTTTCCATGCAGTGTAGCCTTTGCGGTTGTCCCATGATCCCATATCTCTGTGGACTCTCTCCATGATTGATACCCATTGCTCATTAAATTTAGTGAAATTATAATTCTTCTCTACGTGTTGTCTGCCTTTTTTGCCTAAATCCTCACGTTCTTCCTTAGACATTGCATACATCTTATTGAGGGCGGCTAGGAAGTCTTCTCTAGACACACGGTCCTCGTGAATATAAGGTACCTGCTGTGATCCAATGACCACCTTAGAGGCAGGCTCTAACCCTACACCAAACCAGTTTTCACCATCTGTAACTTGTTCTTGTAATCCACCAGTCATCGTTACGATAATCGGAGTTTCACAAGAAAGAGATTCAAGCGTAGCAAGACCAAAACCTTCTGCATCAGCAATATTAATAGTACAGTCTGCTAAGTTGTATAGGGCGGCCAATTGCGGGGGGGCTACCTTCTCGGTAGAGAATACAATTTGCTTATCATGGTCATCATTTAATTTAAGAATTTCAGCCAGGTGATGAAGCGGTTGCCCGTGGGGGTCCTGTAGACTTGTGTGCATGACCAATGATGCCGTAGATTCATCAATATGCTCTTGATCTAGGAAGTCCTTCCACCAATGAACAAGTGTTCCAGATTGTTTTCGGCGAGCATTTCGATTATTCCAAAAACAAACAAATTCTTTACCAGGGACGATATTGTTGCGATTTTGCAAAACAATGTCTTCAGGGAGTGATTGAAAAACCGAAGAGTCAACGGCGTGAGGGACATACTCCTCCTCAACATCTGGAGAGACTGTTTGCACAATATCGCTTGTTACCTTCGAGATTGTAGCAATGAAATCGTTAGAGTCATAGGACGCCTTATTGTACTGAGGATAGGGGTAATTATCCCACACGTGATAATAGATCATAGGAACATTAGGGCGAATACTATCTTCAATCATCCACAACCACTCATAGAAGCGAGGGTCGGTCATAAAATACAAAATATCAGGCTGAAACTGATTAATATGCTGTATTACGTCTTGTTGTGTACCATAACCATCTACAGGAAAAATAACCCAATCTTCACGAGGCTTAATAGGGTCAAACACCTCATGTTTGACGGCACCCCCCAATGACACTACTTGAAACTTTCCAGAATCTACCAAAGCATCAATCACATATTTTGTTTGAGTGCCCACTCCTGATGGTAACAAAGGGTGGTCACTAATAGTTAATACTTTAATTTTCTTATCTGCCAACAGTATGTCCTCCTACGAACAGTGTTCCGTCTGATAAAACTCACAAGTGCCGAAGCGATCTTTACAGTTTGTACATGCAGTACGGTTTTTGATATAATTTTCTTTGTTGATATTATGCAGTGCTTTAGTCAAAGCGTTAAGAGCATCTGTCGTTCTTTTTTTCGCTGCCGTCACTCTGACAAACTCTGCCTTCTTGCCAGCCTTAGCAGTACGCTTCAAGAGAACGAAGTGGCAGTCAACATCTTTTGGGTCAACCTCATATTTACGGGCATAAAAATGTTTATAGAAAACCAGTTGGTAAGCCAGGATAGTATCGCTCTTCTTTTCCCGCTTCCATCCCCACGAACAGGTCTTCCAATCAATCAGATGAATCTTTTCATCCTTTTTGGAGTAAACTACAAGGTCAATAAAGCCTTTGAACTTTTTTTCTGCTTCCGTGAATTCGGTGATGGGCACATAGAGTTGCTCTTCTGCTTTGAGAACTTCCCAGTCCTCGCCTAACTTGCCGAACTTCTCAGTTAGGCAGCGGTAAAGGTCAGGGACGATTTCCAAACCACTTACAAGCCACTCTTTGAGTTTAAAATTGGCTTTAGCATCTTGTTGGGCATCACTAGGCAGAGCCTTAAGTTCTTTCAAGAACTGCTCTTTAACTAGCGCATCAATAGCGCCTGTTTCCCTGTACTTTTCTGGGGAAGTCAAAGTATATTCACAAACCGTGTGGATTGCTTTCCCAAAGGCAGTATAAATGTTACCTTCGAACTGAGTTACTTTATCAATATAGGTGAGTTTGTGGTAGTGTGGGCAAATGTGCCAGTTCTTCCACTCCGAGTAGGAAATATGTTTTCCAGCCAATGTGTCACTTTCTATTCTAGTAGATGGTGAATTTCATCTATAGTATCATACAACACAGGACTGATTTTGTCAAGTTTGTTCTTTTTGCCCATGTAATAGGCTTCAAAACCAGTTGCAAAATATTCTCGGAGGGAAATAGCAGCGTAAGGTCGAATAAAAATTCCAGTAGTTGCCATCCTTAACATGTTTCTCCCGACTCGCTTGTAAAGAAAGGTGTCAAAATCTGAGTCATACTCGATATTGTCAAAGTCGTAGTCCTTTGTCCAGTAGCCTTCCGACTCTAGTTCAAACTTTAACTGGAATCTTTTTTTCTTGAATTCCCTAGCAACTACACCCGACCCATAAATTTCATCAGTTAGTAGAGTTTCAACATGATGTGCAAATTCGTGGATAATATCGTCAATTAAGTCTTTGACATTTTTTTGCTGATTGGTGATATAGATAGAGTTGTCCTTATACACAGCGGTAATGTGACGCTCGTTAAATTCTTCCAGATGCTTGATTGCAATCTTGTCTAATCCTCTAAAGAAATGTTCTGGTAAAACATCTTTTATCTGGTTCATTAACTGAGGTAATTCAATTGTAGGGGGAAGCGGATCTACCTCAACCACATCTATCCCATGGATTCGGAAATGATTAGTATTACTGTCTTTAGACTCTAGGATATAATCTCTTATGCTCATAATATCTCTGCTGCTAAGGTTGCTAATTTTGAACGTTCCCCTTTGTAAAGGGTTACATGTCCTGAAATATCATATTGTTTGAATTTTTCAACAGCATGAGTAAGTCCATTGGATACTGAGTCAACATAAGAATTATCAATCTGCTGAACATCGCCGGTTAACACTAGTTTCGTTCCATGTCCCACTCGTGTTATTATAGTCTTTAGTTCGTGAGTTGTTAAATTCTGAGCCTCGTCCACAATCATAAAAGCATTTGAGATAGAACGTCCTCGGATATAGGTCATAGCCTCTATTTCAATGACTCCTTGCTCCATGTGCATATCTAAAGCGGTTTTATCACCATATAGAAATTCTAGATTATCCCGCAAAGGGGCAATCCAGGGCATCATCTTCTCTTCCAAAGTACCAGGGAGGAAGCCGATATCTCTTCCCATGGGTTGTACCGGTCGTGTAATAATTAATTTATCATAACCACCCTGAGATTTCGTAGAGTGCAACACTTGTTCCAGCCCACAAGCGGCAGCGATTAGAGTCTTGCCTGTACCGGCCGGTCCTGTCAGAGACATAATGTGAATATTGTTATCAAACAAGAGATCCATAGCGTATTTCTGTTCTTTGTTTTTTGCACTTAATCCCCATATGTCATTATAAGTATACACCCGGCGTAAAGGCTCGCCTTCCTTTAAAAATCGAGAGATCGCAGTTTTCTTTGGATCTGATTCAGACTTTAGAAGGATATACTGATTCGGGTAGAGCATTTTTTTCTGCTCGGGTAAAATAATTTCTTTGTTTTCGTAAAATAAGTCAATCTGACTATCGGGAACTAAAATTTCACAAGATCCGTCAAATATATTATCTACTGACTTGACTATTTGCTGAGGTTGGTAATCATGACAAGATATTCCAAAAGAGTCGCACTTTACCCTCATATTTAGATCACGAGATATGACTGCTACATCTCGACCCTCGTAAGACAAACGCAAGGCTATAGCAATTATTTTATTGTCGGAATCTGTTACCTCCATCCCTGGTGGCATATATCTTGGATCATAGTGTGCAGCGAAGACTCTTCCCTTGCCAGAACCTAAAGGAACGCCCTTGGAGAGACTGCCCTTGTGCCTTAACTTGTCTAAAACACGATTCATGGTTCGTGCATTTAAGCCGGCTGTATCTTGTCTGTGTTTATGTTTATCTATCTCGTCTAGGACAACCGTAGGTATAGCGATGTCAGATTTGCCGAAAGAAAATAGAGACTGAGCCTCAGTTAAATAAACGTTTGTATCTAATATTAAAGTTTTTGTCAATTTTACAACCTTTTTTGTATCATAGTAAATAGATTCCCGAAAAACAAAAAGCCGCCCGAAGGCGGCTGGTGGAGGTAGGGAGAATCGAACTCCCGTCTTGTCTAGTTCCACAGAAAGGTCATTCACAAGGTTGTGTCTGTATTTATCGTCGGACAGACAACTTGACTAGATCGTTTTATTGCGGCTAAAACAATCAAAAGCACTTGGGACTACCTAATACGGCTTTCTGTTTATTGGCTGCCGTCGCCTCAAGAGTGGTCAGGTTATTAAGCCGCCATCTCCATGTTAAAATCGTCATTTGCGATTAAAAGTTTAAGCGTTTTTAGTGAGCCACGCTTCCCTCACCCTTGCACCTTTTCTACTTCCCCATCAATCGATACCGTTTACCCCCATTAACATAAATACTATACAATAATACGCAATAGTTGTCAAGTTATTTAAATGCTAGCATTGGCTGTCAAAGCAAGCAAAGTTTTAAAAGCTGACAATAGCAGTATAATAGTAATAAAAAAAGTGTTAAGTTTTATTTTATAGTTCTAAATCTAGATCAAGCTCTTCTTCGCTCTCATCCTCTAGATCTAGGCTATCTTCTGAACTTTTTTCTTTTTCGTACTGTGCAGTGGAAACAGAGGGCAACTCATTCTGGAGTTCTGCTTCGAACTTGTCGAAATAGAGTAGAAGATTTGTGATTAGATAATCATAGAACAAGTCTCGATCCTGGTCATCTGCTAGCATATCGTAAGCATCAACTATTTGTTTTTCTACCCGCTTAAAAGAATCAGCAGCGAAGTTTCTTCCAGTTTCATTTTGATCATCAAGTTCAATGAAGGCCTCTTCCGCTGGTGTTTCTTCTTTTTCAATATCAATAAATTCAGTTTCTGCCTTAGAGTTATCTTCATCGTTTTCTAAATCGATAACCATCTTTTCTCGGAGAGAATCTAAGTCAATGTCATATTCCAGATTTTCAACCTCTACGTTGGCAGAGGTTCCTGTACCCAGTTTTTCAGCGTCTTGGCTGATTTCAATAGGTACTAGCGTATTCTTAACTGCATGAACAATGTGATTACGGAAAGATTGTCTTTGCTCTTCAGATGTAGTGAGCATCTTATAATCATCACTCAGTGTAGGAATAATATTTTTCAAAAGATCAGCAAGAACATTAATCCCAGTGTAAGTACTAGGTTCTTCTGTCCCGGTCTCAGCCTCAAGAATTAATCGACGTACCACAGTTCTAACTTTGGATTCCAATAATTCTTGTTGGTTTATTTTTTCCAAGAGCCGTTTACGTACATGGTCCCGTATGATCTGCTCAGCGATTAAGTCTTCTCGATTTATAGTAGTCATAGTATCCTAATTATCTTCTTCTTTGTCTTTTTGCCCTTTTAACTTTAGGACGCTTGGTTGTATTACGTTTTTGATAAGGGTTATAAGTGTTAGGAGGACCAAAGCCTCCAGCAAATCCACTTACGGCACCCCCACCCATTGTAGATATTTCATCAACTACATCATCAATTTCCCTATCTAAGTCACTAGTAGGCTTTACAATGGACCAAATCTGATCAGCATCCACACTGGATGGAAGGTAAGATGTAAACTCTTCTTTTTTATCACTAGAGATCAGTTTACGAATATCCTCAGCACTATAGGCAATACCTGCGGGGTCTACAATTGGATCCTCAACGATCTCTTCAACAGAAATGCCTGGGTTTTTTCTCTCTGCCCAGGATTTAGCGCCTTTAAAACGAGAATCCCCTGATTCTTCATCTTTACTGCTTTTCACTAAGAGTACAGTGTCCCCTGGTTGAGTCTCGGTAGGATCTGAGAGGAATTCATAAGTAGCAGTCACAGGACTTACATAATCAGCAATCTCAACCCCTATGTTGTTGGGAGCACTTTCAAGATATTTGTTCCAGATAGCCAAAGACTGTTTGGCAGAGACCTCAGGGTAATCTCGGGGAGAAATTAAAATTCTTACCTCATCTACATCACTACGGTCTGCAATGTTGGTAATAGCCTCTAGATGACCTCTGTGTGGTGGCTTGAACTTGCCAGGAAACAGCGCAATTCGACGAGATTTTTGCTCTTTTATGAGAGACTCCTTAACATTGGCTGGATCTTTATCCTCCAGTTGTCCCGCCATCTCTTCTGAAACAGTATTAGCATTATTAATTGCCTCGTTTCCTGAAGAAATTGCGTCACTACGATCCTGGTATGTAAAGTACTCATTAATATTTTCGGATAGATTCGCCGTTGCTTGGAATATTGTCCCTAGTTCATCGTGCAAGAGGTCGATATACCCTTCAGCCACATCAATGACAGCCTCTGTGGAAATTGGCAATTGCCCCAATTTGTCATAGTCTACCATTGTTTTAATGGATTTTAATTGTGCAGGACTGATCGCCCATTGTGTTTGAGAAGATTCTAAAAGGAGTTCTTCTTTCAGCAATTGACGATTTGCATCGACCGTTAGGATAATATTTTCAGTACGCCTGCCTTTTTTCATCGACGCTCTTTTACTGCGAAGTGCTGCAAGTTTATCTTCAAACCCCGGTTTTTCTTTAGTTACTGGAGGATTTTCTTTAGTTGCTGGAGGATTTTCTTTAGTTGCTGGAGGATTTTCCTCTGATTCCACATCAGGTCCATCGGGCATCTCGTCTGAAACTGTTACTTTGTCGTCAGGTGCATCAGCAGCCTTCTTTCGATTACGATATCCAGCAGTTTGCTTAAGGAGTTCATATTTTTGATCCCAATTGCTATCACCTTGGATCGAGTTAAGCATGTTCAGGCTTTTTTCAACTGTATTGTACCCAGGGAGCATAAAGAGGTTCTGTTCCTTAGATCGACCCCCTTTAGCCGTCAAACTTATCGCATCGACAAAATTATCTCTAGTAAATGAAAACTTCTCTAAAACAATATGTTTTTTGTCATCGCTTTTGCGAGCGACAATATAAACCATGTGTCCAAATTCATCCAAAGCATCAATCAGATTAGTATAACTACCTTCGATATTGGTGGTTTGGTTAAGGAGTTTCAAACTAATAGGGACTGAATATTCACCTTCTTCTCCTAACTCTGAAAAGGCAATCAAGTCTTGGATAGGTAAGTTACCCTTCTCACTTACTTCGGCTTCCTGGGCTCCACGAAATAAAGCAGCCAAAAATCCTTCAAACACAAACCCTGCGGAGGCAGCATTAAAACTACGAATAACTGCGCACAATGACTCCATCAAGATAAGCGTACTGATGATACGAGTCGTGGAGGTAATTCCTCCTTTCGGATTAGTAATAGAATCATTGAGGAAATTTAGTTTTTCCTCAATAGTTGCACCACCACCGACAGTATCAAAGATTTTTTGAATTTGCTTTCTTTCCATCGATTCAGGATCGCCCCAAGCCTCTGAGGGCGTAAATTTGGGCAACGATAAGACAAACTTCTCAGCCTTTTCTCGTTTAAGATTTGGTGCAGAATCTCTTTCCAGTAAATTATTATTTTCTTTACTCTCTTTTTTTAGTTTGGGAGACCGTCCATACTTGAACATCCCAAGGATCTGATTCAAAGGAGCAAAGTTGCCAGTAAACTTATATGTGTGACCATCATAATCAAACACCACACCCTCGACTGGTGTATTGATATTCGTCATATCGCCTATTTTGTTTAGGTGTTGCTGCATGATCTCCATAGTTTCGGGATCTTCAGCACCCTTCTCTGTAATAGCCCTAACTGCTGTGGCCAACTCTGTTTGTAAGCGAGTAATCTCTGACCCACTATCTACAATAAAACGACTTTGGATTCCCTTGAGAACCTCTACCGTAAAATCATGAATGGCTTTTTCTATCGGGTATACGGCTTGTTGTAAGATAGACTTCTTATTATTAATAATACCGACTAAATCAGCAAGGTTTTCTTTACTTAGTCCTTTTTTGATTACCCGAAGGTTTAGTTTACCAGGCAGGTTAAGAAGATATTTTGTGATCTCTTCCTTTAACTCAACTGGAAGATCAGTATCAATACCATTTAGAACTCTTTGATAGAGATACTCCCCCATTGTAGCGTCATCATTTAGATTTTCCGCATGAATTGCAGAGTTAATCTGAGAAACTGCACGCTGAAGGGGAACTTCATTGTCTAGTTTCTCCAGTGTCGTGACTGCTCTTCGAACAAAATCAAAATCTTCCTCTGAAGTAGAATCCTGAAGTTGTTCAATTTTCGAGTCTAGGATTTGTAGATTTTTTCCTACATTTTCTCTGTGCTTCTTTCCTGTTTCCCTATCAAATTCAAAATGACCTGCATCATGAATTTTTAAAACCTGGGAGTCATAGTTGATAACATTAGGACTACGGGGATCCATGATCTCGGCGTTATACCAGATATTTGCATCCGGTCCAAAAATTGCTAATTTTTCTTGGTCGGATAATGAGTTTACGGCTTTCTCAAATACCGAAAAACCTTCATTAAAGGCATCAGCAAGAACACCTCTGCCGGCAAACTTATGCGCTAACTCAGTCGCATTCATTCCGCCCTCTTTTAGGTTTCCTTTATTGCGAGCAGATCTGGCTTCGTTGTCTTTTAGAGAATAAGATAAGAACAGGTTTTGCCCGTCTACCTTTTCTTCTGCATCTAGGTCACCCTCGGAGGCAGCCTCTAAAATTTCTTTCATTTTTTGGAAAGTAAGATCCCTATTATCATAGAGATGAGACATATGTCCAGCAACACCACCCATTTATTTATCCTCGTTCAATACTCTTAATTGTTCTTCTAGGGAATTGACTTGCTCATTTAAAGATTTCATATGTCTTCTTATACCACGAATATGCTCTTTTGCAAGGTTTAAACGATTGTTATCCCTTTTATTTGTTACCCTGATCGAGGAGACAATATCCGATAATGCTTGAATCGAAGCAGAGGGGTCAATCCTGAATTGTTCATTGAGTAAAAATTGTTTTGCTATTTTTCTGAGCATATTATGTTTCCTCTGCAACTTGGAATAGGCTACCGCTTATCGCCACCTTGAATCGCACTGCTTGTCCGGTTTCATTGTAGCCATGTAAATATAAATAGTTGTTAGAGCCGGTAATGTACAAATCACTACTAGCACTAATGGCGTTTGTTGTGGAATTATGAGTAAACGTCGGAATACCCTCGATACGATTAGACTCGCCTGTAGCCTTTAGAATGTATCCATCTACATTATTGGTGATAGTGAGTGACGACCCTCCGCCACCTGAGCCGCCGCTTCCTGAAACAAAGCCACCCATAGAGTTATTAATAGCCCCTAGGAGCCGCCTAGCACTATATTCTCTCATTCGGGAGAGTAGCCCAAACTTGGCTGTGTATTTTCTTTGGGATAGTACCTTAATACGTATCCAAATACATTCATAGAACTGTTGGTCCCAGTCGTGACATACAGTTTAAGTGGATTATCTATATCTGTGCTTTTATGGGGCACACCGGGATAACAGAAGATAGGTCCGTTCTGGGCTGTGACGGCTGTTATAATTTTATTTCCACCCACAGAAGTCAGGTCAAATGCACCTGCTGAACTTGTGGCGAAAGACATTGATAAATTCAAGTTAGATTGGGAATAATTTGAAACATATAAATAAACTTCCTCAATAGCATTTGTATTAACTGGGAAAGTGTGAACAAGAGTCGCATTACCGACGCTCCCGGAAGGAACATAAATCGGAGCACCCGATGGACTTTCCGACAAGGTAAACCTCGCTGATCCAATAGCGGTTTGATTCCAGTCTAGAGCCCGTGGGGCATCAAAAAAGTTTAATTCAGACATTTTTTATCTCTCTCTATTTTCCAAAAACTTTATTAAGTTTAGATTTCATTTGTTCTATCCACACTTTGTCTATTTGGGTATTGGGAGATGGAATATTATTTTTTTCCCACAATGTCATCTCGCCCATGGCAATAGATTTTTTCAAGAATACTTTTATAGCCACCAGTGGAGAAGAAAGTCCCACATTTTCAATCATTCGGTAGCCTGCGAAAATAACTCCTATGAGTTTGTTATCGGAGTTTAGAATTGGTGAACCACTGGATCCTGGCTTAGTCGGTATAGTATAAATAGAATAACCCTTGGTGTGATACCCTGAGAATATCCCTTTAAATATCAAGACTGTGCCTGCCCAATACAGTCCATGTGGAGCCGCAAGATTAGTGACCAGCGACCCTCGGGGAGGCTCTTTATCAGCAACCTTTAATATGGGAAGTTTTTTATGAACATCATGAACTTTTAGTAAACAAAGGTCAAAACGTTTGTTAATATTAATCACGGTGGCATCATGTTGGAGCCCGTCTAGATCAACTGCCTTGAAGCGAGAACCTTTGTTTAAGACCCTGAAACCTCCGATATTTTGTACCTTTGGAAGACTATTTTCGCATGAATGTCCAGCAGTTAGGACATATGAGACATCTTCGGCTACTTCACTGTGGAAAACATAAGCTCCCGATGACACATAACGCATTTCTGCCGTTTGGCACTTCGGTTCTTTGGTTTTGACATCAATACCACAGCCCTCAAGTTTGACGAATTGTCTTACTTGAACAAAAGAAGTTCGAGGGTATATTTCACTTTCGCCCCCGTGTACTAAAGGTATTGAAGTACATCCGCTGACGCAACTCGATAAAGAAAATAAACAAATTAAAAGAAACTTTACGTAAATTGGTGCTTTTTTATTCATAGTAAAGTAAGTAGATTGAAGGGATACTATTTATCCACAGTAAATCTGTGAGATGGATTTTCACCAAAGGATGGTACATATTATGATGAGCAGCATTGTGTTGTCGAGTATAATACTTCTAAGCGGTCAAACCGTTGACTTTCCCGATATTTGGAAGAAAGTAGAGGGAAAATGGTCATATGTTGGGCAGGTAAAAGAAAAGAAGCAAATTCTTTTCTGGATCGAAAAGACGCCCAAAACCCAAGGAAGTGAGATACTTAATAGAGAGATAAAGAAAATGCCCTTTATTACTCTAAAACCCACTGGAGAGGTACTGGATATAGAACCCCTCCAATAAGGAGGACTCTATGTTAGGTCTCTTAAATCGCAGAGTTATATTACTGAGTGTGTTGGCTATAGCCAGTGCCATTTCGGGTTATTACTACGTAAAAGCAAACAATATTCATAAAACTATCATACCTGCTGGTTCTGTATTTTATACTCCCGGACAAAGAGATAATTGCAAATGGGTAGTCCATATTAGTAACCAAATTACTACGGAGCCCGGAGATAACTCTTCAACCCAAATAGGTATTCCTGAGATCATTACTGATGGTTACATCGCTGGAATCCTCCAGAATGGTCCGGGTAATTCTTTATTATTTGCATTTAAATTACCCAACCAGTCAGATGAATCCCCTCCAATTATCATGACTGCTTCTTACAAGCAAGATAAGTTACCTCTCGATAAGGTTCGATTTCGAGTCTTTGGGAGTACTACGCTAACAATGGTCCTGTATTCTACATTTGAACAATGTGTTGAGGCTACCATGAAATGAAACGCTTAGTTTTACCTCTTCTATTGATTCTGACTGCCTGTATGGATCAAGACGAGCTGGTAAGACTTGAGTGCAGACCCGGAGCAGTCAAATACTGTGATTACCTGGGCAACACCTATAATCAACCTAATGAACCACGAGGACATTTTGGAGCCTGTCGTGATGGGCTGATGACCTGCACTATGGACGGCTGGAGCGAATGTATTGGCGTAACAGGACCAACTGAAGAGGTTTGTGACGGCGTTGATAACAACTGTAACGGTGCTGTTGATGAAATATTCCCAGAACAGCAGCAGTTATGCGGCTTTGAGGAAAATATTAGTTATGGCGTCGGGGTATGTACTCCTGGTATAATGACTTGTGATTCAGGTTCTTTAATATGTGCCGGACATACTGGACCCACTGATGAGGTTTGCGACGGGCTGGACAACAACTGTGATGGTTCAGTTGATGAAGGAGTCGCCAACTCTACTGCTATTGTATGCTATGAGGGTCCCGAGGGCACGATGGCTATTGGCGAATGTCGTGCTGGCGTCCGCTATTGTACTGATGGTGGGTTTGATGGTCCCTGTGATGGTCAGGTAATACCTCAAGAAGAACGCTGCGATAATCTTGATAATGATTGTGATGGCGAAGTTGATGAGGGGTTTGATACTCGTGGTGTGGATTTAGTTTTTGTTCTCGATATTTCTGGCTCGTTTGATGA
>Ga0115567_10004658_pt1 | contig 13374 bp, 8 predicted proteins | sample COGITO_mtgs_1204_2_FD_88679 | JGI IMG/M metagenome (GOLD analysis project Ga0115567, IMG submission 88679) | Pelagic marine microbial communities from North Sea - COGITO_mtgs_120412 | ecosystem: Environmental > Aquatic > Marine > Epipelagic | place: Germany:Helgoland, sampling site Kabeltonne...
TAATTTGCCTAAAATTGATTTGAAAAGTTATTTGCTTATACTTTTGTATTAAGTATAAGTTACCCAAATTGGTCTAACATCAACACCAGCAATAAGTTACAGTGATTATGACCTATTGAAAGACCCACCTTCCTTATACTTTCATAAAAAAATGCCGCATTATCTAAGTTTTGCGCTTATGTTAGCCTTGTTAATTTATAAAAACTTAAAAATGTCACTACAAGGTCAACGAACAACAACCGGTGCGATTACATGGGATGATTTTAAATCACTAATTGCTAAATTGGAACGAGATGGGAACTATAAATACTGTCTATTGATTTCCATTGGTGTATTTACGGGTTTACGAATAGGAGACATACTTAAATTAAGGTATGCAGACTTTTCAGGGGGAGATATTTTAATAATAGTGGAACAAAAGACAAAGAAGACACGAAGAATTAAATTAAATCAAGATTTACTCGAAATAATATCTCGTGTCAAACGAAAACAACTGATAGATGATGACAATGAATTTATTTTCATCAATAAGTATGGAACCAAACCCATTGATAAATCATGGGTGAACGTTTCCCTGAAAAAAATATTTAGACAGTATAAAGTACATGTTGATGGGAATGTATCCACCCACATGTTTCGCAAAACACTTGGAAACAGAGTTCTTAAATTGAACAACTACAGTAACCAGTCTATTGTTCTTTTAATGGAACTCTTTGGTCATTCTTCAATGGGAATTACAAAAAGATATCTTGGTATCAGAGAAAAAGAGGTGATGGGTGTTTATGAGAGTTTGAGTCTGTGAAAAAAACTCACAAATTAAAGTGTAGTCTAAAAAAGTGATAGATTAAAATGGAAACCTGAAGTGAGTCTAACTTCAGATCAGGAGAATTCTTTACGGCAGTAGTAGGTGGACTTTAAGTCAAGATTAAAAATACCTTCCAACTCAATAAAGTGGCCCATGATCCGAACCATCAGGATTAGATAGTTTTCGGCATTGCCGATTAAAAATTCGAAAAGTCACTGGTTCGAGTACTCAGTTTTTTATCATGTTCCGGGTGGCCTCCTTTCCTCCCTTACGTCCCCCGTATCCTCCCATTAAAAAAGGCTTCAAGGGGGACAAAAAGTGGGGTCAGAGATTTATGACAATTCTGCCGAAAAAAATTTTGCCAGATTTTACCAGAATTTCGACTTTTTTATACCTGTCGAAGTTTCCCAAGTTACTTGGGAAAATTATCCTATAAAATTTCTGAAATATTCAATTTATTCTGCAATTAAAAATTCTGTTCTACGGTTTTGATCGTGTTGTCCTTTAGTACATTTGTTTTTTGTACAATCGTTGATAGGTTTTTTTTCTCCATACCCAAATGTTGTCATTCTACCTGCTGAAATCCCTCTATCTACCAACCATTGTCTTACAGATGCTGCTCTTTGTGCTGATAATCTCTCGTTGTAAACTGCTGGTCCACGAAAATCTGTATGTCCAATAATATCGATACGAATTTCAGGATATTGATTCAGAATCGTTACCACTTTTGCCAATTCCAACGAAGCTTCTTTGGTAATTGTCCACTGATCAAATCCAAAATAAATATTATTCAGTTTTAAGACATCTTTTAAATCGATCGCTTTGGGAAGCGGTTGTTTCGCTATCAAGGAAATTGTATTTCTAGCCTCGGCGATACTAATTCGTTGCTCGTAGGTTTGGTAATTCTCATTTTTCAACTCTAAGTAATAGGTCTTACTAACATCAAAACCTGCCAATCGTATACTGCCATCCGCTTGCAAAGTGGTCTTGCCAATCACCTTTTTATTTTCATCTAACACCACTACTTCTGTTACTCCAATAAGGGTAGTTTCTTTGTCGGACTGAACCTTTAAAGTTACATTCTCTAATCTAGGGAATCGCAAGCCTGTAAACTCATAAATATCATCTGACCCTGTGGTGGTTTCTTGGCGATTTGAAGAAATAAAACCGGTTCCTTCGGACACTTTATAAATCAATCCAAAATCATCAAAAGACGAGTTTATAGGAGCACTAAAAGTATAGATGCTAGTATCATTGTCTTTTAAATCCAGATAATACAAATCCAATCCTCCTAAACCGTTTCTGAAATCAGAAGAAAAGATCAGAAGATTATCGGAGGTGATAAATGGAAAGGTGTCTCTACCTAATGTATTGATTTGAGCTCCTAAATTCTCAGGGGTTCCTAAAGTATCTCCCTCTAAAATAGAGACTCTATACAGATCTGATTCTCCAATAGTGCCCGGCATATCTGATGAAAAATACAAGTAATCCTCATTTGGACTCAATGCCGGGTGAGCACAACTATAATCATTGCTGTTGAATGGTAATTCCTTTACAGATCCCCAACGTTTCCCATCAAAAGTAGCTTGATAAATCTTTAACAAAACATTGTTCAATGAATCTGTCTTGACTTTTCCGTTGAGCATGTTATTTCTAGTGAAATACATTGTTTTACCATCTTTACTAAAAATTGCAGACGATTCGTTGTTTGAGCTATTCACGCTTCCTTTTAGTTTAGTAACAACAAAACCATCCTTGTCTGAGCTAAGATTACTTTGGTATAAATTAGAATACGACTCACTAGTCCAAGGTGATTTTAAGGAAGTGAATTTTCTAGTATCTCTACTACTGGTAAAAACAATGGAAGAATCTCCTAAATATGAGGCTTTGTAATCTGAATACATACTGTTAATCCCTAAGTTTGTAAAACCAATCGATTCAACAGCTAACGTGTTAGGAGTGAGTGTTAAAATATCACTCGAATTACTAGATCTTTGAAAGGATTCAGGAAATTTATTCTTTAACTTATTCAACCAAAGATCAGCAGCTGCTTGTTTGTTTTGACTTCTTAAAACATTTACATATCTATAATACGTGCTCTTAGAAACATCTTCGGTTCTTTTAAATAATGAATCATAGCTATCATTGGCTAACGCATAATTAGACTGGTAGTAATAAGAATTACCAAGGTTTTCAAACAATTCTGACGAACCATAACCGCCTCTTATCGAAGCATTATAAAGCTTTATGGCTTGTGAATAAGACATGTTTGTATAGTTCTTATTTGCTGTGGTTAGTACATCCTGTTGAGCATAAACACAAACACTCAACAACAGTACGTATATTCCTAGTAAGTTTCTTTGTAACTTCATATTTCTTTAATTTATCTTTTATTTATTCTTCTTTAAAAGAACCTTGGGGCTTTTACATTCGTGTTTCTAAATACTTCATAACGTAAGAAAACCTCATGAGAGCCTGAATTAAAAGTAGACAGATTTGTGGTGTCAAAATCATAAGCATAACCTAAAAACCAATTAGGATTCAACTGAAATCCTGCTAAAAAACTCACTGCCGCATCTAATCTATAAGAAGCTCCTATGGTAAACTTATCATAAAATTGAAAGTTAGAGGAAACATCAACCTGTAGTGGAGATCCTGAAACAATCTTTGTTAATACTGCTGGCTTAAATAAAATATCTTGAGTAATATCAAACAGATAACCAGCCGTAAAATGATAATGTAAACGTTCTTTTGAAACAGAACTAACAGAGGTGCTTAAGCCTTTGTTGATATGTCTGGTCTCTAACAAATTAGGTATAGAAAAACCTAAATAACTTCTATCTGAATACCAAAACATACCAATACCAATGTTAGGAGATATCCTATTATTAATGTTATTCTGAGCTAATACATCTCCTGGATTAAAGATATTCAGCTTCATAAAATCTACATTCAACATATGAGCACTCGCTCGTAATCCAAAGGCTAATTTATAATCATATGACGTTTGGATCGTATAACTCATATCTAAAGAAACTAAATTCTCTTCAACAGGCCCTATCGCGTCATTTAAAAAACTCAACCCAATACCTAAATTAGAAGAACCTAAAGGGGAATGATACGAAAGAGCATTCGTTGTCGGTGCTCCATCCAAACCAATCCACTGTGAACGTTGAGACAAGAAGATACTCTTTGTCCCTCTTGAACCAGCATATGCCGGATTAAAACTCAACGTGTTATACATATAATTGCTAAACTGAGTGTCTTGCTGTGAATAACCCAAAGTAGTCAAACCTATTAGTAGTATTAAAAATATTTTTTTCATCTTATTTGATTTTGAAAAATGGTGTTTCAATTGATAGCGTTTTATTATCTTGTAAGGTATAAATAGCCCTTGCGATCTTTCCATACTCCATCAGTAGATTTATATTTTAAAATATAAAAATAAGTCCCTGTTGGCAGTAACGACGAACCTTGTATCGTGGCACGTCCTGAGGATTCTCCTACAAAATACCTTCCGCCTTGTCCATACCCAGTTACATCATAAACCTTCACGCCCCATCGATTGTAAATCTCTAATGAATTCTCAGGATACAACTCTATGTTTCTTATCACAAACACATCATTCTCGCCGTCATTGTTAGGCGTTACCAAGTTGAAAATCTCTATAGCATCATCAGACGATGTGTGATTATTAAACTCTAAATAATCCGCAATTCCATTACCATTAGAATCTACTGGTTTTTTGGGATCTGGTCCAATCTCATCGCCATTACTCAAGCCATCACCATCACAATCTGAAACTAAAAATGCTTGACTCAATGATAAGGTTACACTCGATGCAATAGATGAACAACTGTCTGTTGGATCCGTACCATCAGCCTCTTCTATGTCATCTGCAACGCCATCTCCATCACTGTCAATTCTGATAATCCTAAAAATTGCACCTGTTTGGATATCTAAAATGTAATTATCTCCTGCACTTAACGTACCAGAGGTAATTAAATACTCTCCAACTGACTCACCTGATTCTCGGGATAAGGATCCTGTAAATCCATCAGAACCAAAAAGTGTTGGATCAGATGTAAATACCAAAACAGGATCTTGGGCACCATAATTTTTTTCTTGATCCGCTATTAAAATATTGATACTTTTTGGTACAATCGTAAACGTTACCGTTCTGGTTCCATTATAATTCCCTTTTCCTGTAACGATTACTGTCGCTTCTCCTACATTGGTATTGGCTGCATAGCTTAACTCATAGTCCGTGTCCTTAGTCAGTACTGTAGTACCATCCTTTACCTCTGGGCTTAGGGTTTGAGCTGTTCCGTTATATACCAAATCTGATATCGAGGCTACTGTAATCGCTGTATCTGTAACTGACTTGCTAGTTATGGTAAATGTTCCTGCGGCATAAGTTATCGCGTAGTTCGTTGCCGTGAAACCTGAAGCTGTGATCGCATAAGTAGCTACTGACTCGCCAGTGGCTCTGCTGATGGCTAAAGTGCCTGCTAGGTCTTGCTCATCCTCCCCGTTCACAAATCCTGCATAGCTTACTGTTAATGCTGGATCTGCTGTACCAAATTCCTTACTCTTATCGTCTGCCGAAATGGTCAGTGGTGCTGGGGTGATAGCAAACGTAGTGGTTCGTGTGCCATTATAATTCCCTTTTCCAGTAATCGTAATCGTTGCTGTCCCAACATTGGTATTGGCTGCATAGCTTAACTCATAGTCCGTGTCCTTAGTCAGTACCGTAGTACCATCCTTTACCACTACCCCTGGAGTAATTGCCGAACCAGTGTAGGTTTGGTTCGCAATCGGATCTATGGTCAGTGTGCTTGCCGCCTTGGCTGTAACCGTAATATTTAACGTAGCCATACCACTGCCCGTAAAGGTATCTCCTGAAGATCTTGTTGCTGTGAGGGTATGTGTACCATCCCCAACATTGGTATTCGCATAAGTAAACGTAGCCGAGGAAGACCCGGCCGGTACCGTGACTGTCGATGGTGTGAAAGTGGCAGTACCCGATTCATCTGCTGTAGAAAGCGTAAATATTGTATTGGACGAGACATTAGACAGGTTGCCGTTGGCATCTTCCACCCTAAGGGTAATGTCAGTACTGGCGCTACCGGCTTGCACAGTCGAAGGGCCGGTAATCACTGGCAACGTGTCATCCACATTCGTTACCGCTACCGTTACTGTCTGTTCACTGTGATTCGGCTCATTGACTGCAAGGGCAAAGGTAAATCCTTGGAAACTAGTACCTGGATTACCACCGATTCCCGACACCGTGTAGGAACTCAACGGATCTGTGAACGTCACTACTCCATTGGCAAATGAGGTGGTACTCACATCGAGTTGAGTACCATTAGCCGATAAACCGTTGAAACCCGACTCCAACGTGAAATTTTGCCCAAAATCATAGGAATCGTAGCCTCCTGAAGTTCCTCTCAGGTAGTACCCATAAAACCGCAGCCCGGAAACTGGCTGATCAAAGGTCACCGTAAAGGGAAGACCATTAGCTTGATGTTCGATTCCCTGCTGATTACCGACATTCCCCCAGTCGGCAGAATTGAGTGACAGTGTACTTACTTTGGCTCCCGCAATGGACGTGATCGTAAAACCAACGCCATTGATGGTCCCAGTAGTTGGGCTTGTGAACACAGGAAATAGGTATTGGGGAACATCCGTGGCCCGTACGGTGACCTCGTACACATTGTCTGAGTCCGAGTCTCCAGGAACTTCAAAATCGGGGGGCGACTTGAAGCGTAGCTCGCTCCCCGACAGTTCAAACTTAGTAATATCTACTCCGCCCGTCAGGCTCCAGACCACCGCCTCGTCGGCCGTGAAGGTGTGCACCGCACTCGTATTCTCGGCAACCGACTTCGAAGAAGACCCATCGCCTGCCGAACCGCTTGGGCCCGTGATGACCGGGCCTGTCACATCCGTTGCCGCTGCAGCGAAGGTCAAGGGACTGCCTGTTAAACCAGCACTAGTTACGGTTAAGGTGTTTGCACCCGCTGTCGTACCCAGCATCCAGCTGCCTACCGTCGCGATACCAGCCGCATCTGTTGTGGCCGTTCCACCCGTAATGCTGCCCCCACCAGAGGCCACGGCGAAGGTTACCGATACGCCGGAAACCGGATTGTTATTCGCATCCGTTACCAATACACTAGGAGCTGTGGAAACAGCCGTTCCCACTGGAGCGCTTTGACTGTTGCCACCTTGGATGGCCAGTTGGGTCGCATTATTTTTAACCGTCACAGTCATTGATGTACTTGCCGAGTTATAATTGGCCGTAGCTGCCTGAGATATGGACAGGGTTGAAGTACCTGTTCCAATTATGGTTACTTCTCCAGTAGCTGCATCTACAGTCGCCACATCTGTATCGGAAGAAATGAAATTAAATGATCCACCACTATCTGAAGTTGGTGCTGGCGCAAAAAAATTCGCTTCTCCCACCGTTTTTGTTATATCTGAAACTGGCCCTAGCGTTGGGTCAGCTTTCGATACCGTGAGATTAAGTGTTTTAGATCCGGCATTAAAATTATCCGTTGCTTCCTGAGTAACTCGTATTTCAGCAGTTCCAATACCTTGGATAGAAATAAGTCCTGTTGAACTATTAACTGTTGCCACACTCGGATCAGAACTTCTATATACGCTAGGATTTGAAGGAACCGAAGAGGTTAAGGGATAATTAAAATCACTATCAATAGTGAGTTTAGATAGCGCAGTGCTTCCAGTAAACACAGGAGTTGCCTTGAGGACCTCGAAAGTTGTAGTAATTATTCCAGTAGTCCAATTACTAGTCGAAGGCTGTGTAGCCGTGATCGTAACTGTTCCAGGAGTATTCACTTGGATATTTCCACCTACAATGGACGCACCAGCGGGGTTATTCGAACTGTAAACGAATGTTCCTGTTCTAGTAGAGGTGGGTATCGGGATTGAAAAACTTGCATCTCCGTATGTTTTGTCAGAAATACTAAAGCTTGACAAGGTAGTGGACCCTTGTGTAATCTCAAGTTCTTTAGTAACCTCTGGAGCAGTGGCATATGTATTGTCCCCGCTGTTATTTATTTTATATGTTACCACACCTGTTCCTGAAATAACAAGTTCGCCGGACACGATTGTTGCGGGCCCTGAAACTACGGTATAAACCATAGCTGAAGATGAGAGAGAAGAAGCTACCAAGGGTATTCTCAAGTTTTCTTGGTAGACAGCCGATAAGGGCATGGAAGAACTATTGATGTTTTGGTGTCGTTTGCTTACGTCTAGGCTGACAGACGTTGATGCCGCATTGTAATTGGCACTTGCAGAAACAGTGAAATCGAACACTAAAATTCCAGCGCCTGAAACAGAAGAAAGGATGTTACTAGAAAAGGTACCCGTTTGAGAGGTAGATGAGTCAAAGGTTGCAGTAATGGTCACAGGAACTCCAGAAGTTGATTGGGCCGAAACAGTTATGGGAGAATTATCACCTCCAGGACCTACAAGTTCAAGAATCGTTTTTCCATCAGGTAGTGATCCAACAGAAATAATCTGGTCTGCCGGACTAACGGTTAAGGTAGCTTGAATCGATTGGGCATTATAATTTGATGTTGCGGCTTGAGTTGCAGTAATCGTCGCTGTACCCGCACCGACAATAGTGATCTCTCCTGTAGAAGAGTTCACCGTAGCTACCGAAGTGTTGGAAGAAGTATAGGAAAACGTTCCATCTCCAGTAGAATTAGGCGCTGTTAGTTGAAAGTTAGGGTCTCCATAAGTCTTATTGATTGCTGAGAAAGCTGTTAAAGTAGGAGTAACTTTCGAAACCGTAACAACGACATCTTTTGTTCCAGGACCATACGTCTCTGAAGCCAATTGATTCAGGGTAATTGTTGTAGTCCCCACACTGATGATTTCAACTAGACCATTGCCATCGACTTTTACAACCCCCTCATTAGAAGAAGAATAGGTGATTGGATTTGAGTTAGGCGATGTGGCTCCCAATGAAAAATCCGCATCAAGAATTGTTTTTGATAGTGGGGTAACAGCATTGATGACCGTCGCGTTCTTGATGATAAACGACTCAGTCAGATCATCAGAAATAGCTCCTCCTTCTGACAGAACTGTAGTATTGTCAGAGCCCAAAACCGTTTGAGAATTCAAAGCAGAAACCACCACAGGATTTCCAATGGAAAGTGCTGTAAGGGTTAGCTCAATCACCTCTTCATTGCCAGGATTTACTCCTCCAATCGTCCATTCATTTGTACTAGTATCCCATGTTCCTACTGAGGGGCTATTTGCTGCAACTTGGAAGTTACTTGGAATCGTAAGGTTAACTTTTGCATTGGTAGCTGAAAAAAAAGATTGATACTTATAATTAACACGAAGGGTAGTCGATTCACCAACCGATAAGGATTGTAGATTTGAAGTTACGTCTAACTTGACTTCCGGCAAACAATCACTAACATCTACAGGTGCGGAAACATACTCTCTCCCGTCAACAGATTGAGTAATCCCAACTGTGTAGGTACCAGGTAATGTTGGCTGAAAAGTGCTCTGGGTTGCACCTGATACCGGATTACCTTCAAGGTACCATTGATAAATTGCATATCCCTGCGGGGCTGTAAGGGTTATGTTGCCATTTTGAAGGCAATCTCCCACAACTCTAACGGCTACATCTATGCTTGGAATAGTCTCAAAACCAGAAAAATAACCTGAAACACCAATCACACCACTTTGCCCCATATATCCAACTGCGATGGAGTTAGAAGAAATGACTCTAACATTTCCTGATAAACCATCGATAAAATAGGTAACCCATTGACTATTACCGCTAACTGTCTTACGAGTTCCAGACAAATTTTGCTGTGTACCATTAACAAAAACTTGGACTTCTGAATCAGGGGTAGATGCCGCGGATATAATTGAAATCCCCCCATTAATGGTTCTAGTTGCTACTTTTTGGATATCTGGGATAAAATCGACTTCGCTATCCAATAAAAAGTTTACTGGCGCAATAAAATTGTAATCTACATTAGCTACGTTATTAGCACCGGCTGTTGACTGATAAGCATACGCTTGTTTTGATGTACGCACATACATATTTTCTCCTTTTCGAGTCGTTCCAGTACCGGAATAAAATGATCCTGGAACCAAGTAATACTCGCCAGCATCAATGGTAGCTAATGGGTTTAAAGCATCATTAACATAGATTTCAGTACTATTTTGGGTGGCAATAATTATGGCGAATTCAAGATTATCTGCACCATACCCTCTTACGAAAACATAATCGCTTCCAAGGACATTTTCTGGGATAATTTGATCAATAGCAATGTCACGACCTCCTCCAGCTATAGGTGCATACATGGCATTACCAATGCTTACTACTATGTCTTTATCTGACACAATTGATGCACCTAGCCATTCATCATAAACTTTTGTTGAAGAGTATATTAAACTCTCATAAATGGGATACTCAAAAACAAAACTCTCCCCTTTGTCCAAGGTAATAGAATAACTATCATCTGTTATTCCGTTATATACAGACCCTTTTCTAAATACAATACTAGGATCGTATCCAGATAATTGAATTGTGGTATTATCTTCAGACGCCATTATTCCCATAGTGGCATTGATATTCTGTGAGCCGTTAATTACTGGACCACCTCCCCAACGGAAGCGTTTTCCAAGAGCAGCACGTCCCTTCGAGGTAAGAGATGATCCTTGCGAAGGATGGGACCCCCTATGGTTTACATAAAATCGCTTTCCATTAGCAGATTCAAATCGAAGTCCGCTAGAAGTAAGGACTTCTCCTGTCTTGGCGTCGTCAACAAAAGTTATGTTATTATCTCCGCTAGCCAAGTTGTAGACGTAAGGGCTCGCATTGGATAGCGAGATTGAACTTATGGGTGTTGTATTAGTACCTTGATAAATATTTACAGTAAATGGTGCTGTCTCCGGAGTGGATAAATAAATAGCCTGTTCTTGAAATCCTATATTATTATCCTTTTGCTTCAAAGGAGGCAGGTAATGCAAATCACTTAACTGAGCAAATGCAGAGTGTGATAAAGCTGACACCAAAATGAAAACTGTAATTACTACTTTAGAAAGTTTCATAAAATTTGGTTTACTTGTTTTTGAGTGAATTAACCCATGGAGTTTAATTAATTTTTATTTAGAGGTACTAAAAGATTTTCTTAGAGTTAGCTATTGTAAATTGATTATCTTTAAAATCCTGTAGATTTTTGTCCAAAAATAATTAAATAAAGAAAGAAAAAAAACTAAAATCATCATTTTTTACTTAAATTACTCTAGCTTTAAATCGTTCATACTTTTATCTTGAACCCTTGTTGGTGACTTTAAAACTTTATCTTCTAACTCTTTTACAAATTTTAGAGCTACTTCAAATGGCACTGATAGTGCTGTTTCAAGATATTTTGCAATCGTGTTTGGCAGTAATCCTTCTGTAAGTTTCTCTAAATAGTAAAAGCTTCATGTTCCAATACCACATATTGGTTGGTTCCCTCCAGCCAAAGATATCTTTTGTCTTCAATAGTTTTAAAAAGTAATGGACCACTCATAGATAAATCATTAGAATTTTACCTAAATTAAATAAAAAGCTTTTAAATCACCAATCCAATTGCCGGTTATATTACATCATAAAGCTAGGCAGCCGTAATACGAGGTCGCAAAAAGCCTTGAGAAGTTGAACATGCCTCTAAAACCTCAGTAGCATTAGGTGCAGTTGTACCTATACCAATTTGGGCAACAGTTGTAACAGTTACGAATACTGTTGCTAAAAGTGTAAATAGTTGTTTCATTAATATATATTTATTTATTGCCTTGAACTTGTAAATCGTCAGCAAAAAGTGGACTGATTTAAGTCAAAACTAAGAGATCCCAATAAACTTCCTAAAAGAAAAAGCCAAAAGAAATATAGGAAGTTGGTCTTTAAATAGTTTTTTCTAAAATAACTATTAGATATTTATAGTAGTTGGGCTATATATTCATTTCATAGCGAACTTTCAAAAAAGAAAACCACTTTTAAAATCGATAGGGGGTGTTGTTTTTTTAATATTGTCTTAAGTTGTGATTCTAATAATAGTTTTTTTGGGGTTTTTTTGAAGCTAAGAGTAATTTACTGTACAATAACCGTACAAATACGTTAATAAAAAACCCCAAATAACTTATAATTAGTCATTTTGTAATCCTTTAAACGAAATCGGACTGCTTAGTTTAAAATTCTATTATGCAATTTTTGTTGTTTTTAACCTTAAAAATTTTAATAAAAATGGAAGAAAAAACAATTGCTTTTAAAAAGCACTCATCAAATGGTTGGCAAAGCTAATTATTTAAATGAAAAAAAACCGCTGAAAATCAATGGATTAACGACGGTTTTTGTACACCAAATGGACTTATTTTCGAATCAACTACTAGATTTTCTCCAAAAATTGAAGGAAGATTTTTAAAAATAAAAAAAGGTTTAATGTTGTTTTTTAAATGGAATTTGTTTTTACTGTAAAATTTCTTAAGAATAATAAACACTTTTTTTAAAGTAATTGTTAGTCAACCCACATTTTACTAAAAATTTAAAGCTTTATAGTGCACAATTAAAAACTTAATTTTCTTTTCCCTTTTGTGTTAAATATTGGTATTAAATTTTGAAGTTTTGAGATAACCAAATAATAAAAATAGGATTTTATTAATTTTTATCTTTACGCTTTTTCTAAGTATTTGATAAGCTTTAGTTAAATGGCCTTCAACGGTTATACTTTTATAAAGTGTAGCCGTTTTTTTATATCACAACTATGAATATTACAGTTTTCAATTAAAATGGTATATTTACCATTATTAATCAATAAAAATAAATAAAAAAATGAAAAAAGTAATAGTTTTATTGGCAATTTTTATTTCAATTTCCTCTTGTTCCAATCAAGTTGTAGAAAAGGAAGTTAATAAAAAAGGTGGTGAATGGGTGAGTTCTGGCACAAAGTTTCTTATGGGTTCTGATGAACAAGTAGAAATTGTTAGAAATTTAATATCTAATTACGCTGCTATGGACGCAGAAGCAGTTTTTGCTAATACGCGAGACTCACTAAGGTTTTTTCCATTTAACTTAGAGGAGCCAGTAATGATGACAACTAATGAATTGAAAGAAGTGTTTTCATTATACGATTCTATAATCGCAAAACCCATATATTTTTTACCCTATGAATTAGACGGTGTCAGAAGTATTGTTGAAGTTGGTTCTAATGAAACTAAGTATAAAAAAGACGGAACTGTTGAGGAAGACTTCTTTTTAGAAAAGTTCATATTCGGAGAAGATGGTAAAATACATACTGTAAGACAATGGAGAGCTGCCTGGTAAAACAATAATTCATTCTGCGAGGAACTCCATTAAATTATAGGTTTCTATAAAACTTTTGTGAGTAATATTAGAATTCGATATTTCAATAGAGTTGTCTACTAAAACAATAAAACGGTTATACTTTTATAAAGTGTAGCCGTTTTTTTATATTTGAGCATGTCAAAAAGAATTTTTTATCCTCTTTTTTTGTTATTAATTCCTTTAATTGGAATGACTA
>Ga0115567_10004660_pt1 | contig 13373 bp, 10 predicted proteins | sample COGITO_mtgs_1204_2_FD_88679 | JGI IMG/M metagenome (GOLD analysis project Ga0115567, IMG submission 88679) | Pelagic marine microbial communities from North Sea - COGITO_mtgs_120412 | ecosystem: Environmental > Aquatic > Marine > Epipelagic | place: Germany:Helgoland, sampling site Kabeltonne...
CAGGCGTTGAACGAGCGCTACCAGCAGGTGGCCGCGTCGGATCCATTGGTGCATTACATTGATGTCGCCACCCCCTTCCTGCAGGCCGATGGCACCGTGATGACAGACATTTTTGTTGACGACGATCTGCACCTGAACGAAAAAGGCTATGACATCTGGGCGGCCAGCATACGCGAGGTGCTGATGCAAAACGAAGCCCAATACGAATAAGTATGGCGAAAGAATGGGGACCGAAAGAATGGGGACGGAGGGGATACTTTCTGACCAGAAAGTATCCCCTCCGTCCCCATTCTCATACAGTAGAATAATTTATGACCCCTGCCTTTGCATTCCCCAACTCTTCAGTTTACCGATTGCCCAGTCCCAGACGTATATCTGGAACGATATTTTGAGAATATCGCCTATCATCAGGATGCGTCCCAGGAGGCCCGCAAGCAGACCGTATTTTTGCTCCTTGATGTGATGCACGGTTCCGTCAATCAATTCGAAACCCATCTTGCCGTCAAACTGCTTGGACGTATGGTTCAGTGCAATCTCAATCTTGAAACCTTCCCGGTATCTGCCAGGCACTGCATCCCACAGTCTACGTGTGACGGCTCGCTCGCCACCGATAATGGGCGTGTAGCGGAGCAGTTTGTTGAGCCAGATGGTTTTGCGCATGCGTACGCCCACATACATTTCAACGCGCCCGTCGACGACCGGTTCTACGATGCGAGACAGCATCTGTGGCGTGACACCCGTGACGTCAGCGTCGAGAAACAGAATCACATCGTGTTTCGCCGCCTGTACTCCGGCCGCCATGGCCGCGGCTTTGCCACTGTTCTGGTTCAGCACCAGCACGCTGGTCGCCCCCGCCTGCCTCGCAAGTTCAGCGGTGTTGTCGCTTGACCCGTCGTCAACGACAATCACTTCCCTGGCATACGTACATTGAAGTGCTTCCTGCACGCACTGACCTACAGTGGTAGCTTCGTTAAAGGCTGCAATAACTACAGAGACCATTGTTTTCTCAACCTGTTGCCCACCAAAATGTATCCACCAATTGTGACCAGCACAAACAGCAGAAAGGCGACTTCCACGTATTGCATGACTTCCCCCAGCCGATACGTGGTGCCGATAACCGAATAGGCGATAACTGTCAGCACAACCGTCACCGCAATGACACCTGCGGTATTGACGACCAGGTAGCTGCGCAGCGGCATACGGTGCACGCCGGCCAGGACCTGAGCCAGTGCCCGGGTGCCATAAATGAATTTGGACATGAAGAGTAACCGTTTGCCACCCGCCGAGAACGCTTTCTCCGCACCGGCAAAAAATCCCTCGCCGACTTTGCCGGACACGCGCGCCAGTGTCGACGCGGGGAAACGACGACCGAGACCATACCAGAGACAGTCGGACAGCATGGTTGCGATGATCGCCAGTAACAGTACGGCTGCAAGATCGATACGCTGAGTGGCAGCGAGATAAATGGCCGGCAACAACACCAGTTCACCGGCGATAATCATACCAACAAAAAGGGCCATGTAGGGATAGGCAGAAAACATGTCCAGAAAGGACAAAATGTATTCCTGAAAAAGACGCATAGAGTGTGACATCCTGTTAACAAAGCTCCTGCTGATTCCGATGCTATCTAAAAAACGACCAGGAGGCAAAGCAGTTTGTCACTCAATTGAAATGGTTTGCGCGCAGCAATGGGATCAAGAATGGGGACGGAGGGAATACTTTTTGCTCAAAAAGTATTCCCTCCGTCCCCATTCTTTTTCAGGCAGGAAACAGGGTTTTGAGGGCTTCGCGGGCGACCAGATCGCCGTGTTCCTGTACAAAATGACCGGCGTCGGCCACTTCCAGTGGCTCCGGGCAGCCACGAATGAGTTTACGCACGTTCTTCATCACCTTGGGCCCCAATACCGGATCACGCATACCCACGGCCATGAAACTGCGCCCCTGCCACTCGTCGCGCCACCAGTCACGCGCGCGTCGGGAAATCTCGGCACCGTCTGCATTCAGATGATCGGGCACCAGGTTGGGGAAGCGGCGCACACCGGCCTTGTAGCGCAGGCTAGGGTAAGGCGCGGCATAGGCCTGCGCCTCGGCATCGGTCAGCGCCGGTTCGGCGCGTTTCATCAAGGCTGCGATATCCAGATCCGGCCGGCTGGTGCAGTACGCGCGCCAGTCTTCAAAGCCCTGACCCAGGGGTACGTCTCCAGTCCCCAGACTCGTGTTCATGATCAGCAAATGCGTAAACAACTGGCCAAATTCCATGGGCAAGGTCAGCCCCAACAGGCCACCCCAGTCCTGCACCACCAGTGTCACCAGTTGATCTTCGCGTCGGGTATCAATCACTGCGCGGATAAACGCCAGCAGCATGTCACGGTGACGGCTGAAGGTGTATATGGCGTCGTCTTCAGGTTTGTCGGAACGGCCAAATCCAATCAGATCAGGCGCAATCACACGCTGCCCGGCCGCCACAAAAACCGGCACCATTTTCCGGTACAGATAACTCCACGTCGGCTGCCCATGCAGGCACAACACAATGGAACTGGCATCGGCAGGGCCTTCGTCAAGGTAGTGCACCCGTACACCCTCAAAGCCCGGCAGGTTGTCCAGGTAGTGAGGTTGATAGTCGTACCCCGGCAGCTCTGCAAAGTTCTCATCGGGTGTACGCAATACGTTCTCATTCAACATGTTCAGTCTCTCTCAATCGTTGATGGGAGTGGAATGGTTAAAAAGTATTCACTCCGTCCCCATTAATAGAAAACAGCGAGCCATACGGTGTCAGTGTCAGGCAGGGTCCAGGCAACACGGTGGCGGCAATGCGCAGGAATGTCGACATAGTCACCGGCTCGCAGATGCAGGTCGTCGCGTTCGCTGTCAAACGCGATAATGGCCTCTCCCTGCACCACCATCACCCACTCGTGCCGGGTCTGGTCGTACCATTCATGCATCGGCGTGGCGTGACCGTGCGACACAATTCGCTCGATTTTGACGCCATTGCCTGCATGGCTGGCCAGCACCTGGATCAGCTCGTTCGTGCCGGGCGTTGCTGGCAGGTCTGCCAGCAGGTTGCCTGAACTGAACGCTTGCCTGTGAACCACCATGTCAGCCTCTCCGTTGCGTTTAGCTGTTATCATACCTGTGCGGGCACAGCTCGCCCAGCCATGACTTAGCAGGAAACGTTTTGACATCATCGGGCGCCGACACGACTCCATCACCTGAAGCGACCGCCGCGCTGCGCCGTGTGCTGCTGCTGATGATACTGCTGAATGCCTTTGCCACACCGCTGATGCTGTCCTCAGCCAACGTGGCACTGCCCTCCATCGCCACAGACCTCAGCCTGGACGCAGTGATACTGGCCTGGGTACCCATGGCTTACCTGATGGCGAGCACCATATTCGTGTTGATTTTTGGTCGTATTGCCGACAGTGTCGGCCGCAAACGCATCTTCCTGTTTGGCACCGCCGCCGTTGTGGTCAGCTCCGTTTATGCCGCCTTTGCCGTCAACAGCACCATGCTGCTGAGTGCGCGTTTTCTGCAGGGTGTCAGCGCGGCAATGCTGTATGCCACTCAAATGGCACTGGTGACCTCGGCATTCCCCGCCAAAGAGCGCGGCAAGATGATCGGCCTGGTGGTCAGCTGCATTTATGTGGGCCTCTCCGCCGGACCCTTGCTGGGCGGTTATGTTATTGACCTTCTGGGCTGGCGCGCCGCCTTTCTGCTCCAGGTGCCGCTTGCCCTGGTGGTGCTGGCTCTGGGCGTGTTCAAGGTCCAGGGTGAATGGCGCGGCCGCACCCGGGTGCCCTTTGACCTGCCCGGCGCCATCGGCTGGGCGATCAGCATTGTATTGTTCTGTGTCGGCGTTTCGCGCCTGCCAGCGCTCAGCGGCCTGCTGATACTGTCCGCCAGCGCCGTGAGCTTTACGCTGTTCCTGCGTCATGCCCGGCGCAGCGCCAACCCGATCTGGGATGTGAATCTGTTCTTTAACAATCGGGTCTTCACCGTGTCCAACCTGGTGTCCTTGCTGATGTACAGCGCCACCTACGCCATCGTGGTGCTGATGAGTCTGTACCTGCAGACCCTGCAGGGCCTGTCGGCAACCAGCGCCGGCATGGTACTGATGATCCAGCCCATCATCATGGCCGCGCTGGCACCGGTCACCGGACGTCTGTCAGACAGGGTAGAGCCACGCATACTGGCAACCGCCGGGATCACCATCACCACGATGGGCCTGTTTCTGTTATCGCGGCTGGATGCTGAAAGCAGCCTGCTCTATGTCATCGGTTCACTGGTGATGACTGGCAGTGGCTTCAGCCTGTTCTCGCCGCCTAACGTCAATGCGATCATGAGCTCAGTCAGTGATGAACATGCCGGCACGGCCTCCGGCGCGGTCGCCACCACCCGGCTGCTGGGTCAGCTTAACAGCATGGTGCTGGTGACGCTGGCACTGGCGTTGATGATGGGCAACACACCGATCAGCCCGGAAACCTATCCTGACCTGGCCCAAGCCGTGGAGCTGAGTTTCAGCATAGGCGTGGCTCTGTGTGTTCCGGCCATCGTCCTGTCGCTGCTGCGTGGGCGCGTGCACCCTCGCCAGCATGCCGCTGACAAACCGCAACATCCCACTCACAAACACCCCACTCACAAACAATAGGCGAACTGTCGATATGTCAGTGTTTACGCAACTCAGCGATACGGAAATTGCCCGGTTTGTCAGCCGTTTTGATGCCGGCGACTTTGTTGCCGCCGAGGGCGTCAGTGGCGGCAGCGAAAACACCAACTATTTTGTTGACTGCAGCGGCGGCCGTTTTGTGCTGACACTGGTAGAACGCGGCCCCAGCGCCGACCTGCCATTTTTTGTCAGACTGCTCGACTGCCTGCATGCTGCCGGGCTGCCCGTGCCTCATGCCATCACCGATCGCGATGGAAACGCCCTGCACACGCTCCGCAACAAACCCGCGCTACTGCAGCCCAGGCTCAGTGGCAGCCATGTCGAGCACGTCAATGCCAACCAGTGCGCGGCACTGGGCACAATGCTGGCGAAATTGCATAACTCAGCCTGTGACCTTGAGCGCACCAGTGATCGCGGCGCCGACTGGACCGTGCAGAAAGCAATGAGCTTACTGGATACCGTTTGGAAGTCGCATACGCCGTGGCTGGAGCCGGCGCTGCTGGTGCTCAAAGAGTGGCTGGATTTCTCGGGCAGCGAAGGCTTCAAGAACACCGACCCGGACACCAGCCTGCCGACATCCATCATTCATGGCGACCTGTTCCGCGACAACGTGTTATTTGAAGGCGACCGCATTACTGGCGTCATTGATTTTTACAACGCCGCCACCGGCTGGACCCTATTTGATATAGCGGTCTGTGTGAACGACTGGTGTGTTGACGACTTTTGCCTGAATACAGATCGCACGGATGCGCTGCTGACAGCCTATGCCAGCGTCCACCCGTTCAGTGCGCAGGAACGGGCGTGCTGGTCACAAATGTTGCAACTGGCGGCGCTGCGCTTCTGGGTGTCGCGCCAGCAGGTTGCGCTGGAACATAAAAACCAGGCCGGCGTGCTGGTGAAAGATCCAGAGTATTTCCAGCGCGTCATGAAGATGCATGTGCAGAGCGGCCAGACTGTTGATCTGCCCTGATTCCTTTTTTGGCTCTTTTCCTGATTCTTGTCCTGGCTCTTGTCCTGATTCCGGTTCCGATTCCTGTTCCGATTCTGCGGCAAACACATGAATATGTCTTTATGACCACCAGTTTGTTAATGTTTGACCCTGTCGCCCGTTACGACTAAATCAACAGGACAACAATAAAATGCCTGACAATCAGCCCCCTCGTCTGCCAGCCAAACCCATACTGGCCCCCTTTGTCCTGTTCCTGCTGGCCAGCCTGCTGATGTACGCAACACTGTTTCCGTTACTGTCGTGGACGGTGTTCTCCGAGGACGACTCCCACCTGATGCGCGTGGCCATCGACTATGCCTGGTGGCAGCACTTTTTTATGCCGGAAATTTACCGTGAACTGTCTGCGGCCAACTACACTCCGATTCCACTGGTGATCTACAAGACCCTGGTGTCATCGTTCGGTTTTAGCACCCATGCCTTCCTGATCTTCATGCTCGTGGCCATCAGCCTGGTGTCGGCACTCGCAGCCGTACTGACCGAGCTGATGACGCGTAACCGGATGGCGTCCTGGGCAGTCATGCTGCTGATTTTCTCCAGCATGTCCATGCACACACTGATCACCCGCTTCTACACCATGCATTATCTGATTGGCGGCATATTCGCGCTGGCAACGCTGGTGGTGATTTTTCGGCGGGATGTCAAAGACTGCTCACCGTGGCTGCCCTCGCTGCTGTTGTTGCTGGCGCTGGTGTCGAAAGAGGTCTACTTGGTGCTGGCACCCCTGGTGGTGCTGATCGCACTGTACCGCCGCAACATCAGACTGGTCGTCGGCGCGGGCCTGGCATTATTGGTTTATCTGGCTTTGCGCACCTGGATGCTCGGCATGTCGGTCGACATTGGCGGCGAAAGCAGTTATTTCGCCGGCTTCTGGGGCATCAGCAGCGAAGCCTGGATCAGCTTTATCGCCTGGTACATGAAAACCAGGATGTTCATTCTGGCGGCGCTGGTACTGGCCCTGTTCATGAACTTCTGGCGCACGCTGCTGTTGTTGCCGCTGGCCCTGATTTTTGCCGCGCCGGGGCTGGCCGTCTCGCATGGTATCGTTGAACACACCCTGCATGGCGATCGCATATTTTTTGCCGTCGATTGTGCACTGGCGCTGGTTGCCATTATCTCGCTGTCGCAGTCGGCGTTCTTCCAGCGCGTTGCCCGGCCACTGCCACTGCTGGCTGCGTTCGCACTGTTCCTGGCCGTGCATGTGTTCAACAACGCCAGCTACCGTACCCAACTGGAACAGACCGCAGATTTTCGTATTACCCAGTTCCTGCTCGACAATCTGGCAGACCTTGAAGGCGCCACCCTGTTTGTTCCCATGAACTTCATTCAGGGTGACCTGATGCGGGTGAATGATGCCCTGGAGCAACCACGTTTTCTCATCACCCAGAACTGTGTCGCGGCACTGGGCGCCGCCGAAGGTGAGCTGTTCATGTTCAACGGCGCCGGTGAAGCCATCACTCGCGCCGAGCTGACAGCCAACTGCGTGCCGGCCAGTGTCAATCCGGTGGTGGACATCGCGCCGCGTTACAACAACGGTCTGCTGCAATGGCAGCTGCAGTTCCCGGAAGGTTTCAGCGGCGGCGTGCTGTTTGTGGACCGTGCGTTTGCTGTGCCGATTCCGGCGTTCTCCCAGCAACTGGTGAAACCAGCGCCGGGCGAACGCTACCAGCTGTTTGCCAACAACGGCGTCAACTGGTGGTTCTCCGAGATCGAACCGATGGCGATACTGATCGAATAATCAGGTCCTATTGCGCATCCATCGCCGCCAGCACTGACTCGGCCAGCGTCCACACCGGTCGCGGGCCACGGGTGGTGACGCCCATGCGCATCACGATCAGGTCCTGGTCGGGGAACATCAAAATGTTCTGCCCTTCAAAGCCTGACAGGTAATACATGTTGGCAGGCAGATTCGACAGCGGCCGGCTGTCAGGATCATCCGGGGCGCCGGCATTCAGCCACATCTGCACACCATACTGACCTCGCTCGGCGGCAGGCGCCGGGGTCAGGCTGTAGTCCACCCAGCCTTCAGGCAGAATACGCTCGCCATTCCACAGGCCGTCCTGCATGTACAGCAGACCGAACTTTGCCCAGTCGCGCGGTGTCGCATACATGTACGATGATCCGACAAAGGTGCCGCTGGCATCGGGCTCGATCACCGCCGATGTCATGCCCAGTTTGCTGAACAGCCGCTCCTGCGGGAAGTTAAAATAGTCCTGATAGTTGGTGAACAACTGTCGCTGGATGCGGGCGATGATATTGCTGGTACCGCTGTTGTAGTAAAACGTGCTACCTGGCTCATGTGCCAATGGTTTATCGATGGTAAACGCCGCCGTGTCACCGGTGGTGTACAACATCAGAATCACATCAGACATGGAACCGGATGTATAAACCTCCGAGTACTGCATACCGCTGGTCATGTGCAGCAACTGCTCCATCGTGATGCTGCGACGCTCGTCGCCATCGTTACGCCATTCCGGCACGTTGGCGGGTGCATCCACATGCAGCAAGCCATCGGCGGCCAGTATGCCAGTGAGCGCGGCAGTCACGGTTTTGGTCATCGACCAGCCCAATTGCGGCATGTCTGCTGTAAAAGGTTCCGCATATTGTTCGGCAATGATTTTGCCATCGTGAATCACCAACACGGCACGGGTATCAATGTTCTGATCAGGCTCCATGTCCTCAAACGCCTGATCCACAGCTGCCCGAACGGCGGTCATATCAAAACCGGGCACTTCCTCTGGCAACATCACCTGATTGCCAATCGGCCAGGGCTGGTCAGCGACGTCCGGTTTTTGCGGATACAGTTCGGGATCAAACTGTGCGCGCAAACTGATCGGCGAGGCGTTCTTCAGCAGAGTGCAGCCAATCTGATCGCGGTATAGCGCACGCACGGTCATGGTGCCGCCATTGACGGCCATGGCGCCGCTGACAATGTCGTCGTCAAAATTGAAGTCGGCGTCGCTTAAGGCCGGGCTGTTAAGTTCATTGGCCATGACATGGTCAACTGTTCTGCCGCCCACCAGCACAGACGAACACAGGCGTTTGACCGCGCTGCCCAATGCAATCTCGGCGGCAACGGCGGCTTCTGCCATCGCTTGCGGATTTGTCGCTGATTCCTGCTCGGCAACCTGTTCTGCCATGGTATCCACGGCAGAAGGCGATGCCATTGCTGGTGCTTCAGGTTCCGAGCAGGCGGCAATAAGACCCGCCAGACTGGCGGTTAGTGACAAGGCGATAATACGGGTATGTTTCAAATCAGTTACTCCTGTTCAAAAAGGGTCAGGTCTATGCTGTTGGCCATGGCGGCATACCCAGCGTCATTGGGGTGCAGGTTGTCAGCGGTAAAGTCAGCGGGCAGACGCGCCGGAGCGTCCGGGTCGGCGATGGCTGCATCAAAGTCGATGACACCATCAAAAAATCCGCTGTTACGGATCCAGGCATTGACCTGCTGGCGTTTTCGCTCCCCTGCTTCGGAGAAATAGCCGGCGCCTTCAAACGGTGTCAGTGTGGCACCAATCACTTTGATACCATGCGCACGCGCACGCTCAGCAACCTGCCGGTAGCCGGCAATAATCTGTTCGGCGCTGACTTCCTGGTCGGTGGCCATGCTCACTGACATACCCATGTCGTTGATGCCTTCCAGCAACACCAAGTGGCTGACATTGCTCAGTGCCAACACATCTCGCTCAAAGCGCGCCAGCAGGTTTTCGCCAAACATCGGGGAGCGCTCGTGCAACACCCGGTTGCCACTGAGGCCGGCATTGGCTACGGCATAGGCCGGCATGTCTGACGCATCACGCAAGCGCAGTGCCAGCAGATTGGGCCAACGGTTATTGCTGTTTACGGTAGAGCCAACGCCATCGGTAATTGAATCGCCGACAGTGACGATGGTCGACACCGCTTCACCACCGCTGACGTCAATGGCGCTGAGGTAATGCCAAAAGGAGATTTCCTGCGCGTCGGCTATGTCTGGCGCACGCGTCTGGTCACCGGCCGTGCTGGCATACCCGGTCTGCATGGCCGCACGATGTGAGGTGGGCAGCCCGCTGGCCTCTGGCAGGTACAGACTGATGCTCAGATTGGTGAAGGCTTCCACGGGGAACGGTAACGGGTCACTGAACACGGTCGCACCGCGGGGGATAATGACTCCAGCCTGATCACCGAAACTGAGACTCTGCAGTGAGGCAACGTCAATGCCGGCGCCACTTGTCTGTTCAGCAATGGTCGCCGCACCGATGCGCAAGGGTCGGTTGCCATGAGTATTGGACAGGCGAACGCGAAGGGTATCGCCCGACGCGGTGACGTGAGCAATCTGGCGCAGGGTCTGATCGTCAAATTCGTTGTGGCTGGCCATGTCGGCGGCCAGCATGCCGGGCGGCAGAGTACTGGGGCTCATGGCCCAGGCGGTGACCCAGTGATCAGTGTCCGACTGCTGTGCCTGCGCACCCGCAGCAAATCCGCTCGCCAAAACCAGCGCCAGTAACCATGTCGAGAGTGTGAACGTGATGCGGGTCAATTTCATGCGCTTCGACTCCTGCCTGTTTTTGTTGTCTTGTACCCGGAATTCATCATACGCCATGCCAACCGGTCTGTCTGCCTGGCCAGCGCGCGGAGTTTGTTTACATTATTCTCGAAAGTGCCGTAAAATCATGCGCTTATTTTTCATTCTGTGTTCATGCCATTGGGGAAGTTAACAATCATGTCCTTTAAAAATACCGTTGCGTCTGGCGTATGTGTTTTATTTTGCGCGTCAGCCCATGCGCAACCCGCCCTGCCGGCGGATGGCGATGCGGCATCGCTTCCCACCAATGCACCCAGGCAATTCCGGGCCGTGCGTGTTACCCAGCCACCGGTCATTGATGGCATTATTGATGATGCGGTATGGCAACAGGCGGAAGCGATTACTGACTTCCACCAGACCCGGCCCGGCAATGGCACCCCGACCTCTGAGCGCACCGAAGTTTATGTGGTCTATGACGATGACGCCCTGTACGTCGCCGCCCGCATGTTTGACAGCGATCCCGAACTGATTGCGGCGCCGGTGATCCGCCATGGCCAGGGCATGCCCTCCGACGATCGCCTGGTGGTTATTCTGGACCCATTCAATACCGGACGTGCCGGCTACCGTTTTGAAACCAACCTCAATGCCGCCCGACACGACTCGTTGTACACCAGCGTCAGCAGTTTCTCGCTAGACTGGAATACCATCTGGGATGTCGCCACCAGTGTCGATGGCCAGAGCTGGGTCGCCGAAATCGAAATACCGTTCAAGTCGATTCCCTTTGACCCAGCCATCGAAACCTGGGGTTTCAATTTTGGCCGCGCCATCCGTCGACGCGGCGAGGAAATGGCATGGGTCTCGCAGAACCGCACCTACAACCCCAGCATTGTCGGCCAGATGACCGGCATCAGTGGCATCAGCAAAGGCGTGGGCCTGGACCTGGTACCGTCGCTGTCGGTGAACCGTCGCCGGGATTACGACCCGACCAGCAAGGAAACCACCACCGAACCGTCACTGGATGCGTTCTATCGCATTACGCCCTCACTCAATGCGGCGCTCACCCTCAACACCGATTTCTCGGCCACCGAGGTCGACAGCCGTCAGGTCAACCTGACGCGCTTCAACCTGTTCTTCCCGGAAAAGCGTGACTTCTTTCTGAATGATTCCGACCTGTTTCAGTTCGGCAACATCGGCGGCATGGCCGGTGGCAACGATGCCACGTCACTGGGCAGCCGTGAAAATGCGCGACCTTTTTTCTCACGCCGCCTGGGGCTGAGTGAAAACGGTGCACCGGTGGATATCAACTTCGGTGGTCGCATCAGTGGCCGTGTCGGACGCTGGAACATCGGCACCCTGGCCATACGTCAGGATGAGTTCGGCCCAGTGGACGCTTCCGACCTGTTTGTCACCCGGGTCTCCGCCAACGTACTGGAAGATTCCGGCATCGGTTTTATCTACACCAATGGCGACCCCGCCTCCAATGTCGACAACAGTGTTGTCGGTGTCGACTTCAAATACCTGAACAATCGATTACAGAACGGACGTACCTTTGAAGCCGATGCCTGGTACCAGCAGTCAGATACGCCCGGCCTGGTGGGCGACGACGCGTCATTCGGCTTTGGCCTGCGCATGCCCAATGCCACTGGCCTGCGCGGTCGCATGGCGTACAAGGAAGTACAGCAGAACTTTAATCCGGCCATGGGTTATATCAACCGCTCCGATATCCGTGACCTGACCATGGATGCCGGTTACACCCATTTTTTTGGTGGCGATGTGCTGCAGACAGTGTTCTCCGGCATAGATGCGCAGCGTATCGAACGCATTGAAGGTGGGTTGCAGAGTCAGACGCTGGTGTACCGGCTGGCGGAATTACAAACCAATACCCGTGACAGCCTGAACCTTACCTTCAAGAGTAATGAAGAGAACGTGCAACGGCCTTTTGTCATTTATTCTGATCAGAACCGTCAGGTGGCCATTCAGCCGGGCCGCTATCAGTTCAACGAACAGGAGATCAGCGCCAGCACCGGTGGTCAACGCGAATTCTCAGGCAGTGTCAGCTATCTGCAGGGCGACTTCTACAACGGCGAGCGCACCAACATTCGCGGCTCAGTGTCCTGGAATCAGTCGCGTTTCTTTGTGATGTCTGCCAGCTACGACTGGAATGACATCAGTCTGCCTCAGGGTGACTTTGTTGCACGCCTGACCTCGGTGTCCACCCAGGTTGCGTTCTCGTCCACGCTGTACTGGATCACGCTGACGCAGTACGACAACCTGTCAGAAGAACTGGGCATCAATACCCGCCTGCAGTGGATACCACGCGCCGGCCAGGAAGGCTTTATTGTGCTGAACTACAATATGCAGGACCGCGACAAGGACAACACCTTTGAATCGGCGTTCTCCGACCTGACTGTCAAATTCCGCTATACATTCAGGTTCTGACCCGATCTTTTTGGGGGATGATACCGCTCACTGGTGCTGGCATCAGGTTGCAAGACCGTTATTGGTGTCGTTGACGTTATCGTAGGTCAGCACCACCCGAGTGTCCGGCTGTACCAGTGACTCATCCTTACCGTCGTAGCGCAGCCGCGTCAGGATGTCGCTGATTACATTAAGCCGCGCCTGGCGCTTGTCATCCGCGTGCACGACGGTCCAGGGCGCCTCAGCAGTATGGGTGCGCGCCAGCATCTCGTCCCGGGCCAGCGAATAGTCTTGCCAGTGCTCCAGCGCTTTGGCATCAATGGGACTTGTCTTCCATTGTTTTAACGGATTCTTTTTGCGCGCCAGCAAACGTTTTTCCTGTACCGGCCGGGAAATATCCAGATAGTATTTCATCATCTTGACGCCCGAGCGCACCAGCATGGCCTCAAACTCAACGACAGAGCCCATGAACTCTTCATACTGATCCAGTGAGCAGAACCCCATGACGCGCTCAACACCCGCGCGGTTGTACCAGCTACGGTTGAACAGCACGAGTTCGCCAGCGGCAGGCAGGTGGGGCACATAACGCTGAAAGTACCACGCGGACTGCTCACGATCTGATGGTTTACCCAGCGCAACGACACGGGTTTCGCGCGGACTGAGATGTTGCACGATACGCTTGATGACGCCATCCTTGCCGGCTGCATCCCGCCCTTCCAGAATGATCAGGATTTTGTCGTCGTGGGCCATAAAATGCCGTTGCAACTTGACCAGTTCAATTTGCA
>Ga0115567_10004665_pt1 | contig 13358 bp, 10 predicted proteins | sample COGITO_mtgs_1204_2_FD_88679 | JGI IMG/M metagenome (GOLD analysis project Ga0115567, IMG submission 88679) | Pelagic marine microbial communities from North Sea - COGITO_mtgs_120412 | ecosystem: Environmental > Aquatic > Marine > Epipelagic | place: Germany:Helgoland, sampling site Kabeltonne...
GGAACCGAATTCGTCGATTATTTGAATTTAGTTGAAAAGCAAAGAGAAAAACCAGTAAAAGTCGCTTTAAGCGAAGGCGCGCAGTTTTTTGTGCTTTCTTCTGAAGCGAAAAATGCGGTTGCTGAAGTTGTTGATGTGGAGATTTCTGGAAGTATTTCAGAAGAAAATATAGAAAGTAAATTGAAACTTTTTTTAAATGAAAATTATATCTTCGAAGAAGAGATCGACGCTGTAATTTTTGGTAAAAATGGTGACGGATTTGATGCGTATTATGAAATTCTTCAGAACGGAATCTTTTCAGAAACACAACAATTACATTATAAACATTTGTGCGGCGAGTATTTTACGGCTTCAAGTTTTGGGTTTTGGGTTGGGACTCAAATTTTAAAATTTCAGAACGTGCCAGAGATTTTAAAACTCAATTCGAATCAAAAACGGAATTACAAAACCATTTTACTTTACAATCAACTAAAAGGTACTAACCATAGTTTTGTACTTTTGAAACGATGTTAAACTTCAATAAATTTTTAATTGGTTTTAGCGCAGTTCTTGTGCTCGCCTTCCTGTTCGGTTTTTCGATAGGGTTTATCCTTTGCTTGTTGCTTATTGGTTTTTTGATAACCGCAATTGGTTCGATGTCGATGCGCTGGAATTTTCATTTGCGTGCTTTTACAAGGACCAAGAAGATTTCAGAAAAAATGATCGCTATTACGTTTGACGATGGCCCAAATAAAACATACACGCCGATCGTTCTCCAACTTCTAGGAAAATATAATGCAAAAGCAACCTTTTTCTGCATCGGTAAAAACGTCGAATCAAATCCCGAAATATTAAAATCTGCGATTGAAAAAGGGCATCAAGTCGCGAACCACACCTATAGCCATAGTAACAGTTTCGGATTCTTCAATAAAAAGAGATTTATAGAAGTAATAGAAAAAACAGATGTATTGCTCGAATCCTTTACAGGAAAGAAAAATCATTTTTTTCGTCCGCCGTTTGGAGTTACGACTCCAACATTGGCAAAGGCTATAAAAACGACTGGCCACAAGGTAATTGGTTGGAACATTAGGCCTTATGATACTGTTTTAAAAAATAAGGAGAAAACCCTAAAACATATCATCAAAAAAGTTTCGCCGGGCAGTATTATTTTGCTTCACGATACGCACGACCGCATTCCATACGTTTTGGAACATTTATTGCAATACCTCCAAAAACATAAGTATAGCTGCGTGACCGTAACAGAATTAGTAAATAATGAAACCAATGCGTAACCTACTTATTGCCTTTTTTATCTTGGCTTCGTCGCCAATTTTTTCGCAACAAAAGCTCTCTTCGAACGAGCAAACTGCTTTTAAGCAAAAAGTGAAAGAAACGGCGCAGAATACAAAGACTATTATTAGTGATTTTACCCAAATTCAGGAAATGGAATTTTTGAGCGATGGCGCTCAATCTAAAGGAAAACTGATTTTTAAGGCACCAAATCTTGTGCGTTGGGAATATATTTCGCCATATCCGTATGTTGTGATTTTTAAGGATGGAAAATTGCTTTTGAACGATGGTGGTAAGAAAAGCAATATTGATCTAGACAGCAACAAGCTTTTCCAAAACCTAAATAACCTTATCGTTGGCAGTATTAATGGTGATATGTTTGATGATAGCGAGTTTAGTATCTCCTATTTTAAGACTTCTGAAGGGTTTTTAGCAAAATTTATTCCGAAGGATAAAAAGATGAAACGCTTTATCGCGTCGTTCGAACTTAGTTTTGATAAAAAAACGGCAGAAGTTCAAAAACTAAAAATGATAGAACCTTCAGGAGATTTTTCGGCAATTGTCTTTACGAATAAGAAGATTAATACGCAGGTTGCTGATTCGGTTTTTCAGAATTAAATAAAATAGATTTCTGAAAATGTCCGCGTTACGCTTTGTATCTCCGCGAAATTTTTAAAATAAAAGTATGCTCCTTAAAAACCTTTACAGAATAACTTCTGAAAATTCAATTGATGAAAACAGGTTTCAGACTTCCATAAAGATCAAAAAAGCCAACGAAATCTTTAAAGGACATTTCCCGAATAATCCTATTTTGCCTGGTGTAGCGCTTTTGGAAATCTGTAAACAACTTCTCGAAAAGCATTTAAAACAAAAATTAACACTCCAAAAAGCCTCAAACCTTAAATTTTTGGCTTTTATTAATCCTAATGAAGACAAAGAATTATCGTTTGACTTTCAGACAGCTTTGGAAGAAAAAATGTTCAATATAAAAATTCTTACAAGTTTTACAGATGGTACCGCTGTTCTAAAATGTAATGCTACTTTTGTAGCGATAGAAACCAAGGTTTCAAACTAAGAACAGTCTTGTTAAAATGGATGTAGCGCAGTATCATATAAAGTTTAAAACACTACAGATTTGCGTGTTGATACCAACATACAATAACCCTAAAACACTACCAAGAGTACTCGATGGAGTTTTAAAGTTTACCGAGAATATTATCGTGATCAATGATGGTTCTGCCAAAGAAACCTCTGAAATTCTTGACAAGTATCCGCAAATTGAAAAAATTCACTTACCCAAAAACCGCGGAAAGGGCAATGCGCTCAAAGTAGGGTTTAAGTATGCTATTTCTCTTGGTTACCGTTTTACCATTACGCTGGATAGCGATGGGCAACATTTTCCCAGTGATATTCCTATATTTATTGATGCCTTGGAAGCTTCAAAAGAAAAAGATATTCTTTTGATTGGCGACCGGAATATGAACGAGGCCGAAGTTTTACTGAGCAGCAGAAAAGGCAATAGAATTTCGGGATATTGGGTAGAACAGGTCATCGATAAACGTTTGAACGATTCGCAGTCTGGCTTCCGATTGTATCCCATAAAAACATTAGACGGAATCCGATTTGCGAAAAATACCCGGAAATTCGAGTTTGAAGTAGAGGTTATCGTAAAAGCCCATTGGGCAGGAATCGATATAAGGCACGTACCAATAAATGTATTATATGACCAAGAAGAACGTGTGTCGCATTTTAGGCCTTTTAAGGATATTGCGCGAATCGTAGTCCTAATAACTTGGTTTTTAATTGTTAAACTTTTCTATATTCGGCCGCGCAACTTTTACCGCGACATTAGAACAAAAGGAATTAAAAAGTTTATATCTGAAGATATTTTTGGCAGTAATGATTCTCCAAAAAAGAAAGCGCTAAGTGTAGCGCTTGGTCTATTTATTGGATTTTCTCCACTTTGGGGCTTTCATACAATAACCGTAATTGCGCTCGCTATTTTCTTGAAACTTAATAAGGTAATCGCATTCGCATTTTCTAACATAAGTATCGTACCATTTATCCCATTTGTTCTTCTTGCAAGCTTTAGTGCTGGTTATTGGATTTTGGGAGAAGAAAATACGTTGACCATTGAAAATTTTACTCAAAATTTTGATATTTGGAACAGTTTGGGCGTTTATCTTTTGGGAAGCGCCATACTTTCTATTGGTAGCGCGATTATTTTGGGTGGGATAAGTTATTTTTGCTTTTTATTTTTTGATAAGAAAGAGAAAATAGATTTTAGTAGTGAGAAATGAGACAGGAAAAATCACAACATATCTTTGATAAGCAATCGAAGATTTTAAAGCCTCCCTTTAAATATTATCTAAAAACGAATAAGGTTCTTTTTGCAGATACCAAGCGGAGCTCATTAGAAGGATGTTTCTCACGAACTTTAAGGCTTAATGATTAGATGGATACATTTTTCTATAGCACTTACCATAAAATAAAAAACAACGGCCGTGTGGCGTTGGTGTTATTGATTTTATTAGTAGGTGTTTTGGGGTTTTTGACTTTCCAGATTCGGTTTGAGGAAGATATTACCAAGCTCATTCCAAGAAGTGAAGAAAACAAGGACCTTCAAAAAGTACTCGAGACCGTAAAATTTACTGATAAGATTGTCGTAAACATAAGGAAACAAGGTGGTACGACTGATGAACTTTTAGATTACGCTAGCAATTTTGTGGATAGCGTAAATGCTAAAACTTCAAAATATGTAAAAAATATTCAGGGGAACGTTAGCGACGACGCGGTATTGGAAACCATAGATTTTGTTTATGGAAATCTTCCGCTCTTTCTTGATGCCGAAGATTACACGAATATTTCAGCAAAATTAAACCGAGATAGCATTGCATTAATAACCCAAAATAATTATAAACAACTTACTTCACCTTCAGGAATTATTTCAAAAGAAATTATACTGAAAGATCCATTGGGAATTTCATTCGACGGACTCAAAAAACTTCAAAAACTCGGGATAGACGATAAATTTAAACTTAAAAATGGTTTTTTAATTACCGAAAATAAAAAAAACATTCTACTGTTTATTACCCCAATATTTGGAACAGGTGATGCAAAACAGAACGAGATTTTCACTAATAGCCTAAATAAGATTGAACAAAATCTCACTAGAAAATATAAAAACACAATAACCAATGACTATTACGGTGCGGCTTTTATAGCTGTTGCCAATGCAAAACAGATAAAAGCTGATATACAATTTACGGTAAGCATCGCGTTAACGGTTTTAATCATAATTTTTATTTTTTTCTATAAAAGATGGACGATTCCCTTGATACTTTTTGTACCGACGCTTTTTGGAGGTTTGCTTTCGGTTGCATTTTTATATTTGCTTCGCGGACAGATTTCAGCAATTTCGTTGGGGATTGGCTCGGTTTTATTAGGGGTAACGCTGGATTATTCGTTACATATTGTAACCCATATTCGCAACAATGCTAATATAAAAACGTTGTTTGCCGAAGTTACAAAACCAATAATAATGAGCAGTCTAACCACTGCTTTGGCTTTTTTGTGTCTTTTATTTATAGACTCACCTGCACTCCAGGATTTAGGCATATTTGCGGCGGTTAGCGTTTTGGGCGCTTCGTTATCCGCACTGATTTTTATTCCGCAGGTTTATAAAAACGACGCTGTTGTCCTTCGTAAAAAGACGCTTCTTGATAAAATCGCGGCGTATGATTTTCATAAAAATAAAATTTTGCTTGGTTGCCTTTCCGTTTTATTGGTCGTTAGCGTTTTTAGTTATAATAAGGTTATATTCAATAAAGATATAAACGAACTTAATTACGAACCTGAAAATCTTCTCCAAGCTAAGAACAGGTTGGATTCTATAACCGATATCGCTTCAAAATCTGTGTACGTGGCGAGTTACGGAACAGATTTTCAGAAAGTTTTGGAGGCAAACGAAAGCGCTACGGAAAAGCTGGAAAAATTTAAAGAACAGAACAAAAATATCAGCTTTAATTCTATTTCAGCATTAGTGCTTTCAGAAAAAAAACAAGTACAGAAAATCGGCAATTGGAAACAGTTTTGGTCTGATGGCGTTTCCGAAAAAACCGAAAATTTATTAATTGAAAGCGGGAACGAAGTAGGATTTAAACCAATCACGTTTCAGAAATTCTATAAGTTGATCAAAACCGATTTCAATCCAATTTCGTTAGAAGATTATGGAACTTTGCCCAATTTTGAAGTAGCGGATTTTGTAAATACGAAAGACGGGTATACCGCTGTGACAACTTTAGTAAATGCAGATAAACAAGATGCCGCAAAACTAAAAACGCTTTTTAAAGATTCGTCAAATACCTTGTTAATCGATCGACAACAAATAAACGAATCACTTTTAAATAATTTAAAAACACATTTTAATAGCCTGATCTGGTACTGTCTTGGTGTGGTTATGTTAATTCTATTATTGTTTTATCAAAACTGGAAACTTTTAATAGTTACTGCAGTACCCATATTTTTAACTTGGCTTTTGACTATTGGTTTAATGGGGATTTTTGATTTTCATTTCAATATTTTTAATATCATTATTTCCACGTTTATATTTGGTTTGGGAATTGATTACAGTATTTTCATCACCAACGGAATGTCAACTGAATTTAAAAGCGGAGCACATTCGCTTACTACACACAAAACCTCGATTATGCTATCAATGCTCACCACAATTTTGGGTGTTGGTGTGCTGATTTTTGCAAAACACCCAGCGTTGCATTCTATTTCAGTGGTCTGTATAATTGGCATTTTTTCTGCTGTGGTAGTTTCGTTTACGATTCAGCCATTGTTGTTCAAAATTTTAATAAAGGAAAATCAGAATTAGAATGTTGATATTATCCTTTCTGATAAATATCAACTAAGTTTACAAGTCCTTAAAAAAGTTGTGATGGGAAAAATAAAGACTGTACCGATTGCCCGTATCAAAACAATCAGTAAAGAGGAGTTTATTGAGAAATACTATAAGCCACAAAAACCGGTTCTTATTGAGAATCTCACCAAAGATTGGCCTGCCTATAAAAAATGGGATTTAGATTATATACAAAGTCTCGCTGGCAACCAAGTTGTTCCCTTATATAACAATGTACCTACAAAAGGCCATAAAAAATCTGCCGAGCCTGCGACCAATATGAAATTGACAGAATATATCGATATTCTAAAAAAAGGTCCGACAGATTTACGAATGTTCTTTTTTAACGTGCTTCAAAAAATGCCGCAACTTACCAAAGATTTTGAATATCCAGACATTGGTTTGCCATTTTTTAAGAAATTGCCCGTAATGTTCTTTGGAGGAAAGGGCTCAAAAGTCTTAGCGCATTACGATATGGACCTACCAGATTTGATGCATTTTCACTTTCATGGCCATAAAAAGATAACACTTTTTGCACCTTCACAATCTAAGAATCTTTACAGAGTACCTTTTTCTATCCATAACCTTGAAACTATCGATATGGAAAATCCAGACTTTGAAAAATATCCTGTTTTAAAAAATGCTTTAGGCATTTCTGTAGAGATGAAACACGGCGACGCGCTTTATATGCCTAGCGGATATTGGCATTTTATTACTTACGAAGATGCGGGATTTTCTATAACGTTACGAGCCTATCCACGGAATGTAAAAAAACTAGCCAAACTAGTTTCCAATCTCTTGTTTATGCGCAATTTTGAAAATTTGATGCGTAAGGTTCTAGGTGATAAATGGGTAGATTTTAAGGAAGAAAGAATGGTAAAGCGAATGAACCGTAACTATAAAAATACTGAAACAAAACTTGAAATTTAAGATATTTATACAACTCTCGTTTCTGATCGTGGTAATTTTTCTGTCCTCTTGCGGTGTAAAAAAAGCATTGGCAGATAGACCAAATCTTGATGGTTATAACCAACAAGTTGTAATGCGCCAGAAAATAAACGATTCTACATTTACGGTTGGTAAAAATTTTCTTACACGTAACAAACAAGGCTTGTGGGAATTATATATTGAAGGCGACGCTTGGCAACGAGGTAAGGCGATTGGAGAACTTGAACAAGATTTGATAAAAAAACAGGAAGCCGTCTTTTTTGGAAAACTAGAAAAACTCGTGCCTTCAAAAACATGGCAGAATTTCCTCGTAAAATTTTTGGCCTACTACAATCGTAGAATGCCAGATTATATTACCGAAGAATACAAGACTGAAATTTTAGGCGTTTCAGAATATATGTCCTCAGATTTTAACAACATTGCGCAACCTTACGTTCGTGCGCTTTATCTGCATAGTGCGCACGATATTGGTCACGCTTTGCAAGATTTAGCACTTGTTGGCTGTTCTTCTTTTGCGGTTTGGAACGAAAAAAGCGAGGATGGCGGATTGCTGATTGGTAGAAATTTTGACTTTTATGTAAACGATGAATTTGCCGAGGACAAAGTAATTGCTTTTATAAACCCCAAAGAAGGCTATAAATTTATGAGCTATACGTGGCCAGGATTTAGCGGTGTTGTAAGCGGAATGAACGATCAAGGCCTTACGGTTACTATAAATGCGGGCAAATCTAAAATTCCGACTGTTGCCAAAACCCCAATTTCTATCGTTGCGCGCGAGATTTTACAATATGCATCAAATATTGAAGAAGCAATAGCGATTGCGAAAAAGCGCGAGGTATTTGTGAGCGAATCTATTTTTGTGGGAAGCGCAAAAGATAAAAAAGCTTCTATAATTGAAGTGTCACCCTACAATTTTGGGGTTTATGAAGTGCCTAACAGTGCAGACCAATTGCTTTGCGCAAACCATTTTCAAAGTGAAGCCTACAAAGATGACAAGCGCAATATCAAACAAATAGAAGAAAGCCACAGCGAATACCGTTTTGAGCGTATGCAGGAATTGCTTGCTGAAGAAAATAAACTGAATCCAAAAAAAGCTGTTGCGATTCTTCGGAATAAAAATGGATTGGGAGATAAAGAAATCGGCTACGGAAACGAGAAAGCTTTAAATCAATTATTGGCGCATCACGGTATCGTTTTTCAGCCCGAAAAGCTTAAGGTTTGGGTTTCGGCAAATCCGTTTCAATTGGGCGAGTTTGTTTGTTATGATCTGAACGAGGTTTTTTCTGAAAAGAGAATTGCTTCTGAAAAATTTAAACTTTCAGAAGCAAATGAAAATATTGATGAAGATCCTTTTGTACATTCCGAAGCATTTAAAAACTATCAAGAATACCGAAAATTGGAAATGGAAGTAGCTAATAAGATTTCAGAAAAGGAAGAAATTGAACCCGAAACCTTTTCAAGATTGATAAAGCTAAACCCCGAATTTTGGAAAGCACATTATTTGCAAGGTGTTTATTATTACAAGAAAGGCTATGATGCTGCTGCAAAAGTAGCATTTGAAAAAGCAAAGACGAAAGAGATTACTACGGTGCCAGATGCGGAAAGTATTGATAGGTATTTGAGAAAACTTTGGAGAGATTAGAGGATAGAGCGACTAGCGACGAAAAAAAAGACGGAAGTTGGGAGCTCGAAGTTGGAGTTTCGGTAAAACCGAAAAGGAATAATAATCAGCTATAAAAATAGAAACATTGAATTTTTTCCCAGAAATAGAAAAAGCATCAAAAGCTGAAATAAAAGCCTTTCAAGAAAAGGAATTGATGAAGGCATTGCGTTATCTAAAGGAAAATTCGCCTTTTTATCAAAGACTTTTTGAGGTTGATAAAATCGATATTGAAAAAATAAAAACTCTCGAAGACCTTGTAAAAATGCCAGTTACCTCTAAGGATGATCTGCAAAAATACAACGATGATTTTATCTGTGTTGGTCGCGAAAAAATAATCGATTACGTTACCACATCTGGCACTTTGGGTAAACCGGTTACTTTCGCATTAACAGATAAAGATCTTGACCGATTGGCATATAATGAGGCTATTTCGTTTGCCTGTTCGGGCATTACCAAAAAAGATGTAGTGCAATTAATGACCACGATGGACAGACGTTTTATGGCTGGTCTTGCTTATTTTTTGGGCGCACGAAAATTGGGTGCGGGAATAATACGTGTTGGTAGCGGCGTTCCCGAATTGCAATGGGACAGCATTAAAAAGTTCAAACCTACGTACTTAATTACTGTACCTTCCTTTCTGCTGAAATTGATAGAATTCGCGAAACAGAATAATATCGATTTAAAAAATACGGGAGTTAAAGCAGCTATCTGTATTGGTGAGCCGATCAAAAATGAAGATTTTTCAGAAAATATACTTTCACAAAAAATAAAAAAAGATTGGGATATTGAACTTTTTTCAACCTATGCAAGTACCGAAATGAGTACAGCTTTTAATGAGTGTGAAAATCATGTAGGCGGACATTTACATCCCGAACTTATCATCGCCGAAATTCTAGACGAGGAAAACAATCCTGTAAAAAATGGTGAAAGCGGCGAGCTTACAATAACTACTTTGGGTGTTGAAGCAATGCCATTACTTCGTTTCAAAACGGGAGATATCATTAAGATGTATAGCGAATCTTGTAACTGCGGAAGGAATACACAACGCTTAAGTCCAGTTATTGGTCGCGAAAAACAGATGATAAAATATAAGGGCACAACTTTATATCCACCAGCTTTGTATAATCTTTTGAATGATTTTAAAGAAATTGAAAGTTTCGTGATCGAGCTTTTCCACAACGATTTGGATACTGATGAAATTTTACTGAAAATAGCTGTAGAAAATCCTTCGGAAAAATTAGAGAATGAGATAAAAGATCATTTTAGGGCGAAACTGCGAGTACTTCCTCAGATTGAATTTTGTGATTTGGCAAGTTTGGAGAAAATCCGTTTTCCTAAGATGAGCAGAAAACCGGTTTTTTTGATAGATAAGAGATCTTAGAAATGAGATTTGAGACGTGAGAATTCAGATTTTAGAGCCAGGAAACAGGAACCAAGACAAAAGTCAAGAATTATGAACGGACTTGGGAATAGGAAAAAAGAGTAGAGAAAAAGAGAATAAAATAAGCAGAAAAATTGCTTAATTAAAGACCCATTAGAAAGTTTTATTATATTAAATCTATTGAAGTCCTAATTAATAAGTGTGTTGACTAATGGGTTGAACTCAACTTACAATCAAATAAACTTACAAGACATATTCGGAATTGCATCATCTTTAACTTCAACTTCGATTTCAGTTTCAGTTTCAGTTTCGATTTCGATTTCAAAAGAAAAAGGCATCTCAATTTCTCAAGATGCCTTTTATATTTACTTATTAGAAAATTTATTTCAAATCATATCGATCTAAGTTCATCACTTTCGTCCAGGTTTTTACAAAATCGTTTGTAAATTTCTCTTTTGCATCTTCGCAAGCATACACTTCTGCTATTGCCCTAAGTTCTGTGTTCGACCCAAAAATAAGATCGGCTCTCGTGCCTTTCCAAACCTTTTCACCCGTTTTTCTATTTGTGCCTTGAAATACTTTATCTTCTTCTGAAGTTGATTTCCAAGTAATTGCGAAATCCAATAGATTTTTAAAGAAATCGTTGGTAAGCGTTTCTTTTTTATCTGTAAAAACTCCTAAATCGCTATTGTCGTAATTGGTTCCTAAAACACGCAAACCGCCTATTAAAACGGTCATTTCTGGAATAGAAAGTGTTAGTAATTGTGCGCGATCAATAAGAAAATCTTCCGCAGCAACTTTTACGTCGCTTTTTGCATAGTTTCTAAAACCATCTGCGCGAGGCTCCAAATAACCGAAAGAATCTATATCGGTTTGTTCTTGCGATGCATCTACACGACCGGCATTAAAAGGAACTGTAATAGAATGGCCTGCATTTTTTGCTGCCTTTGCGATTCCAACCGAACCTGCCAGAACGATAAGGTCTGCCATTGAAACGTGTTTATCGCCTTCTTTAAATTCGTCTTGAATATCTGATAATGCATGCAATACTTTATGCAATTGTTCTGGATTGTTAACTTCCCATCTATTCTGTGGAGCTAAGCGAATTCTACTTCCATTCGCTCCACCACGTTTGTCTGAAAACCTAAATGTTGAAGCCGAAGCCCAAGCCGTAGAAACCATTTCTGAAACAGTAAGTTCTGAATCTCCAATTAACTTTTTAAGATAATCGATATCCTTAGTTTCAATTGTTTTAAAGTCCGCATTTGGAAGTGGATCTTGCCATAACAATTCTTCTTTAGGAATTTCTGGACCCAAATATCTAGAAATTGGTCCCATATCACGGTGCGTTAATTTATACCAAGCACGTGCAAAAGCATCTTCCAACTCCTCTGGATTTTCGTAGAAGCGTTTTGAAATTTTTAAATATTCAGGATCCATTTTTAAAGCCATATCTGCTGTAGACATCATCAATCGCTGCGTTCCATTAGCATCTCCTGCTTTTGGCGCAACTTTCGCATTGCTATCTTTAGTAGGTGTCCATTGGTGAGCTTCTGCTGGACTTTTGGTTAATTCCCAATCATATTCAAGCAACACCTTGAAATAATCATGATCCCATTGTATTGGGTTTGGTGTCCATGCTCCTTCGAGTCCGCTGGTAATAGCGTCATCTAAAACACCAGAGCCGAAAGAATTTTTCCAGCCCTTACTCATTTCTTCTATATCTGCGCCTGCTGGTTCACTTCCTACATATTTTTCAGGATCTGCTGCTCCGTGCGCTTTTCCAAATGTATGTCCGCCGGCAATTAAAGCCACAGTTTCTTCATCGTCCATTGCCATACGGCCAAATGTTACACGAATATCGTGTGCTGAACCTATTGGATCTGGTTTTCCATTTGGTCCTTCTGGATTAACATAAATTAATCCCATGTGTGCCGCTGCTAATGGAGCTTCCAGTTCACCACTTTTATAACGTTCTTCATTGCCTAACCATTCGGTTTCAGAACCCCAATAAACATCTTGTTCTGGTTCCCAACCATCTTCGCGGCCTCCAGCAAATCCAAAGGTTTTAAAACCCATTGATTCCAAAGCGCAATTACCTGCAAGTATCATAAGATCAGCCCAAGACAAACTCTTGCCATATTTTTGTTTAATTGGCCATAAAAGTAAACGAGCCTTATCAAGATTTCCATTATCTGGCCAGCTATTTAATGGTGCGAAACGTTGGTTTCCGGCACTTGCACCGCCTCGGCCGTCGCCTATTCTATAAGTACCTGCACTGTGCCAAGCCATACGTATCATAAATGGACCGTAATGACCATAATCTGCAGGCCACCAATCTTGTGAATCTGTCATTAAATCGATGACCTCTTGTTTTACTTTCGGAAAATCAAGACTATTAAAAGCATCAGCATAGTTAAAATCTTTTCCATAGGGATCAGATTTTTCCGCATTCTGCCTAAGTATATTGAGTTTTAGTTGGTTTGGCCACCAATCGCGGTTTGTAGTTCCATGACCTGCTGTTACTTCTTGTGGGCCGCCCATAAAGGGACACTTTGCAACTGAACTAGGATCATTAATATCCCAAACCTTTGAATTTTTACTGCCGTCCATAATATTATTTTGTAATGTGAATATGTTTCAAATTTCATTAAACTTTCGTAGAATCTTTCTGTTTTCTCATATGATTATCCGAATTTGATATCGATAATACTTATGGTGCTGAATTTTTTTCAAAAATCATTTTAAATTAAATCTGAAAAATCAATTTTTATTCTCCTTATATATTTGATTTTTCTTCCGAAGAATATTAACAATTACCTATTGATGATCGGGATACTTTCCTGCAATAAGCGCCAAGTATAACCCAACTTGCTTTTTTTGTCAAGGTCGAAAACCGAATAATACCGAATCACGTTTTTAGGGTTTAATTTATCGATTTTGATAGGCATTAAAGTATCTGGTCTATTGCTATTATGAATCGCGAAACCATTTATTACCATTTTCCATTGAGAATTCCGCATTACATATAAATAATATTTGCTAAAGCTTGTATCTTTCAATTTAGCGTTAATCAAAAGTAGATCACGATCGAAACCTTCTAATTGTATTGATCTCAATGTGCCACCATAAGTTTCGGGAATATTGAATTGTGGAAGTACGTTATTTTCAAAAGCAATCGTAGTAATACC
>Ga0115567_10004666_pt1 | contig 13355 bp, 10 predicted proteins | sample COGITO_mtgs_1204_2_FD_88679 | JGI IMG/M metagenome (GOLD analysis project Ga0115567, IMG submission 88679) | Pelagic marine microbial communities from North Sea - COGITO_mtgs_120412 | ecosystem: Environmental > Aquatic > Marine > Epipelagic | place: Germany:Helgoland, sampling site Kabeltonne...
CGGGCTCGGGATACCGGCCTTTTTCATGCCAGCCCCTGATTCCACCTACCGGGGACGCTTCGCTCCCTCACCGACCGGACCTCTGCATCTGGGCTCCCTGATTGCGGCTCTGGCCAGTTATCTGGATGCTCGTGCTAACGACGGCATCTGGCTGCTGCGCATCGAAGACATTGATCCACCCAGGGCGCAGGCGGATGCCGCCTCCATGATCCTGAACAGCCTGAAGCAACACGGTCTGCACTGGGATGAAGAGGTCATGTGGCAGAGCGCTCGCAGCGAGGCCTATCTCGAAACACTGCGACAACTGGAAGCCATGGGCCAGCTGTTTGCCTGCGCTTGCAGCCGCCAGCAAACAGACCGCTACGGCAATTGCTCCGGCCACTGCCGCGCAGCGCCCGATGCGGTCGCGGAACCCAGCGCTTTGCGGGTGCCTGTTGCGGCCCTCTACCAGGCCCACTGGCAGGATCGCTGGCAGGGCCCACAGCGCTACCCCACTGGCGCAACCTTGCGAGATTTTATAGTGCGCCGCAAGGACAGGCTGTTTGCCTATCAGTTGGCCGTGGTAGTGGATGATGCCGCGCAGGGCATAAGCCATGTTGTGCGTGGCAGTGATCTGCTTGACTCGACCCCGCGACAACTCTGGTTGCAGCGACTGCTCGCCTACCCCACCCCTGTCTATGGCCATCTACCGGTGCTGACCAACCGGCTGGGACAAAAACTGAGCAAACAGAACCACGCCCCGGCGCTGAACGACCAACTCGCAACTGACAATGTGCGCGAAGCTCTGCGCTATCTCAACCAGGCCCCGCCGCCCCGGGGTCTGCATGATTGTGCCTCCCTGCTGGGCTTTGCCGTCGAACACTGGCGGTGGCAGGCGGTTCCGGCCGTCCCGATGCAGACAGAAACAGCACCCGCAGAGTGACACTGCTTTACCGGCTCATGGGCCTTCAGTAGTATCACCGACACGCCGAAGAGGAAGCCGCGCGATGTATATCAACCGGGCACTGCTGCTATTACTGGGGCTGGCCCTGATTTTCCTGCCCGCCGTCGAACGCTGGATGTGGCAAAGTGAATCCGAGTGGTACCGTCCCTATCTGATGTGGCTTGCAGCCGTAGTTGCCGGGTGGTGGAATCAGCGCTCGAGGTACCCGGATGAGCTTTAGCCTGACCCAGATCGTCCTGGCTATTGTTGCCTATCTCAGCATCCTGTTTCTGGTAGCCCACCTGGCAGACCGGGACCTGCTGCCACGCAAACTGACCCACCATCCGGCTACCTATGTGCTGTCGCTGGGCGTCTTCGCTGGGGCCATGGCCAGCAACGCCATATTTGAACTGGCCTGGCGCTATGGCTACGGCTTTCTAATGTATTACCTGGGCGCGGTGTTGATGTTTCTGATCGCCACGCTGTTGTTGCTGCCACTGCTGCGCCTGTGCCGGGTGTACCAGTTATCGTCGCTGGCCGATGTGCTGACCTTTCGCTTTCGCAGCCAGTGGGTGGGAGCCGCCATCAGTATCGCCATGTGCATCACTCTGTTGCCACTGCTGGCACTGCAGATTCAGGCGGTGGCAGACAGCATACATATTCTCGCTGGAGAGACTGACAATCTGTTACCCGCAGCCGATCGCCAGGACGGTTTGGCACTGCTGTTCTGCGTGATCATCATTGTGTTTGCGATTCTGTTCGGTACCCGCAACATCGCCTCCCAGAAGCGCAACACCGGGCTGGTCACTGCCATCGCCTTTGAGTCGCTGGTCAAGTTGGCGGCCATGCTGGGCCTGATGTTCGCGGCCGTCTATCAGGTCTTTGGAGGCTTCGGCGCCATGCAAACCTGGTTGATGGAAACGCCCGCTGCCACCGAGGTTCTGCAACACCCACTGCACGGCAATGCCACCCGACTATTGTTATTGGTGTTTTTTTCCGGGGCGGTGTGCATGCCGCATATCTTTCATATGGCCTTCGCCGAAAACAAAGAGAGCCTCGATCTGCGTGCCGCCAGTTGGGGCCTGCCACTTTTTCTGCTGGTGATCAGCCTGCCGGTACTGCCCATTACCTGGGCGGGCTTGTCGCTGGCGCACGACCTGCCGCGCGAGTACACCGGCCTGGCCCTTGGCCTGGGGCTGCAATCCGAGGGCATCGCCGCAACCGCTTTCGTGGCCGGACTGTCGGCGGCCAGCGCCACGATTATCGTGACCACCCTGGCGCTGGCCAACATGATTCTCAACCATTTGATCCTACCGCGCAGTTTTATTCAGATCGGGCGTGAGAACAGCCTCTACTCCCACCTGAAATGGCTGCGACGCAGCCTGATCACGCTGCTGATTCTGGCCGGCTACGGGTGTTTTCTCGCCGTCAACGGCCGCCAGGGCTTGGCCGAACTCGGGCTGGTGGCGTTCACCGGCACCCTGCAATTCCTACCTGGTATCATTGCCACCCCCTACTGGAATGGAGGCAATCGGCGAGGGCTCCTGGCCGGCTTGGCAGCCGGGCTGGCGATCTGGTTTTTTGCCCTCTTACTACCGAGCCTTGGCGGGGACCAGTGGAGCCTGCTGGTATCAGTGGCGGCCAGCTGGTTTGGCGATGCGCGGGAGGTGTGGGCGGTAACCTGCGTGCTGGCATTGGGCGCCAACTGCCTGTTGTTTGTTCTGGTATCGCTACTGACCGGCACCAGTGAAGAGGAGCGTGTGGCGGCCGAAATCTGCTCGATGGACGACCTTAATCGCCCGGTTCGCCGCGCTCTGGCGCTACACAGCGCCACCGAATTCATCGATGCTCTGGCCACAACCCTGGGCGAGCGCACCGCCCGCGCGGAAGTGCGACGGGCCCTGTTGGAACTGCAGTTTGACGAGACCGAATCGCGACCCTATGCCCTGCGCCGCCTGCGCAGTCGCATCGAAGCCAACCTCTCTGGCCTGCTGGGCCCCTCCGTCGCAAGCAATATTCTGGATCGCTGCATTCCCTTCCAGCCCAACCTCAACGGCAGCACCGAAGACCTGTACCTGATCGAGCGCCAACTGGACAAGGCCGAAGGCCAATTCACGGGGCTGGCGGCAGAACTCGACAACTTGCGCCGACACTACCGTCAAACTCTGGACAATTTGCCCATAGGCGTGTTCTCCACCGCCCAGGATGGAGAGATACTGCTGTGGAACCTCAGTATGGAGGCAATTACGGATATTTCGGCGCGCCGCGTACTGGGTTCGCTGCAGGATTCCATGCCGGACCCCTGGCAGCAGGTCTTCTGCGAGTTTTTGGCGGACGACAATGATTCACTGCTGAAGCGCGAAGTGGTCCTGGCCGACGGCAGCTCGCGCTGGATCAGCCTGCACAAGGCCTCGACCGGCGGTCGCGACAGCGGCGACCGACTGGTACTGGTGGAAGACATCTCCGACCTGGAGCGCCTGGAAATGGAGCTGCTACACAACGAACGCCTGGCGTCTATCGGCCGCCTCGCGGCCGGAGTCGCCCACGAGATAGGCAATCCGATCACTGGCATTGCCTGCCTGGCCCAGAATCTGGATTACACCCCCGACCCGGAGGAAGTGCGCGAAACGGCCAGAGACATTCTCAAGCAGACCGATCGGGTAAGCCGCATTGTGGAGTCGCTGGTGAACTTCTCCCATGTGGGCTCCAGCTCGGGCGACACCCGCCTGGTGCCCTGCAATCTGGCCGACTGCATCGACGAAGCGATACACCTCCTGCAACTGGACCACAAGGCAAAGCCTGTGGCCTTCGCCAACGAGTGCCATCGCGAACTGGTGGTAATAGCCGACGCGCAGAAACTGCTGCAGGTATTTATCAACCTGCTGGGCAACGCCCGCGACGCCTGCGTGGATGCCGGCGTGATCAAGGTCAGTGCCAGAGCGGACGAAGGCCTGGCCAGCATTGACATAGAAGACAATGGTTGCGGGATTCCGGCGGCGATTCAGAGCCAGGTATTTGAGCCCTTTTATACGACCAAAGACCCCGGCGAAGGCACCGGCCTGGGTCTGGCGCTGGTGTACAGTATCATGGAAGACATGCACGGCCAGGTTCAGCTACAGAGCCCCATTTACAGCGGCCCCGAACCCGGAACCCGCATCACCCTGCAATTGCCACTGGGCACCTACGGTGATGAATTCCGGCTGGAGATGTAACCCACAGTGACACCCCGCGGCTTCCGACTGGAAAATTACCGGGTAGCGCGGTATGTTGTGTCACTTGCGTACACAAGGTAACACTTATGCAGCAGATTCTGGTGGTTGAAGACGAATCCGTCATCCGAACCGCATTGCGACGCCTGCTCGAGCGCAATGATTACAGTATTTCCGAAGCGGCGTCCGTGCAGGAAGCCGAATCCCGGCACAACCTGTTGAGCTTCGATCTCATCATCAGCGACCTGCGCCTGCCCGGTGCGCCCGGCACAGACCTGATCAAGAAAGCGGGTGAGGTACCGGTATTGATCATGACCAGCTATGCCAGCCTGCGTTCAGCAGTTGACTCAATGCGCATGGGCGCAGTGGACTACATCGCCAAGCCGTTTGACCACAGCGACATGCTCAATGCGGTTGAACGGATTATTGCCGACCACCCCACCTCCCGCGCGGTAAATAAACAGGCTGCGGGTAGTAATGACAGCGATGTCACTCAGGATCGGGTGACCGGCATCGTGGGCAATTGTCCCGCCATGCAAGTGCTGTTCAGTGATATCAAAAAAGTCGCACCGACCGATTCGACCGTCCTGGTGCTGGGCGAGACCGGCACCGGCAAAGAGTTAGTGGCGCGCAGCGTACACCAGCACAGCAAACGGGTCGGTAAGACGCTGATTTCAGTCAACTGCGCAGCCATTCCCGACACTCTGATTGAATCGGAACTGTTCGGTTACGAAAAAGGTGCGTTCACCGGTGCCAACGCCAGCCGTATGGGCCTGATAGAGGCAGCCGACGGCGGCACGCTGTTCCTGGATGAAATCGGTGAATTGCCGATGGAGGCCCAGGCGCGCCTGCTACGCTTTATCCAGGAGGGTGAAATCCGTCGCATCGGCTCGGTCACTTCGCGCAAGGTCAACGTGCGCCTGATTTGCGCCACCCATCGAAATTTGCAGAGCCTCGCGGCTGAAGGGCAGTTTCGACAGGATTTGTACTACCGCATCAATGTGTTGCGCCTGTCACTTCCGCCCCTGCGTGACCGGGGCAAGGATATTCTGCACTTAGCTGAGCGCCTGCTACAGGTGCAGCTGGAGCGATTGGATCGAGGCCCGATGGAGCTTTCACCCCGCGCCATTCAGGCCATCACCACCTATCAGTGGCCAGGTAATGTGCGGGAACTGGAACACGCGATTGAACGGGCGGTGATCCTCTCTGACAGTGACGAAATTGACAACGAAGCGCTGGGCATCGACCTCGAGCTGGTTAATATCAACCGCATCCGGGGCGGGCAGGGTATTCATAACAGCGCGGCGCCACACCAGCCCCGAAGTATCAATTCCGATCCGGCGGAAGACCTGTCACTGGAAGATTATTTCCAGCGCTTCGTTCTGGAACATCAAGACTCAATGAGCGAGACCGAGTTGGCACAAAAACTGGGAATCAGCCGCAAATGTCTTTGGGAGCGCCGCCAGCGCTTTGAAATTCCACGAAAAAAAACCGGCAGCACAAGCGGCAGCCGGCGCAAGAAAGCCACCAGCTGAGCGTTACCGAGTCATAACTCTGTAACAAACCTTGGAGTCAAAAGGTAACAACTGGTCACTTCTTGCCGATGTGGCGCAACATGAAAAAAAGCTATGTAGTTGATTTATAATCTCTTTTATAAACTTGGCACAACGCGTGCAATCTATATAGTGGCTTCAACAATAAAAATAAAAATCTGCCGTAATAACAATAAGATACTTAACTATGGACCTGGTTGGGGAAGAACTCTTCCCCATCAATTTCCAACTTTCGGGAATACTTCGCAGAGCATCCGGCACTTGCCACTGGAGCTGCAGGGATATACCCGACGCGTTCGAGCCATCGAAACGTCAAAACTCAAACTGTTTGGCAGCTCAATAGAGCATTAGTTCTATCGCCTGCCAATAAAAATAACAGCGGCTACATATAACAATAATTCTGCATTGGACCTGGATGGGGGAGACAATGGTTTCCCCTGTCTTATTCGCCCTGCTCCGCATCAGTTCCCGACTACTAAGCGTGCCCACGAGCTGCTGGCACTGTGTTAGACTTCGCAAAGTTAACTCCGGCAACAAGGCAACGCGCTTGAAGGTCATCCCGAGGGATCAACATTGCATATCCCGCCAAAATATCAGTGACAATGCCCTGAAGGTCATGTCCCGTCTCCGCGGCGGCGACTACCAGGCCTACCTGGTAGGCGGCGCGGTTCGCGACCTGCTACTAGGAGGGCACCCCAAAGACTTTGATGTCGCAACAGATGCCACACCGGAACAGGTGCACGCCCTGTTTCGCAACTCGCGCATTATTGGACGCCGATTTCGCATTGTTCACGTGCAGTTCGGGCGGGAAATCATCGAAGTCACCACATTCCGCGGACATCACGACAGTGATGGCGAGGCTAACACCGACAAACGCTCCAGCCATCATTCCCATCAGTCTTCCAGTGGCCTGCTGCTGCGCGACAATGTGTTTGGTACGCTGGAAGAGGATGCGGTGCGCAGGGACCTTACGGTCAACGCCCTGTACTACGATTCGAAGAGCTTCGAAGTGTTCGACCATGTGCACGGCCTCTCAGACCTCGAGCGCCGGACAATCTGCATTATTGGCGACCCCGCAACCCGCTTCCGGGAGGATCCGGTGCGCATGTTGCGCGTGGTGCGCTTCGCTGCCAAGCTCGATTTTAAAGTTGACCCCGACACCGCTGCTGCCATCCCCGAGTGCGCTCCGCTACTGGCCGAAATACCTGCAGCGCGCCTGTTTGACGAGTTTCTGAAGCTGTTTCTGGGCGGCTACGCCCAGCGCACCCTGCAACTGCTGCAGGAATACCAGCTGCTGGGTTACCTGTTTCCGGACAGCGTGCAGCATCTGGAGCGCGACACCATCGCACAGACACTGGTAGACACCGCCATGCGCAACACCGACCAGCGCATCCGCGATGACAAACCGGTAACTCCCGCATTTCAACTGGCCGCTCTGCTGTGGCCCGCCGTAGCCGATTTAGCCAGAGAGCTGCGGGAGCGCGGCGAAGCTCCCATGGTGGCAATACACAGCGCGTCACAGCAGGTGATCAGCCAGGCGGCGCAGAATCTGTCCATCCCCAAACGATTCAGCCTGCCGATGCGCGACATCTGGGAATTCCAGCTGCGCCTGGAACGCCGCGGCCGCAAGGCCGCAGAACTGGTACAACACCGCCGCTTTCGCGCTGCCTACGATTTTCTGCTCCTGCGTGAAGAGTCCGGGGAAGTCGCCGATGGACACGGGGCATGGTGGACGGAGTTTCAAGACCTGCCCGAAAACCAGCAGCTGCTGCAAATCAGCCATGAAAAGGAACCGCGCACGCGACGACGCCGTAAACGCCGCCGCAGTACCACCTCATGATTACCTGCTACATCAGCCTGGGCAGCAATCTGGAAGACCCCGAATCCCAATTGCAGCGCGCCATCGCTGCGCTGGCAGCGGTGCCGCAGTTGCGTCTGGCAGTCGCTTCTCCCGTGTATCGCAGTGCAGCAGTAGGCCCGGGAAGTCAACCGGATTATCTCAACGCGGTAGTCGCCCTGATTACCGAGTTGCCGCCACTGGAATTACTCGACGCACTGCAGGCCATCGAGCAGGCGCAGCACAGAGTACGCGACGAACGCTGGGGCCCTCGCACCCTGGACCTGGACATTCTGCTATATGGCGACCGTCAAATTGACCTGCCGCGCCTGCAGGTACCCCACCCGGCCATGGCCGACCGCAATTTCGTTATGGTCCCCCTGTCCGACATCTGCAATCCGAATATGGAGCTGCCCGGTGGCGGGGATTTGGGTACATTCATCGAGCGCTGCCCGCCCGGGCGCCTCGAACGCACGCGTATACGTCTCAACACACACCCCTAGGTTCAGGAGCGCAGCTTGAGCGGCGACAGCACCACTATCGGCATCGACCTGAAAGGGCGGACCCCGCCTCCATTTATTGCCGTAGAAGGCCCAATTGGCGTGGGTAAAACCACGCTGGCCAAGCGCCTCGCAACCAGCTTCAATTACCAGACCTTGCTTGAGAATGCGGAACAGAATCCTTTTCTTGAAAGGTTCTACCGCAATCGCAAACAAGCGGCACTGGCCACACAGCTGTTTTTCCTGTTTCAACGCACGGAAAAAATTCAGGATCTGCGGCAGGCCGACATATTCGAGCCGGTGCGCGTGGCTGACTTTCTGATCGATAAAGACCCACTGTTTGCGCGCATCAATCTGGAGCCGGATGAATTCCAGCTTTACGAGCGGGTGTTCCAGCAGATGACCATCGACGCGCCCCGACCGGATCTGGTGATCTATCTACAGGCCTCTACGGATGTACTGCTGGAGCGCATTGAGCAGCGCGGCGTCGGCTTTGAACAAAGCATCAGCCGGGACTACCTGGAGCGTCTGAACGAAGTGTACAGTGAGTTTTTTCTATATTACGATGGCGCCCCACTGCTGATCGTTAATGCCAGCGAGATCGATCTGGCCCACAGCGATAGAGATTATTCTCACCTGGTCGACTACCTGCTGGACATCCGCAGCGGCCGGCATTACTTCAATCCCACTTTTTTTGGATAAATCCGTCATGGGCAAGGTCACCATCAGCACCCTGGACAAGATGAAAGCCGCCGGAGAAAAGTTTGTCTGCATCACTGCCTATGATGCGACATTCGCGCGACTGGTGAGCGAAGCCGGTGCCGAGACCATTCTGGTGGGTGACTCGCTGGGTAACGTAATACAGGGACAGGGCAGTACAATCCCGGTAAAGATCGAACACATGGTCTATCACACCGAGTGTGTGGTCCGGGGGCAACCCGATTCACTGGTGATGGCCGACCTGCCCTTCATGACCTACGGCACTGCTGAAGACACCATGCGTAACGCGGCGCGGCTGATGCAGGCCGGTGCCCAGATGGTAAAACTCGAAGGTGGCGTCTGGCTGAGCGACTCCATCAGCATGCTGGTAGAGCGCGGCATCCCGGTGTGCGCGCACCTCGGCTTGACGCCGCAGTCGGTCAACGTGTTCGGTGGCTACCGGGTCCAGGGCCGCACTCCCAAGGGCGCCAAGTCAATTCTCGCTGATGCGGTGGAAATCCAAGATGCAGGTGCCAGCCTGCTGGTACTGGAATGCGTGCCCTCGCATCTGGCTACCGACATCAGCGAAAAGCTGGATATCCCGGTTATCGGAATCGGCGCGGGGGCAGGAACCGATGCCCAGGTTCTGGTGATGCACGACCTGCTGGGGTTGTGTGACCACACACCTCGATTCGTAAAGAACTTCATGGACGGCCAACCCAGTATCCAGGCGGCATTGCAAGCCTTTGTAGACGCCGTGAAAGCGGGCGAATACCCCCGCGACGAACACAGTTACGCCTGAGGGTCCCTGCGGCTTTGTCCTGAACGGGTTAACTCCTGATTTAAAAAGGGCACCGTGGACAGTGAGCGCTCACTATTATAGCGCGTTCAACCGTGCTTCTTTTGGTAACACCACTGCGTGAATTTTTCATGAAAATCCGTTGCCCGTAACATTGCCATGGGGCATACTTCCTTTCCGCCCGGCTTCAGACAGCTGATGCAGGGCTAACATTCACTTCGACGATCGGTTTAGCGTCACCCATTCCACTGCAAGGGAAATGGTAGATATGCGAACTTATACAACCAATACCCAACTGCGCGCGGCCCTGGGTGATTTACGCCAACAGGGTCAGTCCGTCGCTTTTGTACCCACCATGGGCAACCTTCACGAAGGTCATCTCCAACTGGTGCGCCGAGCGCGCACGCGTTGCGACGTGGTGGTGGTCAGTATTTTCGTCAACCCGCTGCAGTTTGGCGTCAACGAAGACCTCGACGCCTATCCCCGAACTATGGCCGCGGACAAAGAGAAATTGTTCAGCGAAGGTGTACAGATCCTGTTTGCCCCCGGCGTCGAGGAAATCTACCCGGAGGGCATGCACAGCCACACCCAGGTTCAGGTACCCGACCTGTCAGAGACCCTGTGCGGCAGCAGCCGCCCCGGCCACTTCAACGGCGTGACCACGGTGGTCAACAAGCTGTTCAATATCGTCCAACCCGATGTGGCCGTCTTCGGAGAGAAAGATTTCCAGCAACTGTCGATAATCCGCAAAATGGTCGACGATCTGTGCATGGCCGTACAGGTGGAAGGCGTTACCACAGCCCGCGACGAAGACGGCCTGGCCAAAAGTTCCCGCAACGGATACCTGTCCCCGGATCAGCGCGACATCGCACCGGTGATTCACGATACACTCACGACCTGCCGCGAGGCCATCGCCTGCGGTTTCGACAACTTCCTGCAACTGGAGTCCCATGCTCGCATGCAGTTGCTGCAGGCTGGTCTGGAACCCGACTATTTTGCCATCCGCGACGCCCGCACGTTGCGAGCAGTGGATGAGCACACAGAAGAAATAGCCATCCTGGCCGCTGCTCGCCTCGGCAGTACTCGTCTGATCGACAATGTGCGCCTGGCAGTGAATCCCGCAAGCGACTGGGGCATGCTGGCCTCACACTGAAGCACTAGCACTGAAGCACTAGCACTAGCACTAGCACTTGGGGCAGACGCCGGCCGCAGGGCCTGCTTGCGCACCCGCCTGAATTCCAGACACCCGCCTCGCCGCCAATCGGCAGGTAACCCCACTTAAAAATCCCACTCATTGCCATTGTTATCGGAATACCTGCCTTAACCCGCAGATAACCACCGGGTAGAGAACAAGCAAAAGTCGCGCGGGCTATCGTGCCAGGCTATGCTATGGTGCCTTTTTTTTGCGGGCCGAACACCAGCGAGAACGAGCAAGCCACCGGGATTGTTAACCCGGAATAATACAGCCAATCAAATTGCACAGGGGCCAGCCAATGTCTCGCCAAGCCATGACTCTGTCTTATATTTTTGCACTGGGCCTGATCGCCCTTGCAGCCTGCAGCGGCTTCCTCGCCACGCAATGGGCAGCAAACAGTGCCGCTATGGGGGAGGCAGCGAGGGCAAAGCTGGCAGAACAAGGTGTAACAACAACACAGATAATCCAGCACGCAGAGCAGTACCTTCAAATGCTCCCGGACGCCGATAAACAACGCGCGAGGCAGGATCTGATCGATTTAACGCAGCAATTTTCTGCCACTCACCAGGCTATTTCACATGGACGATTTGGGAGACACAAGATAGATATCAGAACACCGCAACTCTATGCCGCATACTTCCACGATGAAAATGGTCTGCTGTCGATTTTCGCACTCTTTCAAAGAGAAATAGATACGCTGTTGCGCCTGGAGCGCACGCAGGATATCGACGTATATCACCCCCAGGCACAGCGCGTACTCAAAGAGCTTCCCCGGCGAATTCTGGCGCAGTTGAATACAGTTGTACGCCTGCATCGAGATGAAAACGAGGCCCGTCTGAATCAGGCTGTGCGATACAGTGGCGCTTCGACGCTTGGAATCTTGATTATTCTGGTGCTTGAAGGTCTTTTGATTTTCAGGCCAATGATTGCTCTCGTCGCTGAAAAGCAGCGCAGATTGCGAGAGGCCAATTTGAGATTGGAGCATATAGCCAATGCCGACGAACTGACCCAGGTAAACAACCGCAACAAAGTCCGTGAAATCGAACAACGCGAACGATCCCGCGCTGACCGAAGCAAACAAGCACTGGGTTGCATCCTCCTCGACATCGACCACTTCAAACAGGTCAATGACTCTTTCGGCCACTCAGCCGGCGATGAGGTGCTCCAACAAGTCGCACAGACTTTGCAAGCTGGCACACGCGCAGTGGACTATGTCATACGTTGGGGTGGTGAAGAGTTTCTGGTGCTTTTGCCTGGAATCTCGGAAATGGACTGCCAGCTTGCAGCAGAAAAACTGCGCAAAATGATTGCGTCCTCAACGCCATCGAATGGCATTGGAGTGACCGTCAGCATCGGCGTGACTGTGACCTATGGATCCGAAGAACTGGACAGCGTAGTGGCGCGGGCCGACGAAGCGCTCTACTCTGCAAAATCCAGTGGCCGCGACCGAGTGTGCCTGGCAAGCACGCAAGCGGACTCAGACAGAGAACCAGTTCACGAAAATCATTAAAAACAATAGGTCGCCCCACAGTGGTGTGGCAAGCTCATTCCAGCTTCGATTTGATAAATACCGATTGTGGTATTACTGACAAATGCAATTACATAGTCACTCCGGAGCTAGGGACGTCGTTCGATCAAGATGGTGAAGCTGCACGGCTTCAGCCTTCCCCTGAACCAACTTTTCGCTATCCAGATAATAAGGGATTATTATGCTACGAGTACTTATAGGCTTTTGCGCCGGACTGTTTATCACCAGCACCTCAATGGCACAGATACTGCCTGACGAAAGAAACCCCCATCAATTTCATGTCAAATTTCTGAACAAGACAAGTCATGAGATGGACGTTGCTAAAGTATGGCAGCAATGTGTTGTTACCGACAAAACAGACAAGACCTGCGACGGGGTTAAATCCGGCGAGAGCTGCACACTTCGCGTCGTCAACGATTGTCACGGAATCCGTCGTACCGAAATTCGATACCGGGCATTTTTCAATGTTAGAAATGACCGCGATTTCCGCTCGCACTGCAGCAATACCAGCGAACACGCCGACTGCCCCGCTGTAACCATCAAGGCAAGAAACCCCACCGAGGGCGACGGCAGACCTACCACAACAGTCACCCGAAAAAGCCATCACTACCCAACCAAACTCGAATACGACGATGTCGACCATACGGTCACCGTTGTAATCGGAGACTAACTGGAGTTCCGGGCCACGCGGGGCGATTCGCGCCCCGTGCGCCCGATGCACTGATTCCCGGGTTGTCCGTTCACCAGGCACCACGCCCCGCTACGGCCCCCGGATCGACAGTACCTTTGAGCTACGCCGGGTTCGCACTTGTTGTTTTCAAGCTGTACCGCCGTTGCCAATAGTCCCTGGTCGGCTCCTGCCACCTGAACTGGATCAAACTGGTCACTTTCTATGAAAGGAACAAACAATCCCGATAGCGCCTGTTCGAACGCGCCGAGCCGCCCGCGACCACGCAGCGCCGTGCGATGTGCAGTGCTCACTGTCTGCCTTTTGTTACTGCCGGGTTGCGCGGGGCTGAACAACCTCGTCGAACATGTTTCTCCAACCGAGGGCTTTGAAGTCATGCTCAGCAGTGATGATTTGCAAGCCACCTACTTCAAGAGGACACCGAA
>Ga0115567_10004670_pt1 | contig 13348 bp, 10 predicted proteins | sample COGITO_mtgs_1204_2_FD_88679 | JGI IMG/M metagenome (GOLD analysis project Ga0115567, IMG submission 88679) | Pelagic marine microbial communities from North Sea - COGITO_mtgs_120412 | ecosystem: Environmental > Aquatic > Marine > Epipelagic | place: Germany:Helgoland, sampling site Kabeltonne...
GCCACTAGATTTTTGGTGGTATTCACAGTTCTAGTCACTATCACTTCTTGTGGAGACGATGACAATGCAGAGCTGATCATCGAAGAAACTTCAATGATCAAATTAAACAATGACCCAACATTATGTGGATACTCGAATTACGAATAGCCATTTGAAGTCCTAAGCACTAAATAAGTAGTAAACAGTTAATTAATAACGATTCGATCACCAACCGGTTCTGTAGTCTCTTTTGACAAACCGATTTGCTTCATCGAAATTGGTCACCTTCATGTTGGCTGCATCCCATTGCAATCTCTTCCTGCCATGGTATTTTGTACCACCCCAGAAACCTTTATTCTCTGCGTTTGGATTTACTTCAAAATAGGCTTTTAGCGCAAGGTTTCCGATGAGAAGACTTTCGGTAAATGGTCCAGCATAATCAAAAGAAGAGCTTGTATAGGCGTTTCCAAACCCTGCAATGCAAGCATTTACCCATTGTAAGTAATGTCCTTCAGGTACTCTTTCGATTGTTTCTTTTACGGTCACTTGCTCATTTAGAGATAGAGGAAGTAGTCTTGGGTTACCGCCATAGCAGTCTGCTAAAAGCTTACCTTTTGTTCCGATAAAGAGTACTCCTCCATCCCAATTTCCAAAAGCCTCATCATCACCCAACTCTTCAGGTCTTTCAGGCATTAGACCTCCATCCATCCAAGAAACTTTTATGTTTCCCTTGCCATCTGTTCTTGGGTAGTTTAGATGAATTTTACTTGCGGTTGGAAAGCTCTTTGGATAATTAGCCGTTTCAAATTTTCCTTTAAAGGCGTCAGCTGCACTACACTCTACTTGATCTGGATATAGAATTGGAAGGATTCTATACACAGGATCCATGATATGGCAAGCCATGTCGCCTAATGCACCCGTTCCAAAGTCAGACCAGCCTCTCCAATCAAAAGGTAAATAAGCGTCATTGTAGTCTCGTTTTTCTGCCGTACCTAACCATAAGTCCCAGTCTAATTCCTTAGGAATATCGTTTTTGGTAGTAGGCGTTTCGAGTGCCATAGGCCAAATTGCACGGTTGGTCCAGCATTGTACTGTATGGACTTCACCAATTAACCCAGCGTCATAATACTCCTTCATTTTTCGAACACCATCGCCCGAAGCTCCCTGATTTCCCATTTGGGTAACCACTTTATATTTTTCAGCAGCCTGCGTCAACTGTCTAGCTTCGGCAATATCATGGGTTAGGGGTTTTTGCACATAGACATGTTTCCCTAATTCCATAGCGGCCATGGCCTGTACTGCGTGCATGTGATCAGGGGTAGAAACAGATACAGCATCAATGCTGTCCTTGTTTTTCTCTAGCATTTTTCTATAATCCTTATACATCGGTGCATCAGGAAAGTTCTTCACCGACTGTTTTGTTTGACGTGTATCAACATCACAGAGGTAAGCAATTTTGACGTTGGGGCTTTTAGCAAAACTCGCTAAATCACTAGCTCCTTTACCTCCAGCTCCAATTCCAGCAACATACAGCGTATCTGAAGGTGCTACAAACCCTTTGCCTAAGACGTGTCGAGGTACTATAGAGAAGGCTGCCCCAGCAAGGCCGAGTGTTTTGATAAATGATCTGCGTGAGTTGGGTGTAGTTTTTGAATCCATTAAAGTAGGGTTGATGCCTTAAAAGGTAGGAATAATTCTTAGAAAGGGCAACAGGTTCGTACTGTCAGCATAAGTTAATTCTGCAAGAAAAGTAGTAGGCTCTCGCTTCATAATTTAAATATCCTAGAACTGATTTATGTCAGTGCTTGGGGCTGATTTTAATCAGATTGCTTTTATTTTGAATAAGCAGACACTTTACTGATTCTGATCTCAGCCGTCATTTCGATTCCAATATCATATCAGTTGACAACTCGGTGGTTAGAGGGCTTTGCCTATCATGTGGATGTATCAGTTAGACTGTTCGGTCTTTCAATACTGATTCTTCTTGGAATAGCAATCGGAACTGTATTATTCCATTCCATCAAATCAATGAGAACTAATCCTGCTCAAATATTAAGAAACGATTAATCTAAATACTATGCTCAAAAACTACTTTAAACCAACAATCAGGCTAACCCCATAAACACACTGCATTAGAATTGACTAAAAATACTCAGGTTATGATCATCTCCAATTTCCGTTTTGCATTTAGACAATTAACCAAGAATATGGTGTTCTCATTGGTGAACATCCTTGGTTTATCCCTATCCATGGTCGCTTGCTTGCTCATTTATAAATATGTGAGTTTTGAAAAGAGCTTTGATAATTACCAAGTTGGAAGTGAGAATATCTACCGGATTTACAGAATAGAAAAAGGTGAAGATCCTAACGATGGAGTTGCTTCTGTCTTTTCTGGTATCAAGATCTTCAATAAACAATATATTCTATTTGTTAACAAGAGAATATCTAGTTCTTATAGGAGTAGCGGCAGGATTTGGTTTGCCAATAGGCTATTACTTTGTTAGTGATTGGCTTTCGAGTTTTGCAAGCCAAATGGAGATTACAATGCTGCTATTTCTGATTCCAATTATATTGATTCTCATATTGACATTGATCACGATTTGATATCAGATCTTAAAAGCAATATTAACTAACCATGCTGACACCTTGAGTTACGAATAATCAATTACAGGTTTAATCACATATAAAAAGCCCCGATGCTAATCGGGGCTTTTTTCAAACAACCAAAAACAACTTCAACAAAATTAATTTCCGCCTCTAGCGCCACCACCACCACCACGGCCAGTTCTTGGAGGATTGGCTTTTTTCCAAGCCTCATACCCAGTCCATTGTGTAGCAGAGAATATCTCTTTTAATTTTTTGTCCTTATCTGTTTGCGCTTCAAGGGCCATTTTTTGAAAAGTCTCACGGTCAAATGATCCGCTACTTCTCATTTCTGTCATCTTTTCAGCATTTGATTTCGCTGCAGCAAGTAGCACATCATAGGTTTTCTTGTACTGCTCATCTGAAAGGCCAAGCTCTTCTTGAAAAGTTTCGGCTTGTTGCTTAGAAGCTTCTTCCGGGCTAAGTCTTGCAGGTCGCTGACCACCTTCACCTCTTTGTGCTTGTGCTGCAAGTCCAACAAACAGCATCATGCTCATTAGTATAAATGTCTTTCTCATGTTTTTTTATTTACGCCCTTTTGACAATGAATATTTGTCAAGGTTTAATCTGAATTAAAAATGATGAGGACTGGCTGCTGATATAAGCTGATTATGATATTTCGCCTGAGCCAATCAATTCCGCACCATCGTACCAAGCCACAAACTGACCTGGGGCGATACCTTTTTGATGTTCTTCAAAGATTACGTAAAGCCCGTCTTCTTCCATAAAAAGTTCTGCCGTTTCTAAAGTCTGACGATACCTTATTCTGGCCATGAATTTCTTGGATTCACCAACGTTCATCTTTAGATCTTCTCTTACCCAGTGCACTACTTGATTCGGAACAAACAGTCCTCTTCGGAGTAATCCTGGGTGGTTTTCTCCTTGGCCAGTGTAAATCACATTGAGGTCAGTATCTTTTTGTATAACGAACAGGGGCTCAGGTGTACCACCAACTCCTAATCCCTTACGTTGACCAATGGTGAAGTAGTGGGCACCATTATGCTCGCCAACATGCTTTCCATCTGTAGGAGCGTAGCGGTATGGTTTAGTTAGCGCTACTAACTTATCATGCTTATTATCGAATGTGTCACTTGCTAGTGTTCTAAAGGAATCGAAATTCGAGGCATCAACTGCCAGTTCACGAATTTCACCTTGCTTAGGCACAAGTTGCTGCTGTAAGAAGTCTGGAAGTTTTACTTTACCAATGAAACACAGTCCTTGCGAATCTTTCTTTTCAGCCGTAATCAAATCAGCTTTTTTTGCAATTTCCCTTACATCAGGCTTTAGTAAATGCCCAATAGGGAAAAGGGCTTTCGAAAGTTGCTCTTGGTTAAGCTGACAGAGAAAATAGCTTTGATCCTTATTTGGATCAGCTCCAGCCAAAAGGCGGTGTATTTCCTGACCGTCTTTGGTGATGGTTTCTTTCTGTACATAATGACCAGTAGCTACATAGTCAGCCTTCAACTTTAAAGCCGCTTTTAGGAAGATGTCAAACTTTACTTCACGGTTACAAAGGATATCGGGATTAGGGGTTCTCCCTTTTTCGTATTCATTGAACATATAGTCAACAATACGCTCCTTGTATTGCTCACTTAGGTCGATTACATGAAAGGGAATACCTAATTTTTCAGCAACTGCTAGGGCATCGTTACTATCCTCCACCCATGGGCATTCATCAGAGAGAATCACTGAATCATCTACCCAATTGCGCATAAACATGGCGATCACTTCATAATCTTGCTCTATTAACAACTGCGCGGTTACGCTTGAGTCTACACCTCCTGAAAGTCCTACAACTACTCTTTTACCCATGATCTTCTCCGATTACGAAGTCTAACAACGATTCCGCAAAAATAGTTGATTGTAAACAAAAAAAGGCTCCGAATTATCGGAGCCTTTTCTTAGTTAGAGATTGTGTCTCTTATTTCTTTTTGATATCGATCGCTTTCTTATCCTTATCAACACCTGGAGTTCTATTAAGGAACTCGTCATAAAGTCTGATTTGACGTGAAGTCATTGGTACTTTATAACCATCGATGAATAAGTCAGTGATTTTAGTCGCGGTCTCAAATGGATCGCCAGTAGCAACAAAGATATTAGCTTGCTTACCTACTTCAATTGATCCCACTTTATCACCAATCCCAAGAATTTCTGCAGCATTGATTGTAATCGCTTTCAAGGCTTCTTCACGCCCCATACCATAAGCAGCTGCAAAACCAGCATGATAAGGTAGGTTTCTTACGTTTTCAGAATCCATTGTTCTCAAGGCAACTTTTACACCCGCCTTAGACATAATTCCTGGGTTAGCATAAGCTGCATCATATGAGTCAGAATCACGTGTTGGGATCGCTTGAACTGGACCTGTAATGACAGGTATTCCAGATTCAGCAATTTGATCTGCAACTCTCCATCCTTCAGAAACACCTGTAAGGATTACTTTCTTGTAACCTCTTTCTTTTACCCATGCAATTGTCGCTACAATATCCTTAGCAGCATTAGCTTCGATGAATAACATCATCTCGCCTTTAACAACAGGTACCAAAGCTTCGATTTCTGGGTAAGACCTTACCTCATCAGAGTTTTCGAGTTTAGCATAAAGCTCTGCTTTGTCCCATGCATCGTTAACCGTTTTTAAGGCTCTGTCTTGTCTCTTCTTAACTTCTTCAGGAGAAAGTCTTCTGAACCTTCTTCCACCAGCAGTAGAAGGGAAATTCATCACAATACCTTTAGAGCCAGCAAACATCTGATCTGGCGTATAGCCGAATAGGTTAATCGTTGCAGCTGTACCTGACAAGACACCACCTCTAGGCATTGTCCATACAGTAGTCACACCACTTACTCTAGTTACAGGAATTGCTGTAGAGTTAGGGTTAACTGCTGTCAAGGCTTGCATTTGTGGAGTCAATTGACCGAATTCTTGAAAGTCATTGGCTTCAGAGATACTTCCAATTTCAGCAAGACCTAGTGTAGTACCACCGTCAATCATTCCAGGATAAATCTCTTTTCCTTTGTAATCGAAAACTTCTGCATCAGCAGGGATCTTCACATCGGCACCAACTGCTACAATGATGCCATTATCGATAATGATGGTACCATTCTCGATAATACCATTTGTAACGGTATAAATTTTTGCATTCGTTAAGGCGAACTTGCCATTACGAGCTCTTAGCACTTGATCATCCTCTTGTGCCAAAGACATCAAGGGGACAATAGCAAGCATTAAGAATGCAGCGAATAATGTTCTTATATTTTTCATTTCTCTTATCATTTTTTGTTAGAGAATAATTCTTCAAATGCCATCACATTTGCTCCTTCTAAGCACCTGTGATCATTATGTCTGTCATAGATCATAACTTCTGATATACTAGATTCTGGGCCTACGTAAATTCTAGCATCTCCTTTATCGATTGATTTATCGAAGTATTTAACACCGTCAATAAACGTCATTAAAGGAACAGTATAAACTGAAAGAGGATGACCTTCGAAGATAGCGATGTCAGCATCTTTACCTACTTCAATCGAACCAACTCTGTTATCAATACCTAGTTGCTTAGCAGGGTTCAACGTAATCAAAGCCAATGCTTGATCGTCAGTCAGTTCACCATATTTCTGCGTCTTAGCCGCTTCATGAAATAAGTGTCTGATCAACTCTCCAGAATCTGAATTGATAGAGGTAAGCACACCATTGTTTGTCAAGATGGCAGCGTTGTAAGCAGTTGAGTAGTATACCTCAAGCTTATATGCCCACCAATCTGCAAAGACAGATGCACTTGCACCAAATGCAGCCAATTCAGGAGCTACTTTATATGCTTCATTCGCATGCTGAAATGTTAGTTTCGGGATATTGAAATCACTGAATACCTTCATTAACATGTAAATTTCATCAGCACGATAAGAGTGACAGTGAACTAATACATCACCATTCATAATATCTACCAAAGTCTGCATTCTAAGGTCATACTCAGGAGCAACTTTTCTTGGAGACTTGTCAGCGTTGTAAGCATCCCATTTTTTACCGTAAGCTATCGCTTGCGTAAATGATGTTCTAAGCATGTTTTCAACACCCATTCTACTTTGAGGCTGAATACCTCTTGAACGACCACCTCTTGTTGGATTTTCACCCAAAGCAAATTTGATAGTTCTTGGAGCTCCTTCGAATCTAAGTTCATCTGGATTCATTGTGCCATAGCGCAACTTCATTGTCTCATTCTGACCACCAATTACGTTAGCAGATCCGTGCATCAAGTGAATGCTTGTTACACCACCAGCTAAAGCGCGGTAAATACCCACATCAAGTGGATCGACAACGTCTTCCATGCTTACTTCGGCAGTGACTTGACTCGTGCCTTCATTAATAGCACTACCCGCGATGTGTGAATGTGCATCAATGATACCAGGCATAACGAATTTACCAGTAGCATCTACGGTCTCAACACCACGAGGGGCACGAAGATCTTTTCCTATTCTAGAGATTTTTCCATCTCTCACCAATACATCAGTATTTTCGAGTGTACCATTGGTCACCGTTAATACCGTTCCATTCTTAATTAGTAAATCTCCCTTTTGGACTTGTGCCAAAGCCATCGTACTAAAGAAGGCGAGGAGAAGCGTTAATATATTTTTCATTTTCTTGATTGTATCTTTTTATGGACTACTTACCGTCTTTAGTAGCAGTTAACCCTAATTCAACATTCTGACCACCAAACGAAATTGAGGCAGTAGCATCAAAATCAGCACCGGAAACGTTACCGACAACAACAACATTAACAGAGTTGCCAGCGGCCTCAATGTCAAAGTCAAAGGCTAATTCACCATCTCTATAGCTAATGTTATTCATATCATTATCAGGAGTACCATCATTACTAGTTAAAACACCAGAGTACTTACCACCTTCTTTTTTAATGATCATTTTACCTCCTTGAGGTTCTCCTGGAGTAACTAGCTCATAAGACCAAGTACCCACTAAAGGATCGCTGCCAGTGGTTGCTGAAGCCTCCTCATCAGTTGCTTCGCCTTCTTTTTTCTCTTTCTTCTCTTTGATTTCGTAAACATGCTTTGTGCCGTCAACGAACATCATTTTGATTTGAGAATCTTTTGTGAAGTAAGGAGCTGTAGAAACCATTAAGTTGGCCATTTTACCAGTCTCAACAGAGCCTGTTACATTGTCAATGCCAAGCATAGAAGCGGGGTTAGTCGTAAGTGCAGCAAGTGCATCGCTTTCGCTCAAACCATTTTCTATTAGCGTCATTACATTGTCCTTAATTTTACCAGCGCTAGCGCCTCTTGCAGAAAAACCAAAGTTGACACCAGCTTCTATCAAAGCACCTGCTTGACCTACGTGAGTATTATAAAACTCCATACGTCTAGCTTCTAAAGCCTTCACTTCGTCTGTCTTATCGTCTCCTTTAATATCTTTTGGCTTGTCCGGAAGGTCAAGTGATAAGAAGATAGGAGTTCCAGTCGCTTTAAGTTCATCAATTACGCCCCAAGCTTGTTCTACTCCCGATAATATTAGGTTAAAGCCCAAGTCGTTCTGTAAACGCATGGCACGTCTAACGTCTAGCATATCGCTAACATCAAACATAACAGGCTTAGTTTTGCTAATCACTGGGTGGAAAGCTAAGCTTACACGATCACTAGTAGGTCTTTCAAGACCTGCAGGGTTTTGAGCATAAAGCTCTGTGTGGTCTTTGTGATTTTCTGCATTGCGGTATAGATTTCTCCATTTCGCCATGATACCGAGGATGTTACCTGGATAAGCTCCTGGAGCACCTACGAACTGTGCATATAATGCGGCATCTCTCGCTAAAACAATATCATCTACGTGATCCGCATCATTCAATAGAATGATTGATCCAGAGCCAGGAAGCATTCTTCCGTAAGGGACACTATGTGAAATAGCGAATCCGACTTTTCTCATGTTGCCGATACTACTACTCTTGATATCCAATTGTTCCATTACACTATTTTCAGGAGTAATACCTGCATAGTCATTTGGTGGGTCAGGAGTGAAGAGATTCTGAGGTCTTGGCATGTTCTCAGGTCTTTTAGCACCTGTATTCGACATACCGTCTATAAAGGCAGCATAGACATATAATCCAGAAGCATCGATAACCTCTGCATCATTAGGGATGGATACATTTTTTCCAACACTAACGATTAATCCATTTTTGACTACCACTGTGGCATCTTTCATTTCACTACCAGGTTTTGTGATAACCGTGGCATTGGTAATTGCATACGTTGTAGTCACTGCAGACTCACCCGATGGGTCACTCTGAGCTAACAAACTCGTTTGCATTACAGTGAATGAAAGCAGCAACACTAGGTGTAGGCGTAACATTCGAAGCGATTTCATATTTAGCAATTTAGTTTTCATTAGTTCAAGGCGATAATATAGTTGAAAGGTGCTGTCAATTCAAAGTCAAATATGAGAGTGGTTAGATAATGATTTTGGGGGTAGGCAAAGTGGATAATAGCCGAATTCTAATCGCGTAGGGTCCAATTTAAAAAGGACCCGAATTGGGCCCTTTTTAAAATATGATATTTCAGTAATTTTTACTTAGGATCAAGAATATCAGCGATTCTATCCTTTAAATCCTCTAGGTGCACTCTGCTCGCTCTGTCAGAATATCTTCCGATTGCATTACTTACTTCTCTTTGAAGTGTTTTTAGCTCAGACTTGACAACTGGTCTAATATCAGATTGACTGATATCAACTGTTCTCGCTTGAAACTGACTTACTTCGTTGGTCATCATAAACTCTAAACGCTCAACGAAAGCTCTTTGAAGGTTTCTTCTGTAAGTGTCAATTTCTGTACCACTGGCCAATTCAGAGAATAGACCTTTTCTTACATCAGCGAACATCTGGTAGATGGTGTAAGTGTTTGTTCCTTTGAAAGCTTCTGCTTCAATTAGACGTTGTGCGCGTGTCGCATCTAAAAGGTTATTCAAGAAAGAGACTTGAGTCGTTCTGATACGGTTCACTGCACCGTAGCTTTCCATTTTTCTCAGTAACTCCTCGTCCAACAGCCATTCGGGCTTAGAAAAGGCGTATTTATTCATCCAGTTCATGGCAGCTACTTGCTGCTGTTCAGATACTACATTGTAGATAGCGCCTTCCTGATCGGTAGACTTAAAGTCTTCTGTAATACCCCCAACGTTAGTAATCACATGAGCAACAAAACGTCTCCACTGACCGATGATCTCATTATAGATTTCTCTTGTATCATCGTAGTTTTCACCATCCGTAGTGGTCCACTCCAATAGGTTAGGCACTACTTTCATGATATTTTCCATACCATAAGTACTAGCTAGCACACTGTTGTCACCCAAGTCCTCGGTTTGTGATTCTGGGTTATGCCCATTGCTACTACCGAATCTGAACATGCGATCATTCGCTTTATCTAAAATCCATTGATCTAAAGTACTTGATTCAGCTTCTGGCGTATTGGCATTAGGAATTACTCTGTATCCCCAGTTGATCACATACTTGTCATAAGGACCAATTTTTCTAATGAATCTTGTTACGCCATCACCCGGCTGTGCGATATAATTTACACGTGCATAGTCCATGATCGTAGGTGCAACACCATATTCTGCGGCAAATTCAGGGTTTCTTAGTGACTCAACAGGGTAGGAAGAACTTGCCTTCATATTGTGTGGTAAACCCAGCGCATGGCCAATTTCGTGAGCGATTACGGCTCTCATCATTTCACCGATATCTTCAGCAGGAGTGTCAAGCGTTCTCGCTCTTGGATTAGCAGCACCTGTTTGGATCAAATACCAGTTTCTATATGATCTCAAGTGGTTGTGGTACCAGATGATATCACTTTCAATGATTTCACCAGTTCTTGGATCTGAGGTACTAGGACCAGTTGCATTTCTGGTCATGTTGGCGATGTATCGTACCGTTGAATACCGTGTGTCCTCAGGGCTCCAATCTGGATCTTCTTCTTTAGAAGGAGCGTCTTTTGCAATAATGGCATTTTTGAAACCAGCAGCTTCAAAAGTTACTTGCCAATCTTCAATCCCTAGCTTAAACCATTTTCTGAATTTCTCAGGAGTTGCAGGATCAAGGTAATAAACGATAGGCTTGATAGGTTCTACCAATTCACCTCTAGCATAGGCAGCAGGATCTTTTGGCTCTAATCTCCAACGCTTCAAGAAACGCACTTGATCGCCTTTCAATTTATCTGAGCTGAAGTTGATATTTCCATTAGTAAACCAACCCACCCGTTCATCTGCCAAACGGGGCATCATTTTGTCTTCAGGAAGTTTAATCATTGATTGTGCTACCTGCATCGTGATTAAGCCTGTATTGGCATTAGATGGCGGACGGCCTGCATCAAAGGTCATCACCTGACGTACTTCCACGTTTTCAGGGAAACTCTTAGTCGACTCTGTATAGCTTTTTTCTGGATCAAGTCTTCTTACTTGAAATTGCGTCCTGTATCTAGCGCTCATCGCACTGATTGCCCTAGTGTCACCAGTGAAGAATTTAGTGACATCTACTAAGTAGGCAGCAGAGTCTTCAGGTTGACCTTCAACTTTAAACGATCCGATAATAGGCGCAAAGTTGTTGTTCATTACTGATTTGTAGATGGCATCAGTACTGTCCGCTACGTTGTTGAATGACACTTTCTTTAATAGAATTTGGTCTTCTCTTAATTCCCAGCGTACTACTTGTTCGATCAATTTGGAACCTGACCCAACGAATCCTCCACCAAAGTTCTCAGGAGCAGATACGAGCCTTGTAACCCATAGCATATCCTTGCCTAATTCGGTATGAGGAATTTCGTACATAATCTTACCGTCTTTCTGATAAACAGTGAATAGCCCATCGTCAGAGGCCATTCCTTCTATCAAGGAAGCGTATGTTTTTTCTTTCTTTTTAGGAGCGTTTGACTTTTCTGTAACAGAAGCAACTTCTGCAGTTTGATTGCGTTTTTTCCTTTGTGCAAATGTTTCATTGCTAGGAACCATAAAGCAAAAGGTTAGCAAACCTATGCTCATGACTTTCAATAAAGTATTTATCCTTTTCATTGGGTATATTTTTATTTAGCTGTAATGACGCATTTTCATCGCAAAGCAGAAAAAGTTATTCCCAAAGTGGGTAATTGATTATGTTAGTGGTCAGTTGAGTAAGTAAAACATTAGAATAAGAATGATTGATTGGCAGTTGGTGGGTGATGCATACAGAGGTTATGCAAACTATTTGTGGCAGGAAATTACATTCCAATACGACTATAAGCCCTTGTGGCAGAATTACTTCTGGGCACTTATCGGTGTTTCTCTGATATTCATGGCTTGGGAATGGTTTAGGCCTTGGCGCAAGGATCAGCCTAAGTTTAGGAAGGACTTTTGGCTCGATGCCTTCTATATGTTCTTCAACTTCTTTCTCTTTTCATTGATCATTTTTAATGCGGTCTCAAATGTTGTTGTAGATGCGTTCAATGGTTTGTTGGCCGATATTGGCATCACTAACCTAGTAGCCCTAGAAATTGGATCATGGTCAGTTATTGCACAGCTTTTAGCGTTGTTTGTTATCAGGGACTTTATCCAATGGTGGACACACAGGCTTTTGCATGCCGTTCCTGCACTATGGAAGTATCATAAGGTGCATCATTCTGTAGAGCAAATGGGATTCGCAGCGCACCTCAGGTATCATTGGATGGAAACCATCGTATACCGCACGATTGAGTACATTCCGTTGGCCATGATAGGCTTCGGCATAGACGATTTTTTCTTTGTACATATGTTCACATTAGCTGTGGGGCATTGGAATCATGCGAATATCAAAGTGAACCTTGGCCCATTAAAATACATCTTCAACAACCCGAACATGCACATGTGGCACCATGCCCATGATTTGCCTGAAGGAAGGAAAATGGGCGTTAATTTCGCGTTGACACTAAGCATTTGGGATTATCTTTTTGGTACAGCTTATATACCCTCAAGCGGTAAATCGATTAAACTCGGCTTTCCGGGTGTTTCAAAATTCCCTAAGACATTTTTAGGACAGATTTTCTATGGTTTCAACAAGAAGGACCAATGACGAGAACATCCTAATCTGTAATTCTCATAAAATAAGAACCATGAAAATACTTTTTAGTCTAACGATTTGCCTAACACTTTCTGCTTCACTTTTTGCCCAAGAAGCGAAAACCGAAGATGTTCAATCTGCTGATGCAATCATTGCAGCACTATACGATGTGATTTCTGGTCCCGCTGGTGAGAAACGAGATTGGGATAGAATGAAGAGCCTTTTTATCCCTGAAGGAAGGTTAATGCCGACTGGCAAAGGATCGAATGGTGTTGGGTATCGTACTTGGACAGTTCAAGAGTATATCGAGCAAGCAGGTGCTGGGCTTGAGGAGGGAGGTTTCTTCGAAGTAGAAATTAGTCGTAAGACAGAGGCCTATGGTACTATTTCACATGTCTTCAGTACGTATGAGTCACGGAGAACTCTCAAAGATGACAAACCTTTTGCACGTGGAATCAACAGCATTCAGTTATTGAATGGTGGTGATCGTTGGTGGATTGTTAGCGTCTTTTGGATGGGAGAGACGCCTGAGTTTCAACTTCCAAAGAAGTACTTGAAGAAGAACTAACTCAATCCTTTAACACATTACTTATAAATCTCATTAATTACACCCGCTAAGCGGACGCCTGCTTCTTTGACCCTTTGCTTTACCAAGTCAAAGTTTTGGTAGGAGTAGAGATA
>Ga0115567_10004672_pt1 | contig 13341 bp, 17 predicted proteins | sample COGITO_mtgs_1204_2_FD_88679 | JGI IMG/M metagenome (GOLD analysis project Ga0115567, IMG submission 88679) | Pelagic marine microbial communities from North Sea - COGITO_mtgs_120412 | ecosystem: Environmental > Aquatic > Marine > Epipelagic | place: Germany:Helgoland, sampling site Kabeltonne...
AGCTGCAGGCACGCCTTGCGGCGGCCGAGGAGCGGGCGGGTGGCACCACGCACGCGTGATGTGCTCCCGGCCTTATGTTTAATTACACGGTGGACTCACGCCCCGCAAGAGTTCAGGCCGGCAGGATTTGCTTGCTCCGGTCCTGGCTGCTGGCATGAGGCGCTGCCTGCTGAAGCCTGTGCAGATCACTTCTTCTGAGAGCAAGGACCGCTCCAGCTCTTCGTCTTGCGCAAACATCAGTCCATTTTCTCACACGGCGCATCATCACGCACCTCTGTTTGAATGATCTGATGTTGGAAAATCTGTACCACGAACCAATCCGCACCTGGTAAGTGATGACACATTTGCGTCTCGAAACACTCGAGTTGAGCAATGTGGGGCGCCGAGGACTAGACTGGGGCAGTAGGGGTGCGCACAAAATGGAGAAGCGGACGAAGGAGGATGTAGAGGAAGAGAAAGGTTGCAACGATCTGGATCCACGAGAACTTGGCAACCTCGATGAACGATGGTACGTAAAGGACCTTCTCGGGGGTCATGCGCACGCGCATCTTGACCTCAAACGTGCAGGCTGAGCCGCACCCCTTGACTGGCATCGCCCAGGTAGTATACACGGGATCAAGCACAGTGGTGTCGTTGCGCGCGGACGCTTTGGCGATGAGAGCCTCAAGAGTCGCTTCCTCCGCCGAGAGCGTGCGGTCCCGCGGCATCAAAGGCTCCCCCGAAGAGCGCACCCCCGGTTGCAACGGCAGCGGATTCGCCAATTTGAGCGCGATTCGCCCGTCAACTGTGAGCCGCCGTCCCGCAACACCTGCTGCGTAGTCAATCGCTATCGGCGCTTCCATGTCAAGTCGCACCCGGTTGTGCAGCACGTAACTGAACAGCAGCACGCCCGTCACATGACGGATGCCCTCCTGCTCGCCAACAGGGAACGCAATGGAGATGTCGATCGCATCAGCAAGGTAGTCGCGATTCTGGTGCACCTTCTCCACCCGGACCTCCGGTATCCGCACGTTTGCCCCGCCCGCCATCTGGTTCATTGCCGGCACCGTACTGCGCGCACAGACCCGCTCAGCTCAACGAGGACCGTTGCCGCTCGGCCGCAACGCCGCGTTCACCGGGCGTGTACATGAAGAGTGGATACCTGTATACAAGTTCGAACGGGTCCCCGGTTGTGGTGTGCTGGCCGAGCAGGCGCATCGCGAACTCCTGCCCGAACTCCACCCGCGGCTGCTCCCTGTAGGAGCTCTCCTTGACCCAAAGGCCTGCCCGGAATCATAGCACGATTGCGAGTCAAACGAACGTGACAGCCACGAAGTACACTGCTGTCGCAGCCACAATGGGTGGCAAATTGCCTCCGTCAGCAAGGGTGTGCTGGCAAGGAACGAACCGTGCGAGTAGTAGGCGATGAGAAACGATGCGAGGATCAGGGCAATGTAGACGAGAAACACAAATATCGTGGCACCTGAAAAGATCGGCGCCGAAAAGCGCCTCTTCAGGTACACGCTCCACACGGTCGGCATTCTGGTTGCCGGCCCGCCCCGGTCCGCAGCGTCCACTTCCCGTCGAACGCCCTCAAATGCGTTCGTTGGCGCGAAGTTCGTTTTGATCAAAGTTGACTTAAAAAACTGGTCAAACATCCAGGCGGCGTCCTGGTGGAAGAGATACACTCTCCCGTTTCCACTTTGCCCTTTTGCCGCTGGATTGTGCTCAACTCATCAAGAATCTCCTGCGGCCGCGCAGCTCAATGTATCAGGACAGACAACCTCGAGCGCGATGTCGGGTGGCCGCGTCGGCATAATAGTACCCATCTCCCGCACGACACGGATACTTCCATGCCGCACCAGCGCAGCGAGTCGGGCTTGAGTGTCTCCACGCCGGGGTAGCGCATCCGGTCGTAGTCCGCATCAAGCATAATCCACTGGTACTGCCCCCCGTCTGACGCGCTCTAGGCAAGGAGGCTAGTTGTCTGATCGTCGTGTGGATGTAGCAGAGTGCCCTCAATACATGACACGAGGTGTGGAAGGTGAAACTTCGTGAATCGCAAAACAGCTTACGCGATAAATTGCAAAGACCGATCACGTGCTTGTTACGATGTGCGCGCCTGAAAAGGCACCGCTGACATTCATTGCAGACGTGGAGTGCCTAGCTCTGAAGTGAGTGGATCGAGGCGATGTCCTTGGCCTCCTCGACCTTCCCTGAGAGAATGGCATCCCACCACTTTGGAAGCAGCTCCGCTGAGCACGCGCGGAACCACGGCGAAAGCATAATCTCTCCGCGCGACTCCTCCTCCAGTAGCACGTGGAGCTCTTCGCGCCGGAGATAGCGTACCTCAGAGACCTCGTTTGGGTTCAGATCGAGATCCACATTTGCCTGCGCAAGCAGGATGTAGTCCACTTCGTGCTCGCCCCATTGCGCATCCTCCCCAACAGCCGCTTCATACAGAATCCTCGTCATGAACTGTAGCGAATCCTCTGGAATCTGCCGGCAGAGTGCAGCGTCAGGGGCTCTGCAGAGGACAGCAGGACTTGTCGTGCATGGGTCACCAACCTGGCCCATCGGGATGCCGAGCTCATGCTCAAGCTTGCGGACGACAGCACGCTTGACCCCGCTAGCCTCAGGAGACGGTGGGTCGTCCATCTCGCGCTCGTTGTACAGCGGGTGTGAGCAGCAAGTGTTGGTCCAGCGCTTTGGAAAAAGGATCTTGTCGTCAGATCGCTTCTGCAGAAGCAGTTCCCCCGCGGAATTGAAAACAAATACAGAAAACGCACGGTGAAGCGCTTTGCCCGCTCTGATGTTCTCCATCAGGTGACAGAACTTCTTGGACCCGCTTCCTTGCACCTGTGCGTTTGTCCCACCAGAGCATGTTAGGTCACCATCTGCGGAATGGTATGTGATAACCAGGGGCCTGCTGTCCTGGACTCTCAGCAGCTTATGCCGTCAAGTGTCTCCAACTACATGTTGTGATTGGCAGCACAGAAATCGCACTGGCTGACACGGACATCAGGTGGGATCGATGCTCCCCGCACCTCGTCTTTCTCGTTGACGATGATGCATTCGTCGCTGTCGAGGAGCCTCAGCTGCTCCTTGTCGTACTCCGAACGCACACTTGGAGTACTCGCCATAGACCGCGCGACCCGGAAATGCTGTCTGGAGGCACCCGAGACAACCGGAAACCGCTGCGGCGCCCGGAAGGCGTGCGCTGAGCGGGAAGTCGCCCCGGGGAATGCTGACCTCAGCTGAACTGGACCCATCGAAAAGGCCCAGGCGTGCCCCAGTCGGCTCATGGCAACGGACACCAGAAGCACTCGCGCTGCGCTTCCCCGAGTTGTGAGCAGCGACCCCAGGCCACGACCCATCCCTGACGAGAGGTGGGTGTCTGAAGGCGGGTCTCGGCCTCCCACCACAACTTGACACAAACTTTCCTAAAAGTGGCCCGAGCTGGCAAGGCGCCGGGGCCCTGCCCAGCCCGCGCCCTAGGGAGCCTTGAACGCGTGTACATGCCCGGCGTTTCGTCTGCGTGAATGCCAGAGGCGACAATGATGCGTGGGGCACGCGCGTTTGGCAGCAGCCGTGGGTCGTCCAGCTCGTAGGGGGCTGCAGCCAGCTTCGCGGGCGGCGCAGCTTGACCAAGCTCTTCGCCTCTTTCTTGCCTGCCAGATAAGCAAAGACTGGAATCGTGCAGCATGGTCGGTGAGCGTGCACGTGAACTTCATGGCCGCGATCGCGCCTGTCTGGCCTCACACATCGTCGCATCGCTAAACCAGGCGGGCGGCCCGGACGTGGAGGAGCTGCGCCGTATCTCGGCGGAGCACGGGTTACTCTCCCGGGCTCTCCGTCGGCGAGTGTGGCCCATCCTGTTGAACATTCCGACCGATCGGTGGGGAAACTTGGTTCGTGAGGATGGGAGTAGGCTGGACGATGGAGATGGGCGGCTGGTTCTCTCGCCGCGTGAACACCCGGAAAAGAAACAGGTGGAGCTGGACGTGGTGCGCTCACTCTCGCACTTCGGAATGCGGGCTCGCGACCGTTCTGCACGGCTTCCGCAGCTGACGATTTTGATAACATCGGTGCTCAAGTCCGACCCGTCTCTGCACTACTATCAAGGTTTCAACGACGTGTGCTCAATCGCGCTTCTCGTTATGGGCTCAGAAGCGGCAGCGCGCCCTGTTGCAGAGAGCCTCGCGAAGCACCACTTCCGTGCAGCGATGTTCGAGAACATGGAAGCGGTGCAGCAAGCGATTCGACTCATTGTCGGTATCGTTGCTAAGCGCGACCCGCCCCTCGCAAGGTACCAGCTGCAACCGCCTGCACCGCTCAGAGTCGCCCGCAGCCCGTTCCTGCAAGTCCCGCATCCGACAGCGAGGCACCGGGGGCAGGTCTCTCACAGGGAGCGGCGTCGACCCGCTGTTCGCCATCTCTTGGATTCTGACCTGGTTCGCGCACAACCTTCACTCGCTGCCAGCAGTGGAGCGCGTCTATGATTTCCTCCTCGCAGCCCACCCTGCCATGTCGCTCTACCTCTCTGCGGCCCTTCTCCAGCACCGCCGCAGCGCGATCCTTGCCGCTCACGGCGACTATCCCACGATTCATGCTCTCCTCCAGGAACGCCCTGCATCCACTGTGCTGAACCTGCAGCGCCTGCCCCCCACCTGCCGCGCCACGACGCACTACGCTCTGACCGCTCGGCTGCCTGGCACGCTACAGGAGCTGCCATCGGATCTGCCGCTCGAGCGTCTCATCGCAGAGGCTTCGCGCTCTTTCCACACCGTCCCCCCGGCTGCTCTCATCGCCGCGTCCTCGCTTGACGCTGTCTGCTCCCCGCGCGGCTCCCCGCGCCGAGGTTGGCTCACCCTGCCGAGCCTTGCGGAGGTGGCGGCACCCGCGCAGCGGCGGGCGGCCGTGGCGGAACCTCCGGAGGGTTTCTTGATTACGTGGAGCCCCGCGGCGGTTCCATCGCTGTGGGTCCGCGGGCGAATCTTGGCGCTGGCATGGGGCGTTCTCGGCGTGTTGGCTCGGCCATTGATGCGCCTGCCTCTCGGCGTGGGCGACGCGGTTGCATGGATCGGGCGTATGGCTGCCCGCCTAATCAGCCCGAGGCCGAGGCGGGCGAAACAGCGCGCACGGAACGGCAGGCACCTTCTTGCAGCCCCAAGGGATGGAGAGCCGGGCGCGTCAGCTGCAGCGACTGCAGAGGACACCTAGCAGTTGGCAGGGCGCGACCGGGCACGGGGACCGCGGCGGCGGTTGTAGACTAGTTATATTTAGGGTTTGCAGTCTTATTCGACTGACAATGCAGCAGCAGTTACAAACCACTGCGTACAGCCTCGGAGCAGAAGTACTTCTTGCCAGGAGTGCGCAGTAATGTTGAGACGATGGTGGCCCTTGACACAGCGCTTCTCTTTTTCTCAATATATCCCTAGACTAAAACCTCCATCACAAATCTATATGGCCCTCGGCGCCGGCATTCCCGCCTCCATCCGCCGGAGCGGCATCTGTATGCGCCACGGGCAACGGCGAAGCTGCGAGCTCGGTGCCGAACGGCGAGAAAGAGTCTGCGAGGGCCCGGACGCTGCCCTGGCTCTTGAGGCTTCCCACAAGCGGAAGGCGGGGTGGCGTCTCATGCGGCAATATCACGTCGGATACCGGCATCTCATGCGGCAATATCACGTCGGAGACCGGCGCCGGACGCGCGGGACGCGGCGTCTCGGCAAAGGGCGCCTGCTGCCCGGGAGCCGCTGCCGGGTTCGACTCTGCAGTGCTGTCGGCAGGTGTTGCCGGTGCATTGCGGCTGGAGGCTCCCTGCGCGACCGGGGAACTTGAGCCACGCTTGGATCGCTTCTTTTTGTCAGGCGAAGTCGGCGCCGCGTCCTTGTCTTTTTTGCTCCCGAAAATGCTACCCATTCCCCCGAAGAGCTTGCCCAGTGTGGACTGCCGCTTCAGCCTGTTCTCCTTGCTCGCCTTCCCTTCCTGATTTTCCTTGTCCTGGTTTTCAAGTGACGCCGTCTTAATTGTTGGTGCAGCAGTCGACGGTGCCGCCGCAGCAGTTGACGGTGCCACCGCAGCAGTTGACGGTGTCGGCGGCACTGGGGCTGCGGCGGGCGTGTCAGTTTGCTCGGGCGGCCCTTCAAACTGCTGCTGTTGCTGCCCCCGTAGCGACGGCGACGGTTGCGGCTGGCTAGATGGTTGCGCGGCAACGGTGGCACTGGCACTCGGTGCAGATCCGTCGGCCCGCTGGGCTTGCAGAGAGTCGCCCGAGGGCGCGTAGTGCTGGACAGTTTGGCCCCGGTCCGCGCGGAACGTCTGCATCGGCAGCGTGGCCTGGGGGGGAAGCAGCGGCGGCCGCATCTGCTCCGGAGGCGCCGGGGATGTCACCCGCGGCTGCGAGGGCGGGTCGTAGGTTGTGCCGGCAGGGCTGCTGGTCACGAGCCCGGGCAGCTCCTCAGAGGTGAGACCCAGCGCCGTGGCCGGCCAGCCCTCCATGTCCCACTCCGGCTGGCGGACTTGCCCCCGCCCCCCCTCCTCGCCCGGCGCATATTGGTTCCACGCAGGCGGCTCTCGCAAAGACGCCGCGTTCGGCACGGGGTCGCTGTGCGGCTGCGCCATCCCGAAGTTGGTGGAGGGGTCATGCAAGACCTCGGTAGAGAAGTCGTTAACCGGTATGGCACCTTCTCTGCCCGCGGGCGCTGTCTCACCATCTCGCATCGTCGCCTCGTGCGGTGCCTCGTAAGAAGCGGCGCTCCTTTCGGTCCGCGCGGGGTTCGGGAACTGCTCGGCCCGCGCCTGCTGCGTGCCGGGGGGAGCGCCCGGTCCCAGGAAGTGCGTGACTGCGAGCAGAGGGCGGAGCAGCGCCTTGCTGTGATCCTCCTGGAACTCCTGGTAAAGCGCCGGCGGCCCTTTCAACTCCGACGGGGGGGCAGCGCCAGTCGATGCCGTCGCTTGCCCTTCCGCGTGGCGCCCGATAGAGTCCTCGGCTGGCGGTTGCACGGCATGCGCGAGGTGCGCGAGCACCTCGCGCGCAGCTGCAAGAAGGGCCACTGGCTGCGCGGCACCGGAACCTGGTGCGGCCCGTTTGACACCAGCTTCGGCCTCCGCGACCAATTCCTGCGCCTGATGCATGGCGTTGCGCGCTGCCGCGTTCTCATGTGTGCGCGCCTCCTGTGCCGAATGCAACTGCTGCCTCAGCTGTTCCACAAGGCCACCGGGGTCCGACACCTCTGAAGGTGCAGCTGCGTGCGAGCTGCGCTGTGCAAGCGTATGCGCCACATCGTGCGATGCACGCTCTGAAGTTGCGATGCCCTCGCGCGAGGAGTCAAGCTCTTTGTCGACGGCGGCGTGAAACTGCGCAACTCGCTCTTCCGACGCTGCACACCACGCCTGGAGTTCCTTGACCTGCCCCCGCGCCTGTGCCAGCTCCGCCTCTTTGTCTGCGAGCAAGACCCTCAGCTCACCTGGCTCGAGTGAGGAGATCAGCTTCGGCTTCAGGCGAAGAGGAATGCAGCGCCTGGGTCGACTCTGGTGGGGCGCGTACGAATCGTTCCCTTGGACTCAGCCTCGATTGCTTGGACGACCTGGATCAGGTTGTTGTGATCTCCGCGCACTTGCATCAGCGCTGTGCTCAGCGCAGATGTCTCCTGGCGCTGTGCCGCGAGCTCCTTGCGCTGTGCGGCATTCTCGCGTTCGAGCAGCAGCTTGTTGCTTTGAAGTGACTCGACCAGCGCATGCTGCTCAGCAAGCACGCGCTCCAACTCAAAGCGCTTCAACTCACCTGGTTCCCGTGTACGTTGCTGGAGAAGCGTCATTTGGTGGCGATGACGCATCATGTTGTCCTGACACGCCGCCAGGACATCCTCGAGCCACGAAAGGCTATTGCTTGTCGTTGACGTAAACGCCGCCATTTCAGCCTCCACCACCGCCAACTCGATGTCAACCGGATGTGTTGGTTTTCGGCGCTGTTGTTCATATCTTACGCGATCGAGCTCGCGTGACTTTTCGCTCAGTAGCGCACGGTATTGCTGCACTTCTGCCGCGTGTCTCTGATCGAGCCGGAGCCACTCGTGCTCCCAAAGCCCCTGCATGTTTGTCGACCCTGCCGCGCCGGCGGGAGTGAGCGTCATAGAAGAGGGGTGCTCTCCTGTTTTGACATCGGAGCCCGCCAGGACGGCATCTGCGCCTCGCTCAGGAAGCGCATCCTCTGCGGTCCCCATGCCGGCGAAAAAACAGCGTTACACTGAAGTTTTCTTGAAATGGCTCCAAAAATCCAAGGGCGGGAGGGGGGAAGTGGGGGAGGCTCGACCAGGATGTCTAGCGCAGACTTGAGGCTGCAACGCCGCAAGCGGAACCTGCGCACGCCAGGGGCAGATCGGGGCTCTGTTGGAGTTGAAGACGACCTGAAAGATCACCTGGATGAGAAGCAGCACAAGATCGAGTCGTGGCTCAACCGCGAGCTCCACGGGCTCGCAACCCCCGCGAAGCCGCAGGCAGCAGCGGGGCTTCGTGCGCTCGAGGAGATGTACCGTGGTGTTGGTGCGGCTGCAGGAAGAGAAGACGCCTCGCTGCATCTCGAGGAGAAAAAACAGCAAGGCACTCAGCCTCAGCGGGTTGAGCCCAGCAGCGAGGCGGCAAAGCGACTCAAGTCGATTGAGAGTATGTACAACGGAGGCACACCAGCCCGGCCGTTCGGTGAATCCCATTTCTTTGCTGTTGAACGCGTTGCACCCAGAACTTGACGCCGCACGCAATTCGAGAGAGCTGACTTGCCATGCACAACACGATGGCAGGGCGTCTGACCGGATCTGTCGTGCGCAAGCTGCCGCGGACTGTAGATGAGGTGCAATCTGAAGGGGGGGATCGTCCAGGCTCACTTCAAAGATCTTCGTTGCGTTACCTGCACGGGCGCGATGCAGCCAGCGCGGACTTTTCCGCAGCCAAGGCACCAATGCGTTGGGAGGAGGGTGAGCTTGCCTTGGACGGGAAGCAGGCCGCAGCAACTCAGGCGAGCCTTAAGCTTGCAGCAGATATCGCGGCGATGGAGGCGCGGGTTGATGAGTGGCAAATGACGCGCAAAGAGCTTCTTGCCGAGGTTTTCCTCTGCCCACGCCGTGTCAGGACGCTGTTTACGGGGCAGCTGCCGAGGCGCAGACCTCTGAGCATAGCAGCAGGAAATTGACCGATGGCTACTGCTGATCACCATGCAGATTCGACGACAGCAGGAGCAGGCACAAAAAGCGAGCGAGGCATTGATAAAACAAACAGGCGTAGCTCAACGGCTCCTCGAGAGGCAGCGCAAGGCGAATTGCCGCCCATCTGGCGTTGTCACTCGTGCGTGCTTCCGATTCTTGGCGTCCATACCGTCCTGCGTGACCGTGTTTTTCTCAAAATTTCAGTGTGGGGTGGGGTTGATTCGAGTGTAGTGGTCACAGGGCGCAGAAGACCTAGCTGCGCGGCTTGAGGGAGCGCGTGGGGCAAAAGCGGAGGCAGACAAGCGGCTAGGTGACCTCTTCGAATACGTCTCAGACAACCAGGTCCAGCCGTACCCGCTGCAACAACAATTTCTCGTCTTTGCTAGCCGTGCACGAAGCTCACGTGTGCTCTGGCCCTTCCACCAGATGCACCTCGACGCGCAGCGGCTTCATGCGGAGCGACAGCGCAAGGCTCTCAAAGACATCCAGCTCGCTTACCGCAGCGAAACTTGGGCACAAGCTCTCCGACGCCTCACCGCGATTTCGGCCTCGATCGGATACACGATTTTTTCATGGGCAGTTCGGCTTGTTGCGTATCTTCTGGGCTGGAAATCCGACGTGACTGGAGAGGGGTTGAGTGCAGGAACGGGTAGGCAGGTGAGAGTTGAGAACGTCGTGAAGGAGTGAGGGCAGGCGGTGGTGTATGCTTTCGTGGACATGAATGAAGATTGGCTATCTTTGCCGGTGTCAGTCGTTTATTTGGGCACGAAATGCGCGTGACACAACAAGGACAAGCCGCGAGATTCGAGTGTATACACGACCGCCTGTTTCCAGCATGGCCTTTAGCACCCCATTCCCTGGCACGTACGCCCAACTTCCTAAATATATTCCCGCCAAGACGCGTGCATCCCCATGCGGTTGCCCTGCAACCACTGTGGACTAGAGAAGCCCTGTCTCGCCCGCAAGTTTGAGAACGCGTGCACCGCGAAGTCTGCCTGTGCGTCTGCATACTGTTGCCGTGTGTCCGGTGCACTTGGCGGGTCTACCGTGCAAAGAGGCGCACTTGCCAGGCACCCGATTGATCTTCCGATCTCGGTGCCAAGACAGTTGAGGGTCGTTGCTGACGGCGCGAGGCCAGTTGGTACCAGAGTCGAGTGCGGCAATGGCGGGGCTTCAAGCACACTCGAGCCGTTCACAACAGCAACACCCAGTGTCGAAGTACTTTGCGAATGATCCGTCTCTGCGAGGCGAGCCATGGACGGGCGCTCATGATGCATCGCGTACGCGTGCAAGGCGATGGAGTCCTACTGCAAGCAGAGGAACCCTGAAAAAGTACACAACGCAACGGTTCGCAAAAGGCACTGTGTCGAAGGTCACGTCATCCATCTGTCAGCAGCATGATTTGTGAAAACACTGCTTTTCGGGACCCTCAGGCACAGTTGCCTGTCAGCAACACCCTGTCAGCCGTTTTCTGGCCTGTAACTGTCAGCAGCGTTTTCTGGCCTGTAACTGTCAGCAGCGTTTTCTGGCCTGTAACGTGGGTAAGAGTGCCCCAGGAAAGGGTCGCGTCCTCTTTTCAGGGGCCGCCCGTAGTGCGGGCGGCGTCCCTTGCTTTGAGGAAGGGTTCAAGATGCATCCTTCCGTTCGCGGGATGATGGCCCGCGGGTTGCCCCCTCGGCTCACCCCTTGAACATCCAAACATCCTGACGTGCCTGAGCTTGACGCGGCCTATCTTGCTGAGTGTTGCTGGAGGACGCGTGTGGATGGAACGTGTTGTTTCTGTTAACGAGGCGCATTGGGCTCGTCGTGGCGTTTCTCCCACCCCAGCGTGGCATAGAGACGTGCAAACACACACTGATCCCGTTGGGGGTTTTCAGGCTGCGTTCCGTGGCCATGGTGCAGAAACGGTCAGTGTCTGCCCTGCAGACTCGCGGGATCGCAACCAACAGCCAGCTCACTGAAGAGCATGTCATGCTCCGCGACATGGTCCGCTCGTTCGCAGACTCGGAACTCGCTCCAAACGCGGGCGAGTGGGATAAAAAGTTTATCCCCCGCCCAAAATCTTCGCAGCGTGCAGCTGGTGCCGAGTCTCAGCGAATCTCGCGTCTGCAAGGCCGCGACCAGTCCTCGGATTCATGAGGCGTAACGCGGCCCTCCTTGAGGATTGCAAGCGGCTTGAGTGCCACAACTCGAACCAAAGCTCCTCTGACCGAAGTGCGTGTGGCAGGCATGAATTTCCCGCCGACGCGGTGAAGAAGATGGGTGAGATGGGCCTGATGGGCGTCACGCAGTCGACTGACTACGGCGGGGCAGGCATGGACACCATGTCGTACGCGATCGCGATCGAGGAGCTTGCGCGCGGCTGTGCCGGCTGTTCGGTAATCGCATCAGCACACAACTCTCTGTACTGGTACGCTCTCTGGCCTGTGGGATTGTTGCAGTTGCTGTGGCCGCCCAAGCGCCGCCACAATCCAGTCTTGGCCGGACGGCTCTGACGTGCTGTCGCGGCGGCGCGCAGTGACCCGATCAAGCTCTTCGGGACGGACAAGCAGAAGGAAGAGTGGCTTACTCCGTTCGCATCTGGAGAGAAGCTTGGGTGCTTCGCGCTTTCGGAGCCCGGCAACGGCTCCGATGCCGGTGCACAGTCAGCGACCGCCACCAAGGATGGGGTGCCGGCCTCTCCAGCGACACCATGCGCCTGTGCAGCGTCAAGCCCGTAGCGGATTGTAACTTGCTGCGCACCACAGGATGGGTACATCCTCAATGGAACCAAGAACTGGATCACCAACGGTCCGCATGCGGACGCCACGGTGAGCAAGCCTGACCACGTTGGGGTGGTGCATGCGTGGCGCTGTTCTGAGCGTAGCCCGCCTATACCGGCAGGTGGTTTTCGCAACGTCGGACAAGTCGGCAAAGCACAAGGGTATTTCGGCGTTCCTTGTGCGCACGGACTCGCCGGGTTTCTCGACGGGAAAGCCAGAGGACAAGCTCGGCATCCGGGCATCTGGGACCTCCTCGCTGATTCTTGAGAATGTGCGGGTCCCGCAGGAGCACGTGCTCGGGGAGCCAGGAATGGGATTCAAGATTGCCATGAAGACGCTCGATGGCGGCCGCATTGGCATTGCCGCGCAGGCGCTCGGCATCGCGCAGGCCTCACTTGAGGCAGCCGTCGCGTACGCGCAGACACGCGTGGCTTTCAACCAGCCTATCTCAAAGCTGCAGGCCATTCAGTTCAAGATCGCTGACATGGCACTGCGCATCGAGTCTGCGCGTCTTTTGACGTGGCGGGCAGCGCAGCTCAAGGACAACGGCGAGCCGTACATCAAGGAGGCTGCAATGGCGAAGCTGGCCGCGTCGGAAACGGCAACCTTCTGCTCCCACCAAGCGATCCAGGTGCTTGGCGGGTACGGCTACGTAAGCGACTACCCCGTGGAGCGGCACTACCGCGACGCACGGATCACCGAAATCTATGGTTTCTGCCCGGCCATCTTGTGTCCCAGCGAGCATGTCCTGCGCGAGCGCGTGTCGTGCACAAATCTCAGGCTCATCGCTTCTCGTTCGCAGAGGGCACGTCGGAGGTGCAGCGTCTTGTCATCGCGGGTAATGTCTTCAAGGAGATGCCCGTCTGACGTCATGTGCACATGCCGTTTTCACGCTCAGCGAGCGCTGGCTCCGACACGATTTACAAAGTTACAGAAAAAGACCAATTGTGCACGTTTTCGCGAACCCTTGCACACCGCCATTCGCCGCCGAGGCAGCTAGCCCCGTTTGGCCATCCGTGAGGCGAGCTCCGCGGCAAAGTCCATCTTCCCCCCCGAAGGCCCTGCCGCGCCCTTGGCCTGCGCCGCCGGCTTGCTCGCCCCCGCCTCCGCCTCCCCGCCCGCGCCCACCACGGAGCCCAGACCCTCGCCCTTGGCCGCGGGCGCCTCCACCTTGCGCAGCGCCTTGCCCTCCTTGTTGCGGATCGCCGCCAGCAGGTCCGCCCGCCCCCCCGCGCCCCCGGGCCCGGGCCCGGCCCCGCCCGCTCCGGCCACTGCCGCCGCCGGCGCCCGGGGTGCCGGCGGCGGAGGAGGCGGCGGCGCAGCAACAGCAGCTGGATGGGGCTGGGGCGGCGGCGGGAGGGGAGGGGCTGGAGGGGGAGGGGGAGGGGGCGCGCGCGCCT